>JAABUX010001629.1_pt1 | contig 33403 bp, 41 predicted proteins | sample 5561851 | NCBI WGS metagenome assembly JAABUX01 (sample SAMN10711883, study PRJNA513361) | rock metagenome | isolation source: Antarctica rocks | place: Antarctica: Victoria Land, Richard Nunatak red sandstone | collected 2016-01-03
GTGATATAGCCAGACCGCGTGCTCGATGATCTCGGCCGGGAAGCGGAAGCCGCGGTAAGGATTGGGAGACGTCATCATGCCCGGCACGCTGCCATGGCTCGACCAGACCTGCCAACCTGACAACGCCGCTGGGCGACATCGACATCATCGTCGCTGGCAACGTGACCCGGGAGCAGCCCGGTGAGGCGCTGGACTTCATGGGCCGCAGCATCCCGCTGGACACGACGGCGGAAATCCTTGCGAAGAAGCTGCTCTACCGCGCCGAGAGCTTCAAGGCGCGCGACGTGTTCGACATGGCCGTGGCGCTCGCGCTCGACCGCCCGGCGGCTGTCAAGGCGCTCCGGGCGGCGGCGTCCACCCGGACGGCGCTGCTCCGGCGCCTGCAGGTCCTGGCCGAGGCGCCGCCGGCCGACCTCACGCGAGATCTCGTGCTGACGCAGGCCGGAGCGACTTATGCGGGCGGCATGGTCGCAGTCCTCGCCCAGGCCGTCCGGGACATTGGGGAAGGCCTCCCTTGAGCAGGCAGGAGAAGGCGCCACGGGCCATCCGTGGCATGGCGACCATCCGGCACGCCGTCGAGAACGCCAGCAGGACGCCGTTGGACGATGCCGGCATCAGGGCGATCCTGCGTGGGGAGGGCGGCGACCCATCCCACCTTCGCGCAGTGTTCGGCGATGTCTCGTTACGGGTGCTGGAGGAGGTGGCGGCCGCCACTGGGATCAGCCCAACCGGGCTTCTCCTCGCCTACCAGGCGGCGCAGCGCACCGCGGCGGTCGCCAATCCGGAACTCGACGCACTGTTGGCCGAGCCGTGGTGAAGCAGCCGAGTCGGACCCACTCTTAACCCATCAAGGGATTTTCGTCGTCCCCAGCAGCACCTTCGGCCGCGCCGCCTTCTCCTGCAGGCCGCTCACGCCCTCCCGTCGGTGCAGCTCCGCCCACACCTGCGCCGGCTCCACCCCGGCCGCCACCCACATCACCAGCAGGTGGTACAGAACATCCGCGCTCTCCCCCACCAGGGCATCGCGGTTGCCGGCGACAGCCTCGATCAGGCACTCCACCGCTTCCTCGCCAAATTTCTGCGCCACCTTGGCCGTTCCGCGCGACAGCAGGCGGGCGGAGTGGCTCAACGCCGGGCTGGCCGTCCGCCGCTCCAGCACCACGGAGAACAGCCGGTCCAGCACCTCGCCAGAAGGAACGGGGGAGGGGACAGGGGCCGCGCTGGCGACCGCCTTTGCAACCGTCTTGGCCAGCTTGGCAGGGGCGCGCTTGGAGGGCTTTGCGGCACGCTTGGCCGGCGCAGCCTTGGCCACCGCTACGCCGCCGCCAGCGTGCGCACCGGCCGCCGCACCGGCAGTCCCGCCGCGTCCAGCGCCGCCTTCACCTGCGGGATGGTGAAGGTGCCGAAATGGAACACGCTCGCCGCCAGCAGCCCCGTCGCCCCGGCTTCCGCACCCTCCACGAAATGCTGCAGCGTCCCTACCCCGCCTGAAGCGATCACCGGCACCCGCACCGCCCCACACACCACCCGCAGCAGGTCCGCATCGAACCCGCGCCCCGTGCCGTCCCGGTCCATGCTGGTGAGCAGGATTTCCCCCGCACCCAGCTCCGCCACCTGCTGGCACCACGCCACCGCGTCCAGCCCGGTCGGCGTGCGCCCCCCATGGGTGAACACCTCCCACCGACCCGGTCCGGCACCGCGGGCATCCACCGCCACCACCACGCACTGGCTGCCGAACCGCTCCGCCCCCTCGCGCACCAGGTCCGGCCGGGCCACGGCGGCGCTGTTCATGCTGCACTTATCGGCACCGGCCAGCAGCAGCCGCCGCATGTCCCCGGTGCTGCGCACCCCGCCGCCCACCGTCAACGGCAGGAACACCCGCGCTGCCGTGCGCGCCACCACGTCGAGGATGGTGTTCCGATTCTCATGGCTGGCGGTGATGTCCAGGAACGTCAGCTCATCCGCGCCCGCGGCGTCGTAAACCGCGGCCTGCTCCACCGGGTCCCCGGCATCGCGCAACGCAACGAAATTGACGCCCTTCACCACCCGTCCATCCTTCACGTCCAGGCAGGGAATGATCCGGAGCTTGAGCATGGGATGCATAGATAGCGATGCGCCATCGGTTGCAAGCGCGCAATGTGCATGGCTTGGCCCTCCCGCTGCCATCCGGGACGGTTGGGCAAGGCAGCATGGCACGAAGCCGATCCGGCCGGTCGTCCGCTGCCGCCCTGAGACTCACGTGCACCCGCGCTTCCGTGCCACATCTGTCCCATCGCCGGCATCGGCCCGTCCAAGGCGCCGGCGACTGAGAGGCGCTCGACCCTCCCGCCTTGCACGGCATGGAGGAGATGATGACCGACTACCAGATCAGCCTCTCAGGCGGCGGGCAGCTTGCCCGCACCCTCAACGCAAGGTGCGCCGATGACCATGAGGCATGCGCGCTTGCGCAACGGATGATTGAGACCAAAGGCCAGGCAGACGTTTGGGCCAACAACCGGCACGTCGGCTGGGTTTCGGCAATCTCGGCCGCAGGGATTGCGGCAATCAGCCGGCCCTGGTCCGTTCGCCCGCCCGATTGGGCCTAACGGAATGAATGCCATAGCGGAGGCAAGGCCATACGCTTCATTGCACAAGTGGCGATCAAACAAGCCAGCAGCCTACGCAAGCCGCATGCAGGTCTTTGACAGCCGGGTGGAGTCAGCCGCTACTTGTGCTGCATGCTCGCGGCTTCGATAGTGCTGGACGGCTTCAAGTCCCCGCCAGCACCCGCAACGCATCCGCCACGCCCACGCTGCCGTCATACAGCGCCCGCCCGACGATCACGCCCTCGATCCCCGGCCCCGCCGCACCAGCCGATGCCGCATCCCGCAGCGCCTGCAGGTCCGCCAGCGATCCCACGCCGCCGCTCGCCACCACCGGCGTCCGCAGCCGCCCCGCCAGCGCCAGCGTCGCCGCAAGATTCAGACCGCCGCCCATGCCGTCCCGTCCGATGTCGGTGTAGATGACCGCCGCCACCCCCGCATCCTCAAACCGCAGCGCCAAGTCCTCCGCGGTGACGGCCGTCGTCGTCGCCCACCCGTCGGTCGCCACCCAGCCGTCCCGCGCGTCGATCCCCACCACCACCCGCCCCGGGAACGCCCGGCACGCCTCCGCCACCAGCTCGGGGGACCGCACCGCCGCGCTGCCCAGGATCACCCGGCGCACCCCCGCCCGCAGCCACCGCTCGATCCCCGCCATGTCCCGGATGCCGCCGCCCAACTGCACCGGCACCCGCGTTGCCTCTAGGATCGCCGCCACCGCCCCGGTATTCACCGAGTGCCCGGCAAACGCCCCGTTCAGATCGACCACATGCAGCCAAGCGCACCCGGCGTCCTGCCAAGCCTGCGCCTGCGCCCCGGGATCGTCCGAGTACACCGTCGCCTGCTTCATCTCCCCCCGCCGCAACCGCACGCAAGACCCGTCCTTGAGGTCGATGGCGGGATAAAGCGTCAGCGCATGAGCCATCAAGCCGCCGAGCAGAAGCTTGCTGCTCCCTCCTCCGGGAGAGGGCCGGGGTGAGGGAGGCCGAACGGGCTATACCTTCCAAGGAAAGCACCGCATCCGCCCTGAACTCGGCGGGGCCCGATGCTTGCCGCCTCCCTCACCCCGGCCGTCTCCCGGAGGGAGAGGGAGCAGCACCCCTCAAGCCTTCGGCTCCCGTTGCAGCAGCTTCGTGAAGAACACCCCCCGGATCGTCCGCCCGGCCACACGGGCATAGGCCGGGTGCTCGCCCCACCGGTGATAGCCCAGCCTCTCGTACAACCGGATCGCCGCCTCTTGCGTCTCCCGCACATCCAGGTTCAGCACTTGGTAGCCCAGGGCGCGCGCGCCCTCCTCGATGCGCCGGGTCAGCAACTGCGCCAGCCCGTGCCCCCGCGCATAAGGTGCTACAAAGGCATGGCATAGCGTCGCCGAGAACGCCTGCGCCTCGTTGTTGCGCGGTGGGCGCACCAACTGCGCGCTGCCAACGATCACCCCGTCCAGCCGGGCGACGAACAACTCCCGCTCCGGCACCAGCAGTATCCCCGTGAAGTAACTCTGCAGCGCCAGCCGCCCCGGCGACCTCACCCACCCGAAGCCGCCGCCCTCGATGATGGCGGCATCGGCGGCCTCGCACAGCGCCTGCATGTCGTCGCTGTCCAGCTCCGCCGAGCGCTCCACCTGCAGGCCGTGCTGGCTGTGCATCACGTCAGCCACCCCGCCGCTCCCCCAACTCAGGCGTCCACCGCAGGAAGTTGGCCAGCAGCCGCAGCCCGACCTCCTGGCTTTTCTCCACATGGAATTGCGTGCCGGCCCGGTTGCCGCGCGCCACCAGGGCCGGCACGGGGCCGCCGTAATCCGTGGTCGCCAGCAGGTCCGCCCCGTCCCCGCCCCGCAACGCATAGCTATGGACAAAATACGTGTGGTCCCCCGGCAGCAGACCATCCAGCAACGGGTGCGCCCCCGGCGTGAAGGCCAGCGCATTCCACCCCATCTGCGGCAGCCGCAGCCCCGGCGGGTCCATCGCCGCGACCTCGCCCTCGATCCACCCGAACCCGGCCGTCTCCACGTGCTCCAGCCCACGCCGCGCCATGAGCTGCATCCCGACGCAGATGCCCAGGAACGGCCGCCCTGCCTCGGCACTGGCCTCGATGGCTTGGCGCAGCCCCGGCACCGCCGCCAGCCCTGCGGCGCAGTCGGCGAACGCCCCCTGCCCCGGCAGCACCACCCGGTCCGCGGCAGCCACCGCGGCGGCGTCCCCGGTGATCTCGACCTGTGCCGCGATCCCCGCCCGCTCCGCCGCAACCGCCAACGCCCGGGCGGCGGAGGCCAGGTTGCCGCTGCCGTAATCCACCACCGCGACGCGCATCGGCCCAGCTTTCGAGGACCCAGCTTTCGAAAGTCCCGCCGTTGGCGACTCCGCTTCCTTCAAGCCAGCCGGCATCACCGCAACCGCCAGTTATAAGCGGCGGCCAGGTCACCGCGCGCATCCAGCAGCCGGCCCAGCGCGGTCTCCTCGTCCTGCGCCGCCACAACGTGGTCCAGCACGTAGCCGCGCCGGGCCAGTGTCCAACGCAGCACGTCCTGCCCCAGCAGCCCCGACAGCACCCCTAGCCCAAGCGCCGCCACCCCCTGCAGCCCGGCTGGCAACGCGGCTGCCAGCCCCACGACCAGGGCCAAGTACGCCGCCCCTGCAATCCAAGCCTGGTGCGCCAGCAGCCACAGCGGGCCGAATAGCGCCGCGCCCCAGCTCCACCCCTCCCCCACCAGCACCGGCGCGCGGGCCTTCTTCACATGCGCGGTCCAGACCTTCACAGCGCCCCCCAAACCTTCACAACGCCCCCTTGGTGGACGGAATGGCGCCTGCCGCCCGCGGGTCAGGCTCCACCGCCTGCCGCAACGCGCGGGCGACGGCCTTGAAGCACGCCTCCGCCACGTGGTGCGCGTTGTGCCCGGCCTGTTGCCGGACATGCAGCGTCAGCAGCCCGTTCATCGCAAACGCGCGGAAGAACTCCTCGAACAACTCGGTGTCCATTTGCCCAACCTTGTCCTGTCCGAACCGCACGGACCACGCCAGGAACGGCCGGCCCGACAGGTCCAGTGCTGCATCCACCAGCGCCTCGTCCATCGGCAGGCTGGCGCTGCCATAGCGCCGGATGCCGCGCTTGTCCCCCACCGCCTGCACGAGCGCCTGGCCCAGCACGATGCCCACGTCCTCGGTCGTATGATGGAAATCGATGTGCAGGTCCCCCTCCGCCTGCACATCGAGATCAACCATGGCGTGCCGGGCCAGCGCCGTCAGCATGTGGTCGAGGAAGCCGATGCCCGTCGCCACCCGGGCCTGCCCAGCGCCGTCCAGGTCTAGGGTCAGGGCGATGCGAGTCTCCAGCGTGTTGCGGGTGACGGCAGCAATGCGGGCCATGCGCGGCGTGTTAGCCCAAACCTTGCGCGGGGGGAACCACCGCCGCGAAGCGGTCGCGGGTCAGTTCGGTCCGCAGCTTCCAACGCTCGTCATGGCCCGGCCCAGGGACAGGTCATGACACGGACAGGAGGCTGGGACCGCAGGCCGACCCACGACCAGGCATTGATACGGCTATGGCAGGCTTGCAGAGTGCGGCAGGTATGCCCCCGCGCAAAACGATCATCTCCATCCCGTAATTGAGAGATGCATGAGGGCGTGACCTGCGTCACACTCTTGCCGTCACCAGCCTGCCAGAGTGTGCCCGCGGCCCAGGACGGGCCGGACGGAGGACCGACCCCATGCCAGCCCCCCAGTCAACGCCAGCCGTGCTTGCGCGCTCCCTCAATGCCGATGCGCGCATCGTCTGCCTGCCGCCACCGCCGGCCCGGCTTCCCAGGCTCCCCGGCAACCCGGAGACGCCGTCCCACGGCAGCCGGGTGCTGGCGTTTCCCGGCCGGGCCGGCCACCTGGCCTTCTCCGCCGCATACATCCCCGCTGCATCGGGCGGTGCCACGTTAAGCTTCACCACGGCCGACAGGTTGGAACTGCTGGACTGGCAGAGCCGCGGCGCCTCCGGCTACGCCCGGGTGCTGATTGAGGACGGCCAGCCCGGCACCTTGCCGGATTGCGCGGCCTATGCCCTGGTTTACTGCCCCGACACTCGCTGGGCGTCCTGGGGCCTAACCCGGCGGCACGGCGCGGTGCCGGGGATCATGGCCTGGCGCTGCTCGACCGGGGCCACGCTGGGCCTATACGCCGACATGGAGGAGGCCCTGCTCGCCCTGCCCTTCGCGGGCCGGGACGGCGTGACGTAAGTAGGCCGGGAAATGTCATGCTGCTGTCATGGTAACGTGCGCGTGAGCAGCAGCGGGAGCCGGTAGGGAGCGCGGCAGTCAACAACTGCCGGGTTCACCAAACATGACACTTCACGGGTCTGCCTCCTTCGTGCTGCTGCTGGCAACGACGGCGCTGTCCGCCCTGTTGCTGGCCCCGCAGGGCGCCCGTGCGCAGAACGCCTACACGCCTGGCAATCTGCTGGTGTCGAAGTCGGTGCTCAACGCGCCGGCCAACCTGCTCGTGCCCAACCAGACCGTGCTGCCCGGCGGCGGCGGCGCGACCGCTGTCGGCAACGGCCTATTCAGCAACATCTTCAAGAACGAGGCGCCGGACCCGAGCTTCGGCGTGACCACGGCCATCACGCTCGATCAGGTGACGCGCGGCGGCAGCGTCGTCGGCAGCCAGGCGGTGCCGGGCGTGGTAACGAGTTTCAGCAGCAAGAGCGAGCTGGGGCTGAACCTGAGCGCCGACAGGCGCAGCGTGACGTTCATGGGCTACAACGCGCCGGTGAACACGCTGGACGTGTCCAACAGCAACACGCCAGGCCACCCGGACCCGACGAACCCGGTGCAGCAGACGTTCCAGCGCAGCGTGGCGACGGTGGGCGCCGACGGCCAAGTGACGACACAGGCGGTGAACGCCTACAGCGGCAACAACGGGCGCAACGCGATTACAGGGAGCAACGGCGTCACCTACCTGGTGGGCAACGCCGGCAACGGGACCAGCGCGGCGACAGCGGCGGTGCTGGCCGATCAGGGGGCGAATACGGGGGTGCAGATTGTGCAGCCCGGCAACGCCAACACCAGCAGCGCCGGGCAATACAACATCGCGCAGAATGGGTATGCCCCCGACAAGACGAGCAAGGACAGCAATTTTCGCGGCGAGACGATCTCCAACAACACGCTGTTCGTGACGAAGGGGTCGGGCGGCAACGGCATCAACACCGTGTATCAGGTGGGGACCGCCGGCACGCTTCCGACCAGCGGCAGTAACAGCCTGACAATCTTGCCGGGGTTCAACACCACGCTGGCCAAGACCGACACGACGGATGCGCCATTCGGGCTGTTCTTCGCCAACGCCACCACGCTGTACGTGTCGGATGAGGGCGTGAACACCCCGCCGACCGCGGCCAGCCGCGGCCAGGCGCCGACGCTGTCCAACCGCGCCGGCATCCAGAAGTGGAGCCTGGTTAGCGGGGTGTGGCAGTTGGACTACATGCTTCAAAATGGGCTGGACACCGGGGCCTACAGCGTGACGGGCACGGATGCGGGGGGCAACGTCGAAACGGTCAGCGCGACCACGACGGGGCTGCGGAACATGACAGGGATCGACAACCCGGACGGCACCGTGAGCCTATATGCGGCGACGGCGACCACGAGCAGCCTGACCGACCAGGGGGCGGACCCGAACAGCGTGCTGGCGATCAACGACGTGCTGTCGGCGACGACGCTACCAGGGAGCGAAGCCTACACAACGCTGGAGGGGCCGCAGTTCGCGACGGTGTACCGCGGCGTGAGCGAGGCGCCGTTTGCGGCGGCGGTGCCGGAGCCGGCGACGCTGGCAGTGCTGGGCATGGGGCTGCTGGGATTGGTGGGGGTGCGGCGGCGGTTCTCTTGAGGGGTCGTCAAGCAGCCTGCTGAGCGCACTGCGGCAGGCGGCTTGCGCCCTGGCCAGCGTCGGTTGAATGATGGTCAGGGCGCGCGGTTCTTTCTTGGTCGCATCGCCTGCTTTTCGCACGCTGTCCGAAGACCCCGTGGTGACGCCCATGTCATCCTTGACGACGGTGATCTGGTCGCTCATGCCGTCCATGCGCGCCATCAGGTCCAATCGCAGGCTAGTCTGACCCTTCTCCAGGGTGGCTTGACCCTTCTCCAGACCGCCGAGGCGGTGATCAACCCGGGCCAGACGGTTATCAATCCCGCCAAGGCGTTCATCGATCCGAGCCAACATATCAACGACGGGATTGTCGCTCACGCTCTCTCCTTGGGGCGGCGTGCTGCCTGTTGCTGGCTTATCGCCGGGTCACCGCCCCGCCTCTGGATGCGGACGCCCCTGGGCACAGGATTGACACGCCGCGAGCGCAGTCTGCAATGGCGCAGTGCCCGTTGCCGGCCCGAATCCCCGGCGGCTGGCGCTACTCCTCGGGTTCGGTAGTGAACAGCAAAGGGTAGCCCTTCTTGCGGCCGGCGTCAGTGGCGTTGGTGGCCTTTTCCTCCGCGACCTCCCGGGTGAACACCGCCACCACGCAGACGCCGCGCTGATGGGCAGTCATCATCACGCGCCGGGCCTGGTCCTCGCCGAGGCGGAACTCGGCCTTCAGCACCAGGGTGACGAACTCGCGCGGGGTGAAGTCGTCGTTGACCAGGATGACCTTGTGCAGCTTCGGGCGTTCGGTCTTGATCAGGGTCTGCACGCGGGGGGTCGTGGTGGTGTCGTCCTGCATGGGGTCCTCGCGGCTCGTCGTTCCGTCAGGTGGGTTCTGGGGTAGGGGTATCCTGCCGTAGGTGCGTTCTGGCGCGGCCGGTGCAAGTCCGGGCGGCCCACGGGACGCGGCTTCATGGCATGGGCGTGGGCAGCGCCGCAATCAGCGTGCTGGCGCCCACGCGTCCCTAACCCTAGGCCCATCCGTTGCAGGCAGGCCCGCAACAGCCCGTCCAGGTGGCGCCGAGCATCGAATGGGCCATGGGAGCCAAAGGTGGGACCGGGCAAGGGCACCCACTCGCAGGCCAAGCGGGCGGCCGCTACCGGTGAGGCGGAGCGGGCGCCGTGCCCGGGTTGCAGCATCCGGCGGCAGGCTTCGGGGTGAAGTCCGGCCCAGACAGCCCAACCCGACGGGATCCGGCCCTTGCGGCCCCTCCCGCCCGACTTCCACCCGCCCGACCTTGACCCCGAAGTGAGCCAGTGCGGACCGCACGCCCTATGCGCTGGCCCTGCTTGCTGGAACGTTAGGCGTTGAAGTGGGCGATGCGGCGGGTGGCCAGGTCGATCGTAACAGCGTCGTCGGGGGTCTTGGCCGTCGCGCCGTCGCCGGCGGGGTGGTACTCGATGCGCAACTGCTCCATGGTGACGCGGATGCGCAGGCAGCCATAGCCCTGGTCGTCGTAGCTCTCGAACACAACCCGGTCGCCCGCCACGTCCTGCACCGCCGTCGGCACCCGCAGCGGCCCCGTCGCCTTGCGCGTCAGCTTGCCCAGGCCGTGGCCGCCGTTGCCCGCGATGACGTAGGGCGTCTGCCGGCCGCCGGCTGTCCGGGTAAAGCGCTGGTAGTTGTGCGCGTGCGCCGACAGCACCGCGTGGGGCCAGACGCCGGCCTCGGCGCAGATGGCGTCCATCTCAGCGGTCAGGCTGCTGCTCCAGCCGTGCTTGGCGCCGGCTGTGTAGGCGGGGTGGTGGTGCGCCAGGATCAACGCGCCGGCAAAGCCTTCCGACTCTACCCGGGGTAGTCGGCTTGCGGGGCCTTCGGGTCATGCGCGCACTCCAGGAACAGGACTAGAGAAGACGCTGCCTGCCCCCTCTCCCGCTTTGGGCGAGGGCTGGGGCGAGGGGGTCCTGCAGCGCGCGGACTTAGGCCCAGCGGCGGAGAAGCCCGGTCATGGGGAGCGTCGCGCTTGCCCCAAGATCCCCTCGCCCCGGCCCTCGCCCAAAGCGGGAGAGGGAGCAGGCAGCGTCTCCTTGTTGCTTCGGCAACGAATGTTGCCAAGGCTCCTGGGCTGGGGCGATTGAAGGTTCGGCCGCAGCGCAAAAAGAAAGGCCCCGCCCCGGGGATCGCCGGGACGGGGCCGTTCAGGCCAGCCTAGCTGTGCGGCTCAGGCGTGGTTGAGCGTATAGTGATAGCTGCACTTGCCGACCATGGAGTTCATGTCCAGCGTGCCGTTGGCGAGCGTGCCAGTCACGGCGCCAGTCTTGCGGCCGGCGCTGCTGAGGGCGCCGTCATCGCCAACGCGGCCGGTCATGCCACCCACCTTGAAGGTCTTGCCACGGACGGTGGCGGTGGCGGTGGTCATCTTGCGGCAGCGCGGGCCGTTGTCGGCGCCGGCTTCCACAGCGCCCTTGTAGGTGCCGTTCATGCTTATCGGGGCCGGGGCGGGCGTCGGCGCAGGCTCGGGCGCCATGGCCATCGGCGGCGGCGGCGGCGGGTTGCTGGCGCAGCCGGCGACGCCACCGGCCAAGACAAGGAACATTGCAAGTTTTGTACGCATAAGAGATCTCCAAGAGCCGGAAACCGACACAGGCAGTAACTTGCGACGCGTGTCAAGGCGTTACGGCTACAATATGAACCGGCTCAGGTCCCCCTTCGCGGCCAGCGGCGCAACGCGCTCGTTCACATATGCGGCATCCACCGTGACCACCTCGCCGCCACGGTCGGTGGCGCTGAAGCTGATCTCCTCCAGCAGCTTCTCCAACACCGTCGCCAGGCGGCGGGCGCCGATGTTCTCCACGCGGTCGTTGATGTCGGCGGCCAATTCGGCCAGGGCGTCAACCGCGTCGGGGGTGAAGTCCAGGGTGACGGCCTCGGTCTCCAGCAACGCGGAGTATTGCTTGAGCAGGCTGTGCTCCGGCTCGGTGAGGATGCGGCGCAGATCGGCGCGGGACAGCGGCGCCAGCTCGACGCGGATCGGCAGGCGGCCCTGCAGCTCCGGCAGCAGGTCGGACGGCTTGGCCAGGTGGAAGGCGCCGCTGGCGATGAACAGCACATGGTCGGTCTTCACCGGGCCATACTTGGTGCTGATGATGGTGCCCTCGATCAGCGGCAGCAGGTCGCGCTGCACGCCCTCACGCGAGACGTCGCCGCCGCGGAAGCCGCCCTCGCTGCTGCGGGCGCACACCTTGTCGATCTCGTCGAGGAAGACGATGCCGTTCTGCTCGGCGTGGTTGACGGCGTCCTTGGTGAGCTGGTCGTTGTCGAGCATCTTGTCGCCCTCCTCCCGCGTGAGCGCCACGCGGGCGGCGGCGACGGCCATGCGCTTGCGGGTGGCGGGGCGGTTGAACATGCCCTTCATCATCTCGCCGAGGTTCACCATGCCGCCGGGGGGCATGCCGGGGATTTCCATAGCGCCCATGTTGGGACCGGCGTCGGCGATGGCGACCTCGACCTCCTTCTCCTCCAGCTCCCCCGCGCGGAGCATCTTGCGGAACTTGCCGCGGGTGTCGGCGCCGGCGCCCTCGCCGACCAGCGCCGTCACCAGGCGGTCCTCGGCGGCCAGCTCGGCCTTGGCCTGCACATCCTTGCGGCTGCTCTCGCGCAGCATGGCGATGCTGGCCTCCACAAGGTCGCGCATGATGCTGTCCACGTCGCGGCCGACGTAGCCGACCTCGGTGAACTTGGTGGCCTCGACCTTGATGAACGGGGCCTGGGCGAGCTTGGCCAGGCGGCGGGCGATTTCCGTCTTGCCGCAACCGGTAGGGCCGATCATCAGGATGTTCTTCGGCACCACCTCGTCGCGCATGCCCTCGGGGAGCTGCTGGCGGCGCCAGCGGTTGCGCAACGCGATGGCCACGGCGCGCTTGGCGTCTTGTTGCCCCACGATGAAGCGATCAAGCTCCCCCACGATCTCGCGCGGGGAGTAGGTCGGGACGTCCATCACAGCGTCTCCACAATCAGGGAATGGTTGGTGTAAACGCAGATGTCACCGGCGATCCGCATGGCGCGGCGGGCGACTTCCTCCACCTCGATGCCGTCCACCGTCAGCAGCGCGCGGGCGGCAGCCAGGGCGAAGTTGCCGCCGGACCCGATGGCGATGACGCCGTCCTCAGGCTCCAGCACGTCGCCGTTGCCGGTCAGGGTGAAGCTGTGCGCGTCGTCGGCGACGGCCATCATGGCCTCCAGGCGGCGCAGGTAGCGGTCGGTGCGCCAGTCCTTGGCCAACTCGACGCAGGCGCGCTCGAGCTGGTTCGGGAAGCGCTCCAGCTTGGCTTCCAGGCGCTCCAGCAGGGTGAAGGCGTCGGCGGTGGCGCCTGCGAAGCCGGCCAGGACGGCGCCGCCATGGCCGATGCGGCGGACCTTGCGGGCGTTGCCCTTGATGACGGTCTGGCCGAGCGTTACCTGGCCGTCACCGGCCATGGCGACCCGGCCGTCGCGGCGCACGCACAAGATGGTCGTCCCGTGCCAACCGACGGGGTCGTAAGGTGTGTTCTGCATGATGGGTGCCAGATGGGATGCGGCAGGGGGCTGCACAAGATATAGGCAGATCGGTCGAATGGCGGGGGATGGGTGGACGGAGGCAGGGAGCTTTTGGGCCAGGCACATGGGCCGGTGCGGGCGCCGCGATCATGGCCGAGCGGCTCAAGGCAGACGTGCAGTTTCCCCCTTATTGGATGGGCATCATAGGACGAGAGGCTTGGAGGAACGGATGCCGCTGGCATGAATGTGGATCAGGGCGCGGTTGGGCAGGCTTGGCTCTTGCGGCTTTCTCCTCCCAGTCTGGAGCCGCTCACGCCCGCCTCCTGGAAACCAGCTCCCCATCTTCCTGAAAAACAGCTTCTTGCCGCCCCCCTTATCCCCCGCCCTTCCGGGGAAAGGAGTTAAGCGCCCGGGTGATGATCTCCAGTCCCTGCGCGTGCCAGCGCTGCACCGCCTTGTGGTCCGCCCCCAGGGCGGTGCCCAGGCGGCGCCAGGCGAACAGGTGACGCCCGGTCAGCGGGTGCACCAGCGCACGGGCGCCCACCACCCGGCGCAGCACCTGCTTGCCATCCGGGATCAGCGACACCCAGGCCAACACCCGGTCCATCCGGTCGATCAGCGCGCCCGGCGGAACAGCCGGACGCATCCGGCCGTCCCCTGACCCCGGCGCCAGCGCCGCCGCGTCCCGCACCCACTCCAGCCCGCCCTGCCGCAGCCGTGTCGTGTAGCCGGTGTGCGGCAGGGACAGCAGGGTTGCCCCAGCCTCCTCCAACAGCACCTGCACCCAGGCCGAGGTGGCAGGCAGGCCGTCCGGCGTATGCGGGTTCGCGCCAGTCGCCGGAATAGCGGCAAATACCTGTGGAACAATCTGTGAATTGGCAGGCCTAGGAGACCCATCAGCTTCCCTTCCAGCCTGTCCCTGACCTTCACCCTCTGCAGGAGTTGGAGGTGGGGATAGCCCGCGAAATGCCTTTACCGGGGCAGAAATCGTTGGGACAGGCCCTATCGAACCCTCAACTCCACCACCAACGACCCTATCAGCCGGTATGGCCCCCTCCGCTCCGGTTTCCTCACCTTTTACTGTGGACAACCTGTGGACGTTGCTCATACGCAAGGGTCTTCCATGGCTAGGACAAGGGCCGGCTCCTGCGGGCGGCTGTTATCTACCGCCAAACCGGGCCGGGTGCGCGCGAAGTCGCCGTCGCGCCACCGGGTCGGCGTCAGCACCCGGCTGTTCAGCCAGGCCTCGATCATCATGGCAGCCTGCGCGGCGGTGACGTGCAGCATGTCCCGCAGCAGCCAAGCGGGCACGCTGTGGTGGACCGTCTCGTCCACCACAGCATGCCCGCTGGCATGGCTGGCGGCGATGGCAAGGGCCAGCGTGGACTTGCCCGCGCCGCCCGGCCCCGCCAGCAGGCTGATGCAGCCGCGCGCCAACCGGTCGCCCAGCAGCCACTCCTGCGGCGGAATGCCCTCCGGCTCCGGCAGGGGTGCGTCGGTGACCGTCAGAAGGGAGGAGGCGGTCAGGTTGAGGACCATGCGGGCGCGGTCTTCCCCTTTAGAAGGCGCATCGGCAACCCATGAACAGGGCCGTCGAGGCAGGCGCTGGCCAACGGGATGACGCAGCCGCGGGCGGTGGAGCGCATGAGGGATGCAGCAACCATGGAAGCGGGCATGGGTGGCGGCCCCTAGCTGCGGAATATGGGAAACGGATAAGGCGCGCTGTCGAGCACGGTGCCCTCGGTGATGCGGCCCCAGGTGTCCGGGTGGCCCGGCGGCAAGCAGGGCCGGTCGTCCGGGCCAGGCCGCCCTCGGACGACATAGACGACGCATGGCGGCACGATCGGGCGCAGGACGACCGAAGGGGGCCGGACAGGATGGGCAGGCGAGGCGGCATGGGGAAGCAATGCGGCAGCCATCGGCAGATTCCCTTTATGTTCCCTAAGGACATAAGTTAGTTTTCCTATAACAGCCGCGTCAAGTTGCACGTGTGCGGTCTGTCATCCTTATTATCGTTAAAGATCGTTTATTAGTGTCAGCGCATCGTTACTTTCCCACAACCCACCTGTGGCAGTAAAGACACGTTTCGGGACCGCAAGTTATATGAACTGACCAAATGCACTTTGCGGCTGCATTGACGTTTGACGTGGCCCGTTTCGAGAGGTAATCGGTTATACGAGGCTAACGGATCGCCTGGAGACTGACGTGCCCGCTTGGCTCGGGCAACTCCTCAGCCGGGTCTATCGCTCAGGTCCATCGTAAGGAACCAACACATGGCAACGATCACCGGCGCTAGCGGAGCACAGACCGTCATCAACGTCGGCTCCAACGACGCCTTCGCACAGGCGACGCTGGGGGCGGCGATCACTGCTTCGCTGGCCAGCGGCGCCCTTACCCAAGTCTCCTCGCCGAACCAGAGTCCGCCGACCGGCACCGGCCTATTCGTGCAGACCCTTGCCAACCAGACGACCGTGCTGGGTCCCAACACATCGTCCGTCATCTTCACCAGCGGCGGCGCGGAGGTCGGCTTCGGCAACGGTTCCCAGAACCAGCAGGTCCTCGCCGACAACGGTGGGCTGACCTACAACACCGGCGGCGGCGGCGGCACCCTCATCGCCGGCGACGGCGCCAACTTCATCGCCACGCCGACCATCGGCGGCGGCCGGTTCAGCATCACCACCGGGGCCGGCAACGACATCATCTTCGCCCAGTCCGGCGCCAACACCATCAACCCCGGCGGCGGCGTCAACTTGCTCCTGATCCGCGGCAACGACACCATCAGCCTGTCCGGCTCGACCGACATCATCGTCGGCAGCCCCACCGCAAGCCCAGGCAACACCATCACCGCCACCGAGTTCGGCTCGGGCAATGTCGGCATCGCGCCGGGCAACGAGAACCTGAACTTCGTCGGCGGCGCCGGCTCGGCGACGGTCTATGCCGGCAACGGCAGCGACACCATCACCTTGGGCACCGGCGGCGGCATCGTTGCCGGCGGCTTGGGCGGCAACAACGTCATCAACGGCGGCGCCGGCGCGGCCGGCAGCACCCTGTTCGGCGGCGGCAACAACGACCTGCTCTCGGCCATCGGCTTCGCCGCTACCACCCTCATTGCCGGCGCCGGCAACGAGACCCTGACCGGCGCCAACAGCAGTGCCAACAACGTGTTTTACGGCCTTGGACCGAAGGTCACCGGCAGCGTCACCTTGCAAGGCGGCAACGGCGCGGATGCCTTCATCATCGGCGCCCCCGGCACCGTGAGCGTCAATGGCGGCCCCGGCCAGGACCTGATCGCCATCGTCGCCGGCGGCAGCGGCACCGTGAACATCGGCAACTTCACTCCCGCTGAGCGTGTCACCCTGCAAGGCTTCGCCTCCAACGAGGTCGCCCGCGCCCTGTCCACGGCGACCGTCGGCGCGAGCACCAGCCTGGTGCTCTCGGACGGCACCAAGGTCAATTTCATCGGCGTCACCAACCTGACCAGCAGCAGCTTCGTCTAGCCAACCCGGCCAGCCCTTTTGGGGCCACGGCTTGCGATGGACGCCGGTCTCCGCCAAGGAGGCCGGCGTTTCGCGTTGATAAGGCACGGCCCGGCAACCGCCGGCATGTTGAACCGTTTCCGTCTTGCAGCCCGCACTGGGCTTGCAGGAGGCAAAGCCATGCACGCGCAAATGCCGGAACCCATCACCCCCACCCCCCAGCCCGGGATGCCGCCGGACCTGCCGGAGTTCCCGTCCCCCATCAACGACCCGGCGCCCAACGACCTGCCACCTCTTGAGATGCCGCCCGACGGCGACCCAATGGGCACCCCTATGCCGCCGCAGATGCGGCAGGGAGTACGGCAACACGGGTAACATGAACCCATGGCGCGTGTAGATGTGCCTAGTAGCGCACACTCTCTCATCCTCGCCGATGCGCCGCGTTAGCGGGCTTTAATGAGTGCATCGGGCCGTCACGCCAAGCCTTGCTGGTTGTAGATGAAGAACTGATCCGTGCGTCTCCGGCGGAAGTGCCGGCCGGAGCTGGCTGGGGTGTGACCAAGACCATGTCGGGCGACGCCGCCCTGGCGTTGCTGCACCAGGAGTCGTTCAACCTGACGGCAAAGCACAGCCTGCTGGCTGACACCTATTTGAGCCAGGCGGCGCTGCGCTGGGGCGATTACGTGGCTAAGGTGGGCGTTTCCCGGTCCCCCCACGCTGGTGGCCGCCATCGACCAACGGCTGGACATCTCCGCCGGCTCGGACGCTTTCCGCACGGCGGTCGTGTCCTACAAGCGCGGCAACGCAGCCGAGTTCGAGTTGCGCATGCAGTTGTACGCCGGCACGGAGCGAATGCCGGTGGATGATGCCCTCGTGTGGTGGCCCGAGGACGCCAGCTAGGCGCCGTCGAGGACGAGCCGCACACCTTGCTCTGGTACGGCCTGCGCCGCGGCGGCCAGGAATTCGAGATTTTCGAGACCTTCCCCAACGAGTTGGTCCGCGTGCGGCGTTTGACCGGCTCTGGCGCGCAGGCTGCTGGCCCGCAGCGCCGCCCTGTTGGCCCGCCTACCCCGCGTCCGGCGCGTGGACGTGCTGATAAGTAAGAAATAATGTACGCCCATCGCCTTCCCTGACCTTTCCTAACATTCGCTTCAAGCAGTTGGCATTAGACTAGGCTGATTAGCGGTAACAGAGGGCAGGGCGATGGGTCGTAGCATGAGGAGAGCGGCGCTGGTCGTACTGATACTGGGGGCGGCCCCGGCACGGGCGGAAATCTTCCAGTTGACCTACGACGGGTTTTTCAACCCGCTTGACACGCTGAACGGCGTGGCCCTGGGGACGACAACTCCATTCGTAGCGCAGGCGGTATTCGACAGCAGCGTGAGCACCCCGCTGGAGCCAGGTGCTGTACAGTTTCGAACCCTGTCGTTCAGCCTGGCGCTGGGTGGCGTGACCTACGCTGTGCCGGCCTCTGCAGCAAGTCCCCTGAACGGGCAGGGCGTTGTGCTGTTCGACCTGTCGGGTTCGGACGCCAATAGCCCCAGCTACCAGGGGACACCGCATTACGGGGTGGGGTTCTTTTCGCTGGGCGGCGGCAATACGGGCGTAATCGGGGACTGGACCGCCGCAACGGCGCCGGTGACGGTGGCGATGCCGGGTTCGGCGGTGTTCAGCAACTTCTACGGCGTCGGCTACAACTCCGGCACGCTTGCGCTGACGGCGCCCGATGGGACGGCTGGGACGCTGACGCTGAACGAGGGGACGGACAAGAACAACCCGCCCGATTACAACTCGAGCAACCCGGGTCTGGTGTTCTCAGGCGCAAACGCCGGCCAGCCCGTCATCGCCGACAACGCGGTGCAAATTCTCCAGGTACCAGAGCCTGCCGCCGCCGCGGTGCTGGCTACAGGCCTGCTAGCGCTGGCCGGCCTGCGGCGTCGGCGCCTGGCATAGCGCACGGGCCTTGCATTCCGGCCCAGACCGTCCGATTCTGCCGCGGCACGCAGGAGGAGCATGTCATGGCCAAAGGTGAGCAGAAGTCCAACCGTGAGGCGAAAAAGCCCAAGGCGACCAAAAGCCCCGCCAAGGGCGCCGCGGCCGCCAATACCCCCCCGCCCCGCCCAGAGCCAGGCAAGAAGTAGGCTGCCTGCCCTCTCTCTCACCCCGGCCTTGGGCCGCGAAGCGGACCAAGGCCGGGGTGAGGGAAGCCGCAAGCGTAGAGCTTTCATAGCAAAACACCGGCACATGCTGCCGCATACCAAGTACGGCTTCCCTGACTTCCCCCACCCCGGCCTTGGTCCATTTCATGGCCCAAACCCGGAGGAGGAAGCAGCGGGCTAATAGTAGGCAGGCACCGGATCACGTCCAGCGGCCCAGGCGCGTTCAGCGCAACGACGCAGCAATTCTCGCTTCTCGGGCGTGCGTTCCCTGCCCTTGTTACGGAGGGCTTCGGCCCGCTCCGGCGTTTCGACGATGCCCAGCGCAGCCTTGCGCGCCTCGATGCGGGCGAGAAAGTCGAACAGGGACTCCATGCAGACTACTCCTGTGCGAGGCCCAGCAGCGCCGGGTCGCCGCCATCCTCAGTGATCCGCCTGACCAGATAGGCTGTGTCGATGCCGTCCGCCAGGCTGAACGACGCCTGTGCCTGATCCAGCCGTGTCGTATCGGTCGGGGGAGGCGATGGCATGCTGCCCCAAACGGTCGGCGATCAGGTCCTCGATGGCCGGCAGCGTGACCCGACCCGTCAAGCTGACCTCCATGCGGACCAGCCGCCGCGCCTCGGCTCGCCCATCAAATAGCGGGCCGGATACCTGCTGGAAACCGAAACCTGGATGATCCGGATGATGGTAACCGATCCGCAACCGGCCAGGCCGGTCCTCGGGCCGGAACCCCTGCCCAGCCATGACGGCATCGAACACCGTGGTGCTGGCCGCAACAAGGTCGAAGTCGCCGGACGGGAACCAGCCTGCCGTGTAAAGCGTGACCGCGGCGCCGCCCACCAGCACGGCATCATCACCCGTGCGCGCATGGTAGTCCGCCAACGCCAGGGCCAGCCGCTGCAGCGCTTCGAGGTACCCGTCCGGCATGCTCCCCTACAGCGGCCCCTTCCTACAGCAGCCCGGCCCCGCTGAACCCGCCGAACACCCCCAGCACCGTCGTCACCCCCACCACCAAGATCAGCACCCACCGGTACCACCCCCGCAACTGCACCGCCGGCGGCAGCGCCCGGATGCTGAGCGCGATCAGGAAGCCCAACACCAGCGGCAGCAGCAGCGCGTTCATGATCTGCACGCCGACGTTGAGCGAAACCAGGTTCGGCCACACCCTCACCAGCACCGCGCACCCGGCCACCGCGGCGGCATACAGCCCATAAAACCCCCGCGCCTGCGTCGGCCGCAGGTTCAGGCTGCGGCGGTAGCCCGCGACTTCCCCCACGCCCCATGCCAGCGCCAGCGTCGCCACGATGGCTGCCACCATGCCTGCGCCCAGCACCCCGGCACTGAACACCGCCCGCCCCGCCGCGCCGCCCAGGAAGGGGGTCAGCGCCTCGGACAGTTCCCCCACCGTGGTCAGGCTGGCATCCGGGCTGGCGTGTCCGATGGTGGCGGCAGTGGCGACCAGCACGGCGGCCATGACAAGCTGGGTGATCACCGCGCCCGCCGCCGTGTCCCACCGGGCGGCCTGCAGGTGCTCGGGCTTCAGGCCTTTGTCGGCGATGGCAGACTGCTGGTAGAACACCATCCACGGCATGATCACCGCGCCGATGTTGGCCGCCGCCAGGTACACGTAATCCTTGTTGGCATAGGGGATGCTGACCGCCCCCTGCGCCATCTCGGCCAGGCCGGGCTGCGCCAGCCAAGCCACCGCGAAGAACGCCAGCTCGAACAGCCCCAGCGCGATGGCGATGCGCTCGACCCGGCGGTAGCTGCCCGTCAGCACTACCGCCAGCAGCGCCAGGGTGGCGAGCACCAGGCTGGCTGCGCGCGGAACGCCGTACAGCTCGCCGATGCCCGCCACGCCCGCCAGCTCGGTGATCAGCGCGCCGAACACCGCAACGGCCAGGCCCGCCACCGACACCCAGGCCCAGACCGTCCCGAACGTCTCCTGGATCAGCTCGCCATGGCCGCGGCCGGTGTACAGGCCCAGGCGGACCGTGAGTTCCTGCACCATGAACAGGATGGGGATCAACAGCAGTTGCAGCAGCAGCAGGCGGTAGCCCCACTGCGCCCCGGACTGCGCGGCGGTGATGATGCTGCCAACGTCGGTGTCCGCGAGCATGACGACCAGGCCGGGTCCGAAGATAGCGGCATAGCGGCTGATGCGGGAGCCTGGCGGGCGGCGGAGGGTGGCTTGCTGCACGTCGGGGTGTCCTGTCGAGTTGCGAGTGCGTCGCAGTTACCGTGTTGTGGAATAGGGGGCAAGCGGAGGATGCGAGGTTAACCGAAACGGCAAGCGACACCGCCCCTTGCCCTCCACCCCTCCGCCGCCGCAATACCCCCGCATGACGCTCCACCTGCACAACACCCTCACCCGCCAGCGCGAGCCGTTCGTGCCCATCGACCCCGCCCACGTCCGCATGTACGTCTGCGGCCCCACCGTTTACGACCTCGCCCACGTCGGTAACGGCCGCGCCATGGTCGCCTACGACGTGCTGGCGCGCCTGCTGCGCCACCTGTTCCCCCGTCTCACCTATGTCCGCAACGTCACCGACGTGGACGACAAGATCAACGCCCGCGCCGCCCAGGAAGGCGTCCCCATCGACGAGGTCACCGCCCGCACCACCCGGCAGTTCCAGGACGACATGGCCAGCCTCGGCAACCTGCCCCCCGACATCGAGCCCCGCGCCACCGCCCACATCCCCGAGATGCTGGAGCTGATCGGCAACCTGGTCGCCACCGGCCATGCCTACGCCGCAGCCGGGCACGTCCTGTTCCGCGTCGCCAGCTTCGCCTCCTACGGTGCCCTGTCCGGCCGCGACCCCGCGGGCTTGCTGGCCGGCGCCCGCGTCGATCCCGCCCCCTACAAGCAAGACCCCGGCGACTTCGTGCTCTGGAAGCCCAGCGGCCCCGGCGACCCCGCCTGGGACAGCCCCTGGGGACCCGGCCGCCCCGGCTGGCACATCGAGTGCAGCGCCATGAGCTGGCGCTACCTCGGCGCCACCTTCGACATCCACGGCGGTGGCAGCGACCTGCTGTTCCCCCACCATGAGAACGAGCGCGCCCAGTCCCTCTGCGCCCTCCCCGGCAGCGGCTTTGCCAACTACTGGGTCCACAACGGCATGCTGCTCAACGAGGGGGAGAAGATGTCGAAGTCCCTCGGCAACTTCGCCACCATCCGCGACGTGGTGGCCCGCCACCCTCCGGAGGCGGTGCGCCTGATGCTGCTGCGCGCCGGCTACCGCGGCCCGCTGGAGTTCTCCGAGGCCGGGCTGCACGAGGCACGGGGCGAACTGGACCGCTTCTACCGCGCCCTGGAACGGGTACCCGGCACCGCGGACATCCCCGGCCCCGTGCCGCAAAGCGTGCTGGACGCCCTGTGCGACGACCTGAACACGCCCGAGGCCCTGGCCGCTCTGCATGCCCTGGCCGACCGCGCGATGGCTGGCGACGCAGCGGCCGGCGCCGGGCTGCTGGCCGGGGGAGCGTTGCTGGGGCTGCTGCAGCAGAACCCGGCCGCTTGGTTCCAAGGGGATGGCGACGCCGAGGTGGAGGCGGCGATGCAGGCGCGAATCGACGCCCGCCGGGCCCGCGACTTCATTCGTGCGGACGCGATCCGCCAGGAGTGGCTGGCCCGCGGCATCGCCTTCGAGGACCGCCCGGACGGCACCAGCATCTGGCGCCGCACCGCTGCTCCTCCTCCCTCTCCCTCCGGGAAAGGGCCGGGGTGAGGGGAGCGGCAAGCACTGGCCCCGCCATGACAGGTTCCTGCGCGGCCGGCTCCGCACATGCGGCCTCCCTCACCCCGGCCCTTTCCCGGAGGGAGAGGGAGCAGCGGCCCTCCACGTCATGACCGGCCGCGATGGCGGGGCGGACTTGGCGCCGGGCAGCCCGCTGGACCCCGTGGTGATCCTCGTCCGCCCGCAACTGGCTGACAACATCGGCGCCTGCGCCCGCGCCATGGGCAATGGCGGCCTGTTCCACCTGCGCCTGGTCGCCCCCCGCGACGGCTGGCCGCAGGAGCGCGCCTGGCGCACCGCCTCCGGCGCCGACCGCATCCTGGACAGCGCCACCGTCCACCCCACCGTGGACGACGCCGTGGCCGACCTGCACCGCGTGCTCGCCACCTGCCCGCGCCCGCGCCACATGGTGAAGCCCGTGCTGACCGCCCGCGCCGGCGCGGGCGTCCTGCGCGACGCCGCCACCCGCGGCCTGCGCGCCGGCATCCTGTTCGGCCCCGAGCGCGCCGGCCTCGACGCCGAGGACATGGCCCGTGCCGACACCCTCGTGCGCTACCCGCTCAACCCGGCCTTCGACAGCCTCAACCTGGCCCAGGCCGTCATGGTCATGGCCTACGAGTGGTGGACCGCCGCCGACGCCACTCCCCCCGCCGCCCTGCAGACCCACGAAAGCCCCGTCGCGCAGAAGCACCTGCTGGAGGCCTGGCTCGACCACTTGGTGGCCGAACTCGACGCCAGCGGCTTCCTCCGCAACCTGCCTAAGCGCCCCGGCATGGTCCGCAACCTGCGCCACCTGTTCCAGCGCGGCGAGGTCACCGAGCAGGAACTGCGCACCCTGCACGGTGCCGTCCACATGCTCAGCCTGGGACGGATGCGCCGCGGCCGGGCGGAGCAGCCGCTCGATGAGCACCAGGAGCCGCCCGGTCCGCCGCTGCCTGGGTGACGAGCCGGCTACGACAGGGCAGGCCATGGCGCGCCCGGCCGCAGCCCCGGCCTTGCACTGGGCAGCCTGCGTGCGAATCTGTACGCGCATGGTCAAAGCGAGACATCTCATGCGATTGAGTCCCACCCTCGGAGCCGTGCTGCTGGCGGGCGGGCTGGCTGGCTGCGTCGCGCCGCCTCCGCCAGCCTTCGTCGCGGTGCCCCAGGCGGCTCCGGCGCAGCTCGTGGCCGTGCCGGGTCCGGACAAGACGCCGGCCGCATTCCAGCAGGATGACGCCGCCTGCCGCGCCGCCATCGCCACGCTGCCGCCCGTCGCCCAGGCCCAGCCAACGCCGGAGCAGCTCGCAGCAGCGCGGTCCAGCGTGGTGCTGGCGACCGAGGCTGGGGCCGGGCCGGTCAGCACCAGCAGCGCCCCGCCCCCGGCCGAGGCGCTGCCGCCCGGCGTGGCTTACCTGCGCTGCATGACGTCCCGGCAGAACCAGGTGCAGCAGGTCACGCCCGCCGTGCAGCTTTATGCCTATTACCCGGCCTACCCGATCTATCCCGGGATCGGCTTCGGCTATCCGTTCTTCTACGACGACGTATTCGCCTTCCGGTTCGGCTTCGGCTTTGGCGGGTATGGCCGCTACGGCTATGGCGGCTACTACCGGGGTGGATACGGCGGCTACGGTGGCTATAACCGGGGTGGATATGGAGGGTATGGCGGCTACCGGGGTGGATATGGCGGTGGCTTCCATGGTGGCGGCTTCGGAGGCGGCGGCTTTCATGGCGGCGGCTTCGGAGGCGGCCGGCGGTAGCGTCCCAGGCTCAGCTTGACATGCCGGCCCGCCTAGGCGGGCTGGCCCTGCATGGATGACGGGTTCGGGAGCGCCTTCAGCAGCGCCCTGCACTTTATCTTGGGTGGCGACCCGGCCTTGCTGCGCGTGGTAGCGCTGTCCCTGCAGGTCAGCCTGATGGCGTCGGCCGCGGCGGCGCTGCTCGGCCTCCCCCTCGGCGCAGCGCTCGCGGTGCTGCGCTTCCCCGGCCGCCGCGGCCTAGTGGTGCTGGTGAACGCGCTGCTGGGGCTGCCGCCTGTGGTGGTTGGGCTGGGGCTGTACCTGCTGCTATCGCGGGCGGGCCTGCTGAGCGGCCTGAACCTGCTGTTCACACCCGGCGCGATGGTGCTGGCGCAGGCGCTGCTGGCGCTGCCCATAGCCGCAGCCCTGGCGCACCGCGCGGCGGAGGCGGCCTGGGCCACCTACGGCGACGAGCTGCAGATGGACGGCGCCGGGCGGCTGCGCGCCATTCCCGTGCTGTTGCGGACCGCCCCAGCCCCGGTGCTGACGGCGGTGCTCGCCGGGTTCGGCCGGTCGGTGTCGGAGGTCGGCGCCATCCTGATCGTCGGCGGCAATATCGCCGGGCAGACACGGACGATGACGACGGCAGTGGCGCTGGAGACCAGCCGCGGGAACCTGGCCTTTGCCCTGGCGCTGGGCGTGGTGCTGGTGATGATCAGCCTGGGGGTAAACCTGCTGGCGTTCGTGACAACGGGCCTAGCGGCGGGCCGGGTGCGGTGAAGGGGATAGCCATGCTGGGCAGGCGGGCGTTGGCGGGTAGCGCGGCTGGGCTGTTGCTGGCAAGGCGCGGGCGGGCGGCAGACGGGGGCATCGTGCTGGCCAGCACCACGTCGGTGGACAACAGCGGCCTGCTGCCGGCAATCCTGCCCGGCTTCACAAGCGGCAGCGGCGTCCCGGTGCGGGTGCTGGCGCTGGGAACCGGTCAGGCGCTCGCGGTCGCATCGCGCGGCGACGCGGACCTGGTGCTAGTACACGACCCCGAGGCCGAGGACCGGTTCATGGCGGCCGGCTACGGTGCGGTGCGGCGGCGCATCGCCTGGAACGACTTCATCATCGTCGGCCCCACCGCCGACCCGGCCGCAATTGCCGGCAAGCCGGTGCTGCCAGCGATGCAGGCAGTGTGGGCGTCCAGCGCGCCCTGGGTCTCGCGCGGCGACAGCAGCGGGACGGACGCGAAGGAGAAGCGCCTATGGGCCGCTGCCGGGCTGGACCCCAAGCAGGCCGGCGCTTGGTACAAGGACATCGGCGGCGGCATGGGCGCGGCGCTGAACGCGGCGGCGGCGCTGAACGCCGATACCCTGTCCGACCGCGGCACCTGGTTGAGCTTCGGCAACCGCGGCAGGATGCGCGTGGTGGCGGAGGGCGGGCGCGACCTGGTGAACCTGTATGACGTGATCACCCTGACGCCAGCAGGGCACCGTCCGGAGGGCCGGGCCGGGGCGCAGGCGCTGGCGGACTGGCTGGTGTCCCCTGCAGGGCAGGCGGCGATTGCAGGCCACCAGGTCGGCGGGCAGGCGCTGTTCCATCCCGTCGCGGACCCGATGCCGTAGGGGGCAGGACCCGCCCATCCCCATCCGATCACACCATGGCGTCAGGCCCGGCGGCGCAGCGCGCCCAGGCCCACAAGCCCGGCGCCCAGCACGGCCAGGGTCGCAGGCTCAGGCACGCCGGTCGGCACCGGCGTCGGCACCGGCGTCGGCACGATCACGGCGCCGTTGCGGACTTGGAACAGGAACTGCCCGGGCACGCCGTCGTTCGTGCCGGTGTTCAGCGCATCCGGCCCGCCATCCAGGAACGCGCCGTTCTGTAGCGAGCCGGCAAGCTGGAAGAAGGTGCCCGCCGCATTCCCGTTGCCGGCGTTGAAGCCCGCCGCGGCGGAAGTGCCGCCCAACCCGTTGCTGCCGCCGCTGGCGTCGCCGGTCTCCCACTGGATGGTGTCGTAGTTGAAGAAAATGTCGAAGTTGCCCGCGCCCGTGTCCGCCCGGCTGTCCAGGATGACTTGGAAGGTGTCGAGCTTATTGACGTGCGAGTTGTAGTAGCCCACCGCCGGCCAAGTCGCCCCAAATGCCACGTGACCGTTATAGGTTCCGGTGCCGAAGCTAGTTAGGCCGCTGCCGGAGCCGCGTGTGTCCACATCGGCAAAGAACGGCGCGATAATTGGCTGCCCGCTGTAATTGGCGCCTAGGCCGGACGGCGTGTAGGTGCCCTGCCCGGCGTTGAACGTTACGTAGCCATTGTTGCTGACGAAGGTGTTCGTATAGGTGGTGCCAAAGAAGTTGGCGCTGAACCCAAGCGCCTGGGCGCCGGTGGCGCCGTCGTCATTGGCCGGGAATGTCGTGGTGGTAAAGCCCGGCGCGATCGTGCTGGCCTGCGCCGGCAGCGCCAGAACGGCAGTTGCCAGGACGGCGGTCGCAAAGAGGGGTCCGGCACGGGCGACGGAACGGGACACGGGCATGGGCTGTTCTCCTGCTGAGGGCTGCGCGGCCTGCACGGGATTGCAAGGCCTGGCAGCCGTTAACAACTTTTTATCGCGTAACTTTACGCTTCTTTAACAAAGCATGACGCGTGCCATTGAATGTTTTCAGCAGGTTGCAAAGTCGTAGCATGTAGAGATGTAAAACATGCCGACACCGTAGCGCCTACAAACACTATAAGTGCCTGCTAACGAAGTAACGCGTGTAGAATAGGTGCTGGGTCGGCGTGGTCGGGAATACCGGACACTCCGCCATTGCCGGCTTCCAGCAGCAGGTGGCCGCTCTCTGCCTGCAGCACCCGATCCATCGTCCAGAACGGGCTGTTCACCGCGCCGGCGGCGGCGCGCAACAGGGCGGCTAGCGGCGGGGGAAGCGCGTCGCCGGGCGGCTCGGGGTCACGGCGGAACGGCGGCAACGGCACGCCGCCGGCCACGAAGCAGAGCCACTCGGCGGCACGGCCAGCGCGCTGCACCAGGGGCCGCCCTGCAAGTCAGGGCCTCGCAGGTCCAGGAAGCGGGCGATGACGGCCAGGGCGTGCCAGGCATCGTCGGCACGCGAGATAAAGCAGTCCGCGTCCCACAGATCGGCCCGCGGCTTCACCCAGTCCTTGACGACCAGCGCACAGGCACCGAAGCCGGCCAGACAGCGCACGGCAGCCTAACCCAAGACCCGGCGAACGCCTGCCCCGGGCAGCGCGGGACCCGCCGCTACTCCTGCGGCAACTGCCGCGCCAGCCGGCGGGACAGCAGCCAGCCGATGACCGCCGACGCCGGGCCGCCGATGCAGATCAGGATCAGCCCGAACGGCTGCCCATTCACCATCAGGTCCATGCCGATGCCCAGCATCCCGCCCCCGATCAGCCCGCCGGTAACGCCGGAGGAAATGCCGAGCCAGAGGATGTCGCCACGGTTGATCATGCCCTGGCACATGCACGCTCCCGCCCGGTTTGGGTAGGGCCGCTCTGACTTTTCTTCACCTTTCCTGGGTGCGGCTCCGGTGCTGCGGGCATTGCCGCCGCCCAGCCGCGCTGGTCTAGTTCCCGGCCATGCGCGGCAGCCCTCCCCACCTACCCGGCAGCCTGCAGCTCGGCGGCCCGCCCGCCCGCCGCGCCGCCCGGGCGCCGGCGGGGCCACTCGGGCAGGTCGTCCTGGCGGTGGCATGGCTGCTGGCCGCGTTGGCCGGCGCTGGGATCACGGGCGCACTGATCGTGCTCGTGGCCGCCAAGGTCTGGCACAGGGATGTCGGCTTCACGGACGGGGCGTTCATCTGGCCGTCCTGCGCCGCCTTCCAGCTCATCACCCTGCTGGCCGCGCTGCGCCGGGCCGGGCGGGTCGGTGCGGGCAGCCGCCGGGCCGGAGCAGGGTGGCTGCCGGTGACGCGGGGCCGCCTGGTGCTGCTGCTGGCCGTCCTCGGCGCCGCGTTCAACCCGGCGCTTGCGGTGCTGGAGCAGGTCGTGCCGGCTTACCAGGACTTCGCCCAGCAGATGCTGCAGGAGGCGCCGCTGGACCAGGGTGGCAGCCCGGCTGCCTACGCGCTGGGCTGCATCGCCTTCTTCGCCATCGGCGCCCCGGTGACGGAGGAACTGTTCTTCCGCGGCTGGCTCTGGGTGGCGCTGCGCCGCCGCTGGGGCGCTTGGGCGACGGGCGGCACGACGGGGCTGCTGTTCCTGCTGGCCCATGCCGCCGCCGGCTGGGCCTACTTGCTGCTGCTGGTCCCGGTGGTGGCGCTGGTCACTTGGGCGCGGGAGGCCGGCGGGTCGGTGCGGGCGTCGCTGCTGGTCCACCTGGCGGTCAACGCGGTGGCGGTGGCGTTCATGGTCGCGGAACGCTGGGTGGACTGACCGCCACCCCCTCCGCGACGGGGCTTCCTGCCCCACCCACCGGCCGCGCCGCGCCGTTTCCTGGCTGCGCGCCCCCGCCTGCTGACTGCGCACTGTGGATGCGTGCGGCCCAGATGTCCCGCAGCGCGAGCAGCATCCGAGGGCCGGCTGCCGGCGCGCTGTCCCCGTCCGCAGTCCCGGACGCAGGCGGCGCCCCGTCCCGCACCGCAGCCAGCAACGCGCCGAACCGGCCATCCTGTACGCCGGCGTCCCGCAGCGCCCGTAGCAGCGCCGGGTCCAGGCCCATGCCCGGCGCCATCGCCTGCCCGGCCAAGGCCGCCAGCCGGGCCTGCAGCGCCAGCCGCACCGCGGGCGGCACGTTCGGCACGGGCGCCAACAGCAGCGCCTGCACCCCCGGATCGCCCGCAGCAAGCGCGCAGAGCAGATGATCGGCAGCAGCGCCCGTCGCCGCGGCGGCTCGCACCGGGTCCTGGCCGCGCGCCGGGGCTAAGAAGGGCGCCAGGGCTGGGATAGGCGCCGGGGCTGAGATGGGCGAGGCGCCTGGAACATGCGAACGGGTTGGAGCACGCAGGGAGGCCGGGACAGGCGGAGGGATTGACGCGGGCAGGGAGGCTTGGTCCGGCACCGGGTCCTGGACACCCGCCATGTACAGCCGGGCCGCCGGCAGGCACGCACGGGGGTCCGCCAGGCGGTCGGCCACCTGATGCAGCGTGCCCAGCGCCCCTACCGGGTCGCGCGGGCCGCCAACGCCGTGCGCCTGCAGGTCTGCAGCTTGCAGCAGCGCCGGCGCATCGTCGGCGACGGCCAGCAGCGCGCGCGCCAGTAGGGTCCGCCCGCCCGCCCTCGCCGCGCAGCAGCATATCGGCCAGCATCAGCCGCGCTGCGCCGTCGCCGTGCCCAACGGCCTCGCCGCGCCCAACGGCCTCGCCGCGCCTGACAGCCTCGCCGCGCTCAGCGGCACGCACCAGCAAGGCCCGAGCCCGCGGCGCATCGCGCACCACCCCGTCCCCCCCGGCACGCAGCAGCCCGGCCAGCCGTACGGCAGCCTCTCCCGACCCTCTCTCTGCGGCGCCGTCCAGCGCGGCCACGGCTGCGGCGGGGTCGCGTGGCCCGCCCTCGCCGTGCAGCAGCATGTCGGCCAGCGCCAGGGCGGCGCCATCCGTTCCGGCCCGCAGCATCAGCAGCAGCCGCGCAGCCTCCCTGTCCTGCGCCACCCCACGGCCAGCGCGCAGCCGGGCTGCCAGATCCAGAGCCAGGCGGGGGCCGTCCGCTGCCGGGTCCTCGGCCAACGCCCGCCAGAACAGCGCATCGGCCTCGGCGGGGTCGGCCGGCCCGCCTGTGCCATCGGCCACCATCGCGGCCAGGCGGCCCATCCCGGCCGGGTCGCCCGCCGCAACGGACCTGCCGAGCCACAGGCGTATGGCGGCCGGGCAGCTTGCAGCGGCATCGCGGGACTCTCCAGGGGCGCCATCCAGGTCCGCCCTGCCGCAGCCATCCGCCTGCAACCGTGCCGCATAGCGGTAGCCCGCGCCGGGAACGCCCAGCCCGGCCGCCGCACGGAACCATCCCCTGGCTGTCGGCAGGTCGCGCGGGCCGCCCTGCCCTGCCTCGGCCATGGCGCCCAGTGCCAGCATGGCCTCCGGCACGCCCGTGCCCGCAGCCTGGCCGAGCAGGCTGCGGGCACGGGCGTCGTCACGCCCCTCCCCGGCGGCGCGCAGCAGCACCAGGGCCAGCCCAGCCTGCGCCGCCGCGTTCCCAGCCTCCGCGGCACGGTCCAGCAGCGCCGTCCCGCGCGGCAAGTCCCGAGCGACGCCCTCCCCGCGGACCAGCATGCCCCCCAGCCGGCCCATCGCGTCGATGCTGCCGAGGGCGGCGGCTGCTTCGAGGAAGGCTGCGGCGCGAAGCGGGTCGGCCGGAACGCCACGGCCCTCCTGGTAGGCCGTGCCCAACCTGTCCAGCAGGGCGGCACGTTCGTGCTGACGCAGCGCCGCGCTGGGTTCGCTGGGCTGGGCGGCGGCGATGTGGGCGAGGAGGAGCAGAGGTGGCATGGCGAAACGAAGAGGACGCATTCCATACCTGCCAGCCGTTTAAAGGAGGGTAGCCGCGCTGCCGCAAAGGGTCAAAGCAGGCCGTGATTGACTCGGTGCCTGCCCCGGCGTAACCCCCGCGCATTGCTGGGAACGTGGACATGCCCCTGGGGCGTGCGCCCGCCGTATCGCTTCACGGCCTACCGGTGCAACAAGCGCCCCTCAGCTCAAGAGCGGACGCCTATAGAATGAAGGAGGCCGCGCATGACCAAGCGCGCCGAAAGCAAATACAAGATCAACCGTCGCCTGGGCGTCAACCTGTGGGGCCGCGCCAAGTCCCCGCTGAACAAGCGCGAGTATGGCCCCGGTCAGCACGGCCAGCGCCGCAAGCAGAAGCCGACCGACTTCGGCATCCAGTTGATGGCGAAGCAGAAGCTCAAGGGCTACTACGGCAACATCGGCGAGAAGCAGTTTCGCAAGTACTATGACGAGGCGGTGCGCCGCAAGGGCGACACCTCGGAAAACCTGATCGAGCTGCTGGAGCGACGGCTGGACGCCGTGGTATACCGGATGAAGTTTGCCATCACCCCCTTCGCCAGCCGGCAGTTCGTGAACCACGGCCACGTCACGGTGAACGGCAAGAAGGTGAACATCAGCAGCTTCCTGGTGCGCGACGGCGACGTGATCGAGGTGCGCGAGAAGTCCAAGCAGCTCGCCGTGGTGCTAGACGCATCGCAGTCCGGGGAGCGGGACGTGCCCGACTACCTGGAAGTGGACCACCGCGCCATGAAGGGCCGCTTCGGCCGCGCGCCGAAGCTGACCGACGTGCCCTACCCCGTGACGATGGAGCCGAACCTGGTGGTGGAGTTCTACTCGCGGTAAGGCGGGCCGCCTGGCGGAACGGCTGCGGGCGCCGGGGTGAGATCCCCGGCGTTTTGCGTTTGCGGCAGGGCAAAAGGGCCAAGCGCCTCCCGCCAAAGTTCTAAACAGGCTGCCTTCTTCCTCTCACCCCGAGAGAGGGCTGGGATGAGGGGACCTGCAAGTACCAACCCTCCGTCACTACGACCTTGCCCAACGGCACCACATGCAGTCCGTGCGGCCTCCCTCACCCCGATCCTTTCCCGGAGGGGGAGGGAGCAGCAACGCCATCCAGAGGACCACCCGATGACCCCCGCCCAGGAGATCGCTCGCCGCCGCACCTTCGCCATCATCAGCCACCCCGACGCCGGCAAGACCACCCTCACCGAGCGCCTGCTCCGCGCCGGCGGCGCTATCCAGCTCGCCGGCAACGTCCGCGCCAAGGGCGAACGCCGCCGCACCCGCAGCGACTGGATGGGCATTGAGCGCGAGCGCGGCATCTCCGTCGTCACCTCCGTCATGACGTTCGAGTACCGCGGCTGCGTGTTCAACCTGCTCGACACCCCCGGCCACGAGGACTTCAGCGAGGACACCTACCGGACCCTCACCGCCGTGGACAGCGCCGTCATGGTGATCGACGCCGCCAAGGGCATCGAGGCCCGCACCCGCAAGCTGTTCGAGATCTGCCGCCTGCGCGACATCCCAATCCTCACCTTCATCAATAAGATGGACCGCGAGGCCCGCGACCCCTTCGAGATCGTGGACGAGGTCGCCAGCACCCTCGCGCTCGACACCGCCCCCGTCACCTGGCCGATCGGCCGCGCCGCCACCTTCGCCGGGACCTACGACGTGCGCTCCCGCGACCTGCACCTGATGGAGCCGCTGGGGCAGGGCGACCCCCGCATGATCCAGCTCGGCGAGGATTTGGAACTCGTGCAGGCGGCGCTCCCCGAGTTCGACCTGGAGAGCTTCAACGCCGGGCACCTGACCCCGGTGTTCTTCGGTAGCGCCATCAAGGAGATCGGCGTGGCGGACCTGCTGGACGGACTCGTCGATTTCGGCCCGAAGCCGCGCAGCCAGCCCGCCGACACCCGCGTCGTCGAGGCCGACGAGGCCAAGCTCACTGCCCTGGTGTTCAAGATCCAGGCCAACATGGACCCCAACCACCGCGACCGCATCGCCTTCGCCCGCGTGTGCAGCGGCCGGCTGCAGCGCGGCATGCGCCTGGTGCAGGTGCGGACGGGCAAGCTGATCCCCTTGCACGCGCCGCAGTTCTTCTTCGCCCGGGACCGTCAGATCGCCGACGAGGCCTATGCCGGCGACGTCGTCGGCATCCCCAACCACGGCACCCTGCGCATCGGCGACACCCTCAGCGAGGACGAGCGGTTGAACTTCGTCGGCGTCCCGTACTTCGCCCCGGAAATCTTGCGCCGGGTACGGCTGGACGACGCGATCAAGGCGAAGAAGCTGCGCACCGCCCTGCAGGAGCTGGCCGAGGAGGGCGTGGTGCAGCTATTCCGCCCGCAGGACGGCAGCCAGCCCATCGTCGGCGTAGTCGGCACCCTGCAGCTCGACGTGCTGATTGCGCGCCTCGCCGGCGAGTACGGCGTCGCCATCGGCTTCGAGCCGGTGCCTTACGCCCTGGCCCGCTGGGTCACTGGGGAACGCGCCCTGCTGGACCGCTTCGTGGCCGAGCAGCGCACCAGCATGGCCGACGATGTGGACGGCGACCCGGTGTTCCTGGCCAGCAGCCCCTTCATGATGCGCCGCACCCAGGAATTGCACCCTGGCCTGCACTTCCGCGACATCAAGGACGTGCGGGCGGAGGTGGCGGCGTAGCCTCAGGGTCTCCTGTCTGTTTAGACCTGGAACATGGGTGACGGGTTGCTAAGGGCTTGGAAAGCAACAACTGCGCCGATCAGAAATACTACCTTGTTGTTAAGACTACATAGTTTATGCTAAGTCGATGCGGTTATTTTATAACGGGCCCTAAGGTAGCGGCGGGCCGCGCAGGTCGAACGGCGCGATTTAGTGCCGCAGGGGCGCCGCGTCCGGAACGCCCTCGATGGCGATGGGCCGCAGTGCCACAGGCTAGCCGGCAAAGGCCTGCAACAGG
>JAABUX010001633.1_pt1 | contig 33384 bp, 25 predicted proteins | sample 5561851 | NCBI WGS metagenome assembly JAABUX01 (sample SAMN10711883, study PRJNA513361) | rock metagenome | isolation source: Antarctica rocks | place: Antarctica: Victoria Land, Richard Nunatak red sandstone | collected 2016-01-03
TTCTGGTGGGGCGGCGTTGCCGGGGTTTTTGGAGCTGGGGCTTTGGGCGGGGCGCGGGATGTATGAGGAGTGGGGTGGGGCTCCGGGGGCGGGGGTGGTGACGGGGCTGGGGCGGGTGAGTGGGCGACTGTGCATGATTATTGCGAATGACGCGACGGTGAAGGCGGGGGCGTTCTTTCCGATGACGGCGAAGAAGGTGTTGCGGGCGCAGCACATTGCGATGGAGAACCGGATTCCGACGTTGTATCTGGTTGATTCGTCGGGGGTGTTTCTGCCGCTGCAGGAGGATGTGTTTCCGGACCAGGATGATTTTGGGCGGGTGTTTCGGAATAATGCGGTGATGAGTGCGATGGGGATTCCGCAGATCACGGCGATTATGGGGATGTGCGTGGCGGGTGGGGCGTATCTGCCGGTGATGACGGATACTGTGCTGATGACGGAGGGGTCGGGGCTGTTTCTGGCGGGGCCGTCGCTGGTGCAGGCGGCGATTGGGCAGAGGACGCCGGCGGAGGAGCTGGGTGGGGCCCAGATGCATGCGGAGATCTCGGGGACGGTGGATTTTAGAGAGGCGAACGACTATTTGTGCCTCGCGAGATTGAGATCGTTAGTGGGAAAGCTTGGGAGGCGGGTGGCGGCAACCCCTGTTACAGGGGGTACAACCTCCGGCAAGCTCAAGGAGGCCTCCGGCTTGGAGGTAGAAGGGAGGAAGGATCAGGGATCAGATATGAGCCATCAGCTATCAGATGTGAGCTACGAGGGCTCGATCGAGAGTGGTTTTGAGGAAGTGTTTTCGCGGGTGGCGTTTGATGAGGTGCGGGATGCTCCGCTGTATGCGGCGGAGGAGATGTATGGGGTGGTGGATGTGGATCCGCCGCGGGCTTCGACGAACACGTATGACATGCGGGAGGTGATTGCGCGGATCGTCGACCGATCGGAGTTTGATGAGTACAAGGCGGAGTTTGGGCGGACGCTGCTGTGCGGATATGCGCGGATTGGCGGGCGGGCGGTGGGGATCGTGGCGAATCAGAAGGTGCATCAGCAGCAGACGGTGAGCGTGGGACCGCAGGCGGGGACGAAGCGGACGGAGTTTGGCGGGGTGATCTATACGGAGAGCGCGCAGAAGGCGGCGCGGTTCATCATGGACTGCAACCAGCAGCTGGTGCCGCTCCTGTTTCTGCATGATGTGAATGGGTTTATGGTGGGCAAGGATGCGGAGTGGTCGGGGATTATTCGGGCGGGGGCGAAGATGGTGTCTGCCGTATCGACGAGTGTGGTGCCGAAGATTACGGTGATTGTGGGCGGGAGCTTTGGGGCGGGGCACTATGCGATGTGCGGGAAGGCGTACGATCCGCGATTTATTTTTGCTTGGCCGGGGGCGCGGTACTCGGTGATGAGCGGGGCGAGTGCGGCGACGACGCTGCAGGAGGTGCGGGTGAAGCAGATGGAGCGCGGGGGCAAGGCGGTTTCGGACGAGGAGAAGAGGCGGGTGTATGACGAGATCAAGGCGACGTATGACGCGCAGGGAGATATCCGGTATGGGGCGGCTCGGCTGTGGGTGGATGCGGTGATTGATCCTGCTTCGACGAGAGACGTTTTGATGATGGCGCTGGAGGCTTGTGCTTTGAATCCTGAGGTGGCGCGGTTCAATCCTGGGGTGTTGCAGACGTGATCTCGCGGGTGACGTTGTGGCTGGGGATGGCGGCGGTGATGATTCCGCTGGGGATTGCGTTGTGGTCGACGGGGCGGCGGGATCCCTGCTCGCGGTACCAGAGGGGGGATACGTCCGAGCCGGCGACGCAGCTGGTGGAGACGGCTGGGCGAGCGATTGCGGTGCCTTGTTCGCAGTGGCTTCCGCGGCAGCCGCAGGCGGTGCAGTTGCTGTGTTTGGTGGAGGGGGTGGTGGTGCTGGTGCTGGGGTTGAATTTGCTGGGGGATGTGGTGGATCGGAGGAAGGCTGGGGCACTGGGGCGAGGTAGGCAAAGATGAGTTGGTTAGAAGGATGGATTCTTTCAGTCCCGGGCGGGGCAGAGAAGAACAAGCAACGGCAAGTACAAGAGCAAAGGCAAATACGGGGATTCTTCCCATTCGGCAAGCTCAGGGTCAGAATGACAGTGGGGGAATGCATGACAGCGGGGAGGGGAAATAGATGGGCGTGGTGAAGATTGTGGAGTGTCCTCGGGACGCGTGGCAGGGTTTGCCGGGGGTGATGGCGCCGGAGGTAAAGGCGGACTATCTGCGGGTGCTGGTGGCGGCTGGGTTTCGGCATATTGATGCGGTGAGTTTTGTGTCGAAGGCGGCGGTGCCGCAGATGGCGGACTCGGAGCTGGTGTTGGAGTACCTGGATCCGCCGGACTTCGATCCTGAGGACAACAGCGGTGTGGAGATTATCGGGATTGTGGTGAATGCGAAGGGGGCGGAGCGGGCTGCGGCGACGAGTGCGGTCGAGACGCTGGGCTTTCCGTATTCGGTGTCGGCGGAGTTTTTGCAGAGGAATCAGAGGCAGACGGCGGAGGAGTCGCTGGAGGCGCTGGAGCAGGTGGGCGAGGTGGCGTACAAGGCCGGGATGGGCGTGGTGGCGTACATCTCGATGGCGTTTGGGAATCCGTATGGGGAGGCTTGGGATGTGGACGAGGTGGTGGGGGCGTGCGACCTGCTGGTGGACTCGGGGGTGAGGCAGATCTCGCTGGCGGATACGGTGGGGCTGGCGACGCCGCGGCTGATTGCGGATGTGGTGGGGGATGTGATGGCGGTGCATGGAAGGACGGACGGGGTGGAGATCGGGGTGCACCTGCATGCGCGGCCGGGAGAGGCGGCGGAGAGGGTGGCGGCGGCGTATGGGGCAGGGTGCCGGCGGTTCGATGCGGCGATCGGGGGGTTGGGTGGGTGTCCGTTTGCTCAGGATGCGCTGGTCGGGAATATCGCGACAGAGGAGCTGTTGGCGGAGTTGAAGAGGCTGGGTGCGGAGCTGCCGCCCTTGCAGCCGCTGGATGGGTTGATCGCGGCGAGTGCGGAATTGGCGCGGCGGTTTGGGTCCAAGGTGCAGTAGGAGAACAGAGACAACAGAGCAGCGAGACAAACAGAGACACAAACAGAAAAGAACAGCGAACATAAAAAAGGAAACCAGGGCTGAACTGAAGGTGGCGCGGAGTTTGCGGTTTTGTAGAGTCGCGCGAAGGAATGCAGGATGCGGAGGATAACTTGACGTCGACTTTGGTGGTGGAGGATGCAGGGGCGGTGCGGACGGTGACGTTGAACCGGCCAGAGAGGCGCAATGCGATGACTTCGGGGATGCAGGAGGAGTTGATTGCGGCTATGGAGGAGGCTGCGGCGTCGCCGGATTGCAGGGTGCTGGTGTTTCGGGGTGCGGGGGAGGCGTTTTGCGCGGGGCTGGATCTGGAGCAGTTGAAGGGGATGGCGGGGCGGTCGGCGGAGGAGCAACGGGCGGATGCGGAGCGGATTGCGCGGCTGTTTCGGACGCTTTATGAGCTGCCGCTGCCGACGATTGCGGCGGTGCATGGGGCGGCGATCGCGGGGGGGACGGGGCTGGCGACGATCTGCGACTACACGCTGGCGGCGCCGGAGGCGCGGTTTGGGTATACGGAGGTGCGGATCGGGTTTGTGCCGGCGCTGGTGAGTGCGTTTCTGGTGCTGCAGGTGGGTGACAAGCGGGCTCGGGGGTTACTGCTGAGCGGGCGGCTGTTTGGGGCGGAGGAGGCGAAAGATCTGGGGCTGGTGAGCGAGGTGGTGGCGCGAGAGGCGTTAGGCGCGAGGGTGCAGGAACTGGCGGGGATGCTGGGGGCAAACAGTCCGATGTCGATGGCTATGACGAAGCGGCTGTTGGCGGATCAGAACAGGGTGTGGCTCGATCGGGCGATCGGGATGGCGATGGAGGCGAATGCCCGGTCGCGGGGGACGGGGGACTTTGTGGAGGGGGTGACGGCGTTTCTGGAGAAGCGCAGGCCAATGTGGGGCAGGAGTGGGTCCTAGATGTCTGGCTCTCCCTTCTTGCTGATGGGGCGCTCGAGAATCTCAGTGTGAGCTGTGAGCTGTGAGCTGTGAGCTGTGAGCTGTGAGCTGTGAGCTGTGAGCTGTGAGCTGTGAGTTGTGAGTTGTGAGTTGTGAGTTGTGAGCTGAGGCTAGATGCACGGCGTTTGTGGCGGGTAGACTTTGGGGATGAGTGACGGTGCGAGTTTGCGGGAGCCTCGGTGGGGGGAGACTCGGGTGCGGGTGCGGTACGCGGAGACGGACCAGATGGGGGTGGTGTATCACGCGAACTACCTGGTGTGGTTTGAGGTGGGGCGGGTGGAGCTGATCCGGCAGATGGGGCTGGATTACAAGAGCATGGAGGTGGAGGACGGTTGCATGATCGCGGTGGTGGAGGCGACGGCGAGGTATAAGGCTCCGGCACGGTACGACGAGGAGCTGATTGTACGGACGCGGGTGAGCGGGTTTCGGGGGGCGTTGCTGAAGTTTGGGTATGAGGTTGTGCGGGTGGAGGACGGCGCGGTGCTGTGCACGGGGGAGACGGTGCATGTGGTGGTGGGTAGGGATATGAAGCGGCGGCCGATGCCGGAGAGGTATGCGCGGAGCTTTCGCGGGTTGTAAGTGGCGTGCGGATCGGTTCTAGGCGAGGGTGATCGAGGGGTCTTCGAGGTGTTCGCGGAGGAGCCGTTGGGTGAGAGTGATGAGGGTTTCGCCGGTTTTGGCGAGGACGAAGCTGCGGCTCTGCTCGGACCAATCCAGTTTGAAGCTGGTGGACTGGGCGGAGATCCAGATCTGCCGGATGGGCGTATTGGGAGTGAGGACGAATTTGCCGGGGCGGTCTTCGAAGAGGATATTGAGAACGCCGTTCTGCTCTTCGGCCTCGAAGCCACCTGCCTCTTCGGCGGCGATGAGGGATTGCTTGAGGTTGGCGAGGGCTTGGTCGGCTTCGCGGCGGAAGGTGGTTTCGTCGATAGGGGACATCCCTGATATTTTACGCAGGGGTGCGCTGCCCCGTTAGGGGCGGCTTAGATAGTAGATGATTGTCGTTGCTGTGATTGATGGATGTGCAACGGGAGTAACCGATGCCAGAGTACTGCTCGTCAGGAAAACGCTGTTCTAGCACAAGAAAGTGTTTGCATCTAACGTGGAAAGAGGTACGGTGCAGTGTACCGAGAGATCTGTGTTCTTCGGCCGGATCGTTTCAAGGGTTGAGAATGAGGAGAATAGTGATGCGACTGAAAGCTATCGTCTGTACGGTTTCCCTGCTTGCTGGATCGGCCGTGATGTATGCAGCCGACCCTGCTGCGAGCCAATTCACGGTTTCGGAGCAGTCCAAGGTTCCGGGCCTGACGCTGAAGCCGGGGACGTATTCCATTCGCGTGGTGGATCACCTTGCGGATCGTTTGATTGTTCGGGTGGACAGTGCGCAGGGCGATGCTCATGCGACGTTTCTTGGGATTCAGAATAGTTCGATTGCGAAGCCAAGCTCGAGCGGGCCGGTCTCGTGGGGCAAGAGCCCGAAGGGTGGAACGATCCTTCGCGGATTTGAGTTTCCGGGCGGTGGCTCTGTCGTCGAGTTTGTGTATCCGAAGAACGATGCGGTCTCGATTGCCAAGGTAAACGACGCTAAGGTTCCGGCAATCGATCCGGCGTCGGAGGGCAAGGTTGCGGACAAGAGCCTGTCGAAGGACGACCTGGAGGTTGTGACGCTTTGGCTGCTGTCGTCGACGACGGTTGGACCGAACGACGCGAAGCCGGCGATTCAGGCGGAGAAGTACAAGGCCCCGGTGACGAGCGCAGGCGAGACGGAGGTTGCCACTGCGCAGCCTGTCACTGCGCAGCCTGCGCCGACGCAGAGTGTGTCGAGCGCACCTCGACCTACCTACAGCGCACCGGCTGCCACGGCGAGCGCACCTCCGCAGCAGGTGGCTGTGGTGCACAAGCCGAAGCCGGTGATTGCGAAGCTGCCGCACACGGCGAGCAATACGCCGCTGGTCTGGATGCTTGGAGGTTTTTCCCTCCTCGGGGCGGCGCTGCTGAGGATATTCCGGATCGGGGTTGCTGAAGCGAAGTAAGGAAGATACGTGAAGGACCGTTTGCGATTGAGGCTGGAAGTCTTTAAACGCCTGGAGCTCCTACTGTGGACAGCAGGGGTTCTTTGCTTCCTCGTGTGCCTTGCGACCGGTGTTTGTGCGCTGGCGGCGAGAATGCAGGCTGAGACTTTTGGCCGGTCACCTGTGTGGGAATTTGCGGGGGCAGGCCAGGTTGGAGCGACCCAGGATGCTGGAGCCGTTGGGCGAAGTGTGCCCGTGATTCAACCGGATGCGGCGGAGAAGCCCGGAGCTACGAGAGTGATTGGACGGCTGGAAATTCCCCAGATCGCGCTCTCGGTGCCGGTGATGGCGGACTATGACCCGAACAGCCTGCTTCGAGGGATCGGTCACATCCAGGGGACAGCGATGCCGGGCGGGCTAGGGACGATGGGGCTGGCGGGGCATCGTGACACGTACTTCCGAGCTCTCCAGCGGGTCGCGCTGAAGATGGATATTCGGGTTGCTGATGAAACGGGAACGTATCACTATCAGGTGGACTCGACGGAGGTGGTGACGCCGGAGCAGGTGGAAGTATTGGAGATTCGGCAGAGGCCGGAGCTGACGCTGATTACCTGCTACCCGTTTTACTATGTAGGGGCTGCGCCGAAGCGGTTTATTGTGCATGCTCACCTGCTGTCGGCGGCTCCGGACCTTCCGTAGACAGCAGGTAGGGATGCGGGGTTGATCCTCGATGTGCGAGTGGGCTGCGCTTTGTGTGTGAGGTGGTTGAGTGAACGCACCTCAAAAGGGAGGCGCTTCCACAAAGGTGCTATGGCGGGTAAGTGGAGGCTCATCGGATGATGCGGAGGGCGGGGAACAGGCCAAGTAGGGCGAGTGTACGGACGGGCCTGGTATCGCTACTTCAATTTATGGTGGCATCTCCGATGAGACGAAGAGCATTGGCTGGCGTTTTGGCGCTGGCAGCTGTGGGCGCCATCGCAGTGGAACGCAAGTCGATGGCGCAGAGCAGCCTCCGTGTCATCTTTGGCAACCAGGGTGTGCAGCAGATCTCGTACAACGGGGCGGTGCTTGAGGATCTGGCGGCGAATCCGTCGGATGCTTTTCATATCTGGCATATGAAGGTGACGGACTTGCAGGGGAACGTTCTCAGCAATGCTGGTTGGGGGGAGACGAACACGGGCAAGAGCTGGAATGCGGGAACGCAGACGTGGACCTACAACTTCGCGTGGGGTTCGATCAGCGTGCAGTTTGTGCAGGCGGGAAACGCGCTGAATATGAACGTGACGGAGAAGAACTCGGCGGGTTCGGGAGTGATCCTGGACGGGGCGGTGATTTATCCGATGGCGCTGCACTTCCCGACGCTGCCGAACGGGTTTTATGACGCCAGCTATCCGCAGCTGGCGTTCAACACGACTGGGCCGAGTGTGATGGTTGCGAACTTCGGCGGTGGCGAGATCGCGGCGGTGGTGCCGGATGCGACCAAGCCGTTGTACAGCGGGTTTCAACCGACGGGGCAGACACTGGCGTATACGCCGATCATCAGCGGGACATCGCTGGATGGGATGGCGACCTTTCAACCGCACAACGATCGGCCAGTAGCACCGGGACAGACGGACAGCTTTACGGTTTCGCTGCGATTTGCGCCCTCGGGAACGGCGACGGCCAGCCTGGCTGCGGACGCGTATGCGAGCTGGGCGGCGACTTGGCCGGCGCAGCTGCGCTGGGCGGATCGCAGGATTATTGGGACGGTGTATCTGGCGAGCTCGCCGACGGGCAATGTAAATCAGCCGGGAGGATATCCGAACAACCCGCGGCGGTACTTCAACGATAGTAGTGCGAGCGACTTCGATGTACGGAGTGCGGCGGGGCTGGCACAGTTTCAGGCGCGGGTTCTGCAGCAGGCACAGAGCAATGTGCAGAATCTGCAGATGCTGGGAGCGCAGGGCGCGATTACGTGGGATCTCGAGGGTGAGCAGTACCCGCAGGATACGAGCTATGTGTGCGCGCCGGACCAGATCGCGCAGGTGGCGCCGGAGATGGAGAGCGTGGTTTCGAACAGATCGTCGCCCTATGCGGGGATGAAGCTGGACGACGCGTACTTCAAGATCATGCGGGATGCGGGGTTCCGTGTGGGTGTGTGTATCCGGCCGCAGCATTTCACGCTAAACGGCAATGGGACGGCGCAGCAGGTGACGCTTGCCGACGCGGATGTGCCGGCGGAGATCATCCGCAAGATGAAGTATGCGCACGACCGCTGGGGCGCGACGCTGTTTTATATTGACTCGACGGTGGAGACGAATGGAGCGGTGCTGGATGCGGGGATCTTTCAGCAGGCTGCGGCGGCGTTGCCGGATTCGCTGCTGATCCCAGAGGAGACGACGCCGAAGTTCTATGCGTATACGGCGCCGTTCAAGACGTTTCTCTTTCATGGCGATTTGGGGACGGACGCTTCGGTGTATGGGTACTACCCGCGTGCGTTCAGCGCGAACCTGATCAATGATGTGGATCCGGCGAAGCTGACGGCGGCACAGCCGCAGCTGACGGCATCGGTGCGGGCCGGCGACATCCTGATGACACATGCGGACTATTGGCAGGCCAACAATCCGAAGATCGTGCAGATCTACAAGGATGCGGGTGTGGGTGGGACGGCTCCTGCCCCAGCTCCTGCTCCAACACCAACGCCCATATCTGCGCCAACACCTGCACCTGCACCAATACCTGCACCTACTCCCGTGCCTGCACCTGCACCGGTGACGAATCCGACACGGGTAATGATTACGGCGCCTGCTTCCAACGATACGGTTGCAGGGAAGGTTGCGGTTGTGGCGCAGGTGAACGTTTCGCTGGACGCGGCGGGATCGTACCTGATGGTGGATGGAGTAGAGATCGGGACGACGCGCGTTTCGGGGAGCCCGTATCAGTATGCGCTCGACACGAAGACGCTCTCGAATGGACAGCATACGCTACAGATTTGGGCGCATGACACGGCGAATGAGACGGTGCTTTCGGGTGCGGTGGGGGTGACTGTGGCCAATGGGACGGCTGCGGTCGTGCAGCCGCCGACAAACACGCCGGCTCCGGTTTCGACGCCAGCACCGGCGCCGGTTCCGGTGGCAACGTCGAACCGGCCAGTGACGCTGACATACCCTGTGAGCGGGCAGGGAGTGTCGGGTGTGTTGGCGGTGAGCGCGACGATCACGCCAAGCCTCGACGCGGCGGGATCGTATCTGATGGTGGATGGTGCGGAGTATGGGACGGGGCGCGTCGGAGGTGCACCGTATCTTTATTCTCTGGACACATCGGGGCTTCCGGTGGGCACGCACGTGCTGCAGGTGTGGGCGCATGACACGGGGAACGACACGCTGCTGTCGAACCAGGCAGTGGTGACGGTGACGCACTAGGCCGAGTTCTGCTGGTCGCCTGATTCTCAGGACTGTGGCTTAGACTTGGGGGAGCGACGATGTGAAAGGAATGTGTGCCCGGCGCAGATGAGTGAGACGAGGTGGGATGTCTGGCAGATCCTGGATGTGGGCAGCATCTGGATGCGGGAGTTCGGATCTGCGCTGAGCCGACAGGTGCCTACCGTGGCATGGGCACCGGAGATATCGCGGTTTGGGATGTTGCGCGACTGGGAGCGCATGGTCGAGATTGAGGAGCCGGCGTTAACGGTGCGGCAGTTTCCATTGCAGCGCGGGTACGCGCGGGAGGTGTTGCGGCGAGTTGTCCGGTTTGAGGACCGGATTTTGCGGCGGCTTGAGGCAGCCTCGGAGGGCAGGTCGGAGCGGTCGCCGTTGATCTGCTCTACGCCGTTCTATGCGCCGGTGGCGGAGCGTTGGGCAGGGCCGGTGGTGTATTACGCCACCGATCTTACGGCGGAGTACGAGGGAATCGACGGGGGGCAGGTGCGGGAGCTCGATCGTCGGATGTGCCAGGTAGCGCGGGCCGTATGCCCCAACTCGAACCGGATTGCCGAGTACTTTGTTCGGGAGGCAGGGTGCGCCCGCGAAAAGATCACGGTGATCCCAAATGCGACGCGGGAGAGCAATGTGGCAGGAGCTCCGCTGCTCGATCCGGGGCCACTGCCGAAGGATATGCAGGACATAGCAAGGCCGATCGCCGGTGTGATCGGGGATCTGTCGGGCAACATGGACTGGTCGGTGATCGCGGGGGCGATGGAGGGGACGCCGGAGCTGAACTGGATCTTTGTGGGACCGACGACGCGGACGATTGTGGACCGGGAGCAGAGCTCTGGGCGGGAGCGTGTGATGCGGGGGCGGGCTCGGTTCGTGGGGCCGAAGCTATATGGGGAGTTGCAGGCGTATGCGCGCAGCTTCGATGTGGCGGTGCTGCCCTACCGGAAGAAGGAGCCGACGTACTCGGGAAGCTCGACGCGTTTCTATGAACATCTGACGGCATGCCGGCCGATGGTGGCGACGCGTGGGTTCGCGGAGCTGCTGGAGAAGGTGCCTCTGCTGCGGCTGGTGGATACGGGGGAGGAGATGGCGGCGGAGTTACAGGAGCTTGCTGTGACCGGATTTCGGGATGGGTTGGAGACGGCACGATGGGAGGCGAGCCGGTCCGGCACGTGGGAACATCGAGCAAGGTCGCTGCGAGCGACCCTGGTTTAGCGCTGCGGTTGAGCTGAGGCGGCGGATGTTCTGTTCGATGTCGGAGTATCCTACGCTGCTCCGGAGATGACGTGTTGACGCGCTGCGGAGGCCTGCCGGACGAGGTGTTCTTCTTTCTGCTCGATGGCGTCTTGGAGCAGTTCGAGGACCGGGGTCATGAGCTTGGGTGGACGGCGCTCTGAGACGCGTGTCAGAGAGAGATAGCCGTGGCGTCCGATGATGAGGTTCATCTTCCAGGAAGGTTCGAACTCGCTGGGGATGAACTCTTCCATGTAGGACTCTCCATGGAGGTACATCTGTACGGAGGCGAAGTGCATGTCCTTACATGCGGTGCGTACGACAGCCCAACAGTCGTTGGACGTGTTTGCGTTGGTGAGGAAACTTTGCAGCTCCTGTAGGTAAATCTCTTCCTTCACGATGCGGAGGATCATCTTGCGGGAGAGCGTCCGGCGCGCGGCACTGAGTTCGACGTACCCCAAATAGTTGACGCCGGCGAAGACGAGCGAGAAGAAGACGAGGATGGTCAGACCGCGGAGTTGATAGCTCGCGAAGCTCTGGAGAAGCGAGAGAAAGGCAGCGACGCCGCAGACGCCGTAGAGGATGAGGGCAGTGTCGCGGGGCTTGAAGCCGCGGGCGAGGACCATGTGGTGGATGTGGCCGCGATCTCCGCTGAAGATAGGGGCGCTGCGAAGGAAGCGGCGACCGATGGAGAGGGCGACATCGACGAGCGGGAGAGCGAGTGCCATGAGAGGCGCGGCCATGCCGAGGAAGGTGCCGCTGTTCTGGCTCCATATCAGGCCGAAGCAGCCGAGCATGAATCCCATCGTGAGGCTGCCGCAGTCACCGAGGAAGATGGAGGCAGGGCTGAAGTTGTAGCGAAGAAAGGCGAGGAGGCAGCCGAAGAGAGGGACGGTGGCCATGGCCAAGCCCATGTTGCCGTGCAGGATGGCGGCGAGCAGGGTGGTTCCGACGGCAAATAGGCCGACTCCGGAGGCGAGGCCGTCGAGGCCGTCGATCAGATTGAGGGCGTTGCTACAGCCGATTAGCCAGAAGATGCTGAGTGGGATGGAGATCCATGGAGACGAGAAGAGGCCGTGAGCGATGGTAAGGCGGGCTCCCAGAGCGACGGCGAGAGCGGCGGCGGCGAACTGTCCAGCGAGTTTTTGCTTGGGTTTAAGGCCGATGATGTCGTCGACGAGTCCGGTCAGAAAGATCACACCAGATGCAGGAAGCAGCGATAGGATGAGGCGGCTGTGCTGGATGGAGATCTTGGCGCCATGCGGGGCGAAGGCCAGCATGAGGCCGAGCGCGGCGGCGTACGAGAGCACGATGGGGATGCCACCGATGCGTGGGATGGGGTTGAGGTGGAATTTACGTTCCGTGTCGGGGCGATCGACGATGTTGAACCGCAGAAACAGATCTCGGCAGAGAGGTGTTGCAATGAGGCAGAGAAGGAACGCCGTAAAACCTAGGGCTAAGATGGCGTACATATGTTTGTCTCCGAATGGCTGTTGCCGTCTGGCTGGCGTGCAATTGCATTTTCGGGCCGATGTGAGCGAATGGCTTTGAGGGAGTTTCTGGGCGATGCAGGTGTTGCGCGTTCTGCACCAAGTATCCCGACGATACGGGCGACACCGAGCGGGAGGTCGAAGTTCTGAACTAGGGCCTGTCGGGCGTGTCGTCCGGCCTCAGCCACGACCTTTGGGTTGTTGGCGAGAAACTTGAGCAATGCGCTGAGGGCAACATGGTCGTTGCAATTGACGTGCCAGCCGCACTGGAAGCGCTCGACGATGCGGGCGGGGGTGGCATCGGCGGGGCCGACGAAAAGAATTGGGCGACCAGCGGCGAGGAGGCCGTAGACCTTGCTGGGAACGACAGAGCCACAGCAGCTTTCACGCTGGGTCACGAGGCCGACGTCACCTGCTGCAAGACTATGGCTGAGACTGTCGCGCTGGACGTATGGGCGGAGTTCGACCGAGGTGATGCCGTGGGTCTCGCAGAAGCTGCTGAGCTCCTGCCGGCGTCCGCCGCTCCCGACGAAGAGGAAGCGGAAGCGATCGTCATTGCGCAGATCGAGCATGGCGGCGGTAAGGGTATCGAGATCGTGAGCGAGGCCGAGATTGCCGGAGTAGAGCAGGACGAGCCGACTGGGGTCACCGGGGCGGGGAAGCGGCTGGATGGCGGTGGCGTCGGCCCAGTTGTCGGCGACGTAGATACGATGTGGGTCGAGGCCACGATGCACGAGTCGTTCCTTCATGCACTCGCCAAGGGCGATAATTCCATCGGCACGACGCCGGGAAAGGTCGGCGAACAGGCCGGTGATTCGGTCAGCGAGACCGCCTGCTTTGAAGTAGTTGAGGTCGACGGCGACATCGGGGTAGACGTCCATCTCCCAGATGAAGTGTCGCGATCCACGCAGGGTGCGAATCAGGGTGCCGAGAAGCGAGAGGAGTGGCGGCGTGGTCAGGGTGAGGACAAGGTCAGGGCGGGGCAGGGTGAGGCCGCGTACTGCAGCGGAGACGTAGAACGAGAGATAGGACAATACGCGACCGATCCGGCCGCGAACGAAGGGCAGCGCTTTTACGCGGTGGATCTCTACGGGGGGCGGGTCGCCCGCGTCGGTTACGGCATAGCCACCATCGGCGGAGATCGCGTAGACGGTGTGACCCTCGGCGGCGAGGCCACGCGCGAGATCAGTGAGCAGCTGGCTGGTGGCTGCCGAGTCGGGCCAGAAAAACTGGTTGAGGAGAAGGATTCTCAACGGGCTGCCTCGAAGTGCGGTACTGTGGCGTGGGCGGGCCGAAGCACGCGCTTCTTCAGGAATACGGCTGGGTTGCCGACGTAGATTTCGAAGTCGGGTACGGTGCCGGAGATGACGCTGCCGGCGGCGGCGACGGCTCCGGTGCCGAGCACAGCGCCGGGGGTGAGGATGGACATGGCGCCTGCCCAGGAACCGTCGTTGAGCTGAATGGGAGCAATCATGAGGCCAAAGCCCGGGTCACTCCAGTTGTGATTGCCGGTGCAGAGATAGGCGCCCTGCGAGATGCAGACATTGCTGCCAATCCGCACGGAGGTGAGGCAGTCGATCCATACGCGCTCTCCGATCCAGGTGTCATCACCGACCGAAAGGTGCCAGGGATACTTGACGCTGACACCAGGGCGAATGACGACGCGTTCGCCGATGCGGGCTCCGAAGAGACGCAGGAGTGCGACGCGGAGGGCAGAGGAGGGCAGGAGTTGCGAGCGGACGACAGGGGATCCGAGGAAGAACCAGGCGGCGCGCCACAGAGGGGATCGGCCGGGGTTGTACCACGCGTTGTCGTAGGTTCTTAGTTGGACTTGGCTCATGGTGTTATGTGGTGACCAGATCGATGCTGTGCGGGCGGGGTCCGCCTTCGACCCACCGATAGAGTTCGGCCATCCGATCGGATACTGTGGACCAGTTGTAGCGAGTGAGGACAAGATCTCTTCCGCGATTGCCGATGCGGGCGTTCGACGCTGCGGAATTGGAGAGGAGCTCCCGTATTGCTGACGTCAGCGGACCGACTTCGGATTGGATCTGCCAGCCAGCATCAAGCTCTTTGACCTCGGGCAAGTTGCATTGTTCGGTGACGATGACCGGAAGGCCGACGCCCATGGCTTCGAGAACGGAGACGCTGAGGCCTTCGGAGTAGGACGGAAGGACGAATCCCTCGGCGGCGGCGAGGGCGCTCCACTTGAGGTCCTGTCGAAGCATTCCGGTAAAAGTAACGCTGTCGCCAAGCTCCTTCTCGAGCACGAGCTTTTCCACCCGGGCGCGGGTGCCTTCGAAGTCTGGGCCTGCAAGGACCAGGTGCGCCTCGGGATAGGTGGCGGCGAGCTCGGACCAGGACTGGATCAGGAGGTCGAGGCCCTTTTTGAAATGAATTCTTCCCAAAAAGAGGAGAATCTTTTTCCCACTGAGCGCCGGAAACTGGGCCAGGAAGAGGGTCGGGGCGAGGGAGACGGGAAGCGTGACGCCATTGGGGATGATGGCGATGGGTCCGGTGGAGCCGAAACGGCGGTAGTCGCGGGCTTCAGCGTGGGTAAGCGCGTGGAGGCACGCAGCTCCGCGGACGTTGGCGCGCTCAAAGAGCGCCGCATAGAGCTGCTTCTTGAGCCGCTTGTTCTTAAGCGCCCAGCTTTCGAGCATCCCATGAGCCGAGAGGATGTAGGGCTTCCGGAGAGCACGCGCGGTGGAAGCGGCAGTGGCTGTGCTCTGCTCCCAGATGCCGTGGATGTGCACGGCATCGACGCCCTTGACGAGCTCCTGGAAGCGGCCGCGAAGAGAGCGATCACGTATCCACTGGCTTCGACCTGTGGGCCACTCCGTCACGGCGATCTCGGGGTAGTTGCTTGGCAGATAGAGCTCCCCCGTGGTGCAAAACGCTGCAAGATCCATCGCAAAGCCATAGTTGGTGGCGAGCCTTGAACTCAGCTGCGGAACGACGGAGCTGAGGCCGCCGTAGCGCGGATCGAGGTGCGAGACCACGGTGAGCCAATGCCCATGGGAGAAATCACCACCAGAAGGGAAAGGGGGCAGCCGATCCCGAGAGGACTCGGATTGGGGAGAGAGAAGCACTGAGACAGACTCCAGAAGATCAGGTGAGACAGTGCGAAGGTGAGCAATCGCATTGTGAAATTAACAGCGGTCTTCCGTCTTGGGAAGCTTTATCTTCATAGAGTTACCGAAGAATTGGGGTGTCTATTACTTGAAGTGAAAGATGTGGCAGATATGGGCTCACCTGCTGCAAGACTTGCAATCTCAAGGCCGAAGTTTTGGGGAGAGTAGCGGGAGATACGTTCTCTGGAGCACGCGCGCATAGAGGCGCGGGTGACCGGAGAAGCGCTGCTGATCTGGTGGAGGCAGCCAAGCAGTTGCCCATCGATGGAGGGGTCAAAGATGAGGCCGTTTCGGGGCGGGTCGACAAGGTCTTCGGCGCAGCCGCAACGCTCCGAGACGATGACGGGGAGACCGGCAGCCATGGCCTCGTTGACGACAAGTCCCCACGGCTCGCGGCTGCTGGGAAGGACGAAGCAGCCGGCAAAGGCGTAGAAGATGGGCAGGTCGCGCGAGCCCTTGTGGCCGGCGAAGTGGACGTCGGCGGCAAAGGGCGAGGAGGCGACGAGATGCCGGAGTGTGGGAGCTTCGGAACCGTCGCCGACGAGGACAAGCGACCAGGTTCCGCCACTCTCGCGATAGGCGAGCCATGCCTGGACGAGGCTATGGATATTTTTCTCTTCCGATAGCCGGCCGACGTAGAGGAAGTAGGTTTCAGGAAGGCCGTGGACCTGAGGCGACTGAGTGCGGAGTTCGTCCGTCCGGTCAGCGAGGTAGGTGTTATCGACGACGTCATAGAAGCCGGCAATGCGATCGGGTGGGAAGCCGAGCTGCTCGAGGTAGCGCCGATGGGCGAGGCCACCGGTGACGGCGGCGTCAAAGAGCGTGCGGATAAGGACGGCCTTGAACCATTCCTTCCAGGGAACGCGCGCATGATCCTCGGCCGTGCTCTCAGTCATGAGGACGGATCTGCGGTGATGGAGCCGTGCCCAGAGAGCGGCTGCGATAGCCGGGAGGGTGTAGTAGCCGGGGACGAGGACGACATCGGGGTCGAGTTGAGAGAGGTGTCTCCAAAGCTTACGTGCGAGGCGGAGCTGCCCGGCATCTGCCCAGCTGCTCTCGGGCATAAGGGTGTGGACGGGGAGCTCGGGCGGGATTTCCTCGCGGAACTTGAGGCCGGCATGGACGCCGACGCCGCCGACGAGCTCAATGCCGCAGACGCGGCCGGCAAGCGAAGGTGCTGACAGGAGGCCGCGGAAGCGCGCGACGTGGTAGGCGTACCAATCGATCCAGATAACGGCGACCTTGCAGGGCCGTGTGGGCGCTGGGAGTCTGGGATGTGGCTGAGAGATGAAGTTAAGCACGGCGGATCTCTCCGAGAGCAATGGCTGGCTGTGGCCGGCGGGGGAGTAGACCGCGCACAGCCGCAGGGGCCTGGAGTGCCCAGCGCCACGTGATCCAACAGGGGATGGAGAGCAGAAGTGTCCGGAAGATGACGGCTTCCATGGTCTGCATGACGAGGTAGATGGAGAGCGCGGAGAGAATGACGTATTGGCTCGACCAGGGGCCGCCGCGGGTGACAGCTTTCTTCCAGACAAGGCCGTAGATCCAGCCGAGCACGGCCATGGCGGGAATGGCGAGCCACCAGAGCTCGACGAAGAGGTCGGCGACGATGCCAGGGGCGGAGCCGACGGCACCAACCCAGCCGAGCGCATCGCCGAAGCCTTCGCCGGTGCCGGCGTTGTGGAGAAGCTCCGGGACGCCGAAGTCCTCGTACTTGGTGGGCCAGACGGCGCTGGGGATGGGTCGAACGAGGATCTGGGCGAGGTAGCGGCGCATCCAGAAGTAGTGGTCGCGACGTTCGGCGGAGAGAACGGTGCCGGCGCCGTAGATGTACTCATTGCCGGTATCGGGTTTTTCGACGATGTTGCCGACGTCGGTGCTCACGTCAAAGGAAGAACCGAGATAGATATTGTTTCGATTTGTGACTAGAAAGAGAACAAGCCAACCAAGACAAAGTCCCAGGGCGCCTACGGCGAGAATGGGTGGCCGCTTCTTGCGGTTGATGTACCAGCCCATGAGCACGACGATGGCGAAGGCGAAGGTAGGTCCGCGCCGCGCCATGAGGACGGCCTGCGAGAGCCAGGGGAGGCCATAGAGGCCGATTAGGAGAGAGCTTGGAACGCGTGGGCCGCCGGCAGAGAGCGAGGTGACGGCGAGGAGAACTCCGGTGAGCAGAAGAAGGCTGCCGTCGCGGATGTAGCCACTGTCGTCCCAGCCTCCGGAGTAGGAGTTGCTGTAGGCATTGACGAAGCCGCCGACGTTGTGGATGGTGATGCCCCAGCACAGGAGGCCGACGGCTCCGGTGAGCCCGGCTCCGAGGAGCAGGCGCCGGCAGGCGAGGGGAGAGAGGCGGGGTACCTCGGCGCGGCGTCGGCTAAGACGAACCCCGGTGGAAAGGCAGGCGAGGACGAAGGCAAGAATGCCGAGGATGTTAAGGATCTGGACGTGGGTGAGCTGGTCGCCATCAAGGAACTGCGCGAGGCCGCCACTGGTGTAGAGCTTCCATGGCATCCAGCCATAGAGGAAGGCAAACATGGGGCCGATAAAGATGAGTGGGTGAAAGACATCGCGGCTGCCGTCGAGGGCGCAGAGGGCACCGAAAAGGGCGATGCCGGCGGCAAGAAAGAGAAGGAGTTCAAACACGGGGTGAGCTCGCTTTGTGCGCGGGCTGGGCCGAAGCTAGATCCCCGGCGAGAAAGTTGCTGACGGCGGAGACGACGCCGGAGCGGAAGCGGGCCCAGGTGAACTGCTCGGCGCGGAGGCGGGCTGCGCGGCCCATGTGGGCGAGATCGCCGCGGTGGGTGAGGGCCCAGTCGATGTGTTGAGCCAGGAGATCGGGGCGGCGGGGTTCGACGACAAAGCCCTCCTTGGCGTGCGTGACAAGGTCGGGTGCGGCGGTGCGTGTAGTCGAGAGAATAGGCAGGCCGCTGGCGAGCGACTCGAGGAGGACCTGGCCGAAGCCCTCGGCGACCGAGGGAAAGACGAAGAGGTCGGCGGCCTGGTATTGGCGGACGAGTTCCTGGGCACTGACATCGGGGCGGATGTCGACCTGTGAGGCGAACGGCTTAAACAGTTCGAGGGAGTCGACGACGCGGCCGCAGACGGTGAGGTGGACCTCCCGGGTGTTGAGCAGGCGGAGCGCTTCAAGGAGGTACTTGATGCCTTTGCGCTGGTTGATGCGGCCGACGAAGAGAAGGCGGAGCGGGCCGGTGGCGGAGGGAGGCTCGGAAGCTGGGGTGAAGCGACTGGAGTCGACGCCGTAGGGTATGACGGTGACAGCGCTGGGTGGTGTGCCGTGCTCGACGAGGGTGGACCGGGTGAAGGAAGAGGCAGCGAGGAAGTGCGCGGCCATGGTGGTCTCGCGAACGAGGTGCTGGAAGTCTCCTTCCGGGAGCGAGAGCTCCCACTCCTGCGTGAGCGAACTGGCGCAGTCTGGGTGAGCTGTGAGCTCTTCGGTAAGGATGCGGCGCATGCTGGCCGGATGCGGATGAAGCTGGAACAGGATGCCAGGGTGTGGGTAATGGGAGAAGGCATCGTAGCCGTAGTAGCTGTAGCTGAGCAGGCCGGCTCCGGTGCGTCTGGCGAGACGGCCGGCGGTACGGCCAAGGGTAGCGTCAGTCGCGCGTGTGACGCGGCGACGAAGTGGGAGTGGGATGCCGGGGAGCTTATCGAGCAGAAGTGTGGCCAGACCGGAGATGGCACAGAGATGGACGCGAGAGGAGGGGAGACGGGGCTCGCTGCGCCCGGCGAGCATAGCGCGTAGCGAGGCAGGGAGACGTGGGCCGAGGGTTTTGGTCCAAGCACGGTCAGAGGGCCAGAAGAGGTCGGTGACGAGGGTCTCGAGCATGCCCGCCTCGGCGAGCGCGCGGGCCACCTGGTAGGCGTCACGCGCGCCGCTTTGAACGACGACGGCCTTTTGCGGCACGGGCCGGGTCGTGAAGGAGGCGGCGCGGGTCTCGGGCTGGGTGAGTGTGGTGGCCATGTAGGGCTGCTCAGAAGTTGATTCCGTGGATCGTTATGAGGCTGCGGGTAACGGCTGACGGCGAAGGATGCGTTTGAGAGCGGAGGTGACGAAGTGCAGCGCTCGGCGAATGGCAGCCGGAGCCGGAAGCCAGCCGTGCCGTTTGCCGATTAGGAACAGGGCGGAAAGAGAGATGGTGGCGAGGGCGAGCATCCCGAGTGTGGCCGGTGTGGTGAGCGCCGGGCGCGAGGCGCGGAGGTAGGCGAGTGCGACCAGAGCGCCCGTAGTCGAGGCGCTCAGGAGGAAGACAGAGGTCATGCCGGCAGGCACGGTGTCCTTACGAGTGAGTGTCAGGAGCACAAGCCCGGCGGCGAGGATGTGGGCGAACAGATAAATGAGCATGCCGGTTGCAGCGGTACCGCCGTGGAGGAGAAAGCCGCTGGCGGCGATGGCGACAACAATGGCCCAAACGGTGTTGAGAATGCCAGTAATGCGGATGGAGACGATGGAGAGGCGGGCGGCCGCGGGGGCATTGCCCATGTGCATGACGGCAATCGCGAGGCCGATGGCGGCGGTGACTGCTCCCGCAGCATAGCTGTGGCCCCAAATGAGCGACAGACCCCAGGGCATGAGGATGATGCCGAAGGAGGCAAGCAGGAGCGAAACGAAGGTGGCGGCATAGGTGCAGAGCGCCATGACGTAGTGCGGAGTCTTGGTCTCTTCGCCGTGGGGATCGGCCATAATCGCATAGCTGCCCTCAGTGAGGAGACCGGGGGCGAGACCGACGATGTTGCGGAGCTGGCTGGCGACAGCGAAGAAGCTCATCTGGACGAGTGAGGTGTCCGCGCGGGCGACAAGGGTGGTCAGCCACCAACCGGCGAGGTTGGCGCCGACCAGGCCGGCGAGCTGCACAAAGCCGAAGGACCAGACCTCGCGAAGGACGGGGCCGAGGGGGAGAGCGGGAGCCGAGGAGCGTGGAGCGAAGAGGCCGAGCGGACGCGCGAGCAGCAGGCAGGCGACGACGGCAGTAGTGGTGATCGCACCCTGCGAGACGATCATGCGAACCGGACTGTGCATGCTGGCAGCAAAGGGAACGAGCGACACCATACCGATGCCGACGATAAGTGAGAGGAGGACAAGGGCGGCGAGCCGACGCTGGCCGACGAAGAAGCCGCGGGCACACTCCAGGAGGATGATGCCAGCGGCAGAGAGTGCAGCCCAACGGAGGAGCCCGGTGAGACTTGTTTTGCCGAGCAGGTGCGCGATAGGAGCGGCACCGAACCAGAGGCCGATGGCACCGAGGACGGCGGAGACGATCGAAACGACGGCGAGAGCGCGTGCGAGGGTGGTATATCCGGGGGTTCCGTACTGGTACTTTCCAGAGAAACGGGCAGCGGTGGAGCCGATCTGGCCGGCGGCATAGGTGGAGATGTTGTTGGCGGTGCTGATAGCGAGCGAGTAGGCGCCAAAGGTCGCGAGACCACCGAAGCGGGCGGCAAGCACGTTGGCCAGGAAGCCCATACCGCGCTCAATGACGATGCCGAGGCCGAGAGCGGAGGTTCCGCTGATGAGGTGCTTGGTGACGTGTCCAGGGACATGTTGCGGGGCTGGTCCGGACTCCGCGGCCTGGTCGTCGGGGAGTTGGGGCTCCGGGATCAAGGAGTCGCTGACAGCGGGATCAGAGAGGACGGTCGAGTTCATGAACCGGCCATAGCCCTTTCGTTGGCTTCGATCTGCTCCTTGTAGCGGTAGTAAGAGGAGTAGTATCCGCTGCGGCCCTCGGCCGAGGGGTCGAAGCGATTGAGGATAGTACCGACCAGGCGAACTCGGTCGTGATCGAAGAGATTGCGAGCATCCTCGGCCTGTTCGCGGCTAGTGCTGGCGGCCCGGAGGACAAGGATGGCGCCGTCGGCCTGTCGCGCTATGATCCGGGCGTCAGCCATGTGGAGCATAGGAGGCGTGTCGATAAGAATCATGTCGAAGTCGCGGGAGAGCCGGCCGAGAAGATCGCCGACGATCGGCGAATGAAGAAGTTCGACGACCTCCTCGGAGCCGGTGCCGGAGGAGAGGAGGGACAGGTTGGGGACGCGGGTGGTTCTGCAGAGCTCAGTGATCGGTGCCTTGTTGATGTCGATCTCCTCGCGAAGGAGATTTCGGAGGCCGAACTCATTGGACATGTGAAGGGCACGATGCAGACCTGGTTTACGGAGGTCGGCGTCGATGAGGAGGACGCGGCGCTTGGACTGGCTCAGTGCGACGCCGAGGTTGGAGGTGACCGTGGTTTTGCCTTCGCCAGCGTTGGGACTGGAGATGACATAGACGCGGGCGCGGCGGGTCGTCGCCTCCGAGAGGAGGATTGAGAAGGTGGTGTTGCGATAAGCTTCGGCGACGATGGAGAAGTGATCCTGCCAACGTGCAAGGGCGAGCGCGTTGCCTTGGGAGCTGTCGCCTTCGATGTCGCGACCGAGCGAACGCGCAGCCTGGATGGAGGCGACGGCGGACTTGCGGTGGCCGGTATCGGCGGTTGGGATTACGCCGAGCTCCTGGACGTGGAGGAAGCGTGGGGCGTCGCCCGGCAGACGGAAGACATCGGAGTTGCGATCCTTGAAGAAGGCGAAGCCAATCCCGAAGGCGGAGCCGAGCAGGAGGCCTACGCCCGCAGCGGGGATGCGCCGAGGGGAGACGGGGATTCGGGGGACGCGGGCGGTGTCGACGACGCGGATGGTGGTGGCCTGCATTGCGGAGGCGAAGCCGGCCTCCTTTGCGCGGCTGAGCAGCGTTTGATAGAGCTGCTGCTCGCTGGTGACCTCGCCGCGGAGCAGATTGACCTTGGCAGCCTGGCCCATATCCGAGGAGACAGTCTGCATCTGCGCGTTATAGGCGGCGCGAAGGAGGGCTTCGCGGTGGCGGGCAGCACTGAGCTCATTGCCCATGCGGCTGGTGCTGGTGTTGCGTTCCGAGGCGAGCTCGGCCTGTACCTGCTTGATCTCTGAGCGGAGGTGGATGACCTTGGGGTTCTCTTCGGTGAGCGGAGGAACGAGCTCGGCGACCTTGTTCTGGAGGTCCGTGAGCTGCTGCTGCAGTTGACGGTAGTTCGGGTTGTCGAGGACGCTGGGAAGCGTAGTCGCAGAGGCTGAGTCGGCGACTCCGGACTGAGCCTCCTTTTCCATGCGGTCGGCCTGAGCTTTCACGAGCTCGGCCTGCATCTGCCGAAGGCGCTCTTCGCCCACGCTGTTGTCTTGGACGTAGGCTAGATTGTTGCCGCCAGTGGCGGCCTCAAGTTTCTTTTGCGACTCTTCGGCTTTGACACGGACGTCGGCAACCTGCCGGGTGAGCCACTCACTGGTGCGCTGGGCCTCCGTACTGCGCACATCGAGATCCTCGTCCTTGAACTCCTGGGTGAGGGTGTTGCAGAACTTGGCCGAAAAGGCAGCGTTCCAGGAGTCGCAGGTGATCTCGACGAGGCGGGTTACGCCAAGCGGCTTCACTTTGACTTGCCGGGCAGCGTCTTCGATGAGCGTCTGGTAGGCGAGCGATTCGCCACCCGGGATATGGAAGGTCCGCTTGAGTTGCGAGATGAGATCGTCGCGCTGGATATAGCTGGGGTGCGGCTCAGCCTCAAGGCGGGTCACCGTGCGGTCAAGGAGCGTATCACTCTGAAGCAGCTTGATTTGGGTCTGAACATAGGCCTCGGTCGAGGAGCTGTCGGTGCCGCCTGTGGGCGAGATCGTGTTCATATTCATGAAGTTGCCGTTGAGGTTCTGGATATCGAGCGAGGTGCGGGCGCGGTACACGGGAAGGGTGGTGAGGTTGAAGACAAAGCTGGCAAGGATACCGAGCAGGGCGCAAAGCGCAACGACCCAGCGGAAGCGCGTCAGCGTGCGTATGTAGTCCAACAGCAGGCTCGAGTTGCGTTCCTGCCGCTCCGCTGGCGGAAGGGGCGGGAGGCTGTTCTGATCCAGGTGGGCCGGCGGCGCGGAGCTATATCTCGCGGGCAGCTGTGTATCGATGCGGTCATTCATGCCATGTTCCCCTTCGGGAATAGAGTTTCGAGAGGTCTCGACGGTGATGTGTGCACGTTAACGGCCATAGACCACGATGCCGGTAGCAGCTTGAAGAATGGCCTCCGTTGCGCGTCGCGAACCGGACTTCAGGGCGCTATTGGGAATAAAGAGAACGTCATTGGGTAAGAGAGGAAGATCAGGGCTTTGGCCGGCGAGGATCCGTGACACATCGACGGGGATCTCTTTTGGGACGCCATCGCCGCCGGGCACCGGACGAATGATCTTGGCGTGATTGGTCTTAGCGTCCTTATCTACCCCCTCGGCGAGAGAAAGGGCCTGTAACACAGAGATGGACGGATGGGACGAGAGAGGAAAGCCGCCAGCCTTCTTCACGTTTCCAATGACGTAGACGATGTCCGCTTTGGGAATAGAGACGACATCGCCGGGACGGATGAAGATGTTTTCCGCCGGGCTGGTGGCGTTGAGGAGGTCGTCGAGCGAAAGAGATACGGTACTGAAGCCGCCGGTGGGGTCGAGTCTGGCACCGGTGACGGGCAGGGTGCCCCACTTGATCTGCCGGGTGAGGATGACCTTGGAGCCGGCATCCGGCTTTGCACCGCCAGCGAGCGAGAGTACGTCGAGGAGGCGGCGAGGGCCCGGGAGCGGATGTACGCCGGGGCTGTTCACCGAGCCGAGCACAGAGACGGTCTGGTTCTGATTGTCGGAAAGATTGAGCGTGACCTGCGGCGCATGGATGTAGCGGCTGAGCTTTGTGCTCAGCGCGTCCTTCAGTTGATCGATGGTCAGTCCGCTAGCCTGCATGCGGCCGATCATGGGGAGGTCGACAAAGCCATTCGGGTCGATGCGCACGGCCCGATCGGTGTACTCGTCCATGTCGACGACGCGGATCGTGAGTTGGTCCCCTGGACCGAGCGTGTACTCCGAGGTGGCCGGAGTTTCCCGGGGAATCAGCGCCTTTTGGGCATGGAGGTTTCCGTTCCCTAGGAAGACAAACGCGAACAGAAGGACCGATTGGAACTTGAAAAGAAGGGACATAGATCTCTCGAGAGAACAGAAGCGGAGGTAGATAGACGAGCAAGCATCCCGGAACATTCCCCGGGCAAGCAAACAAGTAAAGTGACAGACGTTCTTGGACGTTTGGACCCCGTCCCTTGCTCAGATGGATCTCTGGCGCTGCCGAGCGGAATATTATTTTACGGAATTCCCCATGTAGACAGTTTCCGCACTGGCCTTGTTTCCCGGTTCCAGGCAGCTGCGATGGTCATCATCCAGGCTGGGACCTAATGAACCGACCTGGCACCCAGCACCTAAAACTATAAGGCCGAGTTGTGCAACAGGGTCCTCCTAAGTTTGTGACATTTCAGTATTGCTAGGTATACGTCTGGAGAGGACCTACGGCGATCCCTCGATAGGGCAATCTTTAGTAACTCTCTTGGGGGGGGTCCGTGAGGACGAGAGACGTAGGTCCCTGGTCTCCCCTAGCGCCTTGTAACAGAAGGCTTTGTCGTCGGCGTCCCCTGAGCGGCACAGAAAGAGGCTGTTCCGAAACGGAACAGCCTCGAGCGGAATAAGCTCTGGGCAAATACGGGTTGGGAATGCTACATCAGTGACTCAGACGCGAAGGTGGACGTGAGTCGCTTGCGGTTTAGTGCAAAGGTTGACTCCGGATGGAGCGAAGGGAGGTCGCCGAGGATCTTCTTCGCAGTGCCCAGGGCCTGTGCCACGACCTGATCCATGTTGTAGTAGCGATAGGTTGCAAGACGACCGACGAAGTGCACGTCTTCGGTCTTCTCCGCGAGTTCCTTGTAGCGGGCGTAGATGGCGGCGTTTTCGGGCCGCGGAATGGGGTAATAGGGATCGCCTTCCGCCTTTGGGTATTCAAAGACGACGCTTGTCTTTGCACTCTGCTGGCCGGTGAGATACTTAAATTCCGTGACCCTCGTATAGTCCTTGTCGTTGGGATAGTTGATGACCGGGGCGCTCTGGTATTGCTCGCGCTCGAAGGTCTGATGATCGAAGGAAAGAGAGCGATAGGGCAGCTTGCCGAAACGGTGGTCGAAGAACTCGTCCACGGGACCGGTGAAGATCGTCTTGATGCCTGGGTACATCCTGCGGATCTCGCGATAGTCGATGCCCAAGGCCTGCTCGATATTCGGGTGATCGAGCATACGCTCGAAGAGACGCGTGTATCCGTGCTTCGGCATGGCCTGATACGTGTCGGTAAAGTAGCGATCATCGCGGTTGAAGCGGATCGGAATACGGCCGGCGACGCTGGAGTCGAGTTCGGAAGGATCCAGCCCCCACTGTTTGCGGGTGTAGCCCTGGAAGAACTTCTGGTAGAGATCCCGACCGACACGACTCACGACGATGTCTTCGGAGGTGCGGATCAGCGCAGGCTTTTCGATGCGAGCTTCGAGAAACGCTTGCATGCCGGCCGCGTCGAGTGAGAGGTGATAGAGACGGTTGACGGTGTCAAGGTTGATTGGAATGGGGAGGAGCTGGCCATCGACGCTGGCGAGGACGCGGTGCTCATAGTTGCGCCACTCGGTGAATTGCGAGAGGTACTCCATGACTTCGGCGCTGTTGGTGTGGAAGATGTGTGGACCGTATCGATGGACGAGGATGCCGGCGTGATCGAGATAGTCGTAGGTATTGCCTCCAATATGATCGCGCTTGTCGATCAGCAGAATGCGTTTATCAGCGACGCTGGCAAGACGCTCAGCGAGAACGCTGCCGGCGAAGCCTGCACCGACGACCAGGTAATCGTAGGTGTTCTGTCGTACGGTGCTGACGGATCGAGTAGATGGGGAGCAGGTAAGGTGCGGTGAAGAGATGCCCGCCAATGCGGCGGTGTTCGAGCTAGTTGCGAGCACAGATTCCACCTCCGCCCACATGGCTTTCCACGTCTTATCCCACGACGTTTTCTCTAGAGCTTCGGTAACGCGGCTCTGCCACTCCCGTGATGGCGGCATCAGTGCGGTCTTGATGGCTTGCGAAAAGGAGATGGCATCGGCCGCGATCGCGACCAGATTCGTATCGCCGTAACCACGAACAACATCGAAGATGGGCGTGGAAACGACTGGCTTGCCGCCGGCGAGGTATTCGGGGGTTTTGGTCGGGCTGATGAAGTAGGTGGAGTCGTTGATCGCGAAGGGGATCAGGGCAACGTCCCAGCCTGAAAGATAGTTAGGGAGCTCGTCGTACGACTTCGGACCGAGGTAGTGGATGTTGGTCGCGTGGGGAAGAGAGCTCTCGTCAACCTTTACCACGGGACCGATAAGGACGTAGTGGATGTCTGGTGTACGTTTCGCGACCTCTGCGATGAGGTTGTAGTCGAAGCGCTCATCAAGAACGCCATAGAATCCTGCTCGCGGGTGCGGGATCGAGGTTTGGTCCTCAGGCTCCGTGGAGGATTTTCGAGCGAAGTGGCCAGCGTCGATGGAGCTTGGAAAGGCGTGCACATTTGCGTGGCGCTCGCGCTTGGCTTCGTATAGGCGCAGACCGCCGGTAAAGACAACGTCGGCAACAGAAAAGAGCTGTGCTTCCCGATCGAGAAGCTCCACCGGGGCATCGAGAAAGCCGCTCAATTCATCCATGCAGTCGTAGACGATCGAAGACCCGGGAAGATCGTCCGAGAATGCCAGCGCCATTGGAGTGTAGTACCACTTCACGGGACGCTGAAGCTTCTGCTCTTCGGCAAACTGCCAGAGGAGACGATGCTGTTCGACATCGCCATTCGAGCCCGCGAGGAGATGAGGGCGAATGACCCAAAGCTGCTCACCCCTTTGCATCACATCGAGATGCGGCGCGTCGGCAGCGTCAAAATACGGCTCTTCCCAGAAAAACACTCGCCGGTCTTTGGATGCACGGGTAAGGAGATGTTGAGGGCGTTGAAAGACAAAGTCCCAGCGCAGATGGCTAAAGCAGATCAGGTCTACCATCGAAGCGGCGTGTCTGTCGGAAGCACGGGTAAGGCTTTGGTTGTGGCGAGCTATATGCAAAGGAGCTTCCCAAGAAGACGAAATTTTTGTCCATAGAACCCAGAGGATCAATGCTCTATGTCTGAATAGATGTGAAAATGCGCTTATGCGTTGGGTGGTCACTCGGGAGCCGAGGGTTGCCCGACGTTGTGCTGGGACGTGCTGACGACGTGAAAGAGCGGCGCAAAATTTACTGTGGTGCGACTTGCTGGAGAGAGGTCATCACCGAAGCTCCATTGTCACAAGCGCAATTGGAAGAACGTCGCTGATGTTTTCTCGGTCTGGCTGATTTCTATTCTAACCGGAGATGGCTTATTGGGTGAGACCTCCGGCCTCGCGGACTTCAGACATCCCCCCAGCCACCTACCGGGAAAAGAGTGTTCTTTGGCAGCGGAGCTCTTCGACGAGGGGACGCCGGAGGGTGCGTTGTTGCCATTGCGAATCGAGCTCGACGATTCCGCATGAGCAGTGCCGATGGTCATCCCAGCCGGGATAATCCATGACTGGATAAAGACAGATGCCGAGGATCTCAGCGCCCATTCGCTGCGCCTTGCGCACTTCAGCGCAGACGTAGGCGAGCCAGCCAGCCGTCGCCGGTTCTTCCGCACCGGTTTCGCTCAGGAACAGTGGCCGACGATATCGATTCCAGGCCTCGAAGAGCATCTCGTGAAGAGGGCGATGGAGAAGGTGCCCGGGCGGCGTGCGCTCATCCTCGTGAATCCACTGGTTGTTCCAGTAGTAGTTGATGCCAATAACGTCGAGACCGTCGATGGCTGGATCTTCTGCGAGCCAGTTCCATACGTGATATTGCGCGGCCGTGTGGCGCTCGGCGTCGGCGCGGTGCTCGGGCTTGGCCGGGTTCGCGACGATGTTGATGAGGGGTTCCGGCTGCAGGAAGCGGGCGTTTGGCGCGACGGAACGGACCGCGTCGATCGCGGCGAGCGAGGCGCGTACAAGCTGGCGTTTGAGCGTGTCGCCTTTCCCCTTTTCATAAGGGTAGAACGCGCCGACATCGCCTCCGATCCAGGACCAGAAGGAGATTTCGTTGATCGCGCAGAAGAAGGGGACAGCGGATGTGTGTTTGGCGACGAGCGATGCGGCTGCGTGGGCAAAGGCGGCGAAGCGCTCGACGAACTCTGGGGAGAGGAGGTCGAGGTCAGGAGGGATGCCCCAGTGGCAGAGATCCCAGATGACCTGCGTGCCGGCGGCGGTGCTGGCGTGGAGCATGGGGAGAAAGCTCGACCAGTCGTAGAGGCCGGGTTGCCGCTCGATGAGGTGCCAGCGAAGCCCGTCGCGCACGGTGAAGATGCCCGCCTGTTGAAGCAAGCGGTAGTCGGCTTCTGCGCGGAGATCGTGGTGCGTGCTGTGAATGACATCCACTTGCAGCCGGTCGGGCCGACGATGGGTGGCGCTTTCAAAACCGCCTGCGAAGAAGCTTGCGAATGGATTCTGCTTACCTTGCAAAAAGAGGTCCTTGTATGACGACTGGAACGGAGTGAGGCAGAGAGATTTGGATGCGAGCCGCCGGTGTGAGGGCGCGTGCGCTGATGGGAGCGGTGTATTGCGGCCTTACTGGGGCGTCCAGGTGGGGTGATGGGTGAAGAGGCCGTGAACGAAGCCCATCTGGTAGATGATGAACAGACCAAAGGCCAGGCTGATGCATCCGGCTACGGTGCCGAGATAGCGGTTCAGCCATTGCGATCTGCTGCTGGTGAAGTGCATGGCAGAGGCGAGGGCGATGGTGATGACCATCATGCCGGCGATGGTGCCGATGCCGAAGACGAAGAGGTAGGCGACAGCCCAATGCGTGTTGTGCAGGGTGGTGAGCACGAGGAGGGCGACGGCTGCGGAGCCGGCCAGGCCATGGACCAGACCGACGATGAGGGGGCGGCACCACTGATAGAGGCTCCATCGCGCCCAGGTTCGGTCGAGGTGATCGATAGAAGAGTGGGTGTGGGGGGAGGACTCGCTGCTGTGAGCGTGGCCGGAGTTTGCGTGGAGGCCGGAGACCTGCTTGCTGAAGCCTCGCAGATTGAGAATGCCGAGGAGGACGAGCATGATGCCGACGGAAAACTCCATGGTGAGGCCGAGACGGGGCGGGATGACGAGCGTGAAGAGGATGATGGCGGCGCCGACGGCGAGGATGGTCAGCGTGTGACCGGCTCCCCAGAGCGCTCCGATCAGCGCTGCGCTCGAAAGGCGGCGCTCGCGGGTGACGATGGTGGAGACGGCGACCACGTGATCGGCGTCAGTGGCGTGCCGCATGCCAAGGAAGAAGCCGAGCGAGAGGATAGCCACGAGGCTTACGGTTGCGTGCGCGGGCGGCAGAGCTTCGGTGAGCGGGGCGAGGTTTGGTGGAGGCATAAGAGGTCCAATCGTCTGTGAGTACGCCTTTTCGCTCACGAGGCTGTCACTTGCAGGATAGACGGGCTGCGGTGTCCGTTCCATGCCATGGGATGCGTCGAGGGCAGCTAGCGTGAGTCGCAGGGCCGTGTAACCCGAGAATACGGAAGATCTAGGCGGCGGGGTGGACGTAGTAGATGACGCCGTTAAGGTCATCTGTGAGGAGAAAGGTATCGGAGTCGAGGCGCAGGAGGCCACACGGGCGGCCTACGACAGCCGGGCGGCCGTTCCGCTCTGTGAGGAAGCCAAGGATGAGGTTTTGTGGATGGCGTGCCGAGGGAGAGAAGCGCACGACGCGGTAGCCGGTTCCGATGCGGGTGTGGCTTGGGCCATGGAGTGCTACGAGAAAGGTGTTGGCGAGGAGCTTGTTATTGGCGCCAAAGTATTCGAGGCCGAGCGGGGAGCTGTGGGCGAGAAAGGTGGTGTATGCGACGGGGACGCGGGAGCAGTCGAATTGCGGTGGGGTGGGCCGGGCTGGGCGTTGAGAATGGGCTGGCCCGGCTTCGGGTCGGAGACGGATGGGTCAGGGTGCGGCGTGCCATTGAGGAAGTAGCAGGTGGGCCAGCCGTAGTTGGCGGGGTGAGCGGGGTTGTTGGAGGGCCCGGGGTGGGCGTTGGTGTCGAGCTCGAAGAAGGTGTCTTCGGGGGAGTGGTCGCCGAGGTGGTCGGCGCCCATGTTGGTGGCGAAGAGGGCGCCGCCATCGAGCTGCGGGATGTAGTGGAGGTCGACGGCGTTGCGGAGGCCTCCAGCGACGATGTGCTGATTGCGACCGTCGGGATCCATGACGGTGAGCGAGGCGCGAACGGGCTCTTTCTCAAGGCAGGCGTTGCAGGAAGAGCCCAAGGTGACGTAGAGGCGGGTGGCGCCGTGGAGCTGTGCGAAGGCGACGGTGCGGGTGAGGTGCCAGCCGCCGTATTTGTAGCTGAGACCGAAGTCTGGGAAGCGGGCGAGGACCTCGGGGGCGGAGGTGGGGTGGGTGTCGCCGGGTTTGTAACGAAAGCGGATCAGCCTATCGGTGAGCGCGGTGTAGAGCCAGGTCTGAGCAGGCTTTCCGGGCTGGGCGGGATCGGTGTAGAAGGCGACGTTATTGGGGTTGCGGAGGTTCTCGATGTAGGGAGTGACGCTGGCGAAGGTGTGGGTGGTCGGATTCCAGCCTTCGAGGATGTAGAGGCCGCCTTTGCTGTTGTCGGTGCGGTCGTGGAGGTCGGCGACAAAGATGCGGTGATCGGGGGAGACGGCGAGGAAGCGGGGGCAGTGCAGGCCGGTGGCGGCGAGGTCGATGGTGAGCTCTTGTGGGAGGTCGAGGGTGATCTGCTTCTGCTTTGGAAGGGTAAGCGTGTGCGGCGTGAGCTGCTGGCCGAGGAGAGAGGTTGGGAAGAGTGTAAGGAGCAAGGCTGCGCGAAGCATGCACCTATTGTGGGCCGTCGCTTGCGGGAGCGGCAAGGCCTGTGTAACGTAGAAAGGCCCGGAGTCGATCTCCGGGCCTCGGTGAGTTGCAGTTCGAGCCAGCCTAAAAGGGGATGTCGTCGTCGGTGATGCCGGCGTCGCCGAAGTCGGGGGCGGAGGCGGGAGGGGGCTGGCGTGCTGACTGGTCGTAGCTGGCGGTGTTGGACTTGGAGTAGCCGCCGGAGCTTCGGGTCGAACCTTCGTCGCTGCCTGCGCCGCCACGACCTTGACCACCGCCGAGCAGCGAAAGATCGTTGACCAGGATCTCGGTGCGGTACTTCTTCTGGCCGGACTCCTTGTCATCCCACGAGCGGGTCTGAATCTTGCCTTCGACGAAGATTTGAGTGCCCTTTTTGACGTAGTCGCGGACGATCTCGGCGGTGCGCTGGAAGCAGACGAGATTGTGCCACTCGGTCTTGTCGGTCCACTGGCCGTCCTGGCCCTTTTGGCGGTCGGCGGTGGCGAGGGTGAAGCTGGCGATGGTCATGCCGCCTTGCGTGGCGCGGATCTCGGGGTCTTTGCCGACGTTGCCGAGGAGGAAGACTTTGTTGACGCCTTTAGCCATGTGAGTCGCTTTCTGGTGGGGATTTCTCGATGTTGAGGATAGCAGAGCCGGTCAGCGGTGACGGTCGCCGAAGAGCTTCAGGATGGCGAGTGTGAGGGTGAGGGTGCCGGTGGGGAGGCAGCCCATGGCAAGCATCAGGGCGAGCCAGCCACTGTTAGTGTGCGGGCCCTGGCGTGAGATGCCGCCGAAGGCCGTGAGCATGAGCGCGACGGAAAGGAGGCCGGTGCCGAAGATAAAAAGGCCTGTGCGTAGGAGCTTGCGGGTGTCGGGTTGCATTCAGGGGCGCGGGGGCTTTCTTTAGCGGTAGACCGCGAGCATGGCGTAGACGATGACGCCGGTGACGGAGACGTAGAGCCAGACAGGGTAGGTGTAGCGGGCGAGCTTGCGATGGAGAGGGAAGCGTCCGCTGAGCGAGAGGTAAAAGGTGATGAGGATCATCGGAAGGGCGACGACCGAGAGAAGGATGTGCGAGATGAGCAGGGCGAAGTAGATGGGGCGGATGGCGCCCTGGCCGAGGAAGCGCATGTCGCCGTGCATGGCGTGGTTGGTGATGTATGTGACGAGGAAGAGGGAGGAGAAGAGGAAGGCGGTAAACATCGAGTTGCGGTGGGCAGTGATGGCGCGGTGGCGGATGAAGTAGAGGCCGCAGAGGAGCGCGACGGTGCAGCAGGTGTTGAGGACGGCGTTGAGCGCGGGAAGAAAGGTGAGGTGAGTGCCGGCGACGTCTGTGGGCGCGTGGAAGTAGACGAGCCAGGCGAGGAAGAGCGATGCAGCTGCCGAGACGCCGATGATGCCGGCGACGATGGGGAGCGAGGTTCGGTATGGCTGGAGTGCGGGTTTGGTGACGGTGGTCATGGCGGCGTATTCAGTCTAAAGCGGGTGCGGTCTAGTTTGGCGACCGGTGTCGCGGGTGTTGATGGCATGAGCATGGGCGCGTTCTTGAAGCTGTGCGGCGCTTAGAAGAGGAGGCGACCCTTGGCGTTGAGGATCATGGCGGCCAGGAGCAGAGGGAGGTAGATCACGGAGGCCTTGAGGAGGTTGCGGGCGAGGGTGCGAGAGCCTGGGCCTTCGGGATCGCGCAGGATGGCGGCGAACTTTACGGTGTAACCAAGATAGACCAGGCCGAAGAGGGTGGCGGCGATGGCGTAGGGGGTGCCGGTGATGCCGAGCCATGTGGGCCAGAGGCTGACGGGGATCATGAGGGCGGCGTAGCAGAGGGACTGGATGACGGTGGAGCGGGCGGCGTCGGAGATAGGCTGCTGGGTGGCGGTGACGCGGATGCCGCCGTGGCGGTAGTCGTCGCGGTACATCCAGCCGATGGCCATGAAGTGTGGAAACTGCCAGACGAAGAGGATGGCGAAGAGGGCGACACCCGGCCACTCGATGAGGCCGCGGGCGGCGGTCCAGCCGATCAGGGGAGGGAGGGCTCCCGGAAAGGCGCCGATAAAGGTGTTGAGGGTGGTGATGCGCTTGAGGGGGGTGTAGATGCCGACGTATCCGGCGGCGGTGAGGAGGGTGAGGGTTCCGGTGATGGGGTTGGTGACGTGGGCGAGGTAGATGGTTCCGAGAAAGACGGCGGCGAAGCCGACGAGCAAGCCGTGCGCGAAGGAGATGCGGTGGGCGGCCATGGGGCGGTTGGAGGTGCGGCGCATGTGGGCGTCGGAGCGGCGTTCGAGGGCCTGATTGAGGGCGGAGG
>JAABUX010001634.1_pt1 | contig 33384 bp, 32 predicted proteins | sample 5561851 | NCBI WGS metagenome assembly JAABUX01 (sample SAMN10711883, study PRJNA513361) | rock metagenome | isolation source: Antarctica rocks | place: Antarctica: Victoria Land, Richard Nunatak red sandstone | collected 2016-01-03
AAAATCGACCACTTCGTCCAACATTACAACCGCAACTGCCGCCCCTTCGCATGGACCGCCACAGCAGACTCCATCCTTCAGAAACTCGGCCGCCTTTGTTCACGAATTTCCGGGACAGCACACTAGTACTACTGTGTCATAAAAAGCCACGCAGACAGCACGGACAGCGAGGCAGTGATCGAGCGAGGTAGGTACCGATGTGGCGGCGCAGAGTTGCGATGGAGCGCGGATTATGACGCTCGGTCCGTACTTGCAGCGCCTCGGGGCTCGTAACCGGGTCGCAGACGGGGTAAGGAAAATCGGATGTCATTGGCTTGGAGCGGCCGGGCGTTGCCTGAGGGGGAAAAAAGGCATCGTTCCAGCACCAGAAAGCCATATGCTGCGATCGACAGGGTCGCGTGGTGATGAAAGCCGCGCCAGTTCCGTCCTTCGAAGTGTCCAAGGCCGAGTTCCTGCTTCAACTCTTCGTAGTCGCGCTCGATGCGCCAGCGCAGTTTGGCGAGAGCAACCAGCTTGCGCAGGCTGATGGATGTAGGCAGATTCGACAGCCAGTATTTGGTTGGCTCCTTTTCCGTCGCCGGCCACTCGATCAGCAGCCATTGCTCCGGCCGCGGCTCACTGAGCCAGTAGTCGCGGTGGGCAACACGCACGCGGAGCGCCGCAAACCGGGCGCGCATCATGCCCCGGGTTCCTTCGCGCCAACTCACCTTGCGCAGGTCAGTTGGGCTCAGGCACAGGGCAAGGTCTTCCACCGAAAGTGGCTGATGCTGCTCATCCCTGCGCAACAGCTTCGGAGGACGTCCCATGCTGCCTCGGGTTGGGGGCGGGAGCGGGGCCGTATCCGGCGGCCAGACAGAAGTTGTGGTCTTGATGCCGACCGCGTAGCAAAGCTCAAGTGCTTCGAGTCCCTCGCGAAAGGCGTTGTCGTCTCCATAGGCGGCATCGGCGAGCACCACGCCTCGCGGCACATCCTCCTCGACCAGGGATCGGATCTGTCTCAGTGCCATCTTTGGCTTGGTCTGGAAGTCGATCTCCTTGGGCACGCCAGCCTGCTTGCGTCGCTTCGCGTCGTTGGCCCATGTCTCGGGGAGATAGAGCTGGTAGCTCGCCGGAATGCTGGCCTGCTCGGTGGCCAGCGATACGCTCACCGCCACCCGGCAATTTTCCTGCTTGCCCAACTGACCGCAGTACTGGCGAGTGACCCCGACCGAATGTGTTCCTTTCTTGGGAAATCCCGTGTCATCCACGATCCAGGCTGCCAGCGCATGCTTCCGCGTCATCGCCGGCAACACCTGATGGCGCACTTGCTTCAGAAGCGCATCATCGCTCCAGGCTGCATGGGCCACTATGTGATGCAGCGACTGGTGCATCTGGCGCGCGCTGCCATCGGCTCCACGCTCTTACGCTCGATCGGCAGCAGGAGGCCCTTGGTGTAGTTTTCAAGGGGAACAACGCGATCTGCATGCCCGGCGGCCCGCGTCAGACCGTCCAGATAACCTTGCAGGCGCTCAGGCTGGCGCGAAAAATCCAGTTTGTTGCGGCTCATCCCACAAAACGTACTGCCTCATGCCCCTACACGACAGGACAATCAGAATGGAGGTAGCTAGTTTATAACACAGTAGTACTAGTTGAGCCAGCGGCGGGTGGCGGGGCTGATTCCAGTGGAACGGATGACGCTTCGCTACCAGCACCATCGCGACCGGCAGGAGGCCTTGCGCGTGCGGTTGAGAGAGCTGGCCGGCAGCCGTGTCCGTTACGGCTATTGGAGACTGACGGTGTTATTGAAGCGCGAAGGCTGGGAGGTCAACGCGAAGCGGATTTACCGGCTGTACGCGGAGGAGGGTCTGATCGTGCGAACGAAGAAGCTCAAGGACAGAACGCAGCGGCATCGCGTGGCGCAGGGATCGGCGATGCGGCCCAACCAGAAGTGGTCGATGGACTTCGTCGCCCAGCGGCTGCCGGACGGCCGCTGGATACGGGTGTTGACGGTGGTCGACCAGTACACCAGAGAGTGTGTGACGTTGCTGGCCGACAACACGCTGAGCGGCGAGAAGGTTGCGGCCGCGCTGGACAAGGCGTTGCTACAGTGCGGCGCGCCAGAGTCGATCACCGTGGACAACGTACTAACACAGGAAGGAAAAGCATTGGAGAAGAAAAGGTCTCTCAGCATCCCGTATGGGACGTTGTTAATGACGACAGTACAACCAAGCGGCTTCCACGAGCAAGGGCTGAGCACTCGACCATAGCGACACGAGATCTGCCGAGAGTGCGCAGTCTCCACAGTACTTAAAACGAGATCTCAACCAAGTGGAAGGCCGGAACATTGTCTACGAGATCCTTGCGGTCTCTACGGCACCGTAGAAGCGGCTCTTCCACTTGGGACCGCTGCCTCATGGAAGCAGCGGTAGTCGGTTCCGGTCTTGATGATCTCATAGGCCACGCGCGCCATTTTGGCAGCAACGGCAACATAGGCCATGCGCTTTCTATCGGCACTGGCGGGATCACGCCGGAGATATCGATCGAACTTGTCCCGGAAGCTGTTCTCTCGCAGCCGCACGGCAACACCGGCCGCCATCCAGAAGGCGCAGCGCAGTCGCGCGTTGCCGTACTTCGAGAGTTTCGTTGCTCCGCGGAACTGGCCCGACTGTTGCGTGGACAGATCGAGGCCACAGAACTTGAGGAACTGGCGGTGATGGCCGAAGCGGCGCAGGTCGCCGCCCTCGGCCAAGATCGTGAGCGCCAGGATCGGACCGATGCCTGGGATCTGCTGCAGGCGCTGGAAGTCGGCGTTGTCCTTGAGGTGGAGTCCGGCGCGTTGTTCGAGTTGATCGCGCAACTGGCAGAGGCGGATCATCTCGTCGAGCACAAGACGGAACATCGCGACTGCTTCCGAGCCGTCGTCAACAGGCAGGCCGATGGAAGACTGTGCCGTGCGGTAGATATCTTCAAGCAGGCGCTGCTTGCTGACCTTGCGGCCTATGATGGGCCAGGCCCGCTCGACGAACTCCTGCATGGAGAGACACGTGATGAGTGCCGGTGTGGGGAAGGCACGCAGCAACTCCAGCAGCCACTCGGAGCGCGAGGCATGGTAATAACGCTCGATCTCCGGGAAGTAAAGCGGCAGGTGATGAGTAAGCAGCCTGTGCTGGGTGCGGGTTTTTTCAAGCGAGATCTGCGCGTAGGTAAGCGACAGCTTCGATCTTGCGCACATGTTCGAGGGCCAGGTTCCAGCGGCGCTCCAGTTCCGCAGCAACCAGCCTGTTCTCTGGATCCGCCGCATCGTACTGCCGCTGCGTTCGCTCAGCGGCGTAGCGGGCCGCTTCCAGATCGCGCTGAAGAGCCTCGAGAATGTCGTCCCGTTGCCGGGCACGTTCTTCGCCGGCCAGCACAGAAGCTTCGATAGCTGCGGGTTGAACCACGCGAAGGACCTCTCTGGCAATAGCTTCGTCCACGGTGATGCCGCCGAACGCGATGCATCGCGGTTCGCCGTTATCGAGCCAGCCGCGGATACAGGAGTAGCGCAGCACATCGTGGCCGCTGCCGGTATATCGCACCGACAGCTTACGTCCACAGCGGCTGCATCGCAAGAGTCCCGATAGCAGGGCCTGCCCGTTCCTGACTGCGCCGGGCTGTTGTTGCCCTTGCGTGTTCTCCCGGATGGCGCTGCCAATCCGCCCGAACTCTTCCCAGCTCACATAGCCTTCATGGGCGCCCGGGATCAGGGCCAGCCACTGTTCCCGCGGTTTGCGCCGGCAGATATGGCGTGGTTTTCCTCCGTCGTATCCGGTGAGATGTTCTGTCTTGCCATAGGTGTAGGCACCGCCGTAGACAGGGCTGGTCAGCATGCGATGCATCGAGCGGTAGACAGGTCGCTTCCAGCGTGTCTCGCCGCGCGGGGTGCGCGTCGGCACTTCCAGTCCATGCTCCAGGAACCACATCAGCGTCTGGCGCACTGTGCCTAGTTCGGCGAACTTACGGAAGACGAGGAGGATGGCCTGCTGCACGCGCAGGTCAGGATCTTTTTCCAGGCGTTGATCGTCGCTCTTCACATAGCCAATCGGCGCAGATACGATCAACTCGCCCCGCCGTGCCTTCTCTCTGCGCGCTTCGACAGAACGCTGGCGCAGCAGATCCAGTTCATACTCGTTCAGGCTTCCCTTGAGGCCCAGCAGCAAGCGATCGTTGCTGAGCCGAGGCGCGTACACCATCTCCTGATCGATCAGCACCGTATCGACCACGCGGCAGACTTCCACCAGTTGTTGCCACTCGCGGCTGTTACGGGCAAACCGGGAGACTTCGCGGGCCGCGACCGCGCCCACCTTCCCCAGACAGACTTCGGCGACCATGCGCTCGAATCCGGCGCGTGTCACGCACCCGGCGGCGGATCTTCCCAGGTCTTCGTCCACTACCTCGATCTCGTGCCACCCGAGTTGCCGCAACCGCGCTTCCATCGCGTACTGCAGCTTCTGGCTCTCCAGGTTATGGATCACCTGGTAGGGCGACGACTGGCGAACGTAAAGCATGGCCTTGCGGCCCAGATGCTGGGTGCGAATCTTCTCACTCATCGCCCACCTCCGGTTGTCCGCCGCTGGACCATGGCTGCTTCGGCAGATGTTCGTTCAACATCCGGGCCAGCAGGCGGACCATCTTTTGATATGTCTCCGGCGACAACTGCGGTAGCTTCGCCGGTGGAGAAAATAACTCGCCCTGACTGGTTCTGGACCGTGACGGTATGTGCATCGGCATCTCCTGAACTGCTGAAAAGATGCTGCGCTTGTACCACGTCCGATTCAATCGCACTCGGAGTTGCCGAAAGTAGACCCTTCAGCGCCAGCAAGGCGGCGCTGCTCACATGCGCCACGCCATCCTGCTTCGTCCGGCCGCAGAGACTGGAATCGAACATCCACTCCGGAATCTCCAGTGCTGGAGATAAGCTCCGCTCATCCCGCACACAGCGCAGAACAGTACGGCCGCCACGCCGCGCTTCGCCTTGGACCAGTACGCGCTGTCCATGCCATGGATGCCAGCGATACTTGACTTCTAGAAAACAAGTTTTATGGGTGTCTTGTACCCCGGTTGTACAACTACCAGCGCCCGCACTCGGCGCTGGACGACCGCACACCGGCGGAGTTCGCAGCCATCTGTACCGCTGCCGCGTAAGGAGTCCCGGAGCTAGCTCCGGGACTCCTTACATCCTCCTTCTCAACGTCCTTGCTTGAGGCACTCACTTGAGCTACAGTATGGCCAAATTTTCCGACAAAACCGGCACAGACCGAACCATGCAAGCCGAAATTTCCAATGGCTTCTGGCTTAGTTAAGCGGGTCGGGTCACAGGCGAAAATCTCCAACGACTTTTGGCTTAGATAAACGGGTCGGGTCGACCCCCATCTCAAACGATCAGACCGCCACGCGCCTATAGCAATTTATATGCGTCGACCCTGACTCGTCGATAGGCTGATGGACGCTGGAAATTAATTGCAACTATACTGTCGGGCATGGAAATGAAGAGCTTGATCCGCTATCGCCGGTACAGCTCGAGCAACTAAAGTCGCTTGAAAAAGATCTGAAATTCTTGTGCGACAACCTATCGACCATCGTGCGTGAAAAAGGTTTTGAACTATCGAATGCCTATAAACGTAATATGCGATAGCTGGTAGAAAACATAAGCTCCGTTTAGGAGGTCTCCTTGTTACCCACACGGTTTTTTCAGTCCGCTGCGCTTTTGTTTTTTACTCCGCTGATACACGTCACTTCCGCGCAATCCGCAACCGACGCTGTGCTTAAACCGACCGAAGTGATGATCGTTGGCGTGTACCACTTGTCCAATCCCGGGCACGATCTTCATGATGTAAAGGCAGATGATGTTCTCGCTCCTAAGCGACAAGCCGAAATAGAAGCCTTGACAAACGGGTTGGTGCAGTTTCATCCCACCAAGGTGGCTGTTGAAGAGTCCTCGCGTGATGTGACGATGCGCTACCCGGAATACCTAGCTGCCGCTCTTCCCCCTTCACGCAGCGAGGTTTTGCAGCTAGGATTTCGCCTGACAAAAGCGGCCGGAGCAACAGGAGTATACGGAATCGACGCTAACGGCGATTTTCCCTGGGAGCGTCTAAAGAACTACGCGAATGCGTATGGATTCAAGCAGCTCTTGGATAGCCAAGACTCTGGTGACGATACCGCCCGATTACAGCACATCATCGACACAGAAGGCATCTCGCCGGCGCTACGATATCTTAATGACCCTGTTCGGCTAAAAACCGATAACAACTTTTACCGCACTATGCTTCGCATAGGAGCAGGCGCCGATCAGCCTGGCGCCGATCTCGTTGCCTCCTGGTATCATCGCAACTTCCTCATCTGCTCAAACCTCTTGCAACTCTCTAAACCAGGAGACAGGATAGTAGTCTTCTTTGGGGTGGGGCACGCCTTTCTACTAAGGCAGTGCGTAGAGGAAACACCAGGCCTTAGGCTTGTAGAACCCAACGCCTATATTCCGCACTGAGCAGAACCGTAGATGGTATCTAATAGGCATTGGGCAGAGGGGAGAAATGATGCCTTACTTATTGGTCGCAATGACGCTAAACGCTTGTAGGGACCGACGAAAATGCCATCATTATCCATAAGGGGCTTAGGAAGCAGAGTAGCCCGGGGTGGCGCTAATATCCAGCCATGGTGGAGCGAAATCGTTATTTTCGCTTTGCGAAGATTTCCGAGGCGAAGTTCCGTCATTTGTTGCGCTGTTTTGCGCTCGATCTGACTGCGACGTAGACGGCGGAGATGACAGGGCTATCGGTTCGTTCCGTGAATGACATCTTTCTCCGGCTGAGAAGAAAAGTCGCTCAGGAATGTGAACGGTGTTCTCCCTTTGGCGGTGTCCTTGAAGCGGATGAATCCTACTTCGGCCCACGCCGCGTTCGCGGCAAGCGAGGACGTGGAGCGAGTGGAAAAACCATCGCCTTCGGTCTGCTCAAACGAGGCAATCAGGTCTACACCGAGATCGTGCCGAATGCGTCAAAAGCCACACAGCAAGCCAATATTCGCGGTAAAGCCAGTCCGCCATCGGTGTTGCACACCGATGGCTGGCGAGGATACGACGGTCTCGTCGATCTGGGCTTCGACAAGCACTTCCGGGTCAGTCACGGAGAAAGCGAGTTCGCCTCCGGCACCAACCACATCAACGGTATCGAAAGCTTCTGGAGCTTGGCAAAACAGCGCCTGGTCAAGTTCAACGCGGTGCCGAAACACACCTTCTATCTGCACCTGAAGGAGTCAGAGTTCCGATTCAACCAGAGACAGGGAAAGCTATACGTTTGGATGCCTCTGCAGCGGGCAGAATGCGGATTGTTGAAATAGCTCTGTTTAGACTAGTCGGTGAGCATGATCTGACCTTGCCAGAAGGTGGCCTTGCTGGTTCTGGAGTCGAGCACAGTGACCTGGCAGTTGTACTGGCCAGCGGGGAGTTGACTGAGGCCGATGGTGAAGCTAAAAGGCACCTGTTCGAGCCACGTAGAGGCGAGCGGCGTCCCAGCGATGAGCTGGGTCTCGAAGACCTTCGTCTCCTGATTGTAGAGGGTGACGAAAGCCACTAGCGGGTTGGCCACACCGGCCTGCTCATAGGCCTGGAGGTAGACGTAGAATTCGCGGGATTTATTGAAGACGCGGGTGACGCTGGGGACGAGTTTTTTGCCTTCGACGATCAACGGGTTGACGGCCGCGGCCTTCACCTGGTCTTTGTTCTTCATGGCGTCGTAGAGGGCGTGGTTCATGTCGATGCGCTGACTGCTGAGAACGACCGTGCTGATGGGGACACGCTTTTCTTCCTTATTGAGGTTGGGTATGGTGAAGGTGCTCTCGTAGGTGCCGATGCGACCCGTCTCGTCGTCGCGGGCGAGAAACTTGATCATGTATTTGCCGGGCAGCAGGGTGAAGCCGGTCTCGTACTCGATGGGCCGGTGGGCCAGCTCGGCTGCGGTGGCGTCGGTCAGCTTGATGTTGACGTTGTCGCGGACGTTTGAGACGGTGGTCCCGCCATAGACGTCCTTGATCTCACCGACGAAGTCAATGAGGGTGTGCTCTGCTCCGCCTTTGCGTGCGAGAGCAAGCTCGCGGCCTGGAATCTTGACAACGATGGGGACGAAGTATTCGGCGCGATTGAGCTGGAAGTAGTTGATCTCCATTGCGATAGTGAGGTCGGTGATGGGATCGCCAAGCATGAGGGCGTCTTCGAGCTGGCGCTCTTTGTCGGCAGTGTTGAACTTCGCGAACTCCTTGCCGGCGAAGTAGCCCTGGCGGTAGTCAAGCTTCGCGTCGGCGTGGCTGGTGAGCGTGATCTTCACCTTGCGGAACCGGCCGTCGAGGTTCTGGTTGGTGGTGTAGTACTGGATGATGTAGTAGTCGGAGACGGCCCGCTGGGCCTGGACGATGCCTTTGGTGAGGTCATTGTAGTCGAGCAGGGCCTTGCCGCCGGTGTCTCCGGCGAGCGCGAAGAGGGTGTCTTGAGACTGCTGGAAGTTGGTTGCAGTGGTGGAGGCGGCAGCGCCGGTGTACATCGCCTGGTTGCCCTGCGAGCCCTGTGTGGCGTCGCCCAGCGGAGCCTGCGCGACGAGGCCTCGGGCGTCGATGGGCCAGAAGGAGACGCCCGCGCGGATGGCCGCGTCTACGGTGGCGTGAAGCTGGGCCTGATTGTCGACGCCGTTCAGGTGCAGGCCACCCGCGAAATAGATGAGCGACTTCTTCTCGTTGAGCTGGCCGAGCATGCCTGCGGCGGTCTGCAGGGCGGAGAGCTGGCGGTCGGTGTTGAAGACGTTGAACTCGGTGTCGTCCTGGCCGAAGGCCGCGCCGGTGTCGGCGCTGCTGGCGTCGTCGAGAGAGTCGTTGGTGCCCTGGCCTTCGCCGACGATCATGGTCTGGAGGATGCTGAGCAGGCGGTTGCGGTCAGCGGTGAAGTCCTGAAGGATGTCGACGGAGCCTCCCTGGTAGCGGAGGATGGAGACGAGATCGACCTCGGTGAGTTGGGTGCGAACGAACTTCTGGGCGGCGTCCAGGGCGCGGAGCTGGTCGTCGGGGCGCATCGCGCTCATGTCGAAGTAGAGCGCGAGCAGACGGCGGTTTTTGTAGCGGAGCGTGTCGCCGGACTCGCCTGAGATCTGCGTGCGCGCGAGCCGCTTGTAGATGGTGATGTCCTCTTTGTCGGGAGCCGTGGCGGGCATGGGCGTCGGCGCGGAAGGAAGGATCTGATGCTCGGCGAAACGGATCTTCTGCGGGACGTCGTCTTCGGTGAGCGCGAAGTCCTGGGCGGTGAGACCGTTGATGGGGTTCCCCTGCTTGTCTTTGACGACGACGGTCTCGACGACGAGCTGCGAGCGCACGGAGAGCTGATAGGTGGTGTTGTCGCCGGACGTCTTGTTCTGGCCTCTGGTCTGGGCGTGGGCGCTGACCGCGGCGAGGAGAAGGGTGGCTGAGAGAAGGCGCATGGGGCTCATGTTGTCAGAACCTCAGCCTTGCGGTGGTCTGCAGACTACGCATGGCGTTGGCGGCGTTGGGCAGGCCGAAGAGTGGACTGCCGAGCGCCGGGCTGGCGCCGCTGAGCGCGGGGTTGATGGTGGTGTTCCACGTGGTGAAGACAGGGTGGTTGAGGATGTTGGTCGCGTCGACGCGGACGTCGAGGTTGAAGCGCTTGCCGGTGCGGAAGGTGCGTGCGAGGCCGGTGTTGAAGGTGAACTGGCCGGGGCCCGGGATGGAGTTTCTTCCTGCGGTGCCCCACTGGCCGGGCGTGGGCGCAGTGTAGGCGGCGGCGTTCAGGAAGTGTCCGGCGACGGCGGAGGCGTGGATAGACTGGCCGGTGAGCGAGGGGCGGATGTTGCCGGTGACACCGGTGCCGTTGGTGGCGGCAAGGAAGATAGGCGATTCGGGAAGGCCGGTGCCCGCGGCGATGGTTGCGGTGACGGTCCACTCCTTCAGCAGACGGCCGCGCCAGCCGCTGAGCAGGGTACCCCCGCCAAGACCCTCGCCGCTGGTGTACTGGGCGCTCAGGTTGAGCAGGTGGCGCTGGTCAAAGGTGGAGAGGCTATGCTCGGCACGCAGGTCGAGCCAGTTCTGTGCGATCTGCGAGCTGGCCGCGACGGGCGGAGCGGTTGCGCCTGCGGCGATTGGCCCCTGGCCGCCGAGCAGCGAGTCATCGTCCATGGATTTGGAGTAGGTGTAAAGCGCGGTTGCGGTGAAGCCGCTGCGCAGACGGCGGCGAAGCTGGACGTTGCCGGCCTCGCGTGTGGAGTCACCGCCGGAGGTGCGGTAGGTGAAGCCGGTGGGACACTGCGGGCAGGGGTTGGCTTCGCCGGTGGGGTAGGTGTTGGGCAGGAAGTCCTGCACGCCGCGTGTGCCTTTGATGCCGAGGTAGGTCGCGGTGAGCTGCATGGCTGCGGGCAGATCGCGCTGCACAGAGAGCTGCCAGGTCTGCGCGTAGCCTACGCGGAAGTTGGAGTCGATGGCAAAGGTGGTTGCGGTGATGAAGGCGCAGGGGCCGAAGGCGTTGGCGAGCGTGAGCGGGCAGGCACGGGAGTTCTGCACCTGAAGGCTTTTGGAGAGCGGAGCCTGCTGGGCCATCTGGAGCGAGGTCGCCTGATAGACGGAGGTGTCGTAGTAGACGCCGTAACCTGCACGCACCACCATCGACGAGCCGGGGATGGGCCGCCACGAGAGGCCGAGGCGCGGCTCGACGCCGGTGCGGTCCGGGCGGACGAGCGAGGTTGGGTAATGCTGGCCGGTGAGCGCGCCGATGGGGTCGGTTGCGAGCAGGGGCGTGACGGCGGAGAAGCCCGAGGCGACATCGAGGTTGACGAGGCGGTTCTTCAGCTCGGTGATAGGTGCGCTGTACTCCCAACGTACGCCGACGTTGAGCGTAAGGTCGGGGCGGATGCGCCAGTCATCGGTGGCGTAGGCGTCGTAAACGGACTCGCGCAGATATTTGTCGGCATTGCCGAAGGCGACGGCGCTGACGTCGGGGATGCCGGAGAGGAAATCGGCGAAGTCGGAGAGGCTGGAGGCTGCGCCGGTGAAGACGAAGCTGCCGCGAGGATTCTGCTGCGAGTAGTAGTTGTACTCCTGACGGCGGAAGTCGCCGCCTATGATGAAGTTGTGGCGGCCATGAAACCACTGCAGCGAGGGCGAGACCCCGGTGGTACGGTTGCGGTTGAAGGCGCTCTGCGCTTCGGTGAGCGAGGCAATGCCGCTTGAAAACGTAAGCGTCGGCGGACCCCAGTTGGTGGGGTCCTGGTTATTGCCGGTGATGCCTGCGTCGCCTGTGATGTTGGTGCGGTTCTCAAAGTACGGGCGTATGAGCGTTCGCAGGCGGCTGAAGCGAAAGCCGGTGTTCAGTAAGAAACCGTGGTTGAACCGGTGGCTCCAGTTGACGGCGGTGTTGAGGCCGAGGGTGTCGGTGGTGTCGACGAAGTGAAAGAGGTTGGTGCTGTTGGCGCGCGTGCTCTGAAAGGCCAGGGTGCCGTAGACCGTATCGCGGTGGCCGATGGTTTTATTGACCCGCGTCTGCAGCGAGTCCTGGTGGGTGCTGTTGAGTACGGGGATCTGATAGTTGTAGATGGAGCTGCCGGTCGTGTTGGGCAGCGGATAGAGCGCGAGTAGCGCCTCGGCTACAGGGTCGATGGGGAAGATGGTGCCGGTGGCCAGATTGCCTGCGCGCTGCGCCTCCGTGGGCACGAGGCCGCTCTGCACGGCTGCATCGCTAGAACGCTGCCACTCGTAGACGAGTACGAAGTTGGGACCACGGGGAAGCAGCCGTGGAAAGTGTATAGGGCCGCCGAGGCTGAAGACGCCATCAACGGTGTTGTAGGTAGACTTCGGAGTGTTGAGCCCGCTGAGCGAATAAGGCCGGGCGTCGAGCGCGGAGTTATCCAGCACAAGCGCGAGGCCGCCATTGTAGAGGCTCTTCGAGCCGGCGCGATTGTTGCCGAAGGCGGGCGCGAGCGAGAACTGGGAGGTGGCGGCATTGTTTACGCTGCCGTTGACGAGAAAACCATCGTTACTCTGCTGGTGGCCGGGTGCGGATTCTTCCTGCGGTCGCGGAGCTTCAGGTGCGGGCGCTCCGGACATTGGTGGCGGGGTTGCGCTTGCGGCCGGAACTGCAGGACGAGGTTCTGAGGGAACGGCTTTGGTGCGGGCAATAAGCTCGTCGCGAGAGAGAAGTTTGAGCTGCCAGGTATCGGCCGGCGAAGAGGCGGAGATGGTGACGGTCTGGTCGAGCGTGGAGAAGCCGCTTATGGAGAACTCGAACGTCCACGCGCCGTCGGCTATATCGGGGAAGGTGTAGACGCCCTGCTGGTCGGTGACGGCTGTGAGCTTTTTGCCGGCCTGCGCGGCAGTGACAATGACGCCGGGAACAGGAAGACCGTTGAAGGTGACCCGACCGTGGTGCTCGGCGGCAAAGGCGGCAACAGCATGCGCCGCGAAGAGAGCGATGAGGCAGAGCATACGGCGATACAGACCGGGGCGCATGATGTCTGGTCAGTCCTCCGAGGGCATTTCGACGTGATCGACAACCATGGTCTCGACGGGGCCCTTTGCGGAGACGAACCTGAGACCGAGTTGCTCCTTAAGGGCGTTATAGATGGAACAGCCGAAGTCGGAAAGAGACCCGGACTGCGCGCCTGCTGAAGATGAGGGCATGAGAATTGAGTCGGAGCCGTGCGTCCACTTCAGCGTGAGATTGTATCTGCCGGTGAGACCTTTTTTTTCGACGACGGTTCGGTGCAGCTCTGATGCGGGCATGTTCGCCAGCGACGGCATGGGAACCTCATTGGCTGTCATCTCGGCCCTCTTGATGGCCCTCTTGATCGTGATGCCTTCCCGATTCGTGTTAGTGCTTACGCTCATGCCACCCTCGAAGTTCCCTTTGCGATCTCCCGCATTTGCGTCACCGGCGAGAGAGGCCGCCTGGAACCTCGGCCCTTTTTGAGGACGATCCTCTCGAAGACAGGAAGGGTTCTGGTTTCGGTATGGGTCTTCGAATGGACGCGTTCTTCGAGGAGCGGCTCCAGAATGGAGGCGCGTCGCCAGTTAGCTAGGTTCTTCAGTGCAGCAGGATCGGGGCCGGAGCCCTTCGTTTCCACGTCGAAGTGCGTGGACTCTGCCCAATTTGTGATGCCATAGACGAGATCTCTTCTGATTCCACAGGCCGATTCTGAGCGTGTCTTGTTGAGCCGAATAAAGACGACGTTGTAGGCCGGAGCGGCCCTGTCCGCAGCCGAAACGGAACCTGTCTGCGCGAAGCAGAAAGCCGACATGGAAGAGCTAACAGGAAAACAAGAGGGCAGGAACAGGCGACAGATTCGTCTGCCTTGGTGTCGCCGGGCTGTCTGCAATCTTTCTCTGGTGTGCATAGCTGTTCAGAGACTCCGAGTGCATCATGTCTGTGGCAGAAATGATCCGTGGAATCGGTCAGGTTAATGTCTAGTAGATGTCAATTTAGATAACGTCAAATACTTTTCCTTCCCCGAACCGGTGCAATGCTGCTTTGCCTTTAACTCTGACCAAATGCGCAGAAGCAGACAGGAGGAGAGGGTCTGATTCTGAGCTTCTTGACAACCTCAAACGAACGTTGTAGAAACTATAACACCTGTTAGAGATGAGGAATGGCTGACGCAAAATTATCAAAATTGGAACTTCAGATAATGAAGAAGCTCTGGGCGCAGGGCCCATCCTTGATTCGTGAAATTCAAGAGGCATTTCCTGATAAGGAGAGACCCAGTCACACGACGATCCAAATGACGATTTATCGCATGGAAGTGGAGAAGATCGTGCGACGCACCCAAAAGGTGGGGAACTTTCATATCTTCGAAGCTCTTGTATCGCGCGAGGCTGCGCAACAAAGATTGGAGGTATCGCGATCGTCCGCACCACCACTCAACCGTCCAGTCTATTCCTCGAGGAGACAACATGCCGAGCAGTAGCCATCATCAGTTCATTGAATCTATGGTTTGGAAACGCGCCACATATTACTCGTGCACGAGTAAAGCTGTTAACTACTTGCAGCACCACATTGACAGGCCGCTCGGGTTGGGCGATCTGGCCTCAATTGCCTGCATGGAGAAGACAACATTCTCAAGGACATTCAAGAATAAGACCGGCATGCGGCTTCACGCGTTCACACAAGCGTATCGGATCAGTCAGGCGGTTGTCCACATGGAGAAGACAGACTCTTCTATAACCGAGATAGCGTTCAGCGTTGGTTTCGGAAGCTTGGATACGTTCGAAAGGGTGTTCAAGAAAGTGGTTGGTGCCACACCTTCCGCATATAAGTTCCAGATGCTCTTAAGTAATGGACTAATCGAGAGGAACGGGCAACTAACGCCCGGATTCGATAAAGCAGAACTCACACCCCGCTCGTGAACTTCAGGAGTGCCGCAATGAATTCATTTGATGAGCTACTATCACCTGCCGATCCGCGACAGTTCTTCCTCGAGTATTGGCATCGGAAACCATTGCTCATAAGAGGCGCACAAGATAAGTTTCGCCAATTCCCGAGCCTGAACGAGCTCCCATCTCTCCTAAATGGACGACTTTCCGCAAATCGATGGGCTAAAGGCCATGCACAGAGTGCTCAGGCTAGTTTTACCGACAGGTTGGGTCAAATCAAGAGCCTAAGTGCTGTACCAACAATGTGGCCGGATCTATTCAATGCAGGCTTTTCGCTTTGCTTCTCTGCGCTGGATCAATATCACGAAGAGCTGCGGGCGCTAACCGACGGCATCGCTTCAACGACCAGCTATCCTGGCACAATTTTTACAACTGGTTATCTGACTCCACGGCACTCTGGTACCAGCATGCACTTCGACGGACATCATGCGTTCTTCATGCAAATTGCTGGTGAAAAGCATTGGAAGGTGGCAAAGGGTATCGCATGGCAAGACGCGCCGAGTAACGTTTCATTGTCCTCACTCGGCACACCCGGCATGAAGATACTCTGTGAATCGCTTGGCGTAGCTGTGGCAACTCCGGAAGACACTGGGTTGTGGGAGGCTACATTGACGCCGGGTGATGTTCTGTATCTTCCTCCCGGCGTGTGGCACGAAGGGCATACATCTGAAAGTCATTCACTCCACTACACCTTGGGTTTTGCGCCATTGGGACCGTGGCATCTTGCGGTAGCATACATGCGCCAGGCCTTCTTCGCACGCCCGGCACTAAGGAGAGATATCCGTTTTGTGACGGAGAGTGGAGACGGGAATACCACAGATCTCATAGAGGCGGCGCTCGCGGAACTACGCGATACCATCAATGGGCTTACGGCAACGGACCTTGAGAGTTTCTTTACCCACATTTCGTCTTTGAATAGCCCTCTTCGGGGCTATTTGATGCAACCCTAAACTTACCAGCCGAGTGTATGGGGATAAGTGCTACGGAGTCCGTCATGGATCATCTAATTCAGACACTGTGGATTGGCGCACGACTGTCAACCATGGAGCAACTATCGATCAGATCATTTCTCAACCACGGGCATGAATATCACCTGTACGTTTACGAAGAAGTGGAGGGGGTCCCGCCCGGAACAATTATCAAAGATGCGCGTGACATTTTGCCGGATAATCTGATTTTCCAGTATGGCGGCTCCGGCAGCTACGCTGGTTTTTCGAACTTTTTCAGATATCGACTTCTACTCGAGAAAGGCGGATGGTGGGTTGACACGGACGTGGTTTGCGTGAGGCCTTTCATCTTCGATACCTCGCATGTCCTGGCAACCGAGCGTGATCCTCGTGGCCGTGAATTTGTGACCAGCGGGATCATACGTGCACCGCGCGGCTCGGAACTGATGCAGCGGGCATGGGAGATCTGCCAATCCAAAGATCGGCAGCAACTACGCTGGGGCGAGACGGGCCCCGTTCTCATGCACCATCTTGCGATGCGGCATTCGTTTATGCCTTTTGCTCAGGCTCCTGAAGTATTCTGTCCAATTGATCCATCTAACTGGATAGATGCGATTATGCCACATCGCATAGTTGACTTCGAGGATCACACCTATGGAATTCACTTGTGGAACGAGCTTTGGCGTCGTCATGGAATTGATAAGGACGAGATCTACGCACCTGCGTGCCTCTACGAAGTTATGAAAAAGCAGCACCTGTAATTCGACTATTGATGGTGAAATTCTATGAAGGTGGCAGTCGGCTTGTTTCACTTCAATCCACATTGGGGCGGCGAAAGTAGAATGGGTCGTCGCCACTGCGGGGAAACCCTGGGCCCATTTTTGCGGATCCTGCGAGATACGCCGAGTTGGCGTACAACGATTGAGATTTCCGGTGCCGGGCTTGAGAGTATCCAATCGGTATATCCCGAGCAGATTCGCTTACTGCGAAATCTGGTGGAGAGCGGCCAGGTCGAACTCATCTCATCCTTATATACTCCCGGTCTATGGATCGGCTTCCCCCATCGCGATCTCATCCGTTCAGTCGAACGGAACCGGCAATGCCTTGCTAAGCTTGGGTTTCCCTGGACCAGGATATTCTTTGCTCAGGAGGCATTCTTCGGCATAGGGGTAAGCGCTTTGAGCGACTACTTCGATATTGTGGTTTGCAAAGATGACTACCTCCAGCAACAGATTAGCCTTATAGCGACCTCCCCTTGTTTCACGCTTGCTGGCATGAAAGTTGTCATCGCCTCTAACCACCTGCTCAATGAGCTTGCCGGTGCCATAAGGAACAATCCGGGAATGCCGGAACAATATGATCTCACGGTCTCCCATGTCCAGCACCTCCTCCGCGTCCGCGAGATAAGCGACAGTAACAATTTCCCGTGTGCTTACGGCTCATCTGGTGATATCGAATACCTTTGGTATCACTGTGGAGACGGCAATCACGTAACAGCAATCTATAAGCCAGCCGACCTGCAATATTGCTATTACGATCCCGTATGGGCGCACTTTTGTGTGTCTCAGGTCCTGGCCTATGAAGGACGCGGCTACCGCTTTACACAACTTGGCGAGTTTGCAAACACATTAGATTATTCTGTGGCAGACGAATTGCCAGCGTTGATTGAGGGTTCATGGAATCCGCAGGGAGCTGACGGCGTGTTTTGTTGGATGGGCAGAAATGATACGCCGTGGGAAGATGATGCTGCAGTTCTAACCGCAATATCCCGGGCACGCACGAGGCTTGTCACCGCGGAACGAACCATCGACAGGATGCACAGCCCGTCAGTGCCCAACTCCATGCACGAGCGACTATCATTGGGATGGGATCAATTACTGAATGCCCAGGTCAGCGACACGATGGGGTGGAATGCCTCGCCCCAAGCTGTCGCATACTCGCTGAAGGCGTCCGATCACGCCCTACTTTTGGCTACCCAATTGATTGAGGAAGGCGGGGCGCATATCGACCCACCCTGCGAGCACCTGAGCGGAGAGGTTTGGCCTGAAGGGCAGGACCACTTAGACCTGACGGATTGTCCTGTTCCTGAAATATTCGGAGTCGACGGACACAGCTCTCTTACCCGCATCAATCGAAGCGTGTGCCTCTGTGAATGCATTTTTCAAGCAAGCGCCGGGCGATTTGGTATTCGCTTTCCGTTCTCGCTGAATGAAATTGTATTCTGTCCCAGCGGATTGGAAACGGCACCGACTCGAATTGATCTCAATGGATTAAAGACAGACTGTCCTACGTTGCCTCTGGCAAATGGTCTGATACAGGTTGCGAACGAAATCTTTTTGATTAAGAACACGTCCTTCGTACATGTTGCCTGTCGCATTAACCGTGGCTTGCGAGTGGCTGAATTCGCCATTGAAAGGGGAAGAGAACCGAACGGTTATCGATGGCAATTCTATATCGTTCGCGGTGCCTTGGAATATGCGGTAAAGATTGCGAATTTGGTAAATTATGTCTGACAAATTCTGTAGACACGAGCCCTTTGTTACAGGCCATCTCCATTTCATTGTCCGTTGCGGATGGTACCTCTTTGTCTCTCGTGTCAAACAGAAATAGTAGCAATAATGCCAAAATCTACAGAATTGAACACAATAGCTGCGGAGCGAATGATTTGCGCGACACAGTATAAGTAAGCACACGATCCGTGCTTGGTTCGTGGCAATACATTCAAACTCCACAAGAGGTGAGAACAATGGCAGATATGATGGCAGAAGATCGTGTTTTCTGCGATCCTGAGGAAATGGACGCTGTTTTGAACCTTCAATCGCTGGAAGTTTCTGAAGAGGAAGACTTCTTCGGGGACAGTTGTACTAGTAGTTGGTCGTCTTGCTGCACCTGCTGAACAAAAATTTCATTTTGTTCGCGTTTGACGGGAGCGTGACTAGAAGGCCTAGTCTTAGAGTCCGCTCCCTCAAATGATGACATAACCGAGGACGGAAGACGTGATCAGGGAATCTAAGTCTCTTCGTGATGTCCGCCACCTGGATAAGCTCCTGTACACCCTGAGTGGTCCACTCTTTTACGAACCGTTCGAATCGCGCTATTCGCCATCTGACGAACACCATTCAGCAGTACTGGACGTGTTGAGAGAACTGGGTCGAGACTGGCTTGTCTCTCGTGAAGGTTCCTGGTTTTACGCTAACCCCCGGCAGGTCACGTTGCCAGCTCAGGGATGGAAGATACATATCTCCACGGCATTCGAGAACAGGCTGAGTGTGCTGCGCAAAAGTGCACGCATTGCTATCCGCAACGATGTTCCGTTCAAATTCGCCCTGGACAAGAATATTCTGGGCATGATGGGATCCAAGCGTTGGAAACGAGGCAGTTCAGGCAAGTTCCTAACCTTGTATCCCTTAGATTCCGAACATTTCCGCGAGTTCCTCGATCAACTTTATGCCGAACTGCATCTCGAAGAGGGGCCATACATACTCTCCGACCGACGCTACAAAGACTGCCGTGCTTTGTACTATCGATACGGAGGAATCGCGAGGACAGTCCGGCTCGACATAACTGGCCAGAAGGTACTCGTGCTCGTATCTCCGGACGGACAAGCTGTACCTGACCAGCGCACGCCCTACTTCTCTCCACCCTCGTGGGTCACGGATCCCTTCCCAGCCCAGAAACACTCGAGTGACCACATCACCCTGAATAGAGGACGATATCTTGTAAGGCGCGCTCTATCATTTTCTAACTCCGGCGGTGTTTATCTGGCACAGGATAGCCAGACGGGTTTTGACGTGGTGGTCAAAGAGGCACGACCTCATACAGTTTTGGATGGCCAGGGGGTTGATGCGGTCACGCGCCTGAGAAAGGAATGGGCCATCCTGGAATTGTTGCGTAGCTCTGGAGTAACACCCATCCCTGTCGAACTCTTCGAAGAGTGGGAGAATGTATTCCTGGTCGAGGAATATATCGAGGGGACCGATCTCCGTAAGCTAGTACTCACCCACAGCCCATTGATGTTTGTTAACCCGTCACTAAATGATGGTGTTGTATATCACGGAATGTACAAAACGATATGTCGTTCGTTATGCGATGCTCTGAACACGCTGCATGAACGCAACATTGTTTTCGGGGACGTATCCCCGAAAAACTTCATAATCGATCCCGCCACATTTGCCGTTCGTCTCATCGATCTGGAAGTGGCTGTGCGAGTTGGCGCCGACACCCCAACAGATATTCACACGCCCGGCTTCAAGAGTGCCGTGAGTATTCAGCACAAGACACAAGGCTTCGAGGACGATGCGTATGGCCTTGCAGCGCTCATGGTTTACATGTTGTTTCCGATCGCCGCGCTTTCGGCGCTCAGAAGTGATCTCTTTGACTCCGTCCTCAGGACGCTGCTCACAGATATTGGGTGGATAGACACCGAGCTAATTGAAGTTATTCAGGCGTTATCGCAGAACAAAATGACGCTTACTCAAGCTCGTGAACAAATCGGCAAATCCACGTGCATGCGCCCGCCATATTTTACGACTCACCACATAGACACGGAATCGCTCGAAAAAATCCGCTTGGATCTTGGCGAGTTTATTTTGACCAACATTGAGGGTGCTGGGAGTGAGACTCTTTTCCCTGCAGATCCGTTCGTGCATCAGACGAATCCCTTCAGCCTGGGATTCGGTGCATGCGGCGTTCTTTATGCTCTGCATAAGTCTGGTTTTGCAATACCACAGCGCGCGTACGAATGGTTGGTGCCACGACTGGACACAATTAGACGCGGGGATCTCCCTCCCGGATTGTTAACTGGCCTCTCGGGTTTGGCGTGGTGTGCCAGCGAATTGGGGTTAGAGGATCGCGCTGTTGAGTTTATGTTCATGGCGAATGAAAGCGCCATTCTTCACGATAATCATTCATATTTTTACGGGATGGCGGGGGTGGGCATCGCTAATCTTGCCTTCTTTAACCGAACTCGCAACCCATATTATCTTGCGTGTGCCTGTGAATTAGCCGGCTGTCTTCTCCAAACAGCCAAAGAGGATGAGACAGGACTTCATTGGGATGCAGATAAGTTGATCCACATTGGATTTGGCTATGGCCAGAGCGGAGTCGCAATGTTCCTCCTGCGCCTCTATCAATGTACAGGGAACGAGACGTTCCTCTCGCACGGCAGAAACGCTCTGAATTTTGACTTGTGCCATGGAGTGGAGCACGAGCACGGAGTCATTTCCTTTCCGAACAGACCTGCTGATACGACATTGTTGCCATACCTCGAGGAAGGCAGTGCGGGTATAGCCAAAGTTGCGATCCGATATGGTCTGTGGGACAGCACTGACAAGATCCTGGCAGAGACGCACCGCAAGTATGCGGGATCTGCCGGCCTGCTTTACGGGTTAGGCAGTTTCGTTGATGTTCTGACTGATGCCTACGTCTTCTCGGGCGATGCTAAATTCCTGAAGATGGCCGAGCGGCCAATCTCAGGGATCCATGACGTCTATTTGATGAGTCAGGCGCATGGAGCGGCAACGCCAGGAGAAGGTCTGTTTAGGATATCGTGCGACTACGCCACCGGAGTCGCAGGGGTCATGCGAACCCTCCATCGATTCACTCGTGCTGACCATGCTGATTTTGTGCTCGATGGACACACATTTCCTCTGGGGACTATTGGCGGAGATAAGAGCCGCCTGAGCGGTATCTGCCAATAATCGTTAGGGGACAAGGATGCGAGTGGGAGTAGTTGGATACGGGATGGTGGGAAAGAGTCTTGTCTCCCTATTACAACGGGGGAGCATTCCGAGTGTTGTCTATGACGAGTACAAAAGTTGCCCTCCCTCGAATGCCACGCGGGAGGAAATTAATCAGTGCGATCTTGTCTTTGTTTCCGTGCCAACTCCTGCTCTGGATTCCGGCGAATGCGATTTGAGTGCGGTCGAGAACGTCGTCCATTGGATTTCGCCTCCTATTTGTATTAAGTCAACAATCGTCCCGGGTACAGTCGACCGCCTCACAACTCAGACAGGCAAAAAGATCGTCTTCGGCCCCGAGTATATCGGGGAGACTCCATTCCATGAATATCGAAACCTAGATCTGCCAGATCTGGTTGTTGTGGGAGGTGATACTGCGACGGCTGAGCAATTTCTTCGTTTATATCGAATGGTGTTGGGACCGACTCCACATTACTTCAATACCGATGCTGTCACCGCCGAGTTATCAAAGTATATGGAGAACTGTTTTTTTGCGACCAAAGTCGCCTTCGTTGCTCAGTTTTATACGCTGGCGACCCAATTTGGGGTCGACTTTACTGAACTTCGGGAAATCTGGGTAGCTGATAGACGAGTTGGCCGGTCACATAGCACCGTGGTGGATAAGCCTGGATTTGGGGGTCGGTGTTTACCGAAAGATTTATCTGCCATCATTAATAGTGCAACCCAGCGTGGTGAGAAGCCTGCCTTTCTGATTGCTGTTCAAGCGTTCAACAATATGCTGCGTACCTCGGACTAACGTCTTGCCGATCTGTCTTGTAGCAGCCTGGCTCTCTTGTGTGCACCACGTCGTAAGCGGAACGAGTATGACACGTCACAAGCTCATGGTAGTTGAACAAAATGACAGGCCAGGACGCTGATCTATCGTAAGCTGCTAAAACAGAGGGTGACCAGTATGGTACGTGCCATCGATTTGGAATCGCGGAGTGGTTCAGTTTCGGACGCCTTGGTTGCCCACGATAGGAGCAGGCTGCACGATCCAGGCTCCATCATTTGGTGTACAGGATTGTCAGGCAGCGGAAAAACCACTCTTTCCTTGATACTGCGTGATCGACTCCGACGCTTGGGATTTAAGGTGGAAATCCTCGATGGAGACCTGGTGCGCGATGCTCTTGGTAAGGAACTCGGGTTCACCAAAGCCGATCGAGACGAAAACGTCAGGCGAATTGCCTATGTAGCAGGTCTGCTATCACGAAACGGTGTCATCGTGATCGTGGCAGCAATATCACCTTACAAGGAGGTCCGGAATGAAATACGACTGCAGAGTCTTGCTTTCACCGAGGTGTACGTGACCTGTCCCCTTGAAGTCTTGATCTCGCGCGACGTTAAGGGACTATACAAAAAGGCACTGAACGGGGAGATCCAGCATTTCACCGGGATATCTGCGCCGTACGAACCACCAGACCACCCAGACGTAACTGTCGATTCCTCGCGTGAAGCTCCGGGAGAGAGTGCTGCAAGAGTTTTACATGCTTTGGTCGCGTCCAGTCTAATTCGACTTGAAGGATTTCCTGTAGGCTCAAGCGCTTCTCCGCTTGATGGCGATTTGTCGCGATCCGCACCGCAGCTTATCGCGGATTCATGAGTGTCGCAAATATCCGCGGCCGCGAGCTATCGTCACGAATGCGCGGCTTCCAGCCCCACAGCTTGCGCTTTGCGTGGCATGCACTTTAGGGATCCTCGATGGCGACGGAATCTGGCATAACGTTATCACGAGTTCCGTAGCCCAGATCTAGATGCAAAGATTGTGGACGGAGGCTGAGATCGATGACCGACGAATACCTCATACCCATTCGAGTCTTCTCGTCGAAGCGAGAGGTCTCGTGGTGGGAGATTAACAAACGTGACTTAATACACCCTTTTTTTGAGGAAAGTGTAAGTCGACGAGCTGAGAAGCGCGGTCGGCTAACTCCAATTCAAACGGATATATCGGCGTTAGCGATGTCAAACGTCTGCGACCTGGATCCGGCATTCATTTTTCATATATCGCGCTGCGGTTCTACGTTGCTGTCGAATAGCGCTAGAGCGGCGGGGCGGCCGCTGGTATTATCTGAACCATCGGTGATTTCACACTTGCTCGGAGCAGATGTCAATCCTGGTCTACGAGGAGTGGAATTTGCGACTGAAGAGTTGATATGCGGGGTTATCAACGCTTACTCCAGGCTGGCAGAAAGTTCAAATTCTCAGCTAGTAATTAAATTTACTAGTTGGAATATTCTGTTCTTACCGCTGCTTCGGACCCTGTTTCCACGCTCTCGTGTGGCAATCGTGGTAAGAGATCCGCTCGAAGTCGCGGTATCCTGTATCAACGCTCCGCCCGGTTGGGCAAAGTGGAGAAATTCGAAACCCGAGATCGCTTCGGCCGTGTTTGGCTGGACTGTGAAGCGTATTCAGAAGATGACAGCATCGGAATACGTCGCAGGTGCGATTGGAGCATTCCTGCAGGCCGCCAAGGCTCAAAGTAACATCTATCTCTTCGATTATCAGCACATATCGGAGGCTAACATACTAAAAGTATTAGCCTATCTAAACATAACTCCAGCGCCCTCCGGGCGCGCGCGAATTCTCAACACGTTGAAAGTCTATTCAAAGGATCCTGGCGGAACGACAATATTCTCGCCTGATTCGCAGGCCAAGCGGATGGCGGCGCCAAAGGAAATGATTGATCAAGTGAACCAATTGGCTCGTCCGTACTATAACCAGTTGTTCATCGACCCCCACACATAAAGTAGTCCGACGCCTGTCCGGATCAACGACAGGATTCGCCGGTCTCCGGGCACAGTGAACCTGAATCGCTGAGAGCAGGAGTGGATCGGTTCCTGGCCAATCTCGCTAATGCCTGCCCATCTGGCCTCCATCCTCCCTGGCAGCTTTCGCCGATTGACAAGCAAACGGTAGAGGCCTGATTGATAGACTAAATCAAACCCGACCAGTCCTTATCTCCTCATCCTCAAGCGCATTGATCACTCAGAAGTCATCTCGGACAGCTCCTAATTTACCGATGGCCGCTCCACATGATCGATGACGAAGACCTCCGCTGGGCCTTTAACAGCGTCCATCCGTAGACCGAGCTGCTCCCTGACTGCTGTGAACAGCGATGGTGGCGCGCCAGCTTCATCCTCCTTGGAGACATCATAAGTCCACCTGAGAGTGAAGTTATACCTGCCCAGGAGAGAAGTTTGATCAATGACCGGCCGATCCTCATAGAGATTCATATTGAGCGCGAAGTCCGGCATGGACATATTGGTGAACTTTAAAGTCCGCTGGCCGTTGCCGCCGGAGTTGCCGGTGTTAATGTGCGTTTCCTTTGGATCGGCAGGCGTGAGGATCGAGCCGCCCTTTGCTACAGTAATTGCGTAGATCGGCATCTCACGCGTCTCACGATGGAAGACGAGATGGAAACGGTCGGCGAGCAGTTTCTGATACATCGTCCGGATCTGAATGAGATTTGGTACACCGGCCACGTCGGGAATTCCGTTGACGTCATAGCGATCTTTGCTTAACCACTCCGGCGCGCCCACGATCTGTTTGACGTGGATTCCGTATGCGACCGTCATGATAGTATCGACAGTCGCGTTCACGCAGGAGATGTGGTGGCCTTTGTTAGGAAAGCCCCACCCTCCGGTGGAATCCGGATTGCTGGGCTTGACGGTGGCAACCAGGAACCCAGGATTCGCGTCCGCTGCCATCCGCGGCTCCTTTTCAGTGGCAACCTGTGCCTGACCGGTGGGTTGCACAGTCTGAGCAAGTGCTGCGGAGCGATGCCACCCAAGCACTACCGGCGCAGCGGTGGTCAGTAACGTCGCGGATAGCAGCAGCAGCTTTCCACCGAAGCCGAGTTTGCGTGCGATGGTGCCTCTCATGATCTGCGCGATACGCTTCTTCAGGTCGGATCCAGTGATTCCGGAGACGCAGGCCAGCGTCGACTCCAGGCAGAATTTACATACTTTCAGGATGCTCTCGGCATAAATACCGGGCTCGTGAAGCAACTGCAGGACTTCTTCGTCGCAGGCGTTCTCACGCTCTGTCACCAATCGCGTCTCCAGCCACCACACGAGCGGGTTAAACCAGAAGACCGCTCCGACAAACATGTGCATCGCGGCAGTTAGATTGTCCCATCGGCGTACGTGAGATATTTCGTGCGCGAGAACAGCTTCCAAATGTGCGTCATCGAGTCGGACAGTGATTGCCTGCGGCCAGAGTAGGACTGGGCGGAGCAGGCCGAACATTGCAGGCTCTGTAGAAGAAGGGAGAGAAAGAACTTCTATGTTTCTCCGAACGTTGCTCAACTCTTCCATTCTTCGCAGCGCTTCTACTTCGCGACCGTCGAGGAGTAGTAGCGAATTTCGAATGGCCACTCCGATCTTCCAGTAGCGAAAGGACCAAAGACCCATGACACACGAGAATCCGCAAAGCCACGTTATGACCAGGATGGCTGGAAGTGGAGGGATCGGGCCGAGAAGATCGGCCATTCTTACGGCGATGGACGGTCGCCCGAAGAACTCCGATACAGGCATTGCAGATGAAGTCAGTGTAAATGGCTGGCTCATCCGTTCTATGGAAAATTCGGAGTAGGCTGTGTTCTCTCTGGCATCGTTCTCTGGAGTCGTGCGATGCAGCCATGTCAACTGACTACCAAGTGCCATCAGAACATAGAAAGGCAAGAGGAACTTCATCGATGCCGCGAACCATAGCCAATACCGTGTCCTGGCGTCGTTCTTGCGGAAAGCGAAGGTTAGCAACGCAATCGCAAAGGTAAATAGGGTCGATTGCCACAAGTGATTCGCCACTCCGACGAAAACCGTTCCCCATATACCCGGTGAAGATGTCGCGATCATTGCGGTTTCTCCTTTCCCTGAAGCTTCTTCAGTTCCTTCTCAGCCTCTTTGACATCGTCCAGCCGAAGCTTTCCTGACTTGACCAAGTGCGTCATAACCATTTGTGTACGTCCGCCGAACAGTTCCAGCAGATCATCGACTAATCGTTGTTGCGCAGCCTCGCGCGATACAAGAGCTTCGAAGATATGAAAGTTCCCGATCTTTTTGATGCGTCGCACGATCTTCTTCACTTCCATACGATAAATCGTCATTTGGATCGTCGTGTAACTGGGTCTCTCCTTATCAGGAAATGCCTCTTGAATTTCACGAATCGAGGATGGGCCCTGTGCCCAGAGCTTCTTCATTATCTGAAGTTCCAGTTTTGATAATTTTGCGTCAGCCATTCCTCATCTCCAACAGATGTTATAGTTTCTACAACTTTCGTTTGAGGTTGTCAAGAAGCGAGAATCCGACCCTCTCCTCCCATCGGCTCCTGCCGCAAGGCAGACTTTAAAGGCTATGCAGATTCAAAGTTGATAGCAGCTTCCAGTGGCGGACACTCTGCTTTGAAGTCTCAACAATCCATTTATGAAAACGAAACAGACGTGTCGACGATGTCATTAGATTCTATTGCGCTGGCCGTGAGACTTGGTTAATCGGGTGGCAATATGTCTTAGTCCGGAAATGTAAACTCCAAGGTGACCGAATGAATCAAGCACGACCGCAGAGGATGAAAATACTGCGCACATGGGTAACGATGTTTGACTTGTTGGGTCAGCTGCGACTTGAATACATCTGGCTCACAATAGCTGGGTCATTACTGTCCGGCATCGAAGGGGTGGTTCACCCAATATTGATACGCACAATATTTGATGACGTTGTAAAGAAACGGGATCTCGCCAGCTTGATGGTGTGGGTTATGTCGTATCTGGCCCTGGGTCTGTTTACTAATGTTGCGACAGCACGGGTATCGGTCTGGAGTAAGTCATTGGAAGTTCGGCTTGTAAAATCCGTGAACCCTCGACTGCTTAGAGCCTACTATGAAGGAGAATATCGCTCAGTAATCGAAAACGGGCACGGCTACTTCGTGAATCGATTATTTGGGGATGTAAGTGATGGACTCGGGCCATTCCTGTTGCTAATCCAATCTATGCTGAACCAGGTTGTGCTGTTGGTCTCCCTCTCGATGGTATTGGCATATTTATCTTGGAAGGCATTTCTCTGCCTAGCTGCCTTAATTCCCGTATCTGCCGTGGTGGGCGTGCTGCTCGGTAAGCGTATCAAGGCGCTGGCGTTGCTGGAGAGGGAGAGAGAGGCAGTTGTGCTAGCCTATCTGACCAGAGCGCTCAACGCATTTCGGATAGTTAGAACCTTTACCTTGTTACCCCTGATCGTCCGTGGGTTCGATGATCAGATTGGCGGTTATCTGAGCACTATGTACCAGAGATACAAGACGGCCCGAACCTTTCAAGCTTTGAATGATCTCATGATGCTAATCGCCGATGTCCTGTCAATGACAGTTGGTGCAGTCTTCGTTCTGAGGGGGGCTTTGACATTCGGTGGATACCTGGCGTTCGTCAATGCGTTTTGGAGAGCAGTGACAACACTGATGCAGCTATTCAAGCAAATACCCGAATTCAACAATCTGAGCGTGATTGTAATGCGAATCGGTTCCTTTCTCTCCTTTGCGCCAAACGTCTACTATCTGCAAGGCGCAGCCCCAGCAGTCAATCACATTCGCGTTGCATACCGCGATCGGGTAGTATTCACCGACTTCAGTCTGGATATATTGTCGGGAGAACGGGTTGTAATAGTGGGGCCGAACGGATCCGGTAAAACAACGCTTGCACATATCCTCTCAGGGTATCTGGCGCCCGCAGCAGGAGAAGTCGTATTACCGCCGAACATCAGTGCAGTGACTCTGCCGATCATCTTCCCCCCGTTACGAGTTAGAGACATGGTTGAAAATGGACAATTACTCGCTGCATTGGGCTTGGAAGACGGAGGCGTGCTCGAGGCGTTCGCAGATGAACTATCTGTCGGTCAACAGCAGAGAGTAGCAATCGCGCTGTTGCTGTCGCAGGACGCCGATCTCTATATTATAGATGAGCCAATCGCCAATCTTGACAGCGAGAGCAGAGGCCCCGTAATGAACCTCATTGTGCAATGGACGAAAGGCAAAACGTTGATTGTGGTTATGCACGGGTCAGAGGAGTATTACAAGCTTTTTGACCGGGTAGTGGGTATTCATCGGCGAGGCGATGAGTCACCGGTGAGTTTCACGGCTGGAGAGTTTTGCAATCCTTAGTACCTTGACTTGGGAACACGCAGTCCGTTTCTCAGTACGAAACCACTGCCGCGAAACTGATGAGCACCAGAAGCGTACAAGGCGCGCCGCTATCCTCGAGTCCGCGATGCTCACTGCCATCAATCTGGATAGTTCGCCAAGACACTCACGCCTGAGCCGTGGCTGATGGAATCTTCTGCGCTGCTTGCGGGAAAGGCACAATCCATCCTCAACCATCCACTTACGGAGCGTCTCGCGTGAGACCTTGAGTGCAGTAAGCGTCCGGTTTTGCTTTTAATTACCCACAACTCTACGGGCTTGCCAGTGGAGTTGTGTACTTTGAAGGTTCGGCCTCCAGTCAGGTACTTATAAGCGAAGGTGAGCGGTAATGGACTGCGGGTATGAAAACACCGCATGACGCAGCGGATGAGGAGATCGGCGCTTGGCTGGAGCGTGAGGTTGCGGGGTGTGAGTTTCGGGACACGCTGCACGACAAGAGGTTCCGCACGTTGCTGGGACAACCCTCGGAACGGATCGGCGGCAGTATCCCTTTTGCCTGTCAGGATTGGGCGAGCACGAAAGCTGCCTATCGCTTCCTGTTGAACGAGCGGGTCAGTGAAGAGAAGATTCTGGCAGGACACTTTGCCTGCACTCGCGAACGATTCCTGGCCGCCTGCACCGCCCCGGTGCTGGTTCTCCACGACACGACGTAGTTCATCTATCGGCGGGAGGAGACTGGAGCGATCGGCATCGTGAGCAAGCAGCAGACACGGTATGACAGTCGGCCTCGTTACCACAAGACCTGCGGCGTTCTCATGCACTCCAGCCGGGTGGTGACGCAGGAGGGCCTTCCTCTCTGGCTTGCCGCCATCAGGTTCTGGATCAAGGATAAGTTCCATGGTGCGAACGCGCTCAGGCGCAGGATCAACCCCACGCGTGTGTCGATCGAGCAGAAGGAGAGCTATCGCTGGCTGGAAAACCTGAGGCAATCGACGGCTTGCTCGCACAACCGGAGCGCATCGTGCATATCGGAGACCGCGAGAGCGACATCTACGAATTGTTCTCTACCGCCCGCGATGTCGGCACTCACTTCCTTCGGCGCACCTGCGTCGACCGACTTGCGGGAGAAGGAGACCGTACCATCGCCGATGAGATGGCGGAGGTCCGGGTGCAAGGGTTGCACCGGGTCGAGGCCCGGAACAAGAAGGGCGAAGTCAGCGAAGCGGTTCTCGAGATACGTTACCGTCGCATCCGGGTGCTCCCGCCGATCAACAAGCAGAAGCGATACCCCGAACTGACGCTCACCGTCCTTCATGCCAGAGAACGCAGCCTACCCCAAGACCGAAACCGGATCGACGGAAGCTGATCACCGATCTTCCCGTTCAGTCGCGCAAGGACGCGGTCGAAAAGATGCGGCAGCACGATCCGAACCGATGGTCTGGCTTCCTACCTAGGATTGGACGGGTATATCCACGACCGCCATGTACAGCGCCATCAGAAAGAAGGCGAACATATGCTTCGTAAGCGTGTGGTCTTCCCATCTGGCTTGATCGTTGTTCTGCATAGACGATGGTGCGATGGATGATCCTGGGGTGTTGGTCCGGCAGGTACGGAAGCGTCGTTCTGCTGCTGAGAAGCGGCTGATTGTTGAGCAGGCGGCGGAGCCTGGCGCAAGTGTTGCGCGAGTGCCTCGGGCTCATGGGCTGAACGCGAACGTGGTGTTTCACTGGCGACGCTTGTATCGCGAAGGCAAGCTCGCAGCCGGGCCGGAGCAACCGATGAAGCTGCTGGCGGTCAGCATAGCTGAGCCCGAAGGGGCACAGCGGCAGCCCGAAGATATGGTTTCTGCGAGCTGTGGTTCGATTCACATTGAGTTTCCGGGCGAGGTTCGGGTCAGCGTGGAAGGCAACGCAGATCCGGCCGCGATTCGCGCAGTGCTTGAGACTCTGCGAGCGTTATGGATCTTCTTTTGAAGGATCAGGGCGCTGGAACGCGGATCTGGATTGCGGCGGGCGTGACGGACATGCGTCGCGGCTTTCAGGGCCTTGCGGCGCAGGTGCAGACAGCGCTTGAGCAGCAGCCCTACTCGGGCCACATCTTCATCTTTCGCGGGAGGCGCGGCGATCTGATCAAGCTGCTCTGGTTCGATGGGGACGGGCTTTGCCTGTTCTCGAAGAGACTCGAGCGTGGACGATTTGTGTGGCCGCAGGCGGAGAGTGGCAAGGTGTCTCTGACCCGTGCGCAGCTGTCGATGCTGCTTGAAGGGATCGACTGGCGAGCGCCTCTTCGAACGGCGGAACGGATGATGAGTGTTTGAGGTTTTTGTCCAGTATTCATGCGGGTTTTCTTCTTTTAAGCGGGACTTGATTGTGGCATACTTCGCCTATGCCTGAGACGCTTATCCTGCCCGATCTGGACATCATGGATGCCGCAGCGTTGAAGGCGATGGTCAGGGCACAACACGCTCACTCGAAGATCCAACATGAGCAGTACATCGCGACCCTTAACTCGCGTGCCAGTGAGATCGCTCACCTCAAGCTGCTGCTCGATAAGCTACAGCGGATGCTGTTCGGAGCGAAGAGCGAGAAGCTCGTCCGACAGGTCGCGCAGCTGGAGCTTCAGCTCGAAGAACTGGAGACATCGCGCGGTGAAGAAGAAGTGTCCGCGCCCTTGCCGTTCCATGAGTTGGCGGAGGAAAAGCCGAAGCAGCCTTGCCGTCGCACCCTGCCGGAACATCTGCCGCGGGAGGTCGAGGAGCATCGACCTGATGTGAGCTGCCCCGGTTGTGGAGGCACGCTGCGAGAGTTCGGCGAAGATGTCTCCGAAGTGCTCGAGTATGTGCCCGAGAGCTTCAAGGTCGTTCGCCATGTGCGGCCGAAGTTCAGCTGTGGCCGCTGTGAGACGGTGGTCGAAGCACCGGCGCCTTCCCGGCCGATCCCGCGATCCTATGCAGGACCCGGGCTGCTTGCTCATGTTCTGGTTGCGAAGTATTGCGATCACAGTGTGTCCCGAAGGCGTCGGTTTGTAGAACGACGTCGAACTATACGAGAGATGAGGGTAGGCCCCTCGGTGGCGGCGATCAGGAGCCGCCATCAAACCACTGCCTGCTGCTGTCGTTAAGAGCGATGGTGGTGAGCGAGGCAGCAACGGCGGGACCTGATCCCGTCAGGTGAGATTCAAGGAGATGAGCGCAAGCGAACTGCCGATGAAAAGCCGAAATAGTAAAGACGATGTCAGAACCAGAGATGGTGGTCGCTCTGGGATAAGCAGGGGCGGAGTCCTGAAGCCCGGCCCTTGCGGCGTCCGGCTCGAAGGCAGCATGAACTTGAATCAGGCTCTTGCATGGAACGGGAGAACCTGTCGCACCGATGCAAAGGGAGAAGGCCAAGTGGTGAACCCCATGAGGTCCAGAGTACCGATTGCGGCGCACAGGGACAGAACGGCTCGTAGTAGGGAAGAAGGCTCTGTAATGGGGCTGGACCGAAGGGGCCGTGGTGTTGAGTCTTGTCAGCTGGCCAACCGGCAACGGGAGGAGCCATATGACTAAGACAAAGCCGTTCGACATACCGAAGCGAGAGGTATGGTTGGCGTGGCAACATGTTCGTGCCAACCAAGGAGCGGCTGGAGTAGACGGACAGTCGATACAGGACTTCGAGGCCCAGCTTGCTGGAAACCTTTACAAGCTCTGGAATCGGCTGTCCTCGGGAAGCTATCTTCCACCGCCTGTACGCCGGGTGGACATTCCCAAGGCGAACGGGGGAACGCGACCGTTGGGTATACCGACGGTTGGCGACCGTGTTGCGCAGGAGGTTGTCCGCCGTTACCTTGAGCCCTTGGTGGAACCTAAGTTTCACCCAGACTCATATGGGTATCGGCCTGGCCGTTCGGCGATTGATGCTGTCCGAGTCGCACGTCAGCGTTGCTGGCGTCACGACTGGGTTCTGGACATCGACATCAAAGGTTTCTTCGACAATATCGATCATGCGTTGTTGCTCAAGGCAGTGCGCAAGCACACCGAATGCCGTTGGGCATTGCTCTATATCGAACGTTGGCTGAAGGCACCGGCGATGCTGGAAGACAGGAGTCTTGTCCAACGCGAACGAGGCACGCCACAGGGTGGAGTGATCAGCCCCTTGCTGGCGAACCTGTTTTTGCACTATGTGTTCGATGTATGGCTGAAGCGGGGATTTCCCGGCATCCAGTTTGAAAGGTATGCCGACGATATCATCTGCCACTGCCGAAGCGAACATGAAGCTAAGCGACTGCGTGAGGTACTGGAACAGAGATTCCTGGAATGCGGGCTGGTGCTCCATGCGGAGAAGACGAAGGTCGTCTACTGCAAGGACACCAATCGCCCAGGAACCTACGAGGTACAACAGTTCGACTTCCTTGGCTACTGTTTTCGTCCAAGGAAAGCGAAATGGCCAAATGGCAGCTATGGAACTTCTTTTCTTCCGGCAGCCAGTCCAAAGGCACTCAAGGCAATTCGTAAAGCCGTGCGGGGATGGGGCCTTCAACGCCGCAGCGACAAGGCACTCGATGATCTGGCGCGGATGTTCAATCCGTACATCCGAGGTTGGATCAATTACTACAGCCACTTTTATAAGTCTGCGTTGTATCCGACCTTACAACGGATCGATGTGGCGCTCACCCAGTGGGCTCGCAGAAAGTTCAAGCGCCTCAGTCAGAAGCCAAAAGGTGCGAGGGACTGGATCTCCAAGTTGGCGCATGTCAATCTTGGACTGTTTGCTCACTGGTCGTTTCTGTATGGCCGAGGCTCGACGCTGGGAGCCGTATGAGCCGAGAGGTTCACGTACGGTTCTGGGAGAGCGCGGGGGTGCAACTCCCCCGCGCCACTCACTCTCCGCTGAACCGGCAGTCGGAGATCTGTGCCCGCGAAGGCGTCGATCTCGACCGCTCCACGCTTGCCGGCTGGGTAGGCGCCTCGGCCGCTCTGCTCGATCCTCTGGTCGAGGCAGTGCGTCACCATGTGTTCGCGGCGACAAGACTTCATGCCGACGACACGCCCGTTCCGGTGCTTGCGCCCGGCCACGGAAGGACCAAGACCGGACGGCTTTGGACCTATGTGCGCGATGGCCGCCCATGCGCCGATCCTGTTCCGCCGGCGGTCTGGTTCGCCTTCTCGCCCG
>JAABUX010001635.1_pt1 | contig 33378 bp, 1 predicted proteins | sample 5561851 | NCBI WGS metagenome assembly JAABUX01 (sample SAMN10711883, study PRJNA513361) | rock metagenome | isolation source: Antarctica rocks | place: Antarctica: Victoria Land, Richard Nunatak red sandstone | collected 2016-01-03
TTATACTTATAATTATAAGGTTACTACTCCTACTCCTACGCGTAGTTATAATCCTCTTAGCTAGGGGGGGTAGCCCTAGCTATTATTCTAACTTTTCTACTTAGTATAATACCTTCTATCTCTTAACCTAGAGTCTCTTATACGTAGAGCTAATACTACTAGTAGGAATTAAGGTAGGTATTATTATATATATTAAAGGCGCGCTTACCGCGCGTATAAAAACTCTATATAAGGAGCTCTACTACTACGTAATATCTTAGTTTTATTCTCACTATATTTAGACTAGAGATCTCTTAGCTCTATTAATAAGTAATAGGTTCGTAGCTAATACCGCGTATAAGTAGATCTTATCGCTAGCCTATTAAAAGACTTATACTCCTTAAAGATATAAATTATAAAGAGGGAAAGAGGAGCTTTAATATATCTTTAAATATATAATATATATAACTTTAATTATTATAGATACTAGCGTATTAGTATATACTACGGAAGGCTTTTATAGTTACCTTATCATTTCGTTAATAGAATCCTTAATAGAAAATTAACTATTATACCTATAATTATTCTACTTATATTAATTAGTAGTAATACTATAGGTATTTATCTTTAAGGTACTAAATAATTACCTATAAATATTAACCGCTATTTATAATATTAACGCTATCTCTATAGTATTAATAATCCTCCTCTAAGTCCTCTAACCCCTCTAAGTCCTATACCTTTAGTAACTACTTCTATAATTAAAAGTATCCCTTATACTTTATAATAAAGGCCTTATTTTATACTAATCTAAAGATAAAGTAGTCTAAATTAGAAGCCTTTAATAAATACCCTTATACTATAGCCCTCTAAGTTATATAACTTATCTACGCTCCTTCTAGTCCCTTCCTAGGAATAAAGCTCCTTCCCTTTTAAATTATCTAATAGTTATATAAGTTATTTACTTATTTTACTTTTCCTCTATTATAACTCTTATATTAATTATAATAGCTATTAATACTATTAACTTGTAAGGTAACTACTATTAAAGGCTCTAATAATATCCTATTTATCCTACACATAGCCGCTTTAATCCTATTAGCTATCTTTATACTATTAGATATTATTACTTAAGCCTACTTAATATCTAATTTCTTTAATACTAGGTATTAGTATAGCTAGATTATTTAGAAGGCTACTTATAAGGTTATCTATTTTATTACCTCTAAGTATAAAAGACTATTACCTCTCCCTTATAAACCTACTCTATTACGCGGTACTTAATTAGGAGCCTAAGACTTAGATTAAGCTAAATATACCTAGCTAAGTAACTAGGCTATTAACCTACCCCTCTTTAAAATATTTATAAAAGCCTTTATTATTATTATAACCTAACTATATAAGTTTACTAAGTCCCTATTAATAGGTATTATACCTACTTTAACCTCTCCTAGATTTAGCCTATTAGGATAGTTAGGCCTATTAGAGTAGTTAGGCCCGTTAGATTAATCTAGGCTAGGCTCCTATTTATTAATAACCTAAGGTATATTAATTAAAGAAGAGATATATTATAACCTATTATAACTTCTTATAAATATAGCTACTCTATTCTTATAAGTATAAGCTAATTAAATAGCTACTATTATTATTTAAGTAATAACCTTACTATAGAATTAGTAGTAAGTTAATAGTAATTAAGTAAATTTAGTAAATCCTAATTAAAGACCTTATTTTACTTAGTTTATACTAAGATATAGGCTACTTTGAATTAAAGCCTAATATACCTACTATTAAGGTTAAGGATAGGTATAATATCTATTATAATATCTATAGCTTTACTACTAGGTTATAAGTAAAGGCTATTAGAATAGATATAGCTATTTTATAATAAAATTTTAATACCTATCTACTTAAAGAAGTTAATAACTAGTTTACTAATTAATTAATATATAACTTTAGATAAAGATTAAGATATAATTCTAATAGTATTAATAACTAGTATAATATACTAGAAAAAAGGTTTTAAAATTCCCTAAGTAAGTCTTTAAGCTTATTTAAATCTATTTATTATACTATTTAAGATATTTATAATTAACGCGACCCCGTTAAATATATAATTAATATTATAATTAATAGTTTTAATAATAATATTATAATTATTAAATTATTATAAGTACTCTTTACTTATAAATATATAAATAGTAAACTCTATTATAACCTTAGTAAGCCTACGGCTACTTTAACTATTATAGGCCTAATTAAAGAAGGATATTTATAGAAGGATATCTAGTTTAATATTTATATAAATAGTATATCCTTTATATTAAGGACCTTAATAGTTATAATAAGTTAATAGTTATAAGATAATAGGCTAATTAGCTAATCTAGTTAATATTAATCTTAAGTAGTTAATTAGTTATAAAACTAATTAGCTAGTAATACTTACCTCTATTATTAAAATAATTTAGCTTATAGTTCTAATTAGAATTACAATTATTAAGGCTAAGATATACCTTAACCCCTATAGCTACTATAGCTACTATAAGCCCCTTAAAGGCTTTAAATTATAGTAGGCCCCGTAAACGGGTTAGGCTTTTAACTATAAGGGTAGAATAGTAATCCTTATAATAGTAGTAGACCTTAAAGGGCCTATTAGGCTATAATAGAGGAGTCTATAAAAGACTTTAATAATAAATATAATTAATTAGCTAGCTAATATAAGTATAATAATAAAATATCTACTAAAGGCTTTTATAATAATTATAATAAGGCCTAAGATATTAACTTCCTTATATAATTAAGGGATATTAACTACCCTTATTTTAACTATAAAGCTACCTTTTTATTTAGGAATAAGCTATTTGATTACCTTAGGCTATAATACTAGTTAAAGGCTCTTAAGCTAATAGAGATAGTAGTATTAAAGGCTTTATTAGATAACCCTTAAATTAATCTAGGGGATACTATAGATAAGGACTTTAATAATATCCTTAAGATTAACTTTATCTATATTAACTCTAATATAATTTTAGATTAAAGTAAGCTACTAAGCTATAGCTATTATAGATAGAAATATATTATAGTTAAAGTATCCTAGTTTAAATTAAGCTAGGAGTAGATTAATATCTATTTTAATAGTAGCTATATAATTACCCTTATTAATTATACCTACCTTATAAAGTACCTCCCTAATCTTTAACTTAAGAAGATACCCTTACCTATACTAGTTTATAATATAGGAAATAAGACTATTAAGACTTATAAGTATACTTCTATTAAAATATATATTTAAGGTAAGGTTAGAGACTCTCTAGGATAAGTATTAATAATTATAGAAGTCTATATTATTAATAACCTTAGAGCTAATATACTTATTAATAATAATATATTAGTTCCCTAGGGTATTATTATTAATTTTAGTAGGAAGGTAATTTTAATTAGATTATATAAAGGCTTAATAGCCCTAATTAAAGTTTATATTTATATATCTCTATATTTAAGGCGTATAATTAAGGTAAAATTAACTATTATAATCCCTTTATAATCTATAATTAAAGTTCTAGTAATATATAAGGATAATATACCTAATAATTATAATTCTCTTTTTAAACTAGATTATTTATAAGATCTTAGTCTAGATAGAGGTATTTATATATATATTATTAATTCTATTATATTATTTATATAGGTTTATAATACTTTACTAGTCGCTATATAACTACCTTATAAGACCCGACTTAGATCTATTATTAAGTATAAATAGGATAGTACCTACTTAGTTACCCTAATAAATACTCCTTAGGCCGTTAGAAATACCTAATTATAGAAGTTATAAGTTATTAAAGGCTTTATAGCTATAGCTATAGCTCTTATATTATATATTATAGCTAATATAGTTACCCTACCTTAGATTAATATAAATAAGGGCCTTAATTCTTATAGAAGCCTACTATAATTATCTATTAACCTAGTATTAGAGCGCGTTATATTAAGTAGTATAACTATCTATAATACCCCTAATATAGTATCTTAAATTACTAAGGTTATTCATATATTTCTTAAGATATATATAGATAGATTAAGGAATTATAGTTATAGTTCCTAAGGCCAAATAAATACTAATTATATTAAAGCCTAATATAACCCCTAAGCTATTAAGGATTTACCTAGTAAGTTATAAAGATAAGTAAATAATTAATAAGACTTTTAATAAGCTATATTCCTAAGGGAAAATATAATAGTTAAATTAACCTACCCTATTTAGTTATTTAGTCTTTATAGTATAGCGGGAAGTTAATAGTAAGAAGAAGGGTTATATTAATAATATTAATATATAAGGCCTTAATATAATTATATAATTAGATAGTTACCCTATCCTATTATAAAGTAAAATTATATTAGTTATAATAGGGTTACCTTTTATCTCTATTATAAATAGTACGGGGTATTTTTATTAATTTAATATTAGAAAATTTAATTATTATAAGCTTACTATTATCTCTTACTAAGGCTAAGAATAATATAATATTATATTAATAGGCTATAAGGGATTACCCCTATATATATAATAATAAATAGATAAAATACTTTAATTATATAGAGATTTTATATATACTTATATAAATAATATTATAAGCTTCTTTAAAAGCCTACTAAAACACCTAATTTATCTTTTAAAATTATCTATATTATTTTATAAGTATTATTTAAGTCTTAATTTTAAGAAAACCTTTTTTAATTACCTATTTATTAACCTCTTTAATTAGTATATTAATACCCTTAGGCTTTCTACCTTGAAAGAAAAGCTAAGGGCTATTACTACCTTATACTTCCTAGATTCTCTTAGAGATCTAGAGATCTTCTTAGGCTTTATAAGATAGTTAAGGTTATTTATACTAAGGTATACCTAATAAGCTAATCCCTTATAAAGATATAAGACTAACCTTATAGCCCCTTTTACTATATTAAATATTAAAGGCTATATTAGAAAGACTAAGGCTACTAAAGCCTTTTATTACTCTATTAAAGAAGAACTCCGGGCTTTTTATAACTTAAAGGAAGCCTTCAAGAAAGCCCGCTTTCTAATATATTTTAATAAAATAAGGTTTTTATTTATTAACCTAGATACCTTTAAAGCCTAGGGGTTTATTATAATAATATATTATATAAAGGGTAATCTAAATAGCTTAAAGCCTTTTATAAGAATTAATATCTAGCTAATTATATTCTTTAATAAGATACTTAATCCCGCTAAAAAGAATTACTAGCTTATAAAGCTTAAGGTAGTAGGTATTATATAAGTTATTTAAAAGACTAAGTATCTTATTAAATCCTCTTATAAGCCTTTATTAATTATTTATATAAACTATTTTATAGTAGTATTAATATTAAAGTAAATAAGCCTAAGTTTATTATTAATAGATAAACTTAACCTCTATCTTATTAGAGTATTTTAGTACCTATTATAATTTAACCTCCTTATAAAGTATAAGTTAAGTAAAAGTAATATTATCCTAAACGCGCTATTATACCTTAAGGTAAATAGCGGAAAACGGCTTAGACGTATAGGTACTAGGTAGCGAAGCGTTTAAGAAACGCGTATAAGAGACGAGTAAAGGAGTAATAGGATACCCTAATCCTAATTAGGGGCCTAATAGAGGCGGAGGTGGTGGAGTTAGGGAGGAAGGGGAGAGTAGAGGACTACGCGTCGGGGTAGAGGCTACGGGGGCCTTTACCCTACCTGCGGACTTAGCGAATATAATAATACTTAGATTACGACGTATAAATAATATTAGAGCTATAAATAGGCTAAGTAGCTAGGCTACTATAGTAATAACAGCCCTTAAGGCTATTAAAAATACGCGATTTAAGGACCTAAACGCGTCTAGATAGAAGATTTTAATAGCGGGCATTAGCCTAGTATAGGTATATATTAAGGAACTCCAACTAAAGGAGAGGGATAATAGGGAAAGGGACTAGGATTATAATAAGCCTAGGACTACTAGTTAGGCTAGTACCCCGATAAGACAGGGCTCCCTATAGGGCTAATAGAGCTAGGGGAACCCCTTTATAAAGAATATACTACCGCCCCCCCTATAAGGCTTATACGCGCCGACGCTAAAAGCGGTCGAGGCTAGGAGGGCACGATAGATACTAGTAGTACTAAAGGACGAGAAAGAGAGGGAAGCGGTAGCGGGGATAGTAGGTAAGAGGCTAGTTATAGTATTCTAAGCTACTAGTGATAAATATACGTTAGAGATTATAGCGGCGAATAGATTAAAGAGTAGGGATATACTATTATAAGTCACCTCGATAAAGGTAAGAGAAGTACTAGAAAGGGAGTAGTTATAAGTAAATATGATATACTACTCCGTAGTAGTAGTAAGGAAATTATTCGGCGTAGTAGTATACGGAGTATAAATATCTATCTTTAATATAAAGGATTAATAGGCGATTAAGGAGAAAATCTAACGGGAGAATAGGGCCCTCTACTCTAACCTAGACGTAGTAGAAGGAAGATAGCTAACGAGTACGTATATACTTAGGAAGGTATACTCCTTACTTATAATAAGCGTCGCGTCGCCGGTAATAGCGGACGACTTAATTAGGAAGGGGATAATAGAAGCGGGTGAGATAAAACTTATAAAGCGGTATAAATAGAGGGTAAGGCTATTATAATACTTTAAATGTTAGTTATACGGGTATATATACTATAACTACCTTAATAATACCCGATACGCCGACTATAGCTAGGGCTATAGTATAACGGAATATAGGGCGAAGGCTACGGACGCCCTACGAGGGTATACTACGTGTAAATAATAGGGCTACTCCTCCTAGTCTAATAAATACCCGGTAAGGGCTAGGGAGAGGTAACGCGCCAGATAGTAGGTCGCGAACAAGACCCTATTCTATAGGATTAGGCGAGAGCGAGTAATAGCGGTAATAGACGCCGAAGGATTTATAATTATAGGGATAAAGAAGAAGAGAAAGGCTATAACCGACTAGGTAACGTACGACACGCCTAGTAGCGGAGAGTAGCTAGGGCTCTAGAGACCTAGGTATAGGCTAGGGAGGCCGCCTACCTTTAGAAGGCTTATAGTTAAGGAGCTAGGCCAGAAAATATTAGAGGTAAGGACGAGTAGTAGAAAGGAGCTGGCGGATAGCGTTAACGAGCTACTTATAGAAGTAGTAGTAAATAGCGCTATTAACCTTACTAGGGAGGGTAAATAGGTCGACTAGGGAGAGATAGATATACGAGAAGTAAATAGCGGTACCCTAGATCTAGATATCTAGTATACTAACCCTAAAGATATTATAATATAATATTAGAAGCGAAATAGGTATAATAATAACCCTACTAGAAGATCGGGTTATCTAGGAAATAGATATCTTAGCGATATAAGAACCCTATTATAACGCTAGGAACTAATCGTCGTATAACCCTAGCTCTAAGGCGTTCTTCCTAGCGTATAAAGCTAGGCGAGATATATAAACGTGCTTCTATATTAATAAGAGGCTTTAAGTAGATAGCTAGGAGGTAGAGTTCCTTATAAGGGATATTAGTACCCTAAAGCTCTAGCTTTATACCTAGGAGGGTAGGGAATATATAGCCCGCTTCTAATTATATAATATATATAACCCGAGCCTATTACTAGTAATAAATAAGAACCCGTCAAGCCTACCGATTATAAGAGAGGAGGTCGGGCGACCTAGTAAGTATATCGTGGTAGGGGATTTTAACCTCTACTACCCTAACTAGAATAACTCAGGGCGGTTCTTATACTACCCGGAAGTAGACTAGCTAGTAGGAATTATAGTTAATAACGACATAGACCTAGCCCTACTAGATAGGATAGTTACTTAGAGGGCGAGGGGGTCTAAGAGTATAATCGACCTAGTCTTTACTACGCCTAGACTTCTTAATATAGTATAAGTCTACCGGGTACGCCTTAAGTTATAGTTTAGCTCCGACTACCTTCCTATATATATAGAGCTCGACCTGAGAGTAGAGGAGTAGTAGAGTATACTAAAGAGGTCGTGGAAGACAGCGGACCTAAAGGAAGTTAAGAAAGGGGCTTAGGCGCTAAGCCGGAAACTAGGTCTCTAACTACTAGAAACTATAAACTAAATAGATAACTACCTCTCGCGGTTATAATAGGGCCTAAAGGAGGTCGTAGACGAGACGGTCCCCTAGGCGAAGCCTAGAGGTAGGAGAAAGACCTTCTAGAACTTGAAATGCCGATATACTACCGAGGATACTATAAGAAGTATAAAAGTATTCTAGAGGAGTAGAGATACTACTACGGAGGGAGCTAAGAACGTAGCTATTAAGGAAAGGAATAGGGTACTAAAAACGGAGAAGGCGATCGACTTTAGAAGAAAGATCTATAATACTATTAAGTCTTAAAAGGGTATATAAGGCTTCGCTAAGTAGGTAAGGAATAATAGCTCGTCGCCATAGCCCCTCCCTAAGTTCCCTCCTCTAAGGAGGGGTGATAGGAAAGGGGTAGCCGAGACCTTTAAGGAGAAAGTAGAAGTCTTATAGATGATATTCTTCCTACCCCCCCCTAGGCCGACCTAATAGATATCGATAGTATAGAATACCTACTACCGGTAGGTAATAGCGGTAATATTATAAGCGAGGAAGTCTTATAAGCTATCTATAAGCTAAAATAAGATAAGGCCCTAGGGATTAATAGGATCCCGAATCGGTTCCTTAGGCTAATAGCGGACGGGCTCCTTAAGGAGCTTATTTATCTATTTAGCGCGTGCTTCTACCTTAGCTACTACCTAAGGGAATTTAAAAAGGCTAATACGGTCGTCCTAAAGAAACTAAAGAAAGAGGATTATACGGTACTTAAAGCGTACCGTCTAATAGCGCTACTAAGTACCCTTAGAAAGGCCCTAGAATTAATAGTCGTAGGGCGACTTAATAACTATACTAAAAGCTAAGACCTCCTCCCCTAATAATAAATAGGGGCGCGAAGGAATAGATTAATAGATATAACGCTAGAGATAATTATAGACGCGGTATATACGGTATAAGACTATAATAGAGGTAATATAACTAGCCTCCTCTTACTAGATATTATAGGAGCCTTTAATAACGTCTCCTACCGGAGGCTTATCTATAACCTCTAGTATAAGGGGATCCCTCGCTATATTATAAGCTAGATAGAAAGTTTCCTAGTAGAAAGGTCCTCGTCTATTATAATTAGGGGGATGATAAGTAGGATATAGCCGGTAGAGATAGGGATTCCCTAAGGGTCGCTAATCTCCCTTATCCTCTTCCTATTCTTTAACGCGCCACTTATTAAGGAGTATACGGCGGCTAAACTATAATTATAAGTTAGAGGGTTTATAAATAATATTTACCTGCTAGTATATAAGAAAACTATAGAAGGTAATTATAAGACCTTAGAACTAGTACACGAGATCTACCTTAAATAGGCTTTAACGTACGGGGCGAGTTTCGCCCTCTAGAAATATAAATTAGTCTACCTTACCCGTTACCCCCGTCGCTTTAATATAGGTGCGGTTATTAGCCTAGGGCATACGATAATAAAGCTATAAACGGAGATCTAAGTCCTAGGACTATATATTAACGGTAAATTACGGTAGGGCCCGCACTTAAAGAGGGTATAAGTAAAACTCGCTACTTAGAGCCTCGCCCTATTTATAACGACGGTATTAACTTAGGGAGCTACCCTTAATAGGGTAAGAAAAGTATATAACGTAATAGTACGGCTAGTTATAACCTACGCGTCCGCCTTATAGTATATATTATAAAGACTAAGGGATATAAAGAAGACGCACGTAAGGAAGCTTAAAGTTATCTAAAATAGCTATTTAAGACGCGTACTAGGGGTATATAAGGCTACCCTAACGCGAGTACTAGAGGTAGAGTCGGGGATAGCCCCTATATAACTAATACTAGATTACTCGGTTCTCCGCCGGTATATATTAAAGGGGATCTACCCGGTAATAGTAATAGGGAATAGGCGTATCCGAAGGAAGCTAAGCGCTAAGAGGGGAGGAGGAGAGAGGTAGTAAAGTCCCCCGCGGAAGAGAAGAATAAGTAGGCTCTACGCTCCCTACGCCTAGACGACTAGGGCGCGATTATAACTAGGGAGGTAACCCGCCCCCCCTAAAGGATTAAGAAGATAATATACTATTAGTAGAGGTCCTCCTAGGATACTATATAGGATAAATACTAGTCGGGACTAGGAGCTAGGGATTACCCCCCCGCCTAGCTCGGGGGCTTATAGACCGGTAGAAGGACCCTTTATAAGGGCCTCTAGAAGGCTAAGAGCTCCGTCTTTATATAGATAAGAACGGGAAAGATCGGGCTAGCCGCCTTTTTATACTAGTATAAAGTCCCCGGCTTTATATCCGTAAGCTGCGGGTACGGCTAGCGTAGGTAGGATATAAAGTATATCCTTATCTATTACCCTAGGCTCTAGGACCGCCGCTAGGAGCTAAAGGATACCTTAGGCGCGGTAGATACCTATAAGATACTCGCGAACGCGGGGGGGGTAAAACGAGTAGCGAGATAGATAATCTAGACTAGGCTACTAGGCTAGTTCTCGCTCGCAGCGAAGTAGTTATACTAGAGCCGACCTTAGACGTAAATCTTTACTACCGGAGCGAATTTCGCTTTTATAATATATAAGCCGGCCCTAGGGAGCTAGACTAATATAGTAGTAAAATACGACCGCCTATTATTATAAAGGACCGAATATAGTATAAAGAGAAAACGGAATAAAAGTTATAAAGAAGGTAGGAAAGGTAAGGGTTTTTACCCGCGCCTATAATTAGTATAGGTATATAGTTTCCCCTACGAGTCGGCTACCGTCGTAGCGACTATAAAATACTTATAAGCCCCCGTAATTATCTTTTAATAGTTTAGATAGACGCGTATATAATTTATTTATTTATTTATTTTATACCTTAAGGTAGATATAACCTTACTAGTTATAATAGCTAATATATTAGATATATTATATATTAAAGCCTTTTATAATATAGACTACTACCTTTTAAATTAATCTAAGGTTCTATTACTCTATATTATATTAGTTAAAATATTATAAGCCTTTAAAGTACCCTTATTATAAGCCTATTAGAATAACTAATAATAGAATAAGGTCTTTAATATACTTAAAATAACCGGCTAAACTCCTAAAGTATCTTATATATCCTTAAAGTTTAAACTCTAGGATAGTCTAATCTATTATACTAACTTTAATAATAGATATAAGTAATTATATATTCTAAATATAATAGAAAAGGAAGTCTTTAACTTAGCCTATAATAAATAATACTATAATAGTTTTTATAGAATTTATAAATATATTACTAGCTCCCTTTACCTTTAATAGCTCGCTTTTTATTTATAATTATATATTAAGTATTACCCTATTTATTAGGTTAATTAAATAAAATATTATAAATCCTATAGTAGTATATAGTTTATTAATAGGCCTAGTATCCCCTTTTATATAATTATAATAGACTTTATTCTCGCTTTATTATTAATATAGGAAAATAGCTTTAATAGTCTACTAATTATTATAAATAAGTTCTTTAAGTATATTCTTCTAATTATAAGTTAAATAATATAAGACGCTACCTAATAGGTAAACTTAATATTAGTAGGCCTTATAAGTTATAATTAAAGGATCCTATTTACTATTATTAATAATTAAGATCTTAAATTTATATTAAATTTCTAGAAGGCTCTATTTTAGAAGTTAAATTATAAACTATTAATATCTATATTCTATTACGCCTAAATTAATAGATAATTAGAATAAACTAACTAAATAGTTAAAATTACTTTATACTTCTATACTTCCTAGTACCCTTATATTAATAGTATTAATTAGTCCCCTATTATTCTATATTTAAAAGGCTATCTTAATAACTCTATTAATACTTTAATAGGCCTAGTACCTAATAATATTATCTATAGCTTTAAGGTATATAATACCCTTAGCCTACTATCTTTAAATATAGATATCCCTACTAAAGACTTTAGTAGGCTATAATAGCTCTAAAGAGAATAGGTTAAAGAGTCTATTATATTTACTAATATCTTTATTAAGGCTAGATATAACTATAAGTATTAGACTCTTAATACCTCTAAGGGTAATAGGCTATACTTATACCTAAATTATAATTACTCTATTCTAGGCCTTATTAACCCTAAACTTTATTAATAGCGAGTAGGACTATTTAAAGTCCTTAATTATATTAGCCCTCTAGCCTATAGACTCTAACTACCCCTTATAATATAAATATACCCCGTTATATCTATTATTTAGCTTAAACCGTACCCTAGTTTAGATCTATATAGATAACTATAGTATAGCGATCCGCCCCCTACTTATAATAGTACTATAGAGGATAAGTATAAGTTAGAAGCTATAGTTAGTAGATATATTATAGGTAGGAATAGGGTTTAATACCTTATTAAATAGAAGGATTATAGCCCTTAATATAATATATAGTATAATATTTCGGACCTTTATAATACTATATAGCTTATTAAAGACTTTAATAAAGATACTTATAATTAATTAAGATTATTAAGGAAGTAAGATATAATAAGGGCGCTACTTTATTTTCTTTTAGTAGGTATTTATTATAGATACTAGCGTATTAGCGTATACTACGGAAGGCTTCTATAGTTACCTTATCATTTCATTAATAGAATCCTTAATAGAAAATCAACTATTCTACCTATAATTATTCTACCTATGTTATTAATCTAGAGTTTAAGACTTTAATAAATAGCCCCTTTATATTATTAAAGGTAAAAGAGTAGTTAAGTTAACTTAAAAAACATATATTAATAAAAGACTTTAGCCTCTATTACTTTAATTAAAATAATAGGGGTAGGTATATATATTATAAAGTAATAGATATATTAATAAATATTATAAAAGAAAGAAAATAGAGTTTATTCTATTAAAAAATATAATAATTTAAAGGATAAAAAAGTAGAAAGTACTATTAATTTGATATTTATAATAAAAAATTTTAAGTAAAAATTATTAAAATATTATATTAAATTAAATTTTTATTATAAGTTTAGTTATATATTAATATATATTAAAGTTAACTTTAAGATAGAGGTAGTAACCTTATACTTATAAAAAGTATAAAAGATAATAGACTTAAATGAAGTAAAAAGATAAATAAATATCCTTTAATATTTATTATAAAAAAGGGAGTTAATAATTAAAAAATAAATAAATAGCTATTTAATTAAAATTTAATAAAAATTATAAAGAAGGTAGTATTATAAATAAAGTACTCTTTAAAAATAAAGTCCTTTTAAAACTTAAATTATATAAAGGTTATAAAGATAGTATTAAAGCTTAAAATAAAATATAATTATAAAAGAAATTAAAAGAGTTTAAAGGTATAATAAAAAATTAAAAAAATTAAAAGGAGGATATAAAAAAAAGGTACTTTATTTTAAAAAGGGAATATACAAGGTATCTTAATTACTTTATAAATTTTAGAAATTAGTTAAATAAGATTAAGAGAGAAATATGTTATTAAAAGAACTTTTAAAGTTCTTTATCTTTAAAAAGGATAGGGAAGGCCTTAAAATAAAGTTATTTTAAAAAAAGGTAAAAGTCTTTTAAAAACCCTTCTTCCCTTTACCCTTAAAAATAGATTTAAGTAAAATCTTAAAAGTAAATAAAATCTTAAATAAATTTTTAAGAATAATAGAGAGGGAGCTATTACTTAACTTTATATACTTATTTTAAACCTACTTAAAGATTAAATATTATTTAATAAAATTTAAAAAGGCTAATATAATTATTTTAAAGAAATTAAAGAAAGAGGATTATTTAAAATTAAAGTTATACTATTTAATTACCCTACTTAATACCTTAAAAAGGGTATTAAAGGTATTTATTATAAAAAAGTTAAATAACCTTATAAAAAAATATAAGCTACTACCCTTATAATAAATAAGGGTAAAAAAAGGGGAGGTTAATAATAATATCCTTTAAAATAATAATAGAGGTAGTATATATAATATAAAATTATAATGAATCTAATATAATAAATATATTATTATTAAATATTATAAGAGCCTTTAATAATATCTTTTATAAGAGGTTATTATATAACTTAAAAAAAGGGTCTTAGCCTTTATTATATACCTAATAAGTATAAAACTTTTTAATAAAAAGGGCTATAATAATTATATTAAACTAAAAGATAAATAGGATAAAAATAATAAAAATAAAGATTTTATAAAGATCTTTAATATTATTTATTTTATTTCTATTTTTTAACTCCCTACTTACAAAGAGTATATAAAAATAAAATTTTAAATATAAATTAAAAGCTTTATTAATAATATCTACTTAATAGTATATAATAAAAGTACTAAAAAGAATTATAAAATATTAGTAAAAATATATAAAACATATTTTTATTAAGTAAATATATATGAAATAACCTTTACCCCTTATAAGTATAAGTTAGTCTATTTATTAAAGAGCTTAAAGAGGTTTAATATAAAGGTAATAATAAATTTTAAAGTAGTAGTAATATATTTAAAAGTATTAATAAAAGTCTTTAAACTCTATATTAATAATAAATTAAGGTAGGGCCTATGTATTAATAAAGTAAAGTTAAAGATAGAAATATTAAAATTAGCCCTATTAATTATTATTAACTTAATATAAGGTATTATATTTAATAAAATAAGATAGATTTATAATATAATAATCTAATTAAAGTAATAATAACTTATATAATAGAGATATAATATAATTTAAAAGGGATATTAAAGGTAAAGAAGGCTAATATTATAATATAAAAAATTATATAAAATAGATATTTAAGGATAATACTTAAAGCCTTTAAAGTAATTAATATATAAGTATTAAAGGTAGAAATAAGTATTTTATTAATAAAAATAAACTTTAATTAATTAATATTATAAGTATTAATAATATAAGGGATTTACCTATTAATTAAAGAAGGGAATATAAGGATCTATTATAAATTAAGAGGGAAAAGGGGGAGGATAAAAAGGGTTATAAAGACTTTAATAAAGGAGAAATAATTTTAAAATAAGGGGAGCCCTTTAAGTAATAATAAAGGGAGGGGATACTAGGATAATAGCCTAAGGCCTTAGGGGTAAAAGAATTATAAAGGGAGATAACCTTACCCTTAAAAAGATTAAAAGATAGGTTAAAGAGAAATAAAAAGAGAGGTAGTTAGAATATTAAAAAAATATCTTTAATTATATAAAAATAATAGTATAAAGGGGAGAGGTTTAAGTAATAAAAATTAATTTTATATAAGGCTTTTTAAGGCTAAGAGATTTATAAGTATTTAATTATATATAAAGATAGAACTATATATCTTCTTATATAAAAGGAGGGTATTAAGAGTTAATAATATTAATTATAAATATAAATAAAGGTATTAAAATATTAAATAAATATTTATATTCTACTTTAATTATATAAAGAAGAGGAGGCTAATACTTTAAAGAATAGGGTTAAATAACTTCTATTAAATAGTATTAACTTTAAAGGGATTAAAAGTAATAACTAAGTAAGTTATTTAATAAAAGATACTTAGTTAGTTTATACTAATAAGGGAGTAGCTCTCTAAAGTAATATAAGAGTAGATAGGCTCTAATTAAAGGATAAGGGGATAAGTAACTCTAATAAAAGGAGAGAATAAATTAGTATAAAAAGGATAGGATAAAGTAGTATATAATACTTAAAGATCTAGAAATATAATAATAAATAGAGTAAGAGATAAGGTTTTTTTCTATAAATTATAATTTCCTTTAATAAGTTAGATATAAACTACCCTTATTAGTTCTAAGTAGCTAGATAATAGAGTATAAAATATAAATATAAATATAATATCTTATTACTATTATTATATTATTTCTAGCTATATAATTAAAGGCTATAAGGATATTAGCCTATAGGTAGCGCTAGTACTATAGCTAAATACTACTATATAGGCTGACTTTCTAAGATATCTACCCTAAAACGGTATAATAATAATAATAATATTATACCTTATAACTACTTACCTAGCTACTACTACCTTATTAGGCCTAGAGGTTAACTCTTACTAGTAACTATTAATATTTACCCTCTTATAGTATATCTAACTACGTTTTAGTATAATTTTAATATATATAGCTTTATCCTTAAAAAAATCTTAAATAACTGCGTTTCTATAAAAAGTAGAATTTTTAGGTGAGAGCTCTAAATAAAAATAGTCTATTCTAAATAACTTAGTCGTTTTTAACTTTTAGTTTAATATAGTTATTTTTAGACGTAGTAGGGTTTACTCCTACTACCTAGTATTAGATTTTTCTACTTATTAATTCTTAAGACTTCTAGTAATTATATAGGAGTGTTAAAATATACTCTTAATAAGGAAGATTTACTAAGATAATTAAGTATAAAGTCTTAGTATATATAGATAGATACTCTTATAGTCTTAGATAAATTAACTAAGTATTCTACTCCTACTATTTTAATACTAACTACTAATATAATTAAAAACTTTAAAAGGCCTTAGATAATATTATAATAGCTTTTTAATTACTTATATTAACCTAATATACTTTATATTTAATAAGATATAATTACTTTTATTATATTATCTTTACTTTTATTATTTATTTATATACTCTACTTATATAACTTATATTAAATATAAGTACTACTTTAAACCTTCTTTTTATTTTTAAAGTAACTTAACTCTTTTTTATATTAATAGGACTTCTTCTAATAATAGCTTTAAAAACTTTATATTTAGCTTAAATAAATAATTATAAAGTACTTTATATAAAGGTAACCTAGTACTAATATATTTTATATAATTATATATAAACTTTATTAGATAAAGTAGCTTAACTTAGTTATCTTATCTTTAAGTAGAATAGTAGTATAAATACTACTTAAGTATACTATTCTACCTCTCTATTTAATTATCTGTTTAAGGATAAAAAGTAGTATTAAGCTTTCTTTCTACCTTAATATAATAATATATAACTACTTAAAAGCTACTTATAAATACTATCTTTTAATTATTAATAATACCTTCTAATTAACTAAAATTTAAGAAGATCTTATAATATAATAAGTTAATAATATTAACTATATTAACTATCTTTATAATAGATAAATACTTAACTACCTTTATATAATAGTTTATAACTACTAGGATTATATTATAAATACTACCCTTTTATTTAGTTAAAGGGAGATTAATAATAATTTTTTTTATAAGTTTTTAAAAAGGTTTTATAAGTATTAATAATAATAATAGTATATTATAAATAATATATTTATATAACTTTATTAATTAATAGGTTAAGTATTTTTATATATAATTATAAACATCTTATCCTATTAATTTCTAATAGAACTTCTACTTAATAAGCTCTTATATATACTTTTATATATAGTAGCTAATATAAGGATTATTATAATAAAGTATTAAAATTTCCTATTTAATTACTTTATTACTAGGTATAAAATTTATACTACCCTTATAAAAAACCTATCTTATTTATTATATTAATAAAGATATATTAATAGCCTTTTTATAACTTAGAGACTTTAATAATTATTTTTTATTATAAATATCCTTATCTCCTTTTTAGAGATATTAGAATATCTTTAATATTAAGCTATTATACCTATTTTATACGCGCTCTATTATTAATATAACTATTATATACCTTTTAAGTACTATTTAATTAATATTAAACTATCTTATAATAGGGTTTAAGTTATTACCTATATTACTTTATATCCCTAAGAGCGCGTTACTCTCTTTTATTTTTAGGGTAAATAATTTTTAAGCCCAATTTTTAACCTTTTATATTATTTATAATTATAGGCCTTACTATCTTATAAATAATATATATATATATAATATTTATTAAAAGGAATATACTTAATATTCTTTAACTTATTTTATAATATTAATAGATATATATCTTTTTTATTTATTATTAATATATAATCTAACTACTTTAATAGAGTATTAGCTAGGTTTTTAATATTTATATAATAATATATTTTTAAGTTATAAGTTATAAGCTTTATTACTTAATATACTTATTTCTTTATTATTATTAATATTATCTAGAAATACTTTAAGTTATTATAATTAATAATTATTATAATTAAGTTAAAATATATAAGTAATAATACCTCTTAAAAGAGTTATTTTAATTACTTAAACACTATTTTTATAATATTACTTAATATTAACTTTTTATTTTTAATATATAGATAATTATCCTTTAAATAGTCTATTAACGCCGCGGTAATAAAAGAATAGTACTTAATAAAATAATAATAAAAATTAATATATTCTAAAAAAAATCTAAATATCTTTAATACTTCTAGTTTTAGGCTACTCTATTATAATATCTACTCTATATAGATTTATATATACGCCGTTATAACTAATAATAAAGCTAAGGAATTCTATTTTTATTATTATAAATTTATATTTCTTTAAGCTAATATAAAGTTTAAATTTATAAAGGTATTATAATATAACCTTTATAAATCTAATATAAGACTTTTTATCCTAGGAATAACTAAGAATATTATCTAGATAAATAATATATATAATATTAAATAGACCTATTAAGGCCTTATTAATATAGGCTTAAAATAAGGTAGGTATATTAATAAGTTTTAAAAGTATAATTATATATTTAAAATAGTTATACTTTATATAGAATATAGTCTTCTATTTATTACCCTTTTTAAATTATAAGTAATACTATATATTCTTAAAATATAACTTAGTTAAATACTTAATATTAATTAATTTTATTAAAATTATATTAATTAATAAAAGTAGATATTAATTTTTAATTATAATCTTATTAAATATTTTATAATTAATATATAAATATAATATTCTATCTTTCTTTAATATAAAAAGAATTAATATATTTATTAAATTTATAAAATATTAAATCTAACCTTTTTTTAAAGATTACTTAAATATTACGTTTAAATATGAATAGTAGGTAAAAGATATATTCTCTATATATAAGAAATCCGCCTTTATAGAACGGACAGACGTTAAGCCTATTTAGGTGTCGCTCTAAATAGTAGGTAAAAGATGTATTCTCTATATATAAGAAATCCGCCTTTATAGAACGGACGGACGCTAAGCCTATTTAGGTGTCGCTCTAATATAAATAGGGCGGTAGTACGCGTATACCCTATCCTAGCCCGCGTATACCTTGTCCTAGTACGCGTATACCTCCCTCTATTTAGCCTAGCGGTTAGCTAGTAGAAGCGCTCCGAATAGTTAGTTAAGCTTACCGAAGAAATATCTAAGTAGTACGGCGGAAGATTATCCGCTCCGTACTTCTGCTATACTATCCTAATAGTAACGATTACTTGGCGTAGGATAGATTAATTATGTTAATAGTATATGTATTTCTATATATAGTCTGATAATCTAAAGGCCTTTAAAATCTGTCCGTTAGCGGGAAAGCTATAGGTAATAGTATAATATAACCCGCTAGTAGCCCGCTATACTAAATGGGAGGAGGTGTACGCGTACTAGGATAAGGTGTACGCGGACTTAGATAAGGTATACGCGTACCGCCGCCCTATAGATAGTATATAAATCTATAGTAATTATAATAAATACTAATAATAAAATAAAAGCTATTACCCTAATAGTATATACTACTATTAGTTATAAATATATTATGCTTTCTAACTAATTAGACGTCCTATAGACGTTGTCTAGTAGTAAAATACCTGCTATAGGTAGTACTAAATAGAAATATAGATATTCTAGTAACCTAATATTCCTATAGTAACCACGTATTAGATCTGGTACGTAGGTAGCCTAATAGGGTATAAAGGATCTTATTTAGTAGCTAATAGATTTAAGGCTTATAGTAGGACGTTTTTTGACGCCATTTATCTAATTATATATAGTTACTAGTAACTGTAATACGTGGATCCCTATTACCTACGGTAATATATACTATAGGAACGTGCTAAACTATATAAGGGAAAGTAGGACTATTAGTCGCTATTAAGGTCCTTATTAGTAGCTTTATAGAAGGCTTCTACAGGACGGGTATTAGACCGTTAGTATATAGAGTAGTTAATAATTCTAAATAGGGTTTTCCGCTACTAATTATAGGGGGAATTAATGACGTTAGTTAGGGTATATCTTTATAAATAGAGACTCTAGTAGGCTAAGTAGTCTTAGCTAGTAAGGGCGTATCAAGGACCTTATTATAGGCATATAAGGATATTATAGCTATAACGGGATTAGTATAGTCTTACTAGGTACTTAATATTCTAATAAATTTACTTAGGTTAAATAGCTATAGCCGTAGCTCTAGCTATAGCTATATAGTTATAGGTAATAAGGACCTTAACAAGTTATAGAAATATTCCTTAAGTAATTAATACTATTTAATAATACTATTTGAGGCGTATTATAGACTATATTTACTTAAGTAGTCTAGCTTATTATCGTACTAGTCTTTTAAAGTACTAAGTAAGTAAGTGTTAATATTCTATCTTATAATATCTATATTAATACTAGTAGCCTTAAGACGTAAATAGTCGGTGAAGCTAAATATATTATAATAGACATTCTTATTATTCGCCTATAAATCGGGACTAAAATAGCTAACGTCTTTAAGCTAGAAGATACATATTAGATATTTTAATACGTACGTCTAATAAGCCTAGAGCGTCTATATTATTATAGATAAGGGATTTTAACGTAGTAGAGATTTTTAGCCTATTACTACTTTCTCTAGAAGGAGCGGTAAAGGAAAATTCTTAGATAGTACCTAACTATCTAACTACTAAGGGGTATAGTATTTCTAATAGTAATAAGGGCCTTATTAACCGTCTTATAAGTAGCCTATAAGAGGGACAGGCCTACTATCCTAGCTAGTAGATATTAACTTGATATGGGGGCGGTTTCTAAGTAGATAATCCCGAGACTATTAGTGTTATAGACATGGCGCATTACCGTATACTGCGGAAGGCTTCCGCAGTTACCTTGTCATTCCTTAATAGAATCCTTAATAGAAAATAAACCATTCTACCTATAATTATTCTACCCATATTAATTAGTAGTAATACCATAGGTATTTATCTTTAAGGTACTAAATAATTACCTAGAAGCACTAACTACTATTTATAATACTAACGCTATCTTTATAGTACTAATAATCCTCCTCTAAGTCCTCTAACCCCTCTAAGTCCTATACCTTTAGTAACCGCTTCTATAACTAAACTATCCCTTATACTCTATAATAAGGGCCTTCTTTATACTAATCTAAGATTAGAAGCCTATTATAGATACCCTTATACTACTACCTTCTAAATTATACGACTTATCTAACGCTCCTTCTAGCCCTTCCTAGGGAATAAAGCTCCTTCCCTTTTAAATCTTCTAAATAATTATATAAGTTATTTACCTATTTTACTCTTCTTTTATTTATATTCCTATAATAATTATAATAGCTATCAACGCTATTAACCTATAAGGTAGCTACCGTTAAAGGCTCTAATAATATCTTATTTATCCCTAATACGGCCTCTTTAATCCTATTAGCTATCCCCGTACTACTAGATATTATTACTTAAGCCTACTTAATATCTAATTTCTTTAATACTAGGTATTAGCATAGCTAGATTATCTAGAAGGCTACCTATAGGGTTATCTATTTTATTACTTCTAAGTATAAAAGACTAGTACCTCTCCCTTAAAGACCTACTCTATTACGCGGTACTTAATTAGGATCCTAAGACTTAAATTAAGCTAAATATACCTAGCTAAGTAACTAGGCTATTAACCTACCCCTCTTTAAGATATCTATAAAAGCCTTTATTATTACTACTACCTAGCTATATAAGTTTACTAGGTCCCTATTAATAGGCACTATACTAGTTTTAACCTCTCCTAGATTTAGCCTATTAGGATAGTTAGGCCTATTAGAGTAGTTAAGCCTATTAGATTAGTCTAGCCTAGGCTCCTACTTATTAATAACCTAAGGTATATTAGTTAAAGGAGAGATATCCTATAATCTACTATAGCCTTCTATAAATATAGCTACTCTATTTTATAGGTATAAGCTAATTAAATAGCCGCTATTATTACTTAGGTAATAACCTTACTATAAAATTAGTAGTAAGCTAATAGTAATTAAGTAAATCCGGCGAATCCTAATTAAGGACCTTATTCCACTTAGTTTTATACTTAAGATATAGGCTATTTTAAACTAAATCCTAATATACCTACTATTAAAGTTAAGGATAGGTATAATATCTATTATAACGTCTATAGCTTTACTACTAGGTTATAAGTAAAGGCTACTACTATAAATATAGCTATTTTATAATAAAATCTTAATACCTATCTACTTAAAGAAGCTAATAACTAGTTTACTAGTTAATTAATATATAACTCTAGATAAGGATTAAGATATAATCCTAATAGTATTAATAGCTAGTATAATATACTAGAGAAGAGATTTTAAGATTCCCTAAGTAAGTCTTTAAGTATACTTAAGTCTATTTATTATACTATTTAAGATATTTATAATTAACGCGATCCTACTAAATATATAATTAATATTATAATTAATAGTCCTAACGCTAGCGTTATAACTACTAAACTATTATAAGTACTCCTTACTTATAAATATATAGATAGCGAACTCTATAATAACCTAAGTAAGCTTATAGCTACTTTAATTATAGTAGGTCTAATTAAAGAATTATATCTATAAAAGGATATCTAGTTTAATATTTATATAAATAGTATATCCTTTATATTAAGGACCTTAATAGCTACTATAAGTTAATAGTTATAAGATAATAGGCTAATTAGCTAACCTAGTTAGTATTAATCCTAAGTAGTTAACTAGTTATAAAACTAATTAGCTAGTAATACTTACCCCTATAATTAGAGTTAAAATTATTAAGGCTAAGATACGCCTTAGCTACTATAGCTATTATAGCTACTATAAGCCCCTTAAAGGCTTTAAATTATAGTAGGCCCCGTAAACGGGTTAGGTTTTTAACTATAGGGGTAGAATAGTAATCCTTATAATAGTAGTAGACCTTAAAGGGCCTATTAGGCTATAGCAGAGGAGTCTATAAAAGACTTTAATAATAAATATAATTAATTAGCTAGTTAATATAAGTATAATAATAAACCGCCTATTAAAGACTTCTATAATAACTATAATAAGGCCTAAGACGTTAACTTCCTTATATAACTAAGGGATATTAATTACCCTTATTCTAACTATAAAGCTACCTTCTTATCTAGGAATAAGCTATTTAATTACCTTAGACTATAATACTAGCTAAAGGCTCCTAAGCTAACAGAGATAATAGTACTAAAGGCTTTACTAGATAACCCTTAGATTAATCTAAATAAAGTTATAAATAAGGACCTTAATAATATCCCTTAGACTAACTTTATTTATATTAATTCTAATATAACTCTAAATTAGAGTAAGCTACTAGGCTATAGCTTTTATAAATAGAAATATATTATAATTAAGGTATCCTAGTCTAAATTAAGCTAGGAGTAGACCGACGTCTACCTTAATAGTAGTTATACTATTATGCTTATTAACTATACTTATCTTATAAAGTACCTCCCTAATATCTATCTTAAAAAGATACCTTTACCTATACTAGTCCGTAGTATAGGAAATAAAACTATTAAGACTTATAAGTACGCCTCTATTAAAATATATATTTAAGGTAAGGTTAGAAACTCTCCTAGATAGGCCTTAATAATAATAGAGGTTTATATTATTAATAATCTTAGAGCTAATATACTTATTAATAATAATATATTAGTTTCCTAGGGTATTATTATTGATTTTAGTAGGAAAGTAATCTCTATTAGATTATATAAAGGCTTAATAGTACTAATTAAAGTTTATACTTATATGTCTCTATATTTAAGGCGTATAATTAAGGCGAAATTAACTATTATAATCCCTTTACGCTCTATAATTAAAGTTCTAGTAATATATAAGTGTAATATACCTAATAATTATAACTATCTTTTTAAACTAGATTATCTATAAGATCTTAGTCCTAATGGAGGTATCTATATATATATTATTAATTCTAATATATCATTTATATAGGTCTATAACGCCTTACTAGTCACTATATAACTACCTTATAAGACGTGGCTAGGATCTATTATAGAATATAAATAGGATAGAGCCTACCTAGTCTCCCTAGAAGAGGCCTTGTAAGCAGTCGGTAATACCTAGTTATAGAAATAATGAGTCGCTAAAAGCTTTATAGCTATTACTACGGTACTTATACCCTATATCGCGGCTAATATAGTTACTATACCTTAGACTGATTTAAATAAGGGCCTTAATTCGTATAGAGGCCTTTTATAGGTGTCTATAAACCCTACTTTAAAATATATTATACCTAATAGTATAACTATCTATAATACTCTAGACGTAGCCTTATAGATTATGAGAGTTGTTGATACCTTCCCTAAAATATAGATAGATTAGGGTACTATAGTTGTAGTTCCTAGGGATAAATAGATACCTATTACCTTAAAGCCTAAAGTAGTCCCTAAGCCATTAAGAGTTTACCTAGTAAGTTATAAAGATAAGTAAATTATTAATAAGACTTTTAATAAGACTTTTAATAAGTTATATTCCTAAGGTAAAATATAATAGTTAAATTAACCTACCCCGTTTAGCTACCTAGTCTTTGTATTTTAGTAAGAAACTAAGGGGGAAAAGAAAGGTCGCGTTATTATTAATATACGAGGCCTAAATATAATTATATAATTTGATAGTTATTTAATCCCTTTATAAAGTAAAATTATATTAGTTATAACTAGGTTACCCTTTATTTCTATTATAAATAGAATAGGCTATTTCTATTAATTTAATATTAAAGACGCTGACTATTATAAGCTAATAATTATTTTATACTAAGGTTAAGAGTAGTATAATGTAGCCCTAATAGGCTATAAAGGCTTACCCTTATATATATAACAGTAAATAGATAAATTATTATAGCTATATAAAGACTTTATATATACCTATATAGATAATATTATAGGCTTCTCTAAGAACCTATTAAAGGACTTAGTATATCTATAGAAACTCTTTACCTTATTCTATAAGCGTCGACTAAGTCTAAGTCCTAAGAAAACTTTCCTAGGATACCCTTTAATTAATCTCCTTAGCTAGTACGCCGACGCCCTTAGGCTTACTACTTTAAATAAGAAACTTAAGGCTATTACTATCCTAAGTCCCTTAGAGATCTCGAGATCTTCTTAGGTTTTATAGGATAGCTAAGGTTATTAATACCTAGGTACGCCTAACGGGCTAATCCCTTATAAAGATGTAAAACTAATCTTATAGCTCCTCTTATTACGTTAAATATTAAAGGTTATACTAGGAAGACTAAGGCTACTAAAGCCTTCTATTACCTAATTAAAGAGGAACTCTGGGCTTTTTCTAACCTAAAAGAAGCCTTTAGGAAAGCCCGTTTTCTAATATATTTTAATAAAATAAGGTTTTTATTTATTAATCTAGACGCCTTTAAAGCCTAGGGGTTTATTATAATAATATATTACGTAAAGGGTAATCTGGACGGCTTAAAGCCTTTTATAAGAACTAATATCTAGCCTATACTATTCCTTAGTAAGATGCTTAATCCTGCTAAATAAAACTACTAGCTTATAAAGCTTAAGGTAGTAGGTATTATATAGGTTATTTAAAAGACTAGGTATCTTATTAAATCCTCTTATAGGCCTCTAATAATTATCTATATAGACTACTCTATAGTAGTACTAATATCTAATTAAATTAGCCTTAGTTTATTATTAACTAATAAACTTAATCTCCGTCTTATTAGGGTATCTTAGTACCTATCATAGTTTAATATCCTTATGAAGTATAAGCTAGGTAAGAGTAACGTCGTCCTTGACGCGCTATCACGTCTTAAGGGAGATATAAGGACTACCTTACCCCTTATAATAGCCGGTATATTAGATGCGTTATATACTAAAGCCTTTTATAATATAGACTACCGCCTCTTAGATTAGTCTAAGGCGCCGTCATTTTATATTACTCTAGTTAAAATATTATAGGCGTTTAAGGTACGCTTATTATAAGCCTATTAAGATAACTAATAATAGAATAAGGTCCTTAATATACTTAGAGTAATTTAAGCTCCTGAAGCCTCTTATATATCCCTAAGATTTAAACTCTAGGATAGTCTAATCTACTATACTAACTTTAATAATAGACGGAAGCGCTTATATATTCTAAATACTATAGAGAAGGAAGTCTTCTATTTAGCCTATAATAAATAATATTATAGAGGTTTTTATAGGACCTATAAATATATAACTAACTCCCTTTACCTTTAACGTCTCGCTTCTTATCTTCGGGCGTATATTAAGTATTACCCTAGTTATTAGGTTAATTAAATAAAATGTTATAAACCCTATAATAGTATATAGCCTATTAATAGGCCTAGTATCCTATTCTATATAATTATAATAGACTTTATCCTCGCTTTATTATTAATATAGGAAAACGGCTTTAATAATCTACTAACTATTATAGATAAGTTCTTAAAACGTGTCCTTCTAATTATAAGCTAAATGATATAGGACGCTACCTAATAGGTAGACTTAGTACTAGTAGGCCTTATAAGTTATAACTAGGGGATCCTATATATTATTATTAGCGACTGAGATCCAAAATTTATATTAAATTTCTAGAAGGCTCTATTTTATAAGCTAAAGTATAAACTACTAACGTCTACGGCCTATTACGCCTAAACTAATAGATAATTAGAATAAACTAACTAGATAGTTAAAATCGCTTTATACTTCTATACTTCCTAGTACCCTTATATTAATAGTATCGATTAGTCCCCTATTATTCTATATTTATAGAACTATCTTAATAATTCTAATAATACTTTTATAAGCCTAGCGCCTAATAATATTATCTATAACTTTGAGGTACGCGATACTATTAGCCTACTATTATTATTTATAAACGCCCCTACTAAAGACTTTAGTAGGCTCTAGTAGCTCTAGAGAGGATAGGCTAAAGAGTCTATTATATTTACTAATATCTTCGCTAAGGTTAAATATAATAAAAAGTATTAGTCTCTTAATACCTTAAAGGGTAATAAACTCTACCTTTATCTAAATTATAGCTACTCTATTCTAGGTCTTACTAACCCTAGGCTCTATTAATAATAAGTAGGACTATTTAAGGTCCTTAATTATATTAGACCTCTAGCTTATAGACTCTAACTACCCCTTACTATATAGATATACCCTATAGTATCTATTACTTAGCTTGAACCGTACCCCGGTTTAAATCTATATAAGTGATTATAATATAATAATCCCCCTATACGTGAAAGTACTATAAAGGATAAATACGAGTTAGAGGCTATAGTTAGTAGGCGTATAATAGGTAGAAATAAGGTTTAATACCTTATTAAATAGAAGAATTATAGCCCTTAATATAACGTCTAATATAATTTAGCAGACCTTTAGAATATAATATAGCTTATTAATAAGTTTAATAAGCGGACTTATAGTTAATTAAGATTAAAAAGGAAGTAATAATATATAGCGAGGGCGCTGCTTTATTTTCTTTAGGTGGGCATTTATTATGGATATGGCGTATTAGCGTATACTACGGAAGGCTTCCGCAGTCACCTTATCATTCCTTAATAGAATCCTCAATAGAAAATAAACTATTCCACCTACAATTGTTCTGCCTATATCAATTAGATAATAGCGTGGGGTAATAAATAAGGCTCTTATTTAGGAGAGGCTTTAATAGTAATATATATAATAGTTTACCGCTAAGGAAGGCTTTTATAGATAGCTTAGTCTAAGGTTGAATAGAGTAGGGATAGTGCTATATAGAAGGCTAAATAAGGACCTAGTACTCTAGGAGCTAGTACTAATATAGCTAGTAGTACTTATAAAGCTAGTACTAGTATAGCTAGTAATACCTTACTAATAGCTTATAATAGACTAATAGGCCTACTATTATAGCTAATAGACTAATACCGCTGTGGAAGGCTTTAGGAGAGGACTAGTACTTAGTACTAATATAGCTAGTACTTAGGGAGCTAATATATAATCTTAATATACTAGGGTAATTAATAGTACCTAGTAGTAGCTAGAAGGTATTACTACTATTTATTACATTTAAATATAAATAGTAGGTAAAAGATATATTCTCTATATATAAGAAATCCGCCTTTATAGAACGGATGGACGCTAAGCCTATTTAGGTGTCGCTCTAATATAAATAGCATATAAATCTATAGTAATTATAATATTAAAGTATTTTTTTAATATATATAACTCTTTCTCTAATAAATTATAAAGTAGGTTAAAGGGATATTTTTTATTCTCCTTTATATTAAATATATAATTATAAGATATATAAGCTAGTAATACCCTAATATTCTTAATTAAAAAGATATTTTAGAATTCTTAAAACTCTAGAGGGAGTTTAATTTTAGATAGGAGGCTTTTATTATTTCCTTTTAAGTATATTATAATAAATATAATACTATTAAGCTACTCCTTTAAGCTTTAAGTAATATTAAAGTACTCCTTAATATTACTTTTTTTTAATAAGGAATTATTAATTTTATATAAACTAATCTACTTAGGGATTTTATTCCTCTAATTATAAATATTTAAAATAAAAGTTATAAATAAGGTTTATTATTATATAAAAGGTACCTTTATAATATTATATAATACTATTAGAGTTAATAAGTTTAATTTATCTTATATAGGGACCTAGGGATAATATTAGGGTTTTAACCCTATTATATAAGGTATTATTAGAGTTAGGATTTATTTCCTACTCCTATTCCTTTACTAAGCGCGCGTTAATATGGTTAATATCTATTTTAAAATTAATCAATATAATTAATTCCCTTTATAAATACTTATAAGCTACTTATATTATAATAATAAGTTATTATATCTACTTTTTCCTTTATATTATAATAATAGATATAATTATAATACTTTAAATTTTTTTTAAATTTAAGCTTTTTTAAATTAAATAGTTATTAGATATTTTACTACTTATAAGCTTATTAACTATATTACTTACAATAGTTAATTTTATACTTTAATAATCTTTAATTATATATCCCTTCTTTTAATAATTATAATACTTTAAAAAGGTATAATAATATATTAATAATACCCCTCCCTTTTCACTTTATAAGTAGGCTATTATTTTCTTATCCTTAGGAATTTCTTCTTCCTTATTATAGATATTAACCTCTAATAGGAGTATTATCCCTTTAATCTTTATATATAAGTACTATTATATAAGGTTTTAATTAAGTTACTAATATAATAAGAGTATCCTTTATCTTTAAAATATTAGATTATATTATAAGATAATTATAAAGATCTTTATATAACTTATTTAATGAATTATTATAAAGTATATATTTTATTAATAGCTTAAGCTATTATTTTAATTTAATAAGGTAATTTATAAAGTTTATAATCCTTTAATATTCCATTTACTTAACTTTAGAGTAGTATTTATTAGTTATAAAATATCAATTTTAAGGATTCTCTATTTAATCTATTAGAAAACTATTAAAGTATATTTAAGACTATTTATCCTTTAATATATCCTTAATATACTTATATTATATAGCCTTAGGGTTTAAGGCTATATATTATAATACATATTAAATCTTTATAAAGATATTTTAAAAGTAGATTATATTTATTTTAATTATATTAATTATATTATTAAACTATCTTTAATATTCTTATATTAACTTTTTATTATATATATATAAGTCTTATAACCTAAGAATATAGGTCTTATATTAAGGATACTTTAACTCTAATTCTTTAATTTATAATAAAAGTAGTAATAACCTACTTAAGTAATATTATTAATATATATTTCCCTCTTTAACTCTTATAAGTATTATCTTAACTCTTATATTTACTCCCTTTTTAAGACTTCTTCTTTAAGTTCTTTTATCCTTTATAATAATAATTTTTAAGTATTAAGAGATAGGGACTTAGTTTATACGCCTAATAGTTACCCTTATATAATTAATTATAGTTATAATATATTTTTTATTAATTTATTAATTTATTAATTAAATCTTAAGACTTATTTTATATATAAGCTTAGTTTTTTATATTTAGGTAGGTTATTTATATCAGTTAACTAACCTTTTTACCTTATACTTATAATAACCCTTCTCTACTTATCTTATTAATAGTCGGGCTACTACTCCTAAATAGAGTAGAGTAATTAGAATTTAAGGGTATTATATAATAATATAGCTATTAAGTATCATAAATAGTATATATATATAACTCTCTATTCTTATTAATAGTAAGATTAATTATTACCCTTCTCCTTTAAGGGGAATTCCCTCCTCTATATACTATAGGTAAAGGGGTAGCGCAGTACTACTATATACTACAGACGCCATATTAATAGTAGCGCCGTATTCCTAACTAGTCCTTATAAAGACTACAATATTAGGAACATTTTTTAGCTATAATAATATTTTATACTATATATAAGACTTACTAAGATATTACTAAGTATTATTATTATTACTAACTAGGTAATTCTTAATAGTAAATAAGGTAGTAGTAGCTAATTAACTATTTATATAGAAATACTTACTATAATATTACTAATATTTTCTATTTATAGTAGTATTTAGTACTATATATATAGCTTACTATTATATTACTAAGCATTATTATTATTATTACCTAGGTAGTACTCTTAAGTAAATAAGGTAATATAAAAAGGTAATATATATACCTAGAGAATTAAGAGGACTATAAAAATTATAATTAAAAAAATATTTATTACTAAAATAGTACTAATTTTAAAAAATCTAGGCTATCTAACTAATTTATTAGTAGCTTAGCGTCTTAGTAATACCTTAGCGAGTTAGATTAGTCTAACCTAACTTACTAAGGTATTAAGGGCTTTTCATGTTAGTACTAGAAACTAGTACTAAGTATTTAGGTTAGTACTAATTCATAGTACTAAAACCCGACTTAATAGTTAGTCTACTTATATTATTACTCTTATAGGATTTAGCCTTCTACCTTCTTATTAAGGGTATTATAATCTAGCTTAGAAAGAGCTACCTACTTAGAAAGTATTATAGAGGAGTTAGAAGAGCTTAGTCTAATATAAGAAAGGTAATAGTAGGTAGTTTAAAGATAACTAGTATAAATTATATATAAAAAATAATTAGAAGAAGTATTAAATTCTATAATATACTATTAAATAGTAATAATAGATAGGAAGAAAAAATCTTTGTTAGGATTAATAGATACTAAGATATTAAACTATTAAATTAAATTTAGTAGGTAAATCTATTTATAATAATATATCTTTTAAATAATATAGATATAGGTAGAATGTAAAGAAATAGTAGAGTTTTAATATTTACCACAATTAGTACTAGTCTTAAGAAGGTAATTTAATAAACTTTAAACTAATTAATAAGTTATAATAAGCTTAGGGTCTTAAATTATATATATTCTATTATAGTAAGAAGATAATCTACTCCCTTTATATATTATATATTCTATCTTTATAAGGATTTTTATTAGAAATTCTTTATAAACTTTATTTCTTTAATAATTAAAGCCTCTTATATTAATATATCTTTTAATATCTATTAACTTGTCTCTATTACATCTAATTATAATAGTAAATATAAAAACTATAACTTTAATTCCTATTATATTAATTATAATATCTGATAAGAGCTTATAATCTCTAGGAACCCTAAAAGTAATAGAGTAGTTAAATATTTAAGCTAAACCCTTTAATTAATAGTAAATACTATCTTATAAAATATAAGTCTTAATATAAACTTTTAACCTAAACTTATTCTTATAATTAACTACTTATAAAATAGGAGTCTTATATCTAGTTGTAAGTTTATACTATATAAGGCTTATACTAGCTATTACCCTTATCTCTCTTATATTAAATATATTAGGATAAAAGCCTATATTAACTACTAGAAATTAACTATTAAAAATTAACTATTAGCTAGGGTTATAAAAAGGATTAAGCTAAACTTAATACTCTTATTAATTTTAAGGGTAACTATATTTATAAAATATTAATACTTAATAAGTAAGTTATTAAGGCTTTAAGAGTTATTTAAGGAAGGGAAAAAGATAACCTACTCCTTATATCACCTATTATTATTAATCCCCTAACACGTAAAGTATTTATAGTAGGGGAGAATAGTATTAGAGAGTATTATCCTATTAATACCTTTCTACTTATAAATTTAATAGATATTAATAAACTTATTTAATTAATATAGCTAAGGCCCTTAATAATAAATCTAAGGCTAGAATTAATAGGAATCTAAACCCCTTAATCTATAAAGTCTCCTTTAATAATAGGAACTCTATTAGTAACTCTACCCTTAATTTTAAATAAAACCTTATAAGTAGATAGTATATAACCTAATTACCCTTATCTTATCCCTTAAGATCTATTGTTAGATATCTACTTATATTATATTATAAAATTTAAAGCTATTAATTAAGAACCTTATAAACTTAAAATATTTAAAGAAGTTATAACTAATTATACCTATTTATATTTATATTTATATTTTATACTCTACTATCTAGCTACTTAGAGCTAATAAGGGCGTTCTAACTCTAGTTTTAGGAGGAAACTATAAGCTACGGAAGAAAACCTCTCTTACCTACTTAATTTACTATACTACTTCTACGCCTCTAGATATTATATACTATCCTCTCCCTTATACTTTATACTACTCTAGTATTAGATCCTAATATCTATATACTCCTCTCTTAAGCTAGGGCTACGCCCCTTTCTCTACTCCTAAAAGGTCTATACTCCCTTAATTACCCCTTTACCCTTCCTTATATAGTTTAACTAATATTAGTAAGTACCGCTAGCCCTCCTACTATTCTATTACTATCCTAGCCGCTCCTCTCTTATACTATTTAGTATTAAGATATCCTTCCCTCTTAAACTTATAATATATAAGTTACTACTATTACTAGCCTAATAAAGGGCTTATAATACTCCTATTAAGAATTACCGCATATCTTTTCTATTATATATAGGAGGGGGCTATTAGGGTTATTAAGGGGGGGTATAAATATACTTTATTACTACTATTATATTACTATTTCCTAGTACTAGGCCGTATAATAATCTACTTATAAGAGAAAGTAGATTATATTAAAATCCCGCTAGTTATACTT
>JAABUX010001636.1_pt1 | contig 33374 bp, 37 predicted proteins | sample 5561851 | NCBI WGS metagenome assembly JAABUX01 (sample SAMN10711883, study PRJNA513361) | rock metagenome | isolation source: Antarctica rocks | place: Antarctica: Victoria Land, Richard Nunatak red sandstone | collected 2016-01-03
TACAAGCTTTACGTGATCGCATCCAAGAACTGCTTGACCAACTCACGCTTGAAATTGTGATGTCTGTCTCTTCTTATAACTTTATCCTTGAAGCCCTTTTCTATGCAGCTTCATATTAAGTTGGTATTAGCGGTGAAGGACTAGGAAGGAATCTATGCAGATCCAAACTCCAGACTGGGTCAAGCACGCTGTTTTCTATCAGATTTTTCCAGATCGCTTTGCCAGAAGCAAACAACCTCGCAAGCGGCTTTTGAATGCCTCTTGGGAAGCCTGGGACGATATGCCAACGCTCCAGGGCTACAAGGGCGGGGATTTGTGGGGTGTACTAGAGCAGCTGGATTACTTGCAGGATTTGGGGATTAACGCGATTTATTTCACCCCCATCTTTCAATCAGCTAGCAATCACCGCTATCACACCCACGACTACTATCTGGTTGACCCGATGCTAGGGGGGAATGGGGCTTTTAGAGAAATGCTAGAGGCATGCCACCAACGGAACATTAAGGTCGTTCTGGATGGGGTATTTAACCATTCCAGTCGCGGCTTTTTCTTTTTCCACGATGTTCTGGAAAATGGTCCCTATTCTCCGTGGGTGGATTGGTTTAAACTTGAAGGGTGGCCCCTATCTCCCTACAACGGTGAGTTTCCCGCTAACTATGCTGGCTGGGCGGGGAATCGGGCGCTACCAGTGTTCAACCATGACAATCCTGAGGTGCGGGAATACATCATGGAAATTGCTGAACATTGGATTAAATTCGGCATCGACGGTTGGCGCTTAGATGTGCCGTTCGAGATCAAAACCCCTGGTTTTTGGCAGGAGTTTCGCGATCGCGTCAAGGGAATTAATCCTGAAGCCTACATTGTCGGAGAAGTCTGGGAGGACTCCCGCGAGTGGCTGGATGGCACGCAGTTTGACGGGGTGATGAACTATCTATTTGCCGCGCCGACAATTGCCTTCACAGCAGGCGATCGCGTTGATATGGAGCAAGTGCAAGACCGCTCTTACCAGCCCTATCCTCCCCTGTTTGCCGCAGAGTACGCTGAAAAAATCCAGGCACTGCTACAACTTTACCCCTGGGAAATCCAACTTACCCAGCTGAATCTGCTAGCCAGCCACGATACAGCTCGGTTAATTTCAATTGCCGGGGGCGATCGCGCCAGTGTCGAGTTAGCAACGCTGCTGCTATTGACCTTTCCCGGTGCTCCCAGTATCTACTACGGCGATGAGGTTGGCTTACCTGGTCGTCTCGATCCAGACTCTCGTCGTGGCTTTCCGATGGAAGCCCACTGGGAGCGCGATGTTCTAGATTATCACCGGCAGCTGATTGCTCTGCGTCATGCTTATCCTGCACTCCGTACTGGTGCTTACGAACTCCTATTCGCTCAGGGAACAGTTTACGTTTTCGCGCGGATTTTGGGGCCGGAGGAACTGATTGTTGCCGTTAATTCTGGAACTGCACCCGCAAAGGTAAGCCTAGAGGCATCTAGGTTGCGATCGCAGCCTACCCAGCTGCTGTATGGCACTACCGAGGCAGAGTGGACGGGTGTTGGAGAATCTAGCCAGCTGACGTTGAGTCTTCCTGCTCGGACAGGCTGTATTCTTGCATCATAAGTTGAGTTGCGTTTAATCGTCTCAAGTTAATAGAGAGGGAGAGGGGGAGAAAAGTACATTAATACTGCCTTGATGTAAATTCTCCCCCTCTCCCTCTCACTCACTGGTCGTCTGCAGGTGCTTATTGAGGAATCAGCACTGTGTCGATGACGTGAATAACACCGTTGTCTGCTGCCACATCCGGGCTGACAACGTTAGCGTCATTTATCTTGACGCCACTGGAGGCATCAATCTTCACAGATGAACCTTCCACTGTGTCTGCTGACTTAAGTTTGACTACATCAGCTGCCATAACCTTGCCAGAGACGACATGATACAGCAGGATCTTTTTCAGCTTTGGGATATCCTTGAGCAGTGATTCTACAGTTCCCGCTGGCAGCTTGTCAAATGCCTCATCCGTTGGCGCGAAGACGGTGAAGGGGCCAGGTCCCTTCAGTGTATCTCCAAGACCAGCAGCGGTGACAGCTGTCACCAAAGTTTTGAAAGAACCTGCGCTAACGGCGGTATCTACGATGTCTGCCATGTGTTTAGCCGATCTCCATCGGTAACTTCATACAGTATTGTAAGCTACTATTTAGCTTAATGATGTCGTCTGGATCACATTGGACTGAATCTGATCTCGCTCTACCCGGTTTGAGTCTATACGTCGGCTGGCTAAAAGCTTACTCAGCCGCTAGCAACGAGGGCACCAGTACCGCATCAATGACATGGATAACGCCATTGTCAGCGAGGATATCGGCTTTAACGACGTTGGCGTCATTCACTTTAATGCCGTTAGTCGAATCAATGGCAACGATTGACCCCTCAAAAGTTGGGGCTTCGTCAATCTGCATTAGGTCGTCAGACCTCACATCTCCGAAAGCGACATGATATGTCAAAATTCTCTTCAGCTTCGGGATGTCCTGCAGCAGTGAGTCTATTCCCTCTGGCAGCTGGGCAAACGCCTCATCAGTGGGTGCAAAGACAGTATAGGGACCAGGACTCTTGAGGATTTCTACCAGATCAGCAGCCTCAACAGCCTTTACCAGCGTCTTGAAAGTTCCCGCGTTGACTGCAGTCTCCACAATGTCAGCCATGAGGTTTCCTTAATTTTTAGTGTGTTATATTAAGCAGTATTCTTAATATGAATAACAACTATAAGCATCTACCAGGGGAGAGGTTCTACGCGAATAGTCCCCTCAAAGACAGCGGATAACAGCAGGAACATTATATGTACTGATAGACTGGGGAGTGACCCCAACAACTAAGTTCTATGCTAAAGCGTTCTAAGTTCGAGACGACCCAAACTCAGATTATGCAGCGTGCTGAGGAACTGATTAGTGCCGCATCAAATCGCTACCGTATTACCGTTCAGGTGGCAAATCGTGCCAAGCGCCGTCGTTATGAAGACTTTGACAATGTGGATGATCCAATGATGAAGCCGGTGATCCGAGCAATTATTGAGATGTCTGATGAGTTGACTCAGCCGGAAATCATTGGGGAGTAGGGGCGGGACAGTTGATTAAAACTGTGAGACACAAGCGAACCCTGAGTTTTATACTGACAGCCCTGACCGTTGTGGATATAGTTGTTGTGGGTGTGCTTTTGGCAGCATCAGCGATCGCGCAGGATGTTCCTGGGCAACAAATTATTCTGAATGTGTCAGGGGATGTGGGGCAGCAAGTCTATAAACAGATGCCTGATTTGCCACGGGAAAACCAGTATGTCAATAAAGAGACTGGAAAGGTCGATCCAGCCAACACCCTGGTGAATCGCTTGATGCGGTATCACCGCTATGTGAAAGGGCGTCCGTCGATGTACCGGCTGGATTGGAAACTGACTCTGGCTGATTATCTCGGTGCGAATGAACATATGGAGGAGTCGCAGTATCCGGGGTCTGACACTTTGCGCCAAAATCCAATAGAAGGCGATCGCGCTGCCATTGGTCGTCTGAGTCGTACACAGCGAGATGCCTTAGTCCAAGTCATGGTGAACATCTTTAATCCCAATTCCTCAAACCCAACTGCACCGACTTCGAGTGGAGCTACCCAGCCACGGGCAACACCCAAACCTAGTGCTAGACCTATGCCACCCCCGCTCCAACCGGGATCTGCCCACTTACTGATGCCTTAGTTGAACCAGATGGAGCGTCTTGTCAGGAGTGGATCGGGTTGGCGTATCGGCTGGAATCCCAATTCAGCAGAATTTAAAGGTTTAGTCGGTGGGGATGATTGGGCGATTGAGCTAACTGAGGCGGAGTTAAATGATTTTTGTCGGCTGTTGGGGCAGTTGGGTGAAACCATGAGCCAGTTGGCTAGTGAGTTGATGGATGAGGAGAAAATTTCCTGTGAAGCAGAAAGCGATTTACTGTGGATGGAAGTCCAAGGCTATCCCCAAGCCTACAGCCTACACTTGATTCTAAACACGGGACGCCGAGGAGAGGGTAGCTGGCCAGATGTTGCGGTTCCGGGTTTGGTGCAAGCAGCTCAAATGGTCAAAGTTTTCTGAATTTGCTTCCTGTTCTCGCCAACCTTGTGTTAAGATAAATATTCTGATCGGGGCGTAGCGCAGCTTGGTAGCGCGCCACTTTGGGGTAGTGGAGGTCGTGGGTTCGAATCCCGCCGCTCCGATTTCATCAAACCCTCTCTCAGAGAGGGTTTTGTCATAGTTGTGGGTGGGTCGCTGAGCGGATTGTTGACGTGACTCAAAGGTAATCCGTGAACAGGTAAGTTACCCGTCGATGACCTCGTGGGATTAGTTAATCTGAACATAAGGCATCTCCAATGTTGCTTTTATCAGAAGCATTTGTTCCTATTTTGCTCTTGGCTAGCTAGCGATCGCACTCGTCACTCCCCACTGCGCACCCGCTGCACTCGTCTAGCGATCGCACCTCCTTCAGAAACAGCGATCGCATCTGCTCAGCATTGGAGGCGGCTGTGGCTACCTCTACTTTTATTCCAGCTCGCGATCATGCGTGATCCTCTAACTTTTTAATGACTTTTTGCTGATTTTTGCCGATTCTCAAAGTTTTTAGGAATAGGTAACATTATATAAAAGCTAAGTTACTGCAATTCTCCAACTAATAAGATTTCTCCAATCCTTGCCAGCCTCTGCAAGGATTTTTTTGATTAATTAGCCCAGTGGTTGCTATGTCCAATTTGCGATAATGAGGATGTTCATGAAATTGTTGGTTATTCTCCGGCAGAACCTATAATTTAGAATTTGAACCGCCATCGCATTATTTATGACTTTACTCTGAATATTTGATGATTTAACTCTGATTTTTACCGATTGTAAAAGTTGTTCTGGGCAAGTTATATTTTATAAAAGCTAAGCCATTTAAGTTTATCCTGAAAACGTTACCCAAATCCTTGACCGCCTCAGTCAAGGATTTTTTCTTTTTAGCTATCCTGATATCCATATAATGGGTGGTGTTCTAAAAGTGTTGATGGTGTTGCTAAGGCTTGTGAAAGAAGTCTAGGCAACAAAACTTAACACATCTAGAACACCGCCTCAGCTTTCATCTGCCCGAATTTAGCTCAAGCACCTTGTCCAATAATTTCTTGATCTTTTCCAAAGAATTAGCTTCTAATGCCTCCTCAAATTCTTCAGCAACATCAATTTCTTGTGCCTGAGATTGATATAGTTTCTGGGAAAAAGTCATAGGAGTGACGCATTTAATGTTCTGACTATTGGGGCTAAAAATTATGTCGCAGTTAGGTGCGATATCTGGAATCTGGGAGTTTACATTGCTATCGTTGCTATCGTCTTGAGTTCCTAATTGCTGAGGCTTAATCTTGAAATTCATCATTATACTCCTGGGGTATTGTATGAAAATATTGGTGCTACTACTTTGCCTAAAGCTGGTTGTAGCTCTGTGCAGTTTGCGGTCTAATTGCCCATAATTGAATGGCAAAAGTTTAGGGTATCAATTAAACTAAGTGTGGACGACACCATCATCTATTTTGATACTTTCTTTATACCTTTATCTATGGACTGAGCTTTTATAAAAGCTTACCTACTCACAACAACTTTGAAAAGCGGTAAACATCACAGTTTAGTCATTTAAAAGTTATATAAAAGTCATAATTGCTCAAAAGTAAATTTCTGCTCGGAAAAGAAAAAGTGCTGCCACGAAGGCAAAGGTATAAATCCACACAAAATAGAGTCAATAAGATGCCACATAGCGACTTTAGTCTCAGCAAAGTCAAAACAGATTTTGGTCTGACCTTAGACAAAGCTCGCAACTTATTTGTTCTCACTTTTACAAGCGAAGCCAGCAGTTAGCTTAAGCTAGCCGCTGGCCTCGCTTCGGGATACACTGATCTACAAACTTACGTTGCAGCTTTCCAGATCCTTTCCCAGAAATATTTGCAGATCTAGAACATCTCACCACGGGGGATTGGGGTCTGCGTTGTGGTCTGGTTATGTGTCTGTGCCACGGTGAAAGCGTAAACTACAGGAATCGACCCGACTGCAAAGGAGCTAAAAACAGCTACGAGCACCAGCATAATTTTCTGGCGCAGAGTCAATTCAGGCGTAGTAGTAACAGAACCAGACGATTGACTTAAACGAACTTCTTCCTCTGGCGCAAATTTAAGCGGTTTGTCCCAGGTTTTCATATTTTTTGCCTCAAAAGTAATTAGGGTGCGTGAGGCGCGTTCCTTCGGGATGAATCCCTACTTCCGTCTCCCCAGAGCTCAAAAAGCATGACCCCTGGATATAGAGATGAACGCCTTCATTTCTGTATCTAATATAACAGAATTTTGGATTTTATCAAACTCGAGGCAACTGAGTGAACAAAGCCCACGCTCCACCACATCGCCAAAAGGAGGTCGAGGACGGTTATTATATGCCTTACCCTGATAAGCGAGTGATATCAACCAGGTAGGGAATTATGACGTCCGCGCCCCAACTGTTGAGTGATCCATTTCTGCAACTGCCGACTGAAACCTCAGTGCGGGTTGTTTGGTTTACCGAGTTTGCTGGTGAGCATACCGTCGCCTATGGTCAAAATCTCAATCAGACTGCTGTTGCCACCACCACCAAGCTCAGCCGCACTCGTGAAGATCATAAATCCAGGGTAGGAAACCAGACTCAAGAGGGTGAGTACAAACAGCCCAGGATGCGTGACATCTGGCGGCACGAGGCAGATGTGACTGGGCTGACTCCTGGCATCCGCGTACCTTATCGCGTCACGAGTGTGCGAGAAGACGGCAAGAGTGTGAGCAGCGCCGAGTTCACCCTCGCCCCCAAGCCAGAGCCTGGCAAACCGCTGAAAATTCTGCTCACTTCTGATCACCAGCTCAAGCCAATGACGGCTGCCAATCTCCAGAAGGTAGTCGAGACTATTGGACGAGTGGACGCGGTTTTCTTTGCCGGTGATCTGGTCAATGTTCCTGATCGCGCTTCGGAGTGGTTTGATGACAATCGTGGCAGTGCCTTCTTTCCGTGTCTACAGGGTCGTGCCAACTATGAAATGGAGAAAAACGGCGTTAAGGCATTTTACACGGGTGGGGAACTGATTCAACACGCTGTGCTGTTTACGGCAATTGGCAACCATGAGGTGATGGGACGCTTCTCAATCAGCCGCAGTTTGAACGACGAACTCGATGATGCTATTCCCCGCGCCACTGCCCTGCAAATTTATCAGCAGAACTCCGGGCAAGTACACCCAGATAAGGATCCGATTGTACGCGATCGCTGGCTAAAAGACAATTCCTTCAATACCGATACCTACTGCGAGATTTTTACCCTACCCGAAACCAACCAAGGTGGGAAAAAGTATTACGCACTCAGCTTTGGTGATGTGCGACTGGTGGTACTGTTCGCGACGAATAGCTGGCGGGTTCCAAGCCTTAATGCGGGGGCTAAGGGCAAGTACCGTGAACGCTCTAGCGACTTGAACAACCCAGCCCAGTGGGGGTATGGACAGCATATCTTTGAGGCGATCTCCAAGGGCAGTCCGCAGTACAACTGGCTGGAGCAAGAACTCAACAGCCCTGAGTTCCAGCAAGCATTGTATAAGGTGGTGATGATGCATCATCCGCCCCATTCTCTGGGCGACAACATTATTCCTGCCTACACTAACCCAGTGCAGGTAATCGAGCGCGATGCCAATGGCACCATCAAAGCAGTCCGTTACGAGTATCCGTTGGAGGCAGATTACATTATCCGTGATGTCGTGCCACTGCTAGAGGCAGCTAGTGTGCAGCTGGTGTTGTACGGGCATTCGCATTTGTGGAACCGCTTTGTTAGCCCAAGTGGGATGCACTTTTTAGAAACTTCTAACGTTGGCAACTCTTACGGTGCAGCTATTGGTGACAAGAAGCGAGAGGTGCCAGCTGGCTATCAGGAGGACTATGTTGAAACGGGCGATCCGAATGGGTTAGAGCCGATGGTGCCGACAATTGCGCCGCTACTAGGTGATGACGGTAAGCCGTTGCCCTATATTGCGAGTAATGACATCACTGTTTTCAGTATTTTGGACACAGCATCTGGTACAGTGAGCAGCTACCGCTTTGATACGCTAGAGCCGGCGTCGAAGGTAGTGAAGTTTGATCAGTTTAAGCTGTCAACTACCGACGACTAACCCCCAGAGTAGTGTTCTGCTGCTTCCTCCGGTGTACGCCTTATAATCGTTAAGCTTTTGATAAAATCAAACCTATTGCCGTGTCTAAAATTTGTGTTTGCTCAACCATTTTGCCAAGTTCCTCTGCTTCATAGCGCCCCTCAAATGCTTCTAAAGCAGCTCTTTCTAACGCTAATTCATAAGCCTCTTGTAAAGTTTCTGCTAATTCTTCTTCACTGAGATAAGTTCCTTTGGCTTTGTATCGCCGATTGGTGCGTTGAATTTGCTTAACGGCATTATGAATGGAAACCTCCCAAGAGCGGGTTGTGCGTTTTTCAGCGGATTGTTTAATCAGATGCAACAGCAGCAGAATTCCATAACTATAAATTTTATTGACTTTATCGGATTTACTCATTTCCTCTAAGTCTTCCACCATCTCTAGGGCTTCGGTTACTTTGCCCAAGTGGAGAAGTTGCTTTATGGTGATTAATTCTTCCATTTGTCTTCAATTGGTTTTGATGTTTTTTAACTGAACTGGGCGTTAGAGCGATCGCTACAAGTCTCCCTTAAGCATGATTGCCCATGCAGCCGCAGTGCCTCACGCCTATAAAGCCCTACGTGATCGCCCTAGCTTCTGAAATGGCTGTAACACAGGCGATCGCATTTACAAGCTGTCTTCTCGCCTGATCGCTTCTGAACGCCTCATTTAACTAAAGGGGAGGCGGGCGATCGCTGATTTCCGTAAGCTAGTTGACGAAACCTGTTAAAAAGATTTTAAAATAGCTATAACTCAGTTAGGGCTTTAATCTAGAACATTAAGAGAATTTTGAAGGATCTGTCATGATTAATAATCAAAAGTATCGCTTCGTCTGTACCTTAACCTTTGGCGATATCTATGGTCAAATCATTGTTTGGCTCATCGCCATCACCTTGAGTTTGGCTTCGGCGATGGCACTGATGGGTGCCAGACGGCCGTACTATGCCTTAGCAACCGTTGGACTTATTATATTGCTGTCGCTGCCCTTCTTGCTTTTTGCCTTCGTGACCACGTTGTTTAATCACATTGAGCTGGCTGCTGTAGATGCAGCGACAAAGATGGAAACTATGCCTGGGAATGTTTCCCAGCAACAGCCTGTAGAAGCAACGAGTTAATCATAAACCTTGGTAGGGGGGCTAAGAGCGTCCCGAAGCCCGTGCAAGAATAAAAACTTCCCTACCAAAAGGCAGGGAAGTTTTTATTTGGGTCAGGATAGAGCAAGAGAAATTCTAGATATCATCTGAATCATGTTAGAACACGATGTGATCATTATCGGGGGTGGATTGGCCGGGTGCCGTGCGGCGGTGGAGATTGCCCGAACTGACCCCAGCCTAAATGTGGCTCTGGTTGCCAAAACCCACCCGATTCGTTCCCATTCTGTCGCTGCCCAGGGTGGCATTGCGGCAACGCTGAAAAATGTGGATTCAGCTGACACATGGGAAGCCCATGCGTTTGATACGGTAAAGGGTTCAGACTACTTGGCAGACCAAGATGCGGTGGAAATTCTCGCACGCCTTGCGCCGGAAGTAGTGATTGACCTGGAGCATATGGGCGTCTTGTTCTCCCGCTTGCCGGATGGTCGCATTGCCCAACGCGCTTTTGGCGGACATTCCCACAATCGCACTTGCTACGCGGCAGATAAGACTGGTCATGCAATTCTGCACGAACTGGTCAACAATCTGGGGCGGTCTGGGGTTCGGATCTACGACGAGTGGTATGTCATGCGCTTGATTTTGTCAGATGGTCAGGCGCAGGGCGTAGTCATGTACCGTATGCTGGATGGGCAGGTGGAGGTAGTACGGGCTAAGGCGGTGATGTTTGCCACGGGTGGCTATGGTCGCGTCTATAACACCACCTCTAATGACTATGCCTCGACTGGGGATGGTTTGGCAATGACGGCTCAAGCCGGGTTGCCACTTGAGGATATGGAGTTTGTCCAATTTCATCCCACAGGGCTGTATCCGGTGGGGGTGCTGATTTCAGAAGCAGTGCGCGGCGAGGGAGCCTATCTGATCAATAGTGAGGGCGATCGCTTTATGGCGCAGTATGCTCCCAGCCGGATGGAGCTGGCTCCTCGTGATATTACTTCACGAGCGATCGCCCGTGAAATTCGAGCTGGTCGCGGCATTCATCCCGATGGCAGTTCAGGTGGCCCTTTTGTCTATCTCGATCTACGTCACCTGGGGCAGGAAAAAATCATGAGCCGGATTCCCTTTTGCTGGGAGGAAGCACATCGGCTGCTGGGTATCGACGCCGTGCATCAGCCTATCCCAGTGCGCCCCACGGTTCACTATTCGATGGGTGGGATACCAGTCAATCTTGATGGTCAAGTACGCAGTGGCCCAGATAGCCTAATTGATGGCTTCTTTGCCGCTGGGGAATCGGCTTGTGTCTCGGTACATGGAGCAAATCGGCTGGGGAGTAATTCCCTATTGGAATGTGTGGTTTATGGACGCCTAACTGGAGCTGCAATAGCACAATTTGTCCAAAACCGCAAGTTCCCGCTTTTGGACGAGCAGTTGCACCGTAGCGAAGCTCAGCAACAAATTCAAGCGCTGTTGGAGCACTCAGGAGAGTACCGAATTGCCCAAGTCCGTCAAGCCTTCCAAGACTGCATGACTCAACACTGCGGCGTCTTCCGCACTAAGGAATTAATCACTCAGGGTTTACAACAGCTGCAACAGTTGCAGCAGCAGTACTCTCAAATCTATTTAGATGACAAGGGCATATGCTGGAATACGGAAATTATCGAAGCTCTAGAACTGCGGAATCTGATCACTGTGGGGCAGCTGATTCTGACATCAGCACTCAATCGCCAGGAAAGCCGGGGAGCTCATTTCCGGGAGGATTTCCCCCAGCGAGACGATGCCAATTTCCTTAAGCACACAATGGCTTACTATTCACCCGCTGGGATCGATCTACAGTATCGATCAGTGACAATTACTCTATTTGAGCCGCAAGAACGAAAGTATTGATTGGGAGTAAGGGACTAGGGGGGACTTGAGAACACTTGCATAATTGGGATGCTCCCGAGTTCCCCTGCCTAAGAGAACCTCTTTTTGGCTCGAATTATACCATAATTTAAACAGAAAGATAATTTGAAAAATCTTATTAATGTGTGACTTAACACAGTTTACATTGGAGGACATAACAAAGTGCGGCGCTGCTTTACGTCAACTAGGCATGGGAGCCGTAAGTATGGAGGAAGTGGCAAATAAAATTGTTCGCTATCTCTACGAGCATTTTATTAACAAGGACACTGGTGAAAATTCTTGTGCACTGATTCGGTTTTTCAGAACCTCTTCTTACAAGGAATTAGAACCGGAACTGCGGGAATTCATTTCTAGGAAATTGGGTAATGCTGCTCAAATGCCTGAAATGAAGTGCATGTCTTTGCTGGCAACTGCTGGAGACAAACCGGAGTGGAACTCAACCCAGGCATCTATTAATCATCAAGTGATTCCAGTTGTAGATGAGGATAATTTTACCAGAAAAATGCCGATGATGTCTCAACTGCTTAAGCAGTTTGGGTTGGATATTAATCTGGTGCTGACTCCAGATCCAAAGCTTTTAGTTGATTTAGAGCAGAAAACCTATAACGTTTTCTACGTGCCTGAAGCAGTTAACAGCCCATACATCGCTGATCAAGAGGAGTTTGTGATTCCTTATGGAATTAAGTCAGTATTGGGATTTGGAGGCTTGTTGCCATCAGGCAATTTCTTCGTAATTGTTTTATTTTCTAAGGTTCATATTCCTAAAAATACTGCTGATATGTTAAAGACTTTGGGTTTAAATGCAAAAATGGCAGTGCTGCCGTTCGACTATTTTAAATCCAAAGGTGAGGATAGTCCCAATGGTGAATTTGAGTTGCTCAGAAGCCAAGTTGCTGCTTTAAAGCAATTACTGGAGGTGAACGATCAGACAGTACTGAAGCAAGCTGAAAAGCTGCATCAAGCAGCCCAGGAGCAAGTAGAGGAATTTAAAAAACTTAATCAACTTAAGGATGACTTTCTCAGTACGGTTTCTCACGAACTACGAACGCCTGTAGCCAGTATGAAAATGGCAATCCAGATGCTGGAAGTCAGCCTGAGTCAACCCACGTCTATTTCTGAAACCACAAAATTATCTAAATACCTTCAGATCTTGAAGGACGAGTGTAATCGAGAAATCAGCTTGATCAATGACCTTCTAAGCTTACAGCAGCTTGATACTGAGTTTCAGCCCTCCGAGTTGCAGGTGATTCATCTACAGCACTGGATTCCCCAGGTAGTAAAACCTTTTCAATCGCGCGCCCAAAACCATCACCAAAGCTTGCAGGCTGAAATCGCTGCCGAATTGCCTCCACTCCTCTGTGAACCCACTATTCTAGGCCGTATTCTGTCAGAGTTGCTGGAAAATGCTTGCAAATACACCCCATCAGGAGAACGAATCACGGTGTTAGCTCAAGCTAAATCGGGAATGATTCAGTTGAGTGTAAGCAACTCTGGAGTTGAAATTCCTGCTGAGGAACTACCCCGGATTTTTGAGCGATTTTATCGCATTTCCCAAAACGACCCTTGGAAACAAGGCGGGACTGGTATTGGATTAACTCTCGTGAAAGGGCTGGTCGAGCATTTGAGAGGCTCTATTCAGGTTCAAAGTCAGGATGCTCAGACCCATTTCATAGTAAGTCTTCCTTTGAATCGTTATGTACCTTAACATGAAGAGAAGTTAGGATAAAGGAGTCTCTGACTCAGCATGAAAAATTATAATTCTGTCTAGGCAATGGTATTATTCATCTTTTACCTCTCCTGACTCGTAACTTTACAGATATGCAAATAGAATGACGATTAGCTTAGTAAAAGAGATTATTAAAACGATAATACGCTTTATTAATTAACGCCTTTGAACCTACCCTATATTCATCTATAAGCCTTTCCTGAACTCCAGTTCTGAGGACGGCACTCCATAAACTCCTAACTCCTGATTTATGATAAATAAAACTTCGACGGAAACCATACAGCTAAAGCATAGGTTGAAAGCCAAAAAATGGGCCAATGAGCTCGTTTTTGTAATTGCAATGTGGCTTCTCAGCCGACTGGTTATTGTCGTGGCGATGCAGATTATTGCTCCCTTATTACCCGCTGCTGTAATGCAACAGAAGGTTAATATGGAGGCGCAAGAGGCTTTTCCCGGCTTTGTTGCCACAAGGGGCTGGGAACTCTTCTCACATTGGGACGGTAACTGGTACCAGCGGGTCGCCACCTTAGGCTACGAATATGTTAACGATGGAAATCAACACTCTATTGCGTTCTTCCCTCTGTTTCCATTAGTCAGCCGTGCGGTTATGACCTTCGGCTTGCCGTTCGAAGTAGCAGGCACACTTGTGAACAACCTAGCATTCCTTGGTGCGCTCGGCCTTCTGTACATTTGGGTAAAGGAGCGCCATGGCATCAGCGCCGCCAGATGGGCAACTGCTGTGCTAGCTTGGTGTCCGTTCTCCCTATTCGGGACTGTGGCTTACACTGAGGGACTGTTTCTGTTGCTCAGCACAGCGGCTTTGCGATCATTCGACAACCGCCAGCATGCTTGGGCTGCCCTGTGGGGAGCAATGGCTAGTGCAACTCGGGTGAATGGAGCCGCGCTCATACCCGCCTTTCTCCTCGTGGCGTGGAGAGAACGCAGACCCCTGGTTGCCTACGCTGCAGCTCTGGCTACAGGTGGAGGGCTGCTTCTGTTCAGTGTGTATTGCGCTATTTATTTTGGAGAACCCCTAGCATTCGTTCATGCACAACAGGGATGGCAGCCACATACTGGATTCAATTGGAGGGTTTGGTGGGATCTATTTGCACAAGATTTGAGTTTGGGCAAAGGTTGGAGTACGGCTTGCCTCTCTTTGATTAAAGTGGTTACGTTCTTTGGTGGCGGCTACGTGTTGTGGCGCTTACGCACCCAGCTCAGTCGTGTCACTGTTGCTTACGGTTTTTGCGCCATAGCGCTGGTTATAACCTCTGGAGCAATCAAATCTATCGCACGCTTCACTTTCAGTATCGTGTCAGTCTCAATCGCACTCGGCGTGTTACTTGCCTGGCATCCTCGTTGGGGATACGCGACCATAGGCTTGTTTGCTATATTGCTGGTATACTTCTGTGTTCGGTTTTCCTGGCTACTCTGGGTGGCGTAGTGCTGATTAGTTACTAGAGAATTACAGTCTGCCCCGTCTCGGCAGCACGACGAGCCGCATCGGCGACTTTGAGGGTGTACAAGCTGGCAGCAGCCGTTACGTATAAGGGAGTTCCTTCAAGCAGGTGCGCCAATACCATACCCATGTCGAGGGCAAACAAGCCACGGCGACTGCCAACCTCTATGGGTGTCGTTTCCTCTGCCTGCACTATAACTCCTCGATCGCCATCAAAAATTAATCCGCCTTGATCACCATATACTTCAAACTTGCGTTCGTTTTGCCACAGAGTTTCTCCTTTGCCATAAGTCACTTCAGCTAAGAGCCCACTGCTAAAGCTCAGCACAGCTGTGCACAGACAAGCTTTATAGAATTGTGAATCTGTACCCCAAAAGCGGGTTTGACAACTAACCGTGGCAACTGAGCCAAACAAATCGGTGAAGCGGTGGAGTCGAGATAGGGCACCGCTGAGGGGGAAGCCGAACAAGTCTGGCTGGTATGTCCACCGACGGGGTGCGGGGCGCTGGGGATTGATGGTGGTGTAGCGGGCATAAAACACATTGCCGATCGCCGGTAAGGATTGCTTCAGCGCTTGATGCAAGCCGCCCAGCAGTTCAATATGCTCTACGTGCAAAAGTTTGCCCTGTGCTTGTGCCAAAGCGATTAGTTCCTCGCCCTCCCGCTCGTCCAGAGAAAGGGGATATTCGACGACGACGTGCTTGCCAGTTTGGAGGGCGCTTCGTGCGATCGCACCATGATCTCTATTAATAGTAGAGACAATCACCAAATCCAAATCGGAACGCTCTACCAGCTGTTGCCAGGAAGCAACTGCCTGGGCTTGGTACGTATGAGCAAATGCTGCGGTTTTTTCTGGCTCATAACCTACAACAGCCATAAGAGTTGCCCGCTCATCCGTTTGCAACGTCTCGGCTCTTAGCTTCGCGGCATACCCAGTACCAACCAAACCCACCCTGACTGGGCTAGTAGCAGATAAAACGGAAGAATTCTCCATCGTCTAAGTCGGTTGATTATTTCTGTGTTATATAAGCATACCTTATTAGTATTAAATTACTAAATCCCATTCCTAATCCATTGAATATCCGGGTCAATTCAGGGTTAAAAGCTTAAACTTTTCTCGTATTATCTAAGATGAAGCGAACTTAACCAACCGCCTTGGCAAATTATCAAAGTCGTTGGTTTGCTTTAGTTTATCTTATTAGTGCCTTTTCAATGGAGACGACTGCTGAATGGCGACTTACAAGGTCACGTTAATCAACGCAGCCGAAGGGCTTGACAAAACGATTGATGTTGACGACGATACTTACATTCTAGACGCAGCTGAAGAAGCCGGACTTGACCTGCCCTACTCTTGCCGCGCCGGTGCTTGCTCTACCTGTGCCGGTAAGTTGAAGGAAGGTTCGATTGACCAGTCTGACCAATCTTTCTTAGATGACGACCAAATTGAAGCTGGATATGTGTTAACATGCGTGGCTTACCCCAGTTCCGACTGCACTATCGAAACTCACCAAGAGGAAGCACTCTACTAACCATTGCTACCAAGTTGCTGACACTCGTCAACAACTAATAGAGGGGGAGAGGGGGAGAGTCATTCTTCTTTCCCCCTTTATTAGTTACTGGAAACAGGGTGTGGGCTGTAGCGCGAAGACTGTGTAGGACAAATGATTTAGTTGCAAGTCGAAGTCATAGCGAGTATGATTAATAGGGAAGCAGCAAAGATGGAAGTGACAACACGCCATGGTAAAAGTACAAGAGATTCCCCTAAAGGAGATTCAGCGCCCCCTGCCGCGACAGAACGATCCAAATAAGGTAGCAGCCTTAATGGAATCGATTCAAGCGATCGGACAGCTTGAACCGATTGACGTGCTAGAAGTCGATGGACAGTACTACGGCTTTTCTGGTTGCCATCGGTTTGAGGCTTGCCAGCGCTTGGGCAAGGAAACAATCCTAGCCAGAGTCCGCAAGGCTCCCCGCGCTGTTCTGAAGATGCACCTGGCTTAAGGAAACGTCACCGCTAGATAAAATTGAATGAACCACTCTGGGCGTCAAAATTACACCGATTCTTTGCAAGCCTTAATGCAGGGAGTAGGTGTTTCCAGTTTTAAAGCACTGGCACGAACCGCAGGGGTTTCAGAGCGGCAGTTGATGCGGCTGCGGCGCGGAGAAGTAGAGCAGATGCGCTTAGATGTTCTGCTGAAGCTGAGTCAGGCGCTACAGTTGCCATTAACTGATTTTCTGGCAACTTTTTCTCAGGGGCAGAATGCCGCACTGCCACAAGAATCAAAGCAAGCGATTGCAGATTTAAAACAAGAGTACCAGCGGTTGCAACGGCAGCTGGAACAACAGCGACAGGCGCTTTGGCAGGAATTCCAGCAGTCGAGTCTCCAAATCCTGGAGTCCTGGATGCTGCAATGGCCTACAGCTGCCGCTGCCGCTCAGCAAAATCCTCAGCTACCGGCGGTGAGATTGTTGCCCTTACTGCGACCGGTAGAACAGTTGCTGCAACAATGGGGGGTGGAGGCGATCGCCTCCGTGGGGGCAGAATTGCCTTATGACCCACAGCTGCACCAACTCTGGGCTGGAACGGCTCAACCAGGCGATCCGGTCAAAGTACGCTATACCGGCTACCGTCAAGGTGACAACATCCTTTACCGAGTCAAGGTGAGTCCAATTAACAATCTCCCCTTTGGCTGATGTCCGTTGTTGTGTTGATTTGTTCCACTGAGAATAGAACTCAGCAGGGAAAAATAACGAAATTATGCGTAAGCTAAACATCGGTTTAAGTGAAGAGCAACGCGAGGGCGTAACTGAATTGTTGAATCGCGACCTGTCAGATGCTTATCTGTTGTTGATCAAGACGAAAAAGTACCACTGGGATGTAGTCGGGCCTCAGTTCCGCTCACTGCACCAATTGTGGGAAGAACACTATCAAGCTTTAACAGAGAGCATTGATTCGATCGCTGAGCGCGTTCGAGCATTAGGTGGCTATCCGGTGGGTACAGCTGAAGGCTTCCTGAAACATGCTTCACTCAAAGAACATGCAGGCGATATTCCCACAGCAACTGGAATGGTTGCGAACTTGGTAGAAGATCACGAGCAGGTTATCCGCAATTTCCGTCAGCACATAGACCAGTGTTCTGAAAACTTCCACGATGAGGGTACGGCTGACTTCCTGACCGGGTTAATGGAGGCGCACGAAGAAATGGCTTGGATGTTACGTTCGTTCATCGAAGGTGAATCGATCGAATCAGATGGTGACAAGCCAGGCTCAGGGCTTAAGGTTCCAGTAGAAATGAAGTAATCGGGTCGAGTCACAAAGATTAGACTTGGCAGCAGTTGTCATGGGAAGGGGGAAGCGGGATGAGGAAACAAAAGATGCAAATTTCCTTTACCCTTTGCCCCCTTTCCTGTTGAACGAAAACGTTTTCCCCACACCCCACACCCCATACCCCACACCCTATTACAGTTGGACTACGGGATTTAGCCACAAGAGAATGGCTCGTTTGAGCTGATTCAGGTCGCGGTATACTTCTTGCTTGAACCACTGACCAACGGCATCAAAGGGCGTGAACGTCGAGCCGGTTTGCCAGCTGACATCTTGTCCTAAAGGTGTGGTATGAGTTCCTGGCAACGTCTGCACCGTCACCATATCAGGAAAGCGTTGTTGTAACACCGGGGTCAAAGTAGTTGATTGGTCAATAGTGTCGTTGGTAAATTTAATTACCAGGTTGCGGCGGATATTATAGTGTTGTCGCACCAAGGCGTTGGTTTCTAGGGGGGAGGGAGTAAATTCGACGCTAAAGGCAGGAGTAAACTGTTGCACCAAGGGGATGGCATCCCGTGCTGCGTAGTTATTAAAAGAAATCAGGATATTGCCTGCCCGTTCTACGGGGAATAGACTGCCGATTAGCAAGTGGAGTTTGCAACCCATGCTGTGTCCCAGTCCGTAAATGGGAAGATAGCGCTTGCGTATAATAGCTGTTGCCTGTAGAGTCTCCACGGTACGCTCAAAGCTGAGCAGAACAGACTTCGCGATCGCAGCATGGTCCAGTGTGTTGACAAACGGTGTGGCAACAACGACATAGCCCTGCTCAACCAGCTGTTCTAATAACCAGCGGTAGGTAAGCTGGGGTGCTGCGGCGACGAAGGCTCCCCCAAGGAAATGCACAATTGCGATCGGATGCCGGGGAATTAAGACCCAGTTACCAGAGATTTCTTGCCAGTTCATGCCAAACTTGCATCATTAACACATTTTGATCATAAACCTTGTTTTCTGTTGGTATAGTATATGATTTTCTAAATACACTCTCAGAGTCGAGAGTAGACAGCTCCTGAGAGAGCCAAGTTGGATGCATACAAGCTTAAAGCAGAGGAATACCTAGCACCGAGCAGGGGAAATTAGCATCTAGTTTCTGGACAACTGGATGATTGACGGATTTACAGCCAAGGAGCAGTAGAGCCGCAGCTTCTGATTCAACAACTTTTCTCAGTTCCTTAGAAACGCAACCAAAGCGGAGATGAGCTACGAAGGCTCCCCCCCATTCATTAGCAAGACTTCGTGCTTGCCACAATATTTGGTCTGCTTGCTCGAACTGATTATCTTCGTAAAATATTGCCCTAAAGTAGCACGGATCTACCTCTGTCATCCGTGGGCGTGCTGCTAGCGGCTGATGTCTTGGTTGAGTTAAGACAGGTGTGGCAGAGCTTAATGTTGATGCTGCCGGAAAATCTGCACCAAGCTGATTGCTTGAGGGGCTGGTTGCATCAGCCGAGTTGAAGACATCTGGACGCTTACTGCTTTGATTGTCATCTACGACGTAGACGACGTGAACTGTGACTTGCTTCTGAGTGGCTAAACGAGTTTCATTCGCAATCCACAGGGTGATATCCAGCGCCGTTTGACTGCTGGGAGTTCTGTTATACCCAACGACTAAATTAACTGATTTTGTAGATTTAGCCCCATCAGGATGTGGTGAGGCTGGCTCTGGCACCAACACTAGTTGCTCAATTAAGTCCTGACGACCCATTGCGCTTTGAAGGCGGGCTAACATTGGTTCGATATTCACAGCTTTAACCTCTCTCAAATGAAACGCATGAGAGGTGGGTGACTACCCTCTGGATCACGACTGGGTGAACTCCTCTCCAGGTTACCTGTCCCAAAATCGCGTTTAGGGTTGGCGCCACATCGTGGTTCACCAGCGTAACTAGCCGCAAAAAATGGTTTCTCCGCTCTACTCATCAGATAAAACCTTTCTATTGGTGAAACTCTGGAGTAGGCTGAAGTATGAATAGTTAACAGATTAGCATAACACGGCGATTAAAGGCAAGTAATCTGTCTGAAGAAATATGTTTTTGTCCTCCCCTCTATACGGCCTCGCTTCGGGCGTTGCCCCGGAGCGCTATCTTGACCTAAGGTAGGGGGATGCCCTAGCCTACATCACCCTTGCGTCTTAGCCATGCTAGATTTTAGTCAAGTCCTGATTGATAAAACTGACACGATTGTAGAGAACTGGGTTGAAGCCGTTCGCCAAGATAGCCAAATTGAAAGCGCTAAGGCTCTACACTACAAGGCTTTACGTGATAGCCTTCCGCTTCTTCTCCAGTCGATGGCAACAATGCTTTCACAATCTCTTGATAATGACGTTCAGACGCTAGTAGAGGCGAGTTTGGAGCATGGCGTTCTCAGGGCGGAACAAGGATTTGATGCAGGAGAAATTGCGCGGGAGTATCGTCTACTACGACAGGTAACGTTTTCTACCTTAGAGGCAGATCTGCTCGACGGCTCACCAGCAGAAGTGATTCGAGTCTTTCGTCTGATTGATGCTGTAGTCGATGAAGCGATCGCCCGCTGCTTCAACAGCTATACATCGGAGCGACTGCGGGAACTAGAGCAACTTCAAAGTCAGTTGACGCTTAACAATCAGGAATTGACAAGGCTGATTCGCGCTTCGCAGGATAACCTCTCTCTTCTAGCCCACGAACTGAAAAATCCTCTAACTTCAATTATTGGCTACTCGGATCTATTTTTGCGCCAACAACGACAGAAGACTGAGGTCAAGGATACGTTTACGAATCTGGAACACATTGAGCGCGTACTAGGCAATGGCAGACAGCTACTCCGCCTGCTCAACGATGCACTGGAAATCTCTCGGTATGAAGCAGGGCAGATGCAACTGCAGCCAACACCAACCGATGTGCGCGCTTTAATCAAAAGCGTTGTGGAAATGTTGGAGCCGCTGGCTCGGATGAAAGAGCTACAGATAGTGGTGATAGCGATCGCGCCCCCGATCAAGTTCTGACAGACTACTTACGATTACAGCAGATTGTGACGAATCTTGTCAGTAATGGAATTCGCTACACCAAGTCGGGAACCGTTCAAGTAACCTGCCATGTGCTATCCGATCAGCAGTGGGCGATCGCTGTTACTGACACCGGCATTGGAATTGCGCCAGAAGACCAAGCCCATATTTTTGACCCCTACTTTCGAGTTGGAGCGAGCGGCACTCACTTGCCCGAAAGCACTGGTCTTGGTTTAGCAATAGTCTGTCGCCTAGTAAAACTACTGCAAGGCAAAATTGAGATAGTATCGCAGCTTGGAGTTGGCTCCACCTTCACTGTGATTTTGCCGTTAGAAGTCAAACTAGCAGAGGCAGTATTGACAGCTTCAACAACTCAGGTAAAACCTTGAAAACTCTGTTTTTTCAGCAAGCATGTTGTATAGTTTTTAACGTTAAAAATACTGCAAGGCAAAATTGAGCGCGTCTTTCAGTTTTGAGTTGGCTCCACCTTGCAGCGATCGCAGCTAGTAACCCCAAAAAAGTAGTATAAAACTTAACGTTATCTCTGCTAATTATCTATATATCTTAAAACATAGTAAGCGCAGAGATAATATAGTGTTGATGGTGTCTTGATCGGAGTCAAGTACTGAATAAATTAGATTAACAGATTTAGACCTGGGTGCTAATTTTATATAAGGAGAAAATATGGAGCAACGTGCAAAGGCGATCGCAGCCCTTGCAGCTCAACGCTGGCGAGTAGCGCTGTCACTAACGCTGATTATGATGTTTATCTACTTCGGCTTTATTCTACTGATCGCGTTCAACAAACCGCTAATGGGGTCGTTGGTGGTTCCAGGACTCAGCGTGGGTATCTTGCTGGGTGCCTTGGTTATTGTCTCAGCATGGGTACTGATTTATATCTACGTGCGCTGGGCGAACAGCAGCTATGACGAGAAAATCGCTCAACTTATGAAGAAATAAATATGCATACAAGTCTCGGACAATTTAATCCGGTGGCGATTACTTTCTTCTTTCTATTCGTTGCTAGCTCACTCGGTATTACCTACTGGGCAGCAAAGCGCACGAAAAGCACAGCGGCGTTCTACACTGCCGGGGGTAACATCAGCGGCTTCCAAAACGGCCTCGCCCTCGCGGGTGATTTCATGAGCGCAGCCAGCTTCTTGGGCATTGCTGGGCTAGTGGCGCTCAACGGTTTCGACGGATTGATTTACTCGATCGGCTTCCTGGTCGGTTGGCCAATCGTGATGTTCCTGATTGCTGAGCCGGTACGCAACCTGGGCAAATACACTTTTGCCGATGTGGTGGCTTATCGCTTGCGCCAAACCCCAGTGCGAGTTGCGGCAGCGATTGGCACGCTGGCAGTCATTAGCTTTTACTTGATTGCGCAGATGGTGGGCGCAGGTAACCTGATCAAGCTGCTGTTTGGGCTAGATTACGAATTAGCCGTCGTGATCGTAGGCGGGGTGATGCTGGCTTATGTGATTTTCGGCGGCATGATTGCCACCACTTGGGTGCAAATCATCAAGGCGATTCTGTTGCTGGGCGGGGCTACGTTGATGGCTATTTTGGTACTTGCCAAATTTGGCTTCAACCCCCTGGCACTTTTCGATGCCGCAGCTGTCAAATATAAAGCAGGTGTCCTCGCTCCTGGCAAACTGGTATCTGACCCGTGGAATGCCATCTCTCTAGGAATGTCACTGATGCTGGGCACTGCCGGATTGCCTCATATCTTAATGCGTTTTTACACTGTGCCAGACGCAAAGTCAGCTCGCAACTCGGTCACTTATGCAACAGCGTTTATTGGTTTCTTTTACCTGCTCACCTTCATCCTTGGCTTTGGGGCGATGATGTTTGTGGGTCAAGCCGATATCAAGAAAATTGACGCTGGCGGCAATATGGCTGCGCCGATGTTAGCAGAAGTATTAGGCGGTAGTGCCTTCTTGGGCTTTATCGCTGCAGTTTCCTTCGCCACTATTTTGGCAGTTGTGGCTGGGCTAACACTCTCTGGAGCCGCAGCATTGTCCCATGACTTGTGGGTGAATGTGGTACGTGGTGCTCACGCCAATGAGGCAGAGCAACTTAAAGTGGCGCGTGGGGCGACGATTTTGCTCGGGATTGTGGCAATAATTCTGGGCATAATCTTCAAGGGGCAGAATGTAGCGTATATGGTCGGTCTGGCGTTTGCGATCGCAGCGAGTGCCAACTTCCCAGCCCTCCTGCTCTCGATGCTCTGGCGGCGCTTCACAACTAACGGCGCGGTGCTGAGTATGCTAGTAGGGACAATCTCGGCATTGGTACTGATTTATCTTTCTCCAGCTATTCAAATTGACGTACTTAAGCATTCCTCAGCAGCGTTCCCCCTCAAGAACCCAGGCCTGGTGACTATCCCCCTGTCGTTTATAGTAGGGATTGTGGTTTCTCTTGTCGCTCCTGAGAAGTTGGCGCAGCAGAAGTTTGCCGAGGTCGAGCAACAAATACACTTGGGACCGGCAGCTGAGTAAAATCAATATTCAATTAAAACCATGACTGCACTCTCGAAAACTGCATTTCCCCTGACGGCAGTAGTGGGTCAGGAAGCGATAAAATTAGCCTTGCTGTTGGCAGCTGTTGATCCGGGGTTGGGGGGAGTTGCGATCGCTGGTCGTCGCGGCACCGCTAAATCCGTCATGGCTCGCGCCCTCTACGCCCTGCTGCCACCAATTGAGGTGGTTAAAGGCTCACTCAGCAACTGCGACCCCAGCTGCCCCGAAGAGTGGGATGACCAGCTGTTGGCAGAAGCATCTGATCAATCGACGCTGCCCACGGAAGTCATCCCAGCCCCGTTTGTACAAATTCCTCTTGGTGTCACAGAAGACCGACTACTCGGTTCGGTCGATGTGGAGAAATCGGTTAAACAGGGGGAACCAGTGTTTCAACCGGGGTTGCTGGCGCTTTGCCACAGGGGTATCCTTTATGTGGATGAAATTAATTTACTAGATGACCAAATAAGCAATCAGCTATTGAGTGTTTTAAGCGAGGGACGCAACCAGATTGAGCGGGAGGGCATTAGTTTTCAGCATCCCTGTAAGCCGCTGTTCATTGCTACTTACAACCCGGAAGAGGGAGCGTTGCGAGAACATTTGCTGGATCGGATGGCGATCGCGCTCTCGGCTGATGGTGTACTAGGCTTAGATGAACGGGTGCAGGCAGTAGACCAAGTTATCCAATACTCCAAATCACCCGAGCTGTTTTTGAATCAGTACAGCGAAGACCTGGATAGCCTCAAGACTCAAATCATCCTAGCGCGAGAATGGTTGAAGGATGTCCGCATTACCCAGGAGCAAATTGCCTATCTAGTTGACGAGGCAATTCGAGCGGGGGTGCAGGGACATCGAGCGGAGCTATTTGCCCTACGTGTAGCCAAGGCAGCTGCTGCAATCGAAGGACGCACACAAGTGACTGCTGAGGATTTGCGCCGTGCGGTGGAGCTGGTAATTGTGCCACGGGCGACGGTTGTGCAGACACCACCGGAAGAATCGCCAGCACCGCCACCGCCGCCTCAAACTCAGGATGCCCAAGATGAATCTGAACAAGAGCAGGAACAGGAAGAGAACGAGAATCCCGATCAACCTGAGCAGGAACCGCCCAGTATCCCGGAAGAATTTGTCTTTGATCCTGAAGGGGTAATCCTTGATCCCAGTGTTCTTTACTTTGCCCAGATGGCTCAGCGGCGCGGCAAGTCTGGTAGTCGCAGTCTGATTTTTTCGGAAGACAGAGGTCGTTACGTTAAGCCGGTGTTGCCCAAAGGGGCAGTAAAACGCATTGCCGTCGATGCTACGCTCAGGGCAGCTGCCCCATATCAGCTAAGTCGGCGTCAGCGCCAACCTGACCGGCGGGTGATTGTAGAGCAGGGGGATATTCGGGCGAAGCGCTTGGTACGCAAAGCTGGGGCGCTGGTGGTTTTTGTAGTGGATGCCTCTGGCTCGATGGCGCTGAACCGGATGCAGTCGGCTAAAGGGGCTGTGCTGCGGTTGTTGACAGAGGCTTATGAAAACCGTGACCAAGTAGCGCTGATTCCTTTCCGGGGAGAACAGGCGGAGGTACTGCTGCCTCCAACTCGTTCAATTGCATCTGCGCGGCGGCGTCTGGAGCGTATGCCTTGTGGGGGTGGTTCGCCTCTGGCTCATGGTCTGACTCAGGCAGTTAGGGTGGGTAGTAATGCTCAGATGAGTGGAGATATTGGTCAGGTGGTGATTGTAGCGATTACTGATGGGCGGGGCAATATTCCCCTGGCGCGATCGCTAGGTACACCGCTTCAAGTTGGGGAAAAGCCAGATATTAAAGGGGAACTTTTAGAGATTGCTGCTAAGATTCGGGCGCTGGGAATGCAGCTATTGGTGATTGATACGGAAAATAAATTTATTTCCACTGGGTTTGCCAAGGAATTGGCGCAGCAGGCAGATGGGAAATATTACCACTTACCGAAGGCGACAGATCAAGCGATTGCGGGGGTAACAAGGGGGGCGATCGCTGACATCAAATCCCGCTAAAAAACTGGCTCACGCCCCATTGCCCATTTGTCAACCACTGCGGGTCTTCACGACTCAATGCCTCTGCTTGCCCTGGGTGGAAACCCGCCACAATTTCTGACTTAAGGGTGCGCAGAGCAGCAAAGGTGGCTGGGAAGTAGCACACGATATCTGCAAAAAAGGTGGTAAAATTCCAGTGGTGATCGCGCTTTAGCCGCTGGGTAAGTGTGATGTGGGCGAAAGAGCCTGACTCCGACATCATTAACGCTGGAGGGAGCGGTAATCGAGGTTGCTGAAATTGAGTCACCAGAAAATTCTCCTCTCCAATCACGCGATCGCGCTTGATCAATTGTAGATATTTATTCTGCCGCACATTGTACCCGTGATCAGCTGCTTGAGAGCATCCCGGCGTTTGAGCCAAAGCTGGCGCAAAAAGGCAATCCCTGTTCCTTTATACTGCTTTTTAAATTTCCGGCAATCCTGTTTAACTTGAAGCCACAATTGGCATAGATCTTTGAAGGTGGGGCACGTCTCAATTAAAAGGGCGATCGCATCTTTCCACTCTTGCAATTTCCGATAACTGATAAATTGTCCCCCGCGATCCAGACGATGGACAAACAACACGTAACGCCAGCATTGCACGCGCACAATGAAAGAGGCAGGAATTCCCAGAAATTGGGCAATCGTATCGACCGTAATGCGGAATGTTTTGGCGGGTTGAATGCGGCGAAACAGGGCAGTGATGATTGCGTTACTCTACTTCTAGCCGTTGGGTGATTTGTCTGGGTTAGCTGCTTTGACTGAAATTATTCTAACTCACTTGCATTGCGTCTTGCACCTTTGAAAGTAAAATTAGGATAAATTTTTGCTGGTGCAAAACTGAATCGCTTGTGCTGTGATAGTTTGAGAAGGGATGCGGTTGGGCAAAATGTCAGGATTATATAACAATGTGGTGGTAGACAACGAGCAGGAATTGCGTCCTGTTCGCTTTACTGATAGGGGGCGTGTGCGGTTGGGCAAAATTCTGAAAGCAGCAAGAGAACGAAAAGGTTGGTCTACAACAGAGACAGAGTTTAAGACCAAAGAATACGAGGCAGCGCTGTTCATAACAGCAGGTGAACCTGTGCCGAAAGATATAGGTATCAGCAGCGCCACAGTCAGCCGCTACGAGCGGGGTAAGAGTGACAACCTCGACTGGCACTCGCTCTGTCTGCTATGCTTCGTTCTGAAGCCGGTAGACCCGGTGACAGGGGAACCGCTTGAACCTGGAAATGCTCTGTATATCGCGTCTGAGCATCCACCATACAACGCAGCCAAGTTGTACTAGTAGACATGTTCCTCAAATCCCGCTAACCTCAAGCCCCAGGCTGCAAAACCTGAGATTGCAGTAATGACAGCAATTGCTGTGTACCCTTTTGCAGGTATCGTGTTACCGTCATCGGGCTGATACCAATTTGCTTGGCTGCCTCTTTGCGAGAAAGTTCTTTCAAGAACACAAACTCAACAGCTTTCCTAGTTTTTTCTTCCAACTGGCTCATAGCCCTTTGCAGTTGTTGGCGGTCTTCTTCTTGTTGCTGGAGGACATTAGAGCGCGGACACTGGAGAGCCTCACCCAAGGTTATTGGGCACTCAAGGTGCTGAACCAGGGTAGCATCCAAACTCAAAGTTATGGCGTTTTTAGCTGCTAACTTGATCTCTAGCCATTCGTGAACGGATATCTTGAGTTCCTGGGCAATTTCAGTATCTTTGGGGGGGCGATCTAGGACTAAAGCCAATTCTTGGCCAACCTTTTGCCCCTCGTTGTAAAATTCTTGCCAGCGGCGGGGAATTTTTACCATACTACTGTGATCGCGCAAAAAATGGAGAATCTCACCCCTAATATAGGGAAAGGCAAAGGAACTAAAAGCATATCCTTGATTAGGGTCAAAACGCTCAATGGCGCGAATCAAACCAAAGTAACCGATTTGTTCTAAATCTTCATAGGGTTCATTGCATTGATGGCTGAAGTGATGAGCCATCTTCCGCACCAAACCAGTATTTAACTCTACCAATTGATTTCGAATTTCAATACAAGGATTGTGGTAGTAGGAAACTAATAATTCCATCCCATCGGAACGAATACAGGACTGAGTTGCCGTCATAAAAAATCCCTACTTTGTGAGCATCTCTTCCCTTTGGACGAGCGACAGTATTTGCTTAACGTTGATCAAAGATGAGATTATTGTCTGTAGGAAAAGTCGGATTAACCATCGTCTTTACACGGAACTTGTGAAGGGGCTCCCGAGCTAACTCGGCATTTTCACGTACATTTTTGGCTCCGCCGTCTGGCTGGGTTTAGCTTTTCTTAAGGTAGAGAAGTGGCAAATGCTGCCAATTACCCCCTTAGCCCCTGGCTGATAGTTCAGGATCTAAGTCACAATGGGTGTAAACAGAAATCTTGTCGCTTTACCACAAACTGTAAATTTAAGAAAGTCCTATGAGTAGCACCAGCAACTTCCGTGAAGCCATTCGTGAGGCTAAAACCCATGGAATCGTCGGCCCCAATGTGATTGCGAACGCCCTGCCCTATGTGGGTGGCGGTCTGGTCTTAACGGCACTGGGCACCTACGGCGGCATCAATGTTATCGGCACCAATCCAGGAATTTTCTTTCCCACATTCTGGGGTGCCCTGATTTTGCAGTTGATTCTTTTCTTTGTCGCCAGCGGAGTTGCACAAAGGGGGAACAACCAAGTCGCACTGCCCCTGCTCGCAACCTACAGCCTGCTAACGGGCTATACCCTAACTGGCTTGATCTTTGTGGCATTGAGAAGCCAAGGTGTGGGCGTTGCAGGAATTGGTTTTGCCGCTCTTGGCTGTGGTATTACCTTTATCGCCGCCCGTCAAATCGGCTCCAATCTCTCTGAGCGCGACGGCATGGCCTTGACTAGAACGATAGGGCTAGGCGTGATAGCTCTAATTGTTGTAGTATGCGGTCAACTGCTGTTGGGATTGTTTGGTGTCCACACGCCAACATGGCTAGAGATCGCCATTTCTGGTCTAGGGGTGTTTCTGTTCGCCGGTGCTGCGGTGGTAGATTTCTACGTCCTGCCCCGCACTTACCGCAATGATCAGTACTTACCTGCTGCTTTATCGATGTACCTGACATACATTAACCTGTTCATTTTCATCTTGCGGTTACTGATTGCCATCAATAGTCGCGACTGAGCGAGGTTAAGCTTAGTAAGCTCAAAACACATTTAAGTTACCTATTGAGGTGGGGTGTGGGGACGAGTGTCGGGGGAAAGAATATTCTTTCCCCCGAACTCTCGGGTAGGGAACCCACACCCTATACCGGCGCTACGGAAACGGACTGACTCTTTTTTTGTTAAGTCTAGCTAAAATTAAAAATATAAATATCGTAAACACTATGGAAGCCCTAGAGATCAAACGCGAAGTCGAAATATTGTTCCAGCGCCTGGGTAAAACCCAGGACTATCTTTGACATACCAGCACTAACCGCCAAAATTCAAGACTTGGAACAAATAGCAGCCCAGCCGGAATTTTGGGACGATCAAACAGCTGCCCAGCAGACGCTGCAAGAACTCAACGACCTCAAGGATCACATTCAGCAGTATGACCACTGGCAAGCCAGCCTAGAAGACACCAAGGCTGTTCTAGAGCTATTGGAATTAGAAACCGACGAGGGGTTACTGCAAGAAGCCGAATCTAATATCACTCAGCTGAGTCGTGAACTTGACCAGTGGGAGTTGCAACAGCTGCTGTCTGGTCTCTACGACGAAAAAGGAGCCGTGCTGACGATTAACGCCGGTGCCGGAGGTACTGACGCCCAAGACTGGGCAGAGATGCTGGTGCGAATGTACACCCGGTGGGGAGAAAATCAAGGCTACAAGGTAAATCTAGCTGAAATCTCAGAAGGGGATGAAGCTGGGGTTAAATCGGCAACCCTGGAAATTACCGGTCGCTATGCCTATGGCTACCTGCACGCAGAGAAAGGAACTCATCGCTTGGTTCGGATCTCACCATTTAATGCTAACGGCAAGCGCCAGACGAGTTTTGCTGGAGTTGAAGTGATGCCACAAATAGATAACTCTGTGCATCTGGAAATTCCAGACAAGGATCTAGAAATTACCACAACCCGCGCTGGTGGTAAGGGTGGGCAGAATGTCAACAAAGTAGAAACAGCAGTGCGGATTGTTCACATTCCTACTGGGGTTGCAGTACGTTGTACCCAAGAGCGAAGTCAGTTGCAAAACAAAGAAAAAGCCCTCGCCATCCTTAAGGCCAAACTACTGATCATTGCCCAAGAGCAACGCGCCCAAGAAATTGCTCAGATCCGGGGTGATATGGTCGAAGCCGCCTGGGGCAACCAGATCCGTAACTATGTATTCCATCCGTACCAGCTGGTGAAGGATCTGCGTACCAATGTTGAAACGACTGCCGTCACCGACGTACTCAATGGTGAACTCGACCTGTTTATCCAAGCCTATCTGCGCCAGGAAAATCAACTTGTAGAACGTGCCTCTGCCTAGAACGAGACTCAGTACCTGTGGCCCTGGAGCCAAGAGCAGCACCCCTCTCACCTTTAAGGTCATTCCTGTGATAAATTCATCTTCATCTAACCAGACTGTGGATAATCAGTATTCTGAACCTACGCACGCCAGTTCCGCTGAGGGCCGCCTAGCTCCTGAATCTACGCCAGCGGCGACGGAACCTAAACCTAGTTATGTTAAGCTGGCGATGCGTAATATGGTGCGCAAGCGGGGTACTTCCCTGAAACACTTCGCAGTGACAACAATTGGGCTTTTGGCTTTTCTCGTGGGTCTTGCCTACCTGACTCGCTAAGGACAAAGCAACGCGAATAGGAGATGAGTGGCGTGCAAGTGGAAGTGGATGTGCAGGATTGTTTCTACCCAATCGCTGCCGAAACTTGGCAAACTTGGTTCCATCGCTGGCTGGAACTCCTGCACCCTAACATCCCACCGGCGGAAATTTACGAACTCAGCCTACGCTTGAGTGACGATCCGGGAATTCAAGCGCTCAATTCCCAGTACCGTCACCAGAACCGGCCTACTGATGTTTTAGCCTTTGCAGCCTTAGAGGTGGATTTTCCTCAACCAGCTGAGCTATTGGCGTCCCTGTCCCTATATCTTGGTGATATAGTTATTTCGGTCGATACAGCTGCCCGGCAAGCCCAGCAACAGGGCCATAGTTTGCAAACCGAGCTAGTTTGGTTAGCGGCTCATGGTCTGCTACACTTGCTAGGCTGGGATCACCCGGATGAAGATAGCCTGACACGAATGCTAAATCAGCAAGTCATTTTGTTACAGGCTATCGGCTTTGACCTTAAGACAACATAAACTCTGAGGGAAAGACAGTGTAGTTGATCTAATTACTGATCGTATAATCTTTTCTAGTCCAAATAGACTGTTCTTATAGAGAATAGAATGAGCGGATAATTCCATTAGGAACGGCGAAGCCTCTTGCCCACCTACTCCTCTGTTCTAGTCTCCTAATATATGTCTCAAGAACTTTCGACTTCAAAGCCAAACCAACCAGAAAAGGTTGCTACGAGCAAGCGGGAGTTGTCCTGGCGGGTTGCCTCGAATTTACTCAATAGTTTCAAATATGCCTGGTGCGGAATAAGCTACGCTTTTCAAACTCAACGTAACTTTCGCATTCACGTAGGTATAGGCGCTCTGGCAATCAGCTTCGGCGTGATTCTACATCTGCGACCAGTAGAGATGGCAGTCATTGGGTTAACCAGTGGGTTGGTTTTGGTGATGGAGTTACTAAATACAGCAATTGAGTCAGTGGTTGACTTAACCGTGAAGCAGTCTTACCACGAACTAGCCAAAATTGCAAAGGACTGTGCCGCCGGTGCTGTCCTTGTCTCGGCTCTGGCAGCGCTTCTGGTAGCGGGGACCCTGTTGCTCCCTCCAATGCTTGTGCTGATTCAGTCCGCTCTAAGCTAGAAGGGAAGCCAGACAGCACGGGAGTATAAGCTTTGATTATAGTCATCGATAACTACGACAGTTTTACATACAATCTGGTGCAGTATTTGGGAGAACTGGGAACAGAGTTCCCGGTGGCAGGTGAGATTCAGGTATACCGCAATGATCAGATTTCGCTGGAGCAGATCCGCCAATTGCACCCAGATGGGGTGGTGATTTCCCCTGGACCAGGTCGCCCCGAAGATGCAGGCATTTCCCTGGATTTGATTCAACAGCTGGGAGCTACTTTACCGATTCTGGGGGTATGCTTGGGGCATCAAAGCATTGGTCAAGTATTCGGTGGTCACATCGTCTCTGCCCCAGAGTTAATGCATGGCAAAACTTCTCAGGTGTCTCACACCGGGGTGGGGGTTTTTCGGGGATTGGACAATCCAGTCACCGCAACCCGGTATCATAGTCTGGTGATTGACCGGCTGACTTGCCCGGAAGTCCTGGAAATTACTGCCTGGGTTGATGATGGAACCATCATGGGTGTACGACACCGGAACTATACTCACATCGAGGGCGTCCAGTTCCACCCGGAGAGTGTACTGACGACTTCAGGAAAGCAGTTATTGCGAAATTTCCTGGAACAAGTGCAGTCGTCAGTGGTTTGATGGAGAAATGATGAAACGGCGAAAGTTACTCACGCTAGGTGGAACCGGGTTGCTGACGACCATTTTCACTGGGTTAGCTTCAGAATTTATTGCTTATTCGGCACAAAAAGACAGTTCATTATCAATTCAGTGGCTGGGTCATACCTGTTTTCTGTTTACCGGCGGGGGAGCGCGGATCTTGGTAAATCCGTTTCGGACGGTGGGCTGCACAGCGAGATACCGCTTACCCAAGGTGAAGGCAGATTTAGTCCTGATCAGCAGCCAGCTACTGGATGAAGGAGCAACAGAAGGGCTGCCTGGTAATCCCCGGTTAATCTATGAGCCGGGTGTTTACCAGTTCAAAAGCCTACATTTCCAGGGATTTACTACAGACCACGATCGCCTGGGTGGAAAGCGGTTTGGCAGCAATGTGGCTTGGCGCTGGACTCAGGGGGGAATTAATATTTTGGACTTGGGGGGATCTGCTGCACCGATTACGGTTGAGCAAAAAATTCTTATGCAGCGTCCTGATCTGCTATTGCTGCCAGTGGGTGGCGGTCCGAAAGCCTACACACCTCAGGAAGCAAAGCAGGCGATTCAAACCCTTAATCCAAGGTTGATTATTCCCACTCAATACCGCACCGCAGCCGCTGATCTCCCTACCTGCGATATCGTTCCATTGGATGAATTCTTGGTATTGATGAATGGAGTGCCGGTGCGCCGCTCCCAAAGTGACAAGATTAATATCACCTCAGCTGATTTGCCAGAGAATGGCTCGGCGATTCAAGTGTTGAGCTACAAATTCTAGCCACGTAGGATGTGGGGTGCGGGGTGTGAGCCCCTTGTCACGCGCGGTTGGGACAAGGGTTGCATGCCCCGAAAAAGCATCTCAAATTTAGTCGCTTGTTTTCAGGTGGGGATGATTTGAGCAGGGGGAGACTCATACTTACACCATTCAGTTTCTCCTATTTCTTCTACCAGAGAGCGTTTTGGCAGAAGTTTAGTCTATTTTCTTGAGGATCAGCTTAATCGTCCGCTTTATAGCCTGCTTTCTGCTCGTCGGCTTGCACGGCTGCGATCGCAACAACACTTATAAACAGGTTTTTCTCAGGTAGCCGCTTTGGGTCGTTTTAGGAGAAACCAGTACTTGTTTAAATCTGAATTAATAGATTCCATCGACTGAAATTGCATGTTTATGCTTTGCTTTGATCTAAATTTAATCTACTCCTAACCACTTTAACAATCGGCAAAAATCATGAGAAAATCATAAAAATATTAGACTAAAGTCATAGAGTTAGTTCATTTATAGTCGGAATAATTTAGCTGAAAATCATAAACTTCGTTATTTTTTAGTCGGCAACTAGAAATTCTCCTATTTCCTGCTAGGAATACCGAACCCGAGGAGAGAGCCTGACTCGACCACAGAGCTCGATTGAAGACATGCTGGTAAAATTGGTAATAACATCTTCACTTCTGGGCCTGAAGGGGTGACAAGGAGGGCTACAACACTTATAGGTTCAAGGTTTCAGGTATTCATGGTATAAAGAAAAGAGGTCTAGCTTTGTCAACAAGACCTCCTTAATGATAAGATGCCTGAATTTTA
>JAABUX010001637.1_pt1 | contig 33372 bp, 33 predicted proteins | sample 5561851 | NCBI WGS metagenome assembly JAABUX01 (sample SAMN10711883, study PRJNA513361) | rock metagenome | isolation source: Antarctica rocks | place: Antarctica: Victoria Land, Richard Nunatak red sandstone | collected 2016-01-03
GGAGCTCCAGGGCATCCTCGACGCTGTCTGCTACGCGCCGTGATCGCGGTCATGCCTGACCCAGCTCACCCAAAATGGGCAAATCGAGGACCTCACGGACCGGTGATATGGGCAAAGTCGAGACAGCTAGCTTCCGCGCCGAGGGGTGGAGGCAGCGCAAACCGTCAAGGCAAGCCGCAGATGACAGGCAGCACGGACAGCCGACGCCCCAAGCTTTACCCAATGCGCCGGGACTAACTGCTGTTCGGGTTCCTGATCTACTAGATAACTATGCGGCCATCGGCCCGTTCGCCGTCACGGCCCATGATACCCAGTCGGTGCAGATATCCGGCTTATGGGCAGTCATCACGTCCCTGCTCATGGTCGTCACCGCAACGGTGGGCAGGCAGGACAGAACCATCGTGGTGGCAGCCAGTCCGTGCAGGATGCCTCCGCGCCCGTCCTGGCCGGCTGCCGCCCCGGGTGGACGCACCTGGACCGCAGCTACGCTTCCCAACCTTGCCTTAGGACGGGTTGCCCTCGCCTGGCTTGCCCTCCTCGACGTACTCGGCCGGGGCGCCCGGCTTATGGCTTGCGTCCTTGCTGTGCCCGCCCAGGCCGCGCGCCGCGTCGCTGCTGCCGGTCTTCGGGTTGGGTGCGCTGGCGGTGCCGGTCGCCTTGGTGTCTGGAGTCTTGTCGGTCATCATTGGCCTCCTTTGCCGCGGGGACAACGTGGCCGCGCCGGCAACGGTTGCCACGCCTGCCCCGGCGGCGGATGCTCTCCGCCTTGCCCGGGAACCCGCCCCATGTCGCCCAGGCCGGAGCTTTGGGCAGCCGCGGCCCCAGCCCAGCCCGGCGCGGATGCCCTCGCCGCCGAGTAGCGCCTAGCGCAACGGGGCCATGCCGCCGTTGCCGCGACCCGGCGCGCCGACTACATCCCGTGCATGAAACGACGCGCCTTGCTGTTGTCCACCCTGCTCCTGCCGCTCGCCGCCCCAGCCTGGGCGCAGCTTCGCCCAGCGGTGCTGACGCAGCAGGACCGCGCCGACATCGCCCGGATTGAGATCTACCTCAATGGCATCCGCACCCTGCACTCCCGCTTCCTGCAGGTCGCCCCCAACGGCGCCACCAGCGAGGGCCAGGCTTGGCTGCAGCGGCCCGGGCGGCTGCGCTTCCAGTACGACCCGCCCAGCCCCTTTCTGTTGGTCGGCGGCAATGGCCTACTGGTGTTCAACGACAAGCAACTGCGGCAGACCAGCAACATCCCCCTGGGCTCGACGCCGCTGGGCCTGTTGCTGCAGGACAACCTGCGCCTGTCCGGCGACGTGACCGTGACCGGCCTGGTGCACCAGCCCGGCGCCCTGCAGGTCAGCGTCGTCCGCACCAAGTCCCCCGCCGACGGCACCCTGACGCTGGTCTTCGCCGATGCGCCGCTCGCCCTGCGCCAGTGGACAGTGATCGACGCGCAGCGGCAGGAAACCCGGGTGACGCTGTACAACGTCGAACTGGGCGGCACCTTCGACCAGAGCCTGTTCACGTTCATCGACCCCAGGTTCTTCCAGAACAACCAGAACTGATTTCGCTTTGAATTGGCACGTGTGTTGCACACACTAGCCCATGGACATGATGGCACCATGAAGCCGCTGATCGGGATTTCCTGCTGCACCAAGGCCTTTGGCATCTACGGCATGGTAAACCACGCCGCCTCTGACACCTATGTCCGCGCCGTGGACCAGGTGATGAACGCCGTCCCGGTGCTGGTGCCGGCCAATGGGGACGCCGCCGACATCGGCACCCTGCTGGCCCGTCTGGACGGCATCGTGCTGACCGGCAGCCGCTCCAACGTGCAGCCCAGCCTGTATGGCGGCCCGCCGCACCCCGCCGATACGCCGGAGGACGCGCAACGCGACGCCGTCACCTTGCGGCTGATCCGGGCCGCCATCCAGGCCGGGGTGCCAGTTCTGGCGATCTGCCGGGGGCTGCAGGAGATGAACGTGGCACTGGGCGGCACGCTGCACCAGCGGCTGCAGGATTTGCCGGGCCGGCTGGACCACTCGACGCCGCTGCATCCCAACGCGCGCGTACGGACGGCCAAGGCGCATGGCCTGGCGGTGGCGCCGGGCAGTTGGCTGCACCAGGTGGCCGGAACGGCGGACATCGGCGTCAACTCGCTGCATAACCAGGGCATCGACCGTCTGGCTCCCGGGCTGGTGGTGGAGGCAACGGCGCCGGACGGCACCATCGAGGCCGTGCGCCTGCCCGGCGCCCGCGCCTTGACGGTGGGCGTGCAGTGGCACCCGGAGTATGATTTCGCAGAAGATGCGGTTTCCCACGGCATCTTCGCCGCATTTGCCGATGCGGTGCGCCGGGCCGATGCAGGGCGCAGCGAAGCAGCAGGGGCGCTGCTGGCGGCGGAGTGAGCCATGCTGGAGGCAAGGCTTGGCAGTCCCGGCGACCTGGCCTTCGTGCAGGCTGCGACGCTGGCGGCTTACTCGGTCTATCTTCCCATCCTGGGCGCCATGCCGCTGCTCGTGGATGCCGACCATGCTGCCGCCATCGCCCTGGGCCAGGTCTGGCTGGTGCGGGACGGCCAGGCGGATGCCGGGCTGCTGGTGCTGGAAACCGCGCCGGCCTACCTGATGATCGAAAGCCTGGTCGTGCTGCCGGCGCACCAGGGCCAAGGCCTCGGGCGGTGGATGCTCAGCTTCGCCGAGCAGCATGCGCTAAGCATCGGCCTGCCGGAGTTGCGGCTTTACACCAATGCGAAGATGTCGCGGAACATCCGCATGTATGGCTTGGCTGGCTTTATTGAAACGGACCGGCAACCCACCCCGCACCGGACGGACTCCATCCGGGTTTACATGACCAAGCGCCTGGATGACCAAGCAGGGCAATCGCCTGCAACATAGAGGCTTCCTCTCCCTCCGGGAGAGGAAGCCAGTGCATGCCTCACTGTCCGGCGGCGGCCTTGGCCTCATGCTTGGCAACCCGCGCCGCCTCCTCCGCCGCAGCTTCGGCTTGACGGTCAGCGACCTCCTGCGAGTGGTGGCGGTAGCCGTCCACCGCCTGCATCGCGTGCCGGTTGGCCACGCCCTCCGCCTCGGCTGCCGATGTGGCCAGGCTCTCGGCCTTCTCGAAGTTGCCCGATGCGCAGTGCTTGGCCGCATCGTGATGCATCTTCGCCGCTACCTCGAAACTATGCGCGGCGTCCTCGTGGTGCTTGGCCGCGGCTGCCTTGATGTCGTCCATGATGCTTCTCCATGATAGGTGGAACGGTCGCTATCTGCCATGCCTCGGCGCTTGCAGGCTACGTGCTTTGGCAGTCATCGCCGGGCCGATTACGTAGGTTCGATCTTTTGGCGGCAAGTGCAAGGGGGCTGGCTAGGCTGCCTGCCGTGTCAGGTCGTGCAGCAGCACGGCGGCGGCCTGGGCGACGTTCAGGCTCTGCACCGCGCCCCGGCCATCGATGCGGACCCGGCGCCTGCAGGTCTCCAGCGCCTCGAACCCCACTCCGCGCTCCTCGTTGCCCAGCACCAGCGCCACCGGGCGGTCGCGCGGCAGGGTGGACAGCGGCACGGCGTCGGCGGTCAGCGTGGCGGCCACTGTGCGGTAATGCGGGTCCAGCGCCAGCAGCGCCTTGCGGAGGTTGCGCGTCTTGTAAACCTCCAGGTGCTCCAGCCCGCCCTCCGCCACGCGGTAGGCCGCGTCGGACGGCATCGCCTGCAGCGGCGTCTCGTGCAGCAGCAGCGCGCCCACGCCGAAGAATGCGGCGCTGCGGGCGATGGCGCCCAGGTTGTGCGGGTTCCCAATGCCATCCAGCACCAGGATCAGCGGATGCCGCGGCACCCGAACGAAGTCCATCATGCCCAGCGGCCGCGGCGTGGCGATGGCGACGATGCCGCCGTGGTGCGGCGTGCCGGCCGCCTTCTCCAGTTCGTCCGGCGGCAGCAGGCGATAGGGCCGGCGCACCCGGGCCAGCTCGGCGCACAGCGGGCCGGCGCTGGTCTTGTGGTCGTCGTCGTAGAACAGGCGCACCACGTCGTCCGGGCGGCGGGCGAACAGGGCGGTGACGGCGTTCAGGCCGCAAATCCGGTCATCGGGCATCGGCCGTGCTTCCGCCGGGTGGGCGGCCCTGTCAACCTGGCCGGCATGGTCCCCCCGATCCTGTTCCAGGACGCGCGCTTCGTCGTGCTCGACAAGCCCGCGGGCCTGCCGGTGCATCCGGGGCCGCGCGGCGGGCCGAGCGTGGAGGACTGCTTCCCCCTGCTGTCCCGCCGCCGCGACGGGCCATGGCTGGCGCACCGGCTGGATGCCGACACCTCCGGCTGCCTAGTGGTGGCGCTGCGCCGGGCGGCGCTGCACGCGGCGCAGGCGGCGTTCGCGGCGGGCACAGTTCGCAAGACCTACTGGGCGGTTGTGCACGGCGAGCCGCCGGGGCAGGAGGGCGTGGTCACGGCCGCCCTGCAAAAGCGCACCGACCCGGCAGGCTGGCGCATGGTCGCGCATCCGGACGGCCAGCCCGCGCGTACGGCCTGGCGGCGGTGCGGCGGCGCCGATGGGCTGAGTTGGCTGGAACTGCAGCCGCAGACCGGCCGAACCCATCAGGTCCGCGTCCACTGCGCAGCACTCGGCTGCCCCATCGTGGGCGACCCGGTGTACGGCGACGGCGCAGGCCGCCTGCACCTGTTGGCCCGCGCCATCCTGCTGCCGCTCGACCCGCCGGTGCAGGCCGCCGCGCCTCCGCCGCCGCACATGCAGGCGGCCCTGCGCGCCTGTGGCTGGGACGGCCGCTAGCCGATCAGGAACCAGCAGCGGAACACCAGCGTCTCCGGCCAGGTCTGCCGCGTCAGCCCGCCCAGCCGCAGCGCCCCCATCCGCTGCCGGAACCGGCTCTGCAACGCGATGTCGAGCACCTCCAGATCCGCCGCCGCCGCCGCCGAAAGCAGGTGCGGCTGGGCGCGCAACGCCGAGACATGGCCGCGCAGCACGCGCATGAAGATGCCGGGGCCCCGGCGCAGCGCCGCCACCGCCCGCCGCCGCATGGAGGGCGGGGCGCCGACCATGTTGCCGGGATGCTGCCGATACAGCACCGTCGGCGTCTCGTCCGCGATCAGCCGCCCCCCGGCGGCGGCCACCACCAAGTAGCACCACCAGTCATGCAGGCTGGTCGGCGGCGGCTGGCTGCTAGCGACCAACTGGACTGCGGCCCGGTTCAACTGCACCGTGCAGCCGGTGGCGACGTTCTGCGTCAGCGCCGCCGGGAAGCTCGGCGGGTGGCGCAGCAACTCGGATTCGCGGATGCGCCGCAGCTCGTGGTCCACCAGGACCTGCCGGCTGCAATACAGCGTCGGCGCCGGGCTGCTCCCCAGCGCCGCCACGCCCAGCGCCAGCTTCTCCGGCAGCCAGACGTCGTCCTGGTCGGCGAAGGCGATCACATCCGGGTCGGCCGCCGCCGCGGCGCGCAGCAGCGCCATGAAGCTGCCCGTCGGGCCAAGCCGCCCCTGCTGCCCCGCGACCTCAATGCAGCGCGCGCCCTCCGGACCCGCCATGAAGTCATGCATGACCCTCTCCGTCCCGTCGCTGCTGCCATCGTCGCGCCAATAGAGCGTCCAGCAGGACAGCGTCTGCCGCTGCAGGCTGGCAAGCTGCGCCGCCAGGAATGGGGCGCCGTTGAATGTTGACAGCAGGATGGCGACCTTCGCTCGTCCCAGGTCGGGTGCCTGTCCCAGGCCGGGCGCTTGTCCCAGGCCGGGTCGGGATGGGCTATGCTGCGCCGGGCGCACGACGGGGCCGTCAGGACGGCTGCGAGGCGGGCGCCAGCAGCTCGTCGACGGTGCGGGCCACGCTGGCGCGCCAGTCCGGCAGGCGCACGCCGAACGCCTGTGCCAGCTTGCCGCAGTCCAGGCGGCTGTCTGGCGGGCGCCGCGCCGGGGTCGGCCAGTCCTGCGTGGTGATGGCCTCCACCTCCGGCACGCGATGGCCATGGCGTGCCGCATCCTGGAACACCGCCGTCGCCAGTCCGTACCAGGTGGTCGCCCCGGCGCCGCACGCATGGAACACGCCCGACCGAGGATGGTCCTGTCCACCGTCCGCCCCGCCAAGCTGCCGCGCCACGGCGAGGATGGCCCCGGCCAGGTCTTCCGCCGAGGTCGGGCAGCCCTGCTGGTCGGCCACCACGCGCAGCCGCGGCAGCCGCTGCGCCGCGCCGAGCATGGTGCGGACGAAGTTCTTGCCCACCGCCGAATAGACCCAGGACGTCCGCAGCACCACCGCCCCCGGACAGGCGGCCAGCACGGCCTGCTCGCCCTCCAGCTTCGTGCGGCCATAGACGCCGGTGGGACTGGTCGGGTCGGCCTCGGTGTAGGGCGCGCCCTTCAGCCCATCGAACACGTAGTCGGTGGAGATATGGATCATCGGGATTCCAGCGTCGGCGCACAAGGCGGCGAGGGTCGCCGGGCCGTCCCGGTTGGCGCGGCCGGCGGCGTCCGGCTCCGCCTCCGCGGCATCCACCGCGGTCCAGGCGGCGGCGTTGACCAGCAGCGCCGGGCGGGTCGCCTGGAACACGGCGGCCAGGGTGTCCGGCCGGTCGAAGTCGAACTCCGGGCGGCCGACGCGGCGCACGGCAGGGCCGCCAGCCCGCACCAGCGCAGTGGCAAGCTGCCCGGCGCCGCCGGTGACCATGATGCAGCCTGGGATGAGACCCATGCGCGCCCTCCCCTCAGAACAGCGCGGGCGTGTCGGCCCAGCGCGGCAGCACCTGGTCCTTGTCGGACAGCAGCGCCTCCTCCGGGCGGACCGGCCAGGGCAGCGCCAGGCCGGGGTCGTTCCAGATCACGCCGCGCTCCGTCTCCCGGGCGTAGCCGTCGGTGACCTTGTAGATCACCTCAGTGTCGGGCTGCAGCGTGCAGAAGCCGTGCAGGAAGCCCGCCGGCACCCAAAGCTGCGCCCAGTTCTCCGCCGACAGCTCGGCCGCAGCCCACTGGCCGTAGGTCGGCGAGCCCCGCCGCGCGTCCACCGCCACGTCCCAGATCGCGCCGCGGATGCACCGCACCAGCTTGCCCTGCGGGTGCGGCGCCACCTGGCAGTGCAGGCCGCGGACCACGCCGCGGTCGCGCGACAGGCTGTGGTTGTCCTGCACGAACACCGCGTCGATCCCGGCGTCGCGGAGGGCGCCCTGCTTGAACACCTCGGAGAAGAAGCCACGCGGGTCGCCGAAGCGTGGCGGCGTGACCAGGATCAGGTCCGGCACGGCCAGTCGTTCAACCTTCATCGGGCGGACCTCATGCGTGCAGCCCGTCGGCCAGCTCGAGCAACAGCCGGCCCAGCTCGGTCTTGCCGAGCGCCTTGGCCGCGACGCGCAGGGCGGCGTTGTCGATGAAGCCCATGCGGAACGCCACCTCCTCCGGGCTGCCGACCAGCATCCCCTGCCGGTTCTGGATAGTTTGCACGAATGTAGCCGCCTGCAGCAGGCTGTCCGGCATCCCCGCGTCGAGCCAGGCGCAGCCGCGGCCCAGGCGCTCGACATGCAGCGTGCCCTCCTCCAGGTACATCTGGTTCAGGTCGGTGATCTCCAGCTCCCCCCGGGTGGAGGGGCGCACGCGCCGGGCCAGGTCGGACACGCGCTTGTCGTAGAAGTACAGCCCGGTGACGGCCCAGTTGCTTTTTGGCGCCGCCGGCTTCTCCACAATCTCCTGCGCCCGCCCGTTGCTGTCGAAGGTGACGACGCCGTAGCGCTCGGGGTCGCGCACCTGGTAGGCGAACACCGTCGCCCCCTCCGGCCGGGCGCCGGCGGCACGCAGCAGCACGCTCAGGTGGTCGCCGAAGATCAGGTTGTCGCCCAGCGCCAGCGCGCAGGCCTGCCCGGCGATCCATTCCTCGCCGATGTGGAACGCCTGCGCCAGTCCCTCCGGCTTCGCCTGCTCGGCATAGGTAAAGCGCACGCCGAACCGCTCCCCGGTGCCCAGCAGGCGGCGGAACTGCGGCAGGTCCTCCGGGGTGGAGATCAGCATGATGTCGCGGATGCCGGCCAGCATCAGCACCGACAGGGGATAGTACACCATCGGCTTGTCGTACACCGGTAGCAGTTGCTTGCTGCTGGCCAGCGTCACCGGATGCAGCCGCGTGCCGCTCCCGCCGGCAAGCAGAATGCCCTTCATGCCGCCCTCCTCACGCCGCCGTGCCCAGCCCTTTTGCCGTGCCGAGCCTATGCCCGGCATAATGCCCGCTGCGGATCGCCTCCCACCAGGGGCGGTTGTCCATGTACCACCGAACGGTCCGGCGCAGCCCGCGGTCGAAGCCGTGCGGCGCGGTCCAGCCCAAGGCCTTGGTGGCGCGCGCCGGGTCGATCTCATAACGGAAGTCGTGCCCCGGGCGGTCCCTGACGAAGTGGATCAGCCGCTCGCGCGGGCCCAGGGGATCAGGCGCTACCTCATCGAGCATGGCGCAGATGGAGCGCACCACCTGCAGGTTGGTCCGCGGCTGGCGGGCGCCGATCGCCAGGGTCGCCCCGGCCTCCGCATGCTCGAGCGCCAGCACCAGCGCCTCGGCATGGTCGTCCACGAACAGCCAGTCGCGCTGCTGGGCGCCATCGCCATAGACCGGCAGCGGCTTGCCCTCCAGGGCGTTCAGCGTCACCAGCGGGATTAGCTTCTCCGGGAATTGCCAGGGGCCGTAGTTGTTGGTGGTGTTGGTGACGAAGGCCGGCAGCCCATAGGTGTGCCACCACGCCCGCACCAGGTGGTCCGATCCGGCCTTGCTGGCGGAGTACGGGCTGCGCGGGTCGTACGGCGTGTCCTCGGTGAACGGCGGATCGTCTGGCCCGAGCGCGCCGAACACCTCGTCGGTCGAGATGTGGTGGAAGCGGAAGCGGGCCTGGGCGGCGGCGTCCAACCCCGCCCAGTGCGCCCGCGCGGCTTCCAGCAGGACGAAGGTGCCGACCAGGTTGGTGTAGATGAACGGGGCCGGGCCGTCGATGGAGCGGTCCACGTGGCTCTCGGCAGCCAGGTGCATCACCGCGTCCGGCTGGTGGGTGGCGAAGATCTGGCGCATGGCAGAGGCATCGGTGATGTCGGCCCGCAGCAGCAGGTGGCGGGGGTGGGTGCGCGCCTCCTCCAGCGCGTCCTCCGAGGCGGCGTAGGTCATCTTGTCCACGTTGATGACCTGGTGGCCGGTGGCGCGGACCAGGTGACGGATGACGGCCGAGCCGATGAAGCCGCAACCGCCGGTGACGAGGATTTTCATTTCGATGAGGTCATCCCGCTTGCCGCTACAACCTGCCACCGGCGCGCAGGGCGGGCAATGCACCCCAAGGTTGCGCCAGGGCCGCCCGGGGCTTGGCAGCGTTGTATCCGGGAGAACGGCGGGCGTCGTGCATCCGTTGCGCTTACGCCTTTATTGCGTCGTGCAAAAGGGCCGCCGCCTCCGGTGTTCAGCCCCCTTGGTCAGCCGCCGTGCGGGTGCTTGTGGATCGGGTCCACCCAGTGCACCGCCTCGGGCCGCTCGACCGGATCGATGTCGAGGTTAACCACCACGGCCTCGTTGTCGCTGCGGACCAGCACGCATTCCAGCGTCTCGGACGTGGACGCGTTGATCTCCTGGTGCGGCACGTAGGGCGGCACGAAGATGAAGTCGCCGGGGCCGGCCTCGGCCACCCATTGCAGCTTGTCGCCCCAGCGCATCCGGGCGCGCCCGCGCAGCACGTAGATCACGCTCTCCAACGCGCCGTGATGGTGCGCGCCGGTTTTCGCGTCGGGATGGATGTGCACCGTGCCGGCCCAGAGGCGCTGGGCGCCCACGCGGGCAAAGTTGATCGCCGCCGCCCGGTCCATGCCCGGCGTCTGTGCGGTGTTGGGGTCCAGGCTGTCCCCCGGGACGACGCGGACGCCGTTCGTCTTCCAATCCTGCGGTGCTTCGTCCATCCTGCATGCTCCGGGCCGTGCTGACCCCTGTTCCCGTGGCACGGCTGGCCTGATGCTGCAACATCCGCAACCCCGGCCCGGCTTGGCCCGCCCGCCTCGGCAGAGTAGCCCGCCCTGGCGCAGCAGCCCGCCCCGGCACAGTAGGAAGACCCGCCTGTGGACATCATCGAGCCTGTGGACATCATCGACCGGACAGACCTCCCAACCCCCGAGACCGCCCCCGCAGCCACGGCGGCATGGGGTCAGCAGGTCGCCCGCGTGACGCTCGCCCTGGTGCTGATCGCGCTCGGCGCCTGGACCCTGGAGGGCTTCCTGCACGCCCTGGTCTGGGCCGGCGTCCTCGCCATCGCCACCTGGCCGCTCTACCAGTGGTCGCAGGCCCGCGGTGGCAAGGGCCGGCACAACCTGCTGCGTCCCCTCGCCTTCACCACCGCTATCGCCCTGGTCTTCGTCATCCCGCTGGCGCTGGTTGCGATGCAGGGCGGGCGCGAGGCGCAGTCCACCATGGCCTGGATCCGCGATGCCCGCGCCCATGGCATCGAGCCGCCAGTCTGGCTGGGCCGCCTGCCGGTCGGGGCGCCGCAGGCCACGGCATGGTGGGACGCCAACCTGCGCGACCCCGGCGGCGCCAACGCGCTGCTGGAGCGGGTGGACCGGGCGGAGGTGCTGCAAAGCAGCCGCCGGGTGGGCAGCGATGTCGCGCGCCGCGGCGTGCTGTTCGGCTTCACCCTGCTGACCCTGTTCTTCCTGTACCGCGAGGGCGACTGCGTCATCACGCAGATGCAGACGGCCAGCCGCCGCCTGGTGGGGCCGCACGGCGAGGAGGTCGGGCGGCAGATCATCGCCTCCATCCACGGCACGGTGAACGGCATGGTCGTGGTCGGGCTCGGCGAGGGCACCCTGCTGGGCGCAGGCTACTTCATGGCCGGGGTGCCGCATCCGGTGCTGCTGGGGCTGCTGACGGCGATTGCGGCGGTCATCCCGCTGGGCGCGCCGGTGGTGCTGGCGGTGGCGGCGCTGCTGGTGCTGGCGCAGGGATCGACGGTGACCGCGGCGGTGCTGGCCGTGACGGGCCTGGTGATCGTGTTCGTAGCCGACCACACTATCCGCCCGGTGCTGATTGGTGGATCGACCAAGCTGCCGTTCCTGTGGGTGCTGCTGGGCATCCTGGGCGGGGTGGAAACGTTCGGCCTGATCGGCCTGTTCGTCGGGCCCGCCATCATGGCGGCGCTGATCCTGCTCTGGCGGGATTGGACGCGGGATGTCAAGATTGCGGCGCTGCCCCACTGATCCCGGACGATCCCTACCATGGACCTTCCTGCACCCGCCGACCTTGCGCCCGGTCTGGGACCGGCCGACCCGGCGCCCCCCGAACTGGCGCCCCCCGAACTGGCGCCAGTCAACCTGACCGGCGCCGACGCCTGGCGCGCGCGCATCGCGGCCAAACTGACCTACCAGGTCGGCAAGACCCCGGCGTCGGCCAGCGAACGCGACTGGTTCGTCGCCACCGCGCTCGCCGTGCGCGACACCGTGCTGGACCGCTGGTTCGACAGCACCCGCCGCACGTATGAGAGCGGGGCGAAGCGGGTCTATTACCTGTCGCTGGAGTTCCTGATCGGCCGGCTGCTGTTCGACGCCATGGGCAACCTGGGCCTGATCGACCCGATCCGCGCGGCCCTGGCCGCGGACGGCGTGGACCTCGACCGCATGAAGGAGCAGGAGCCGGACGCCGCCCTGGGCAACGGCGGGCTGGGCCGCCTGGCTGCCTGCTTCATGGAGAGCATGGCGACGCTCGGCATCCCCGCCTTCGGCTATGGCATCCGCTACGAGCACGGCCTGTTCCGCCAGATCGTGGTGGACGGCGTCCAGCAGGAGCTGCCGGAGGACTGGCTGAGCTTCGGCAACCCCTGGGAGTTTGAGCGGGCGGAGGTCGCCTACCCCGTCGGCTTCGGCGGCACCGTCAGCGCGCAGCAGGGGCCGGATGGCGCCTTGGCCTACGCCTGGCTTCCTGGCGAGACCCTGTCCGCCGTCGCCTACGACATGCCGGTGGTGGGCGGCGCCCCCGTGGCGGACGCAAAGCTGCAGCAGAGCGGCCAGCACGCCAACACCCTGCGCCTGTGGTCCGCCCGCGCCCAGACGCCCATGCACCTGGACGACTTCAACCGCGGCGACCACGTCGGCGCCATGCGCGACCGCGTCCGGACGGAGGCGGTGTCCCGCGTGCTGTATCCCGGCGACGAGAGCGACGCCGGCCAGGAGCTGCGGCTGCGGCAGGAGTTCTTCTTCGCCTCCGCCTCCCTGCAGGACCTGCTGCGCCGCCATGTCGAGCAGTTCGGTAGCGTCCTCACCCTGGCGGACAAGGCCGCCATCCAGCTCAACGACACCCATCCGGCCATCGGCGTGGCGGAGTTGATGCGCCTGCTGGTGGACGTGCACGGCGTCGAGTGGGCCGAGGCGTGGCGCATCACCATCGCCACCTTCAGCTACACCAACCACACCCTGCTCCCGGAGGCGCTGGAGACCTGGGCGGTGCCGCTGATGGAGCGCCTGCTGCCCCGGCACATGCAGATCATCTACCTGCTGAACGGCCGCCACCTCGAGGGCGTGCGCGCCAGCCTGAATGGTGCAAGCGGCGCCGCCGCGACCGGCCCGGCCGCCGATGCGACGCTGCGCGCGGCGTCGGTGATCGACGAGCGGCACGGGCGGCGGGTGCGGATGGGGCACCTGGCGTTCATGGGATCGCACTCGATCAACGGCGTATCGGCGCTGCACACCAGCCTGATGCAGCAGACGGTGTTCGCCGACCTGAACGCCATCTACCCCGGCCGCATCAACAACAAGACCAACGGCATCACCTTCCGCCGCTGGCTGCACCGTGCCAACCCCGGGCTGACCCGGCTGATCACCGACACCGTGGGCAGCCGCGTGCTGCACGACGCCGGGGCGCTGGTGGACCTGCGGGCGCACGCCGCCGACCCCGGGTTCCAGGCCGCCTTCGCCCGGGAGCGGCTGGGGCGCAAGCAGGCCCTGGCGCGCATCATCGCCGACCGCGTCGGCATCCATGTCGATCCCACTGCGATGTTCGACGTGCAGATCAAGCGCATCCACCTGTACAAGCGGCAGTTGCTCAACGTGATGCAGGCGGTGGCGCTGTACGACGCCATCCGGGCCGAGCCGACGCGGGAGTGGGTGCCGCGGGTGAAGATATTCGCGGGCAAGGCGGCGCCGGGCTACCGGCTGGCGAAGCAGGTGATCCGCCTGACGCACGACGTGGCGCAGGTGATCAACAATGATCCGTCCGTTGCCGGGCGGCTGAAGATCGTCTTCCTGCCGAACTACAACGTCAGCCTGGCCGAGCAGATCATCCCCGCCGCCGACCTCTCGGAGCAGATCAGCACCGCGGGCATGGAGGCATCTGGCACCGGCAACATGAAGCTGGCGCTGAACGGCGCGCTGACCATCGGCACCCTGGACGGCGCGAACATCGAGATCCGCGACCATGTCGGCCCCGCCAACATCTTCATCTTCGGCATGACGGCGGACCAGGTGGCCGCCCGTGCCCGCCGCGACCTAACCGCCTACAGCGATGTCGCCGCCTGCCCGGCCCTGGCGCAGGCGTTGCAAGCCATCCGCTCCGGCGTATTCTCCTCCACCGAGCCGGACCGCTATGAGGCGCTGGTGGCCGACCTGCTGGAGCGCGACACCTTCATGGTCGCCGCCGACTTCGCCAGCTACGTCGAGCAGCAGGAGGTCGTGGCCCGCACCTGGCGCGACCCACCAGCCTGGTGGCACGCGGCGGTGATGAACACCGCCGGGGTCGGGTGGTTCTCCTCCGACCGCACCATCGCCGAGTACGCCGGGGAGATCTGGCACGCGCGCTCCGTCCTGGCCGGCCCGGCGTGAGGCCGCCTTCCGCCCCGGCCCGCTCCCTCGGCGCCGCCGCGTCCGGGCAGCCCCTGGCCCGGCACGCCATGGCCTACGTGCTGGCCGGCGGGCGCGGCAGCCGGCTGATGGAGCTGACCGACACCCGCGCCAAGCCGGCCGTGTACTTCGGCGGCAAGTCCCGCATCATCGACTTCGCGCTGTCCAACGCATTGAACTCCGGCATCCGGCGGATCGGGGTGGCGACGCAGTACAAGGCGCACAGCCTGATCCGCCACCTGCAGCGCGGCTGGAACTTCTTCCGCCCCGAGCGCAACGAGAGCTTCGACATCCTGCCCGCCAGCCAACGCATCAGCGAAACGAGCTGGTATGCTGGGACCGCCGACGCCGTGTACCAGAACATCGACATCATCGAGAGCTACGACCCCCACTTCATCGTCCTGCTGGCCGGCGACCACATCTACAAGATGGACTACGAGCCGATGCTGCAGCAGCACGTCGAGCAGGACGCCGACGTGACCGTGGGCTGCATCGAGGTGCCGCGCATGGAGGCCGTGGGCTTCGGCGTGATGGCCGTGGACCACTCGGACCGCATCCTGTCGTTCCTGGAGAAGCCCGCCGACCCGCCCGGCATCCCCGGCAGCCCCGACCAGGCCATGGCGAGCATGGGCATCTACGTGTTCGAAACCAGGTTCCTGATCGACCAGTTGCGCCGCGACGCCGCCGACCCCGCCAGCAACCACGACTTCGGCAAGGACATCATCCCGCACATCGTCGCGGGCGGGAAGGCGGTGGCGCACCGCTTCACCCGGTCCTGCGTGCGGTCCGCGTCGGAGAACCAAGCATACTGGCGCGACGTCGGCACGGTGGACGCTTACTGGGAGGCCAACGTTGACCTGACCGACTTCGTCCCCGGCTTGGACCTGTATGACAGCGAGTGGCCGATCTGGACCTATGGCGAGATCGTGCCGCCGGCCAAGTTCGTGCACGACGAGACCGACCGCCGGGGCAGCGCCGTCAGCTCGCTGGTGTCCGGCGGATGCATCGTGTCGGGCGGATCGGTGGACCGCTCGCTGCTGTTCACCGGGGTGCACGCGCATTCGTGGTCCAGCATCGATGGGGCGGTGATCCTGCCCTATGTCGAGATCGGCCGGCATGCCCGGCTGCGGAACGTCGTGGTGGACCGGGGCGTGCGCATCCCCGAGGGCCTGGTGGTCGGGGAGGACCCGGTGGCCGACGCCGCCCGGTTCCGCCGCACCGCGCGCGGCGTGTGCCTGATCACCCAGCCGATGATCGACAAGCTGCCATCCTGACTTCGATGCGCGTGCTGTCCGTGACGTCCGAGATTTTTCCCCTGGTGAAGACCGGCGGCCTGGCCGATGTGGCCGGCGCCCTGCCGGCGGCGCTGGCGGCGGAGGGCGTCGAGGTCCGCAGCCTGGCGCCGGGCTATCCCGCCGTGATGGCGGCGCTGGAGGGGGCGGAGCCGGTGCTGGCCCTGCCGGACCTGTTCGGCGGCCCGGCGCGGGTGCTGGCCGGCACGGCATCCGGGATGTCTGCTAAGTTGGCGATGTTCTGCCTCGATGCGCCGCATCTATATGATCGGCCGGGGTCGCCCTATGGCCGGCCGGACGGGGCGGACTGGCCGGACAACCTGCAACGTTTTGCGGCGCTGTCGCAGGTCGGGGCGGCGCTGGGACGCGGCGCGGCCGGCTGGGCGCCTGATCTGGTCCAGGCGCATGACTGGCAGGCTGGTCTGACGCCGGCCTACCTGCACTTCAGCGGCGGGACACGGCCGGCTACGGTGATGACGGTGCACAACCTGGCATTCCAGGGCCGCTACGCCGCCGACCAGTTCGGGTCCTTGGGCTTGCCTCCGGAGGCTTGGGGCATTGACGGCGTGGAGTTCTATGGCGGTGTTGGCACCTTGAAGGCTGGGCTGCGCCTGGCGGACCGGATCACCACGGTATCCCCGACCTACGCGGCCGAGATCGCGGCGCCCGGCGGGGGCATGGGCCTGGACGGGCTGCTGCGGACCCGGCACGCCGCGCTGTCCGGCATCCTGAACGGCATCGATACCCATGTCTGGAATCCGGCCACCGACGCGCACATCGCCACCGAATACGGCGTGCACCGGCTACGCCGCCGGCTGCGGAACAAGGCTGCCCTGCAGGCGCAGGCCGGGCTGGCGCCCAATCCCGGCACCCTCCTGTTCGGGGCTGTCAGCCGGCTGACGGACCAGAAGGGCATGGACCTGCTGCTGGCCGCCATCCCCGCCCTGCTGGCTCAAGGCGCACAGCTCGTTGTCCTGGGCGCCGGGGACCCGGCGCTGGAGTCGGCGCTCGCCGCGGCGGCGCTGGCCCACCCCGGCCAGGTTGCGGCGACGGTCGGCTTCGATGAGGACTTGGCCCACCTGATCCAGGCCGGCTGCGACGCGCTGCTGGTGCCGTCCCGGTTCGAGCCGTGCGGGCTGACGCAGCTTTGCGCCCTGCGGTATGGCGCGCTGCCGGTGGTGGCCCGGGTGGGCGGGCTGGCCGACACGGTGATCGATGCGAACCCGGCCGCGGTGGCCGCTGGCGTCGCGACCGGCGTCGTGTTCGCGCCCGTGACGCAGGCGGCGCTGGAAGCCGCCATTGCACGCACGGCCGAGCTGTGGCGGCATCCCTCCGCCTGGGTGCAGACCCAGCGCAACGCCATGCGCGCCGAGGTCGGCTGGACCGGACCGGCCCGCGCCTACGCCGCGTTGTTCCGGGAGGCCGTGCAGGCGAGGAGGTTAGTTCTTCTCTCTCCGGGATAGGGCCGGGGGGTGAGAGTCTTGCAACGCGGCCTCGGCCATCGAGGGGCGTGTCCAGTCAGCACAGGCGGTCCGTTGCCCCCCAGCAAAGACCTGCCTCACCCCGGCCCTCTCCCGGAGGGAGAGCGAGCAGCAGCAAGGAGTTCGGACGGGATGCGGATCGGGGTTGTGGGCGTGGCGGGGCGGATGGGTCGGCTGATCGCGGAGGAGGTCGTCGCCGGTGGCCACACCCTGTCCGGCGGAACCGAACGGCGCGAGTCCGGCCAGCCGGTGCCGGACGGGATCACTGCCTTCCCCGACCTGGCCGCCCTCGCTGCCGCGTCCGAGGCGGTGGTCGACTTCACCCACGCCGACACGGCCGAGCAGCATGCGGCGGTCCTCGCCGCCGCCGGCACGGCCTGGGTGCTGGGCACCACCGGCCTATCCTCAAACGGTGACGCCGCGGTGGCACGGGCCGCGCAGGCCATCCCCGTCGTGCAATCGCCCAACTTCGGCCCCGGCATCACTCTACTGCTGGCCCTGGCCGAGCGCCTCGGCGCCGCCCTGCCCGCGGCGGAGTACGATGCGGAGATCATCGAGATGCACCACCGCCAGAAGGTGGACGCCCCCTCCGGCACGGCGGTCGGCCTGGGCCGCGCCGTAGCCAAGGGTCGCGGCGTCCGGCTGGAGGACGTGATGGACAGCGGGCGTGACGGCCACACCGGGCCGCGCCCGCCCGGCGCCATCGGCTTCGCGGCGTTGCGCGGCGGCCAAGTCGTCGGCGAGCACACGGTGCTGTTCGCCGCCGGGGCCGAGCACATCGCCCTGACCCATCGCGCCTTCGACCGCCGCATGTTCGCCACCGGCGCCGTGCGGGCGGCGGCGTGGACCCAGGGCAAGCCGGCCGGGCTATACTCGATGGCGGACGTCATGGGCGTGGGATGAAGCCGGCAGTGTCCCAGTTTGAATGTCGGGCTCTGGTGGTTTGCGTCCTGTCCGCTGCGAGGGGGCGAAGTCGCGTAAGCGGACATCGATTCAGCCGGTCGCATTCGACTCAGTGGTCGTTTTCGGTCAGCAGCGCTTTCAGCTCACGATAAGCGAGATCGAGACGCTCGCCGAGGCCTAGCTTGGGGTCGTCGAGCCAGGAGACCGTAGCATGCATGAACGCAGCCATGCCGGTCCGTGCTGCAAGAACAGCCTGCAGGTCAGTAACGCCTCGCGCTTTCAATGCGGCGGAAAGCGCATCGGCCAGCGCGGCCATTTTCGCCAGCTCACGCTCGTGAAGCGCGGGCGTGGTGGAGATGACCTCTTGTCGTGGCTTCGAGTATGGCCGGTTGTCTTCAATCATCGGCTGGAGCGACCGGAATGCTCGGAACAGCGTGTCGAGCGGTCGGAGTCCGGCGGGCGCGTCGGCTATCGAAGCCGCCAGGGCCGCTCGCAACTTGGCCTCGCCATCGAACAGGACCTCCCGCTTGTCCGGGAAATGGCGGAAGAAGGTCCGCTCCGTCACGCCGGCCTGCGCCGCGATCACGGCGGCCGTGGTCTGGTCGTAGCCGCGCTCGCGGAACAGCTCCAACGCCGCGCCTTGCAGACGAACGCGCACATCGTCCTCGTTTCTCGTCACCAACCCACCTGCTCCCTATTGTCAGTTACTGACATGCTGCCTATGTCAGTAACTGACGCTGCGGCGGTAGCATGTTTCCGCCCGGTACAGTCATGGAGGTTAGCATGCGCGTGTTTCTGACGGGAGCGAACGGCTGGGTCGGGTCAGCAATCACCCGCGAACTGCTTGATGCGGGCCATACGGTCGTCGGCCTGGTGCGCTCGAAGGAGAAGGGCGAGGCGCTTGCCGCCGCTGGCGGTACGCCGCTGCTGGGCTCGTTGCGCGACCTGGGCGTGCTTCGAGAGGGGGCCAGCCATGCCGATGGCGTCATCCATACGGCATTCGGTCTCGACTTCTCGAAGATTGTGGAACTGAGCGAGGAAGACCGCGAGGCGATCGAGACCTTCGGGGAGGTGTTCGCCGGTTCGGACCGCCCGATTGTCGTGACGAGCGGACTCGGCCTGTTGCCTCCCGGGCAGACGTTCACGGAAGACGCAAGGCCACCCATGATTCCTGGGTTTCCACGCGCGTCGGAGCAGGCGGCGTTCGCGCTCGCCGAGCGCGGGCTGCGGGCATCCGTGGTCCGCCTTTCGCGCTCGACCCACGGCGTCGGGGAACGCCATGGCTTCGTTCCCATGCTTGCCGCCGTAGCCCGCGAGAAAGGCGCATCTGCCTATGTTGGGGACGGACAGAACCTCTGGCCATCCGTGCATCGTCTGGATGCCGCGCGCGTCTTCCGCCTCGCGCTTGAACGAGGTGCTCGGGACAAGGCGTTTCACGCCGTTGCCGAGGGCCTGCCGTTCAGGCTGATCGCCGAGGCGATCGGCCGGCAGGTCGGCGTGCCCGCAAAGTCCCTGACGCCCGAAGAAGCCGAGACGCATTTCGGCGCCTTGGCGATGTGGGTGGCGGGCAATGGTCCCGCCTCCAGCGAGAAGACCAGGGCAGTTCTCGGATGGGAGCCGAGAGAGATCGGCATTATCTCGGATATTGATCGGCCGGAATATTATGGATGACCGGCTTGGTCCGCTCCGCGTATCGAGCAGCCTGAACGGTCGATGGTCGCTTTCAGAACTGAGGCGCTGCTACGCAAATGACCGGCTTTGATCGAAAGCTGACATAAACTGAGACACCATCGATGAAGCCGGATAGGTTGACGCCGGGGGGCCTGACACGGTTTGCCGGCCGCTTCCCCGTCGTGTGGCACGTGGCCGAGGCGGACGGCCTGGCAGCCATCAAGGCCCTAGGCCTGCTGCCTACAGCCGAGCTGCGGCAGCGGGCCGGGATGGCCGCCACCGGCCAGAACCGCGACGACTACGTGCCGCTCTCGCTGCCTGGCGCGGGCACTGCCATCCTGGGCTTCCAGTTGATGGCTGATGCCAAGATCGCCGGCTCCCTGGCAGGCGAGTTCGCCGCCCAACCCGCAGCCTGGCGCGCGCTGATCGACAGCCACGTCTTCTTCTGGCCCGACCCGGCGCGTCGCGACGGCTTCGCCCGCGCCACCGAACGCGAGCGCCGCAAAAGCCCGGCCGCCCCGTCCGACACGCCTCCCGTCGTGCTGGCCTTCGACACCCTGGCGCTGGTCACGCCGCATCTGGCCGACGCCTACTACTCCACCTTCAACACCGGCTCCACAATCCGCGGCGCCGCCCGCGCCCGCCGCGACGAGCACACCTTCCGCCCCGTCGCCGCCTACCGCTCAGGACCGGTGGCGGAGCTGGCCATCCGCGCCGCCATCCCGCCCGGGGTGCTGGCCCGCGCCCGCTTGCCTTGACCGGCCAACCCCTTTCCGTCACATACCCCGCGCCCCGGCATCCGGCCGGCGCGGCGGACTGATCCCTGGCCCACCGGGACGCCGCACCTGCCACAATCACGCGACAAGAGGAGAAATCCATGCGCGACAAGGGCGATTACCTGTTCACGTCCGAATCCGTCTCGGAGGGCCACCCCGACAAGGTCGCCGACCGCATCAGCGACACCGTGCTCGATGCGTTCCTGGCCGCTGACCCCTATGCCCGCGTCGGCTGCGAGACCCTGGTGACGACCAACCGCGTCGTGCTCGCCGGCGAGGTTCGCGGCCCCGCGACGGTGACGCCCGAGCTGCTGTGCCACCTGTCGCGCCTGGCGATCCACGACATCGGCTATGACCAGGCCGGGTTCAGTTGGCGGAACGCCGACATCCAGTGCCACCTGCACGCGCAGAGCACCGACATCGCCGCCGGGGTGGACAGCGCCGGCAACAAGGACGAAGGCGCGGGCGACCAGGGCATCATGTTCGGCTTCGCCTGCACCGAAACACCGGAGCTGATGCCGGCCCCGATCCACTACGCCCACCTGATCCTGCGCCGCATGAGCGAGATGCGCCGGGCGGGCGACCCGACGGTTGCGGGCCTGCAGCCGGACGCGAAGAGCCAGGTCACGCTGCGCTACGTCGATGGCAAGCCGGTGGGGGCCACCAGCGTCGTCGTCTCCACGCAGCACGACGAGGGCATGGAGCAGGGCGCGATCAAGGCGATGCTGCGCCCGATCATCGAGACCAGCCTGCCGCCGGGCTGGATGCCGCCGGACGACGAGCTGTATGTGAACCCCACGGGCAACTTCGTCATCGGCGGCCCCGACGGCGACGCCGGGCTGACCGGGCGCAAGATCATCGTGGACACCTACGGCGGCGCCTGCGCGCACGGCGGCGGCGCGTTCAGCGGCAAGGACCCGACCAAGGTGGACCGCAGCGCCGCCTATGCCTGCCGGTATCTCGCAAAGAACGTCGTGGCCGCGGGCCTGGCGGACAAGTGCACGCTGCAGATTAGCTATGCCATTGGCGTGTCGCACCCGCTATCCGTCTATGTGGACCTGGACGGCGCCGCGCATGACGTGGACGAGGCGCGGGTGGAGAAGGTGCTACGGGAGCTGATGGACCTCAGCCCGCGCGGCATCCGCGAGCATCTGCACATGAACCGGCCGATCTATGCCGTCACCAGCGCCTACGGCCATTTTGGCCGCACGCCGGACGACGACCTGGGCACCTTCACCTGGGAGAAAACCGACCTGGTGCCGGCGCTCCGCAGCGCCTTCAACCGGTAGGCCCGTGAAAGGCTAGAGCTGTGAGCGGGCCGCTGAAGGAGCCCGCCGAACGGCTGTATGGCCGCACGCGGAGCCACCCGCTGCGCCCGCGCCAGCAATTGCTGCTGGATGTCACCCTGCCCCGCCTGCGCTTTTCCGAGGCGCAGGCGGCGGACCCCCTATCCGCCTTCCACCCGCGCCCAACCGAACTGTGGCTGGAAGTCGGCTTCGGCGGCGGAGAGCATGCCCAGGCGCAGGCCACCGCCCACCCCGAGGCTGGGCTGATCGCCTGCGAGGTGTTTGAGAACGGCCTGTGCTCCCTGCTGTCCCGCCTGGTGCCGGAGGGCGGGGAAGCGACGGCGCCGCTGCCGGGCAACCTGCGCCTATGGGACGACGACGCCCGCATCCTGTTGCGTGCCCTCCCGCCGGGCAGCCTGGACCGGGTGTTCCTGCTTTTCCCCGACCCCTGGCCGAAGATGCGCCACGCCAAGCGCCGCTTCGTCCATCCCGCGCAGGTCGCCCTGGTCGCCCGCGCCCTGCGGACCCATGGCGAGTGGCGTGTCGCCTCCGACGATCCGACCTACCAGGCCTGGGTGGAGGAGGTCATGGCCGGCCAGGCGCTGTTCACCGTCCCGGCCCCCGCGTCGCAGCGCCCGGCGGACTGGCCGCCAACCCGTTACGAGGCAAAGGCGGTGCGCGCCGGCCGGTCGCCACGGTATTGGACCTTCGCGCGCACGGACCTGCCGGCGCCTGCGGACCTACCCGGCACGCAAGGTGATCCCGAGTAGGCGGATGGCTACCCGGTGCACCGGCGCCGTCATGCCCCGCTTCATCGGATCGATGGGACGGGCAGCGTCCAGCGCCACCCGCACCGGTCCCGCAGGCTGTGGCGGCAGGTGCAGCACGATGTCCCCGGCCTGGCCGTCCAGCAGGGTAAAGCGTCCGGCGCTGCCCGCGCCAACGCTAACCTCGATGTCGCGTGTGCCGCCTGGCCGGTCCGCCACGCCCATCGCCCGGAGCGTCAGCACTAGGCTGGTGTCCGCGGGCACGTCCAGCATCAGCGTCCCGCGCGGCCCCTCCGACCATGCCTGCCCGTCCCCGCCATCCCGCCAGCCACTGGAAAGGACCGGTGCAAGCGCCGGCCCGGCCAGGGTCAAGGGCAACACTGCCGGCTCCGGCGCGCGGGCAGCCGGGATGGGCGCTCCCCCGATCGGCCCGACGCCGCGCCCGCACAGGATGGCCCGCACCAGCGCATGGCACGCCGCGTCCGGCCCCAGCCACTCCGGGCGCAGCGCCGCCATGGTTGCCGCGCCGAAGTAGGCGCGCGTCTCGCCGGGCCTCAGCGGCAACTGCATCAGGTCGGACAGCAGGGTCTCGCACTTGAGCCAGGGCGGCGGGCGGCCCAGCCCGATGTCGCCCACCCGCGCCCCGGCCCGGACGGCGTCCAGCAGCATGACCGCCTCCTCCGCGCGCGCGGGAGCGTCGGGGAAGCAGCCGGGATAGGGCGCCACGCTAAATAGTTGCGTTCCCTGCGGCACCGGCAGCACTGGGATCGCGGCCCCGCGTTCCCACGCCTGCCGCGCCGCAGCCCGCAGCGGCCCGGCATCGACCACCTGCAACCCGGCCGCCGCAACCAGCAGGGCCCAGCCCCAGGGCCGCCGGGCCGCCGCCGCGACCGCGCCGAGCATGACCGCATAGCCCACCGGCCAGAACGCCCGCCCCGGGGCGCGGAACGTGCCGAAGATGTCCTCCCACGGCTTCGCCCCGAGGTCGATCAGCTTGACCGGCCCGGCATACACCCGGCTGCTCAGCGACAGCAGCGCCAGCCCACCCAGCACCAGCAGCAGCGCGCGGACCGGCCGCCAATTCAGCCGTTGCCGGACGGCGCCAGCCATGGCGGCGGCCACCAGCAGCAACACGCCCGCGCCCAGCCAGTTGAAGCCCTCTGCCTGGCCGCCCGTCGCGTCGAGGATCGGCAGGTTCGCCCCGAACACCCCCGACCGCTGCGGCCAAATGGGCGAGAGCAGGTTCATCGAGAACATGACGAAGCCCTTGTCCCCACCGCCCAGCGGCCCGCTGAGCAGCTCCAGCACGCCAACCGCCGCGACGCAGCCCGCCAGGTAGCCCGCCGCGTCCCGCCACCATCCCGCCCGCCGGTCGAGCACCGCCTGCAACGGGACCGCGGTCAGCAGCAGCGCGTCGATCTGGAACAGATAAGGGTGCACCAGCACCGCCACGAGCAGCAGCAGGGCCGGCGCCAGCCAGCCGCCCGTGCCTTCACGCATGCCCTCCCTGGCCCGCAACCGGCGGAACACCAGGCCGAGCGCCAGCAGGATCAGGAAGTGCCCGCACAGGTTGATGTGCCCCATGCGGATCAGCAGCGCCGGCCATGATGCCGCCAGCACGCCCGCGGCCAGGCACGGCACGGTCCCAAGCCGCAGGCCGCGCGCTGCATAGACCGCCGCAGCCGGCTGCGCGATCCAGCACGCCGCCAGCCAGGCCCCCAGCAGGTTGACCGGCCCGGCGCCCGTCAGCTTCGTCCACGACTTGGCCAACAGCGACACCAGCGGGTTGCTGTCGGTCAGCGCCACCGACACGCCGCGTGGCCAGAACAGCGGCTCCGCGCGCAGCAGCGGCCAGCGCCAGGCGTCCGCCTGGTATGCCAGGTGCCCGGCCAGGGTCTGCGCCTGATCGGTGAGCGGCGCATTCCAGCCGGGCCCGGCGCCCAGGATCGTCTGGACCGGCAACACGAGCAGCGCCGCCACGATCCCGATCAGAACGGCATAGGTATAGAGGAGGATGTCGGGACGGCGAGGATGATGTGGCAGGAGGAATGCTCCAAACTGGGCTTGTACCGGCAATGCGGCATGGTTTCTGCGCCGGAACTGCACATCTCGCCCTCGGGCCGTCCAGTCCGGGCGCCGCAGCCGCGCACAGCCCTGGGACGGCATCTGCTGCCTCCCCCTCCGGACGAAGGAGCAGACAGCGTCCTCATGCCATCCACGTTGGCGCTGCATTACAGGGGATGACGGATTTGGCCGCGCCGCAAGGGCCGCCTATGCTGGCCCTAGCCGCCGCCACGGCTGCACGGAGAAGGTAATGCAGCTCCACGGACTCCACCATCTGACCGCCGTGTCTGCGGATGCCCGCGGCAACCACGACTTCTACACCCGGGTGCTCGGGATGCGGTTGGTGAAGAAGACCGTCAACCAGGACGACGTCAGCGCCTACCACCTGTTCTACGCCGACGGCGCGGCCAGCCCCGGCACCGACATCACCTTCTTCGACTGGCCGGTCGGGCCGGAGGCGCGCGGCACAAACTCCATCGTGAGCACGGCGCTGCGGGTCGCCGGCCAGGCCGCGCTGGATTACTGGGTGGCGCGGCTGGACTGGCTAGGCGTGCCGCGTGGCCCGGTCCAGGAGGTGGACAGCCGCTTGCGCCTGGATTTCCAGGACCCAGAGGGGCAACGCCTGGCGCTGGTGGACGACGGCGGCGCCGGGCCGTTTCATCCCTGGATAGGCAGCCCGGTGCCGAACGAGGTGCAGATCCGCGGCCTCGGCCCCGTCACGATCAGCATGCCCGACCTGCAACCGTCCGCCCGGTTCCTGACGGAGGTGATGGCGATGCGGGAGGCGCGCATCTTCCAAGCCCCTGATGCCGCCAAGGTGCATGTATTTGAGATGGGCGAGGGCGGCCCGGCGGCGGAGCTGCACATCCGGCTGGAGCCAGGCCTCGCCCCCGCCCGGCCCGGCGCAGGGGGCGTCCACCACGTTGCTTTCCGGGTGCGTGACGACGAGTACGCCGGCTGGGTCGAGCGGCTGCAACGCCTTCGCATCCCGTCCAGCGGGGCGGTGGACCGCTTCTACTTCCGCAGCCTCTATACACGGGAGCCCGGCGGCATCCTGTATGAGATCGCCACCGACGGCCCCGGCTTCGCCACCGACGAGCCGATGGAGGCGCTGGGCGAACGCCTGTCGCTGCCGCCGTTCCTGGAGCCGCGCCGGGCCGAGATCGAACGCAACTTGAAACCGCTCTGAGCCAAGCAGGCGCTTGCGTATGGATGCGGCCTCCCAAATCCTTGGGGCTGCAACACTGGAGGAAAGCCGCCGATGTATATCGCCATGAACCGCTTCAAGGTATCCCCGGGGTCGGAAGCGGCGTTCGAGCATATGTGGACCAGCCGCGACTCCCACTTGAGGGAAGTGCCGGGCTTCGTGGAGTTCCACCTGCTGCGCGGACCCGTGCGGGACGACCACGTCCTGTATTCCAGCCACACGATCTGGGCCGACCATGCCGCGTTCGAGGGTTGGACGAAGTCGGAGGCGTTCCGCGCCGCCCACCGCAACGCCGGCACCGGCGGACGCGGCGACACTCCGGTGTACGTCGGCCACCCGGAGTTCGAGGGTTTTGAGGTCATCCAAACCGTCAAGTAGGCCGGCGCTGCGTAACAGGGCTCGCCTCCCTGTTCTGGAGGGAGAGCGAGCAGGCAAGCAGGCGCTGTCCGTCCGCATCGTCCGGCGATCCTTCTTGCGCGACGGGCGGCTGTGGCCTATTTGATGACCTCCCCTACATTCTCCGCTGCTTTCGGAGGGTGGCCTTGACCGGCCGCCTTTTTTGGTTTGGGCCAACATGACGAGCCGACCCGCCACTGACGAACCCAACCACTCCGGCCTGGAAGCCAAGGTCACCGGGCTGATCGACGCCGCACTGACCGGCATGGGCTACGAATTGGTCCGCGTCCTGGTGCTGGGCCGCGAACGCCCAACCGTTCAGATCATGGCCGACCGGGCCGACGGCTCGCAGATCAGCGTCGAGGACTGCGAGCGCATCACTCACTCGGTCAGCGCCGTGCTTGACGTGGACGACCCGCTGCCTGGCGCCTGGACCCTGGAGGTCAGCTCCGCCGGCATCGACCGGCCCCTGACGCGGGTGAAGGATTGGGTCCGCTTCGCCGGGCACCAGGCGCGGGCGGAGATGACGATGCCCGTCGAGGGCCGCCGCCGCTTCACCGGCATCATCCTCGGCGCCGACGCCTCGCACGTCCGGATGCGCCTGGACGACGGCGAGGAGGTCCTGCTGCCTCTCGCCGACCTGCGCCGCGCCAAGCTGCTGCTGACCGACGCGCTGATTGCCGCGACCTCACCCACCCCTGCCCCGGCCAACTAGGAGCACACCGCCATGGACACCTCCGTCTCCCGCCCCGAGCTGCTGCTGGTCGCCGACGCCGTCGCCCGTGAAAAGGCCATCGAGCGCGACGAGGTGCTGGAAGCCATGGAGCAGGCCATCCAGAAGGCCGGCCGCGCCAAGTACGGCTCCGAGAAGGACATCCGCGCCACCATTGACAAGAAGACCGGCGACGTCCGCCTGACCCGCTGGACCGAGGCCGTGGAAACCGTCGAGAACGACGAAACCCAGATCCCCATCCACATCGCCCGCAAGTTCGACCCCAACATCCAGTTAGGCGGGCACTTGGTGGACCCGCTGCCCCCCATCGACTTCGGCCGCATCGCCGCGCAGACCGCCAAGCAGGTCATCGTCCAGCGCGTCCGCGAGTACGAGCGCAAGAAGCAACACGACGAGTTCAAGGACCGCATCGGCGAGATCATCAACGGCGTGGTAAAACGCACCGAGTACGGCAACATGATGGTCGAGCTGGGCCGCGCCGAGGCCCTGCTGCGCCGCGACGAGCTGATCCCGCGCGAGAGCTTCCGCAACGGCGACCGCGTCCGCGCCTACATCTACGACGTGCGCGAGGAGCCGCGCGGCCCGCAAATCTTCTTGTCCCGCACCCACCCCGCCTTTCTGGCAAAGCTGTTCGCGCAGGAGGTGCCGGAAATCTACGACGGGATCATTGAGATTAAGGCTGTCGCCCGCGACCCCGGCAGCCGCGCCAAGATGGCCGTCATCAGCCGTGACCAGAGCATCGACCCCGTCGGCGCCTGCGTCGGCATGCGCGGCAGCCGCGTGCAGGCCGTCGTGCAGGAGCTGCAGGGCGAGAAGATCGACATCATTCCCTGGTCCGCCCAGCATGCCACCTTCGTCGTGAACGCCCTGGCCCCCGCTGAGGTGACCAAGGTCGTGATGGACGAGGAGGCCGGCCGCGTCGAGGTCGTGGTGCCCGACGAGCAGCTTTCGCTCGCCATCGGCCGCCGTGGGCAGAATGTGCGCTTGGCTAGCCAGTTGACCCGGTGGGACATCGATATCCTGACGGAGGCCGAGGAAAGTGAACGCCGCCAGGAGGAATACCGTCGCCGGACCGGCCTGTTCGTCGAGGCGCTGGACGTGGACGACGTGATCGCCGGGCTGCTGGTGACGGAGGGCTTCACCACCATCGAGGAGCTGGCCTACGTGCCACCCGACGAACTGGCGGACATCGAGGGCTTTGACGAGAGCATCGCCGACGAGCTGATCCGCCGCGCCCAGGCGTTCCTCAACCGCCGGGATGACGAGCTGAACGAGAAGCGTGTGGCGCTGGGCGTGTCCGACGACATCGCAGCCATCGAGGTGCTGACCCCGGCCATGCTGGTGGCGCTGGGCGAGAAGGGCATCAAAACCTTGGACGACTTGGCAGACCTCGCCGGCGACGAACTGGTGGAAATCGTCGGGGCCGAGAACATGGAGGAGGAGGTCGCCAACGACGTCGTCATGGCCGCCCGCGCCCACTGGTTCGATGGTGATGAGACTGCGCCCGAGGCCGCCGAAGAGGCGGAGGCCCCTCACGAGTAGCGACCCGGAGCCAGCCGCGGACGAGGAGGACGAGCCCGAAACCGGCCCGCTCCGCCGCTGCGTGGTGACGCGGGAGCGGGACTACCGTGCGCGCATGATCCGTTTCGTGGTGGCGCCCGACCGTACCGTGGTCCCTGACCTGGCTGCAAAGCTGCCCGGGCGGGGAATCTGGTTGAGTGCGCGCCGCGATGTGTTAGACACCGCACGTACCCGGGGTGCCTTCGCGAGGGCCGCGCGCGGTCAGGTCACCGTTCCCTCCGACCTCGTGGGAATGGTGCAATCCGGCCTCCACCGACGTGTCACGGAGCTGCTGGGATTGGCCCGGCGGGCTGGGCAGGCGGTCAGCGGGTTTCAGAAGGCGCGGGAGTGGCTGGTGTCGGGCCGCGCCGGGCTGGTGGTGCAGGCCAACGACGGCAGCGTGGACGAGCGGGCGCGGTTCCTGAGCGGCACCAAGGATGTGCCGGTCGGCGCGCCCTTGTCGGCCCACGATCTGGGAGCGGTGTTCAGCCGTGACCATGTAGTGCATGTGGCGATCGCGCACGGCCGGCTGGCCGAGGCGCTGAACATAGAGATACACCGCCTGTCCGGCATTGCCGGCCCAGGCGAGCGGATGGAACGGGCGGGATGAGCGACAACAACGAGACGGATACGGCCAAGGGCCGGCTATCACTGCGCCCTGCAGGCCGGGCGGATGTCGGGCGGACGGTGGACGCCGGGTCGGTGCGGCAAAGCTTCAGCCACGGCCGGTCGAAGGTTGTGCAGGTCGAGGTGCGGAAGAAGCGCCCGGCGATCACCCCGCCGCTGCCGGTGACGCCGCCGCCAGTTGCCAATGCGGCCACCCCCGCGGTGCTGCCCGGCACGCCGCCGCGCCCGCCGATCAGCGCCCGCCCGGTGTCCGGCACCGGTCGCGCGCTGACGGCGACCGAGGTTGCGGTGCGGCAGCGCGTGCTGGCGCAGCAGCAGATCGACAACGCCAAGCGCGAGGCCGAACGGCGCGAGCAGGAGAAGATCAGCATCCTCTCCGCGGCCGAGGAAGGCCGCCGGCGTGAGGAGGAGGCCCGCCGTGCCGCCGAGGAGGAGGCTCGCCGCGCCGCCGAGGAAGCGCATCGCCTCAAGGCCGAGGAGGCCACGCGCCTGGCTGCCGAGGCCGCAGCCGCTGCCGGCACCGCCGCGCCCGCCCCGAAGCCGGCTGCCGAGGAGGCACGCCGCCCTGTCGCCCGCCCTGCCCCGGGCACCGCGCCCGCTGGTCCCGTGGAGACGCTGCGCCTCAAGACAGCCAAGGCCGGCGGGGAGGAGGAGGCGCCACGCCGCCGCCTCGGCGCCCTGCTGCCGGGCCAGCGCAAGCCCGTCGCGCCTGTCGTCAAGAAGGTCGGCGACGCCGGTCGCCGCACCGGCCGCATCGACGTGCTGGCCGCCATCGAGGGCGACGACGACAAGTCGCGCAGCCTGGCCTCCGTCCGCCGCCAGCGCGAGCGCGAGCGCCGCCAGGCCGAGTTGGAGATGCTGCGTAGCGACCAGGTGAAGGTGGTACGCGACGTGGTGCTGCCCGAGGCGATCACGGTGTCCGAGCTGGCCAACCGCATGGCCGCCCGCGTGCCGGACGTGATCAAGTCGCTAATGCGGATGGGCGTCATGGCGACCGTGACGCAGGTGCTGGACGCCGACACGGCCGAGCTGGTCGTTGCGGAGTTCGGCCACCGCGCCCGCCGGGTCAGCGAGAGCGACGTGGAGCTTGGCATCGACGGCGACATCGACGTCGATACCGAACTGCAGCACCGCCCGCCGGTGGTGACCATCATGGGCCACGTGGACCACGGCAAGACCAGCTTGCTGGACGCGCTGCGCTCCACCGACGTGGCGGCGGGCGAGGCTGGGGGGATAACGCAGCACATCGGCGCCTACCAGGTGCAGATGGCGGCGCGCGGCGGGCATGACGGCCCCCGCATCACCTTCATCGACACGCCGGGCCATGAGGCGTTCACCGCCATGCGGAGCCGCGGCGCCTCGGTAACGGACATCGTCGTCCTGGTGGTGGCCGCCGATGACGGCGTGATGCCGCAGACCATCGAGGCGATCCGCCATGCCAAGGCGGCCAACGCCCCGCTGATCGTCGCCATCAACAAGATGGACAAGGCCGACGCCAACCCGGCCCGCGTGCGGCAGGAGCTGCTGTCCTACGAGGTCGTCGTGGAGGAGATGGGCGGCGACACCCAGGACGTGGAGGTCTCGGCCACCAAGCGCCTGGGCCTGGACAAGCTGGAGGAGGCGATCCTGCTGCAGGCCGAGATCCTCGACCTGCGCGCCAACCCGGACCGTGCGGCGGAGGGTTCGGTGATCGAGAGCCGGCTGGACCGCGGGCGTGGCCCGGTGGCGACCATGCTGGTGCAGAAGGGCACCTTGAACCAGGGCGACATCGTCGTGGCCGGCGCCGAGTGGGGCCGGGTGCGGGCGATGCTCGACGACAAGGGGCGGCAGATCAAGGTGGCCGGCCCCGCCGTTCCGGTCGAAATCCTGGGCCTGAGCAGCGTGCCGACCGCGGGCGAGCCGTTCGTCGTGGTGGAGAACGAGGCGCGGGCCCGCGAGATCAGCGAGTTCCGCCAGCGCAAGCTGAAGGACCGTTCGTCGGCCGGCGTCTCGGCGGCGCGCGGCACATTGGAAGAAATGCTGGCGCGGGCGGTGGCGGGCGAGCTGAAGGAGGTCGCCATCGTCGTGAAGGCCGACGTGCAGGGCAGCGCCGAGGCGATCCAGGGCGCGGTGTTGAAGCTGGCGCATGAGGAGGTGAAGGTTCGCGTGCTGCTGTCGGCGGTCGGGCAGATCACCGAGAGCGACGTGCAGTTGGCCCGGGCCAGCGACGCCGTGATCGTCGCCTTCAACGTCCGCGCCACGGCGCAGGCGCGGGAGCTGGCGCAGCGGGACGGCGTGGACATCCGCTACTACTCGATCATCTACGACGTGTCGGACGACATCGAGAAGATGGTGCGCGGCAAGGTCGCCCCGAAGGCGCGGGAGAACTTCCTGGGCTACGCCGAGATCCGCAAGGTGTTCGACATCACCAAGACCGGCAAGGTCGCCGGCTGCATGGTAACGGAGGGCCTGGTGAAGCGCGGCGCTGGGGTGCGTCTGTTGCGCGAGGGCGTGGTGATCCACAACGGCGAACTGAGCCAGTTGAAGCGGTTCAAGGACGACGTGCGGGAGGTGGCGCGCGGGTATGAGTGCGGGCTGTCGTTCGCCGGGTACAACGACCTGCGCGAGGGCGACCAGGTCGAGTGCTTCGAGATCGAGATGGTCCCGGGTTGAAGATCAAGCTAGGCCGGGAGCCGGAGCGGGGCACTGCCAAGCCTCGCCCGGCGGCGAAGCGTGGGGGCGTCGCCAAGGCGCCGACCCAGCGGCAACTGCGCGTGTCGGAGGAAATCCGGCATGTGTTGTCGGCGATCTTCTTGCGCGGGCAGTTCCGCGATCCCGGGATAGCGGATGCGCGGGTGACGGTCACGGAGGTGCGGATCAGCCCGGACCTCAAGAATGCCACGGCGTTCGTGGCGCGGCTGGGGCGGACTGATATCGACGCGCTGCTGCCGGCGTTGAAGCGGGTGGCGCCTTGGCTGCGGACGCAGGTCGCGCACGAGATGCGGCTGCGGATTGCGCCGGCGATCAGCTTCCAGCCCGACACGACGCTGGACTATGCGATGCATGTCGATGCGCTGCTGCGTGCGCCTGCCGTTGCACGGGACCTGGCGCCGCCAGCGCCGGCCGACGAGCAAGAGGACGCGCAGCCTCACCCGTAAGTACCTCGTCGTTCGTAAGCACCGCATCATTGCGAAAATCGCTTGCGACGAAGCAACCCAGGGGCCGTAAGCGCAGTCCTGGGTGCCCCTGGCCTGACTGCCGCTGGGTTGCCACGCTGCAAGCACGGCTCGCAATGACGCGGTAGGATGCTGGAACGTTCAGCACCTTTCCAGCCTTACCAGCAGACCAACCCAAGGACCAAGAATGCGCCGCAAGCAGGGCCGCCCGCTCAACGGGTGGCTGATCGTGGACAAGCCGCCAGGCATGACCAGCACGGACGTAGTCAACCGCGTGCGCCGCGGCTTCGACGCACAGAAGGCCGGGCACGGCGGCACCCTGGACCCGCTGGCGACCGGCGTGCTCCCTGTGGCGTTCGGCAACGCCACCAAGACGGTGCCCTACGTGATGGACGGCACCAAGCTGTACCGCTTCACCCTGCGCCTGGGCGACGCCCGCGACACCGACGACGCCGACGGCAAGACGGTCGCCACCTCCCCAGCCCGCCCCACGGATCAGCAGATCGAGGCCGCCCTGCCCGCCTTCATCGGCGACATCATGCAGATCCCCCCCGTCTATTCCGCCATCAAGGTGGACGGCGAGCGTGCCTACGACATGGCCCGCGACGGCCGCCCCCCGGACCTGCCACCCCGCCCGGCCCGCGTGGACCGCTTCGCCCTGGTCGAGCGCACTGACGCCGACACCGCCATCTTCGAGGTGCAGTCCGGCAAGGGCGTTTACATGCGCAGCCTGGCGCGCGACCTGGCGCAGGCGTGCGGCGCCCTGGGCCATGTCGCCGCGCTGCGCCGCCTGCGCGTCGGCCCCTTCACCGAGGCTCAGGCGATTTCCCTGGACAAATGCGTGCGCGAAGCGGACAACCCGCCGGCTTCCCCGGACCTCTTGCTCCCGGTCCTGACCGCGCTGGCCGACATCCCGGCGCTGGCCTTGACCGAGGCGGAGGCCTTCGGCCTATCCCAAGGACAACCGATCAACCTGGTTGACCTGATGGGCCGCATTCCACCGACGGCCGACCCCGATGGGGGCCTGGCCCGTGCCATGGCGGGGGGGCGCGTGATCGGCTTATGCCGCCTGCATGAGGGGTGGCTCAAGCCGGAACGCCTCCTGTAACCCCCGAACGGAGAACCCCGATGTCGATCACCGCGGAGCGTCGCACGACGCTCGTCCAAGAGTACGCCCAGGGTGCCGCCGACACCGGCAGCCCCGAGGTCCAGGTTGCCCTGGCGACAGAGCGCATCGTCAACCTGACCGAGCACCTCAAGACCCACAACAAGGACTTCCACAGCCGCCGCGGCTTGCTGATGCTTGTCGGCCGTCGCCGCCGCCTGCTGGACTACCTGAAGAAGAAGGACGACGCCCGCTACCAGGCCCTGATCGGCCGGCTGGGGCTGCGCCGCTAAACACTCGATACCAAGCCTGGCGCCAATGGTGGCGCCGGGCCGACCCGCAGGGCCAGAAACCCTGCACCGCCGCACTGGCGAGGCCCGGACCTGTCCGCGACGGCGCCTCAGGCCACACGAGCCAGCGGGGGTTGATCCCCGCCGCGGCTGCATCCACCCCGGTGCAGACCGCCTCCTGTGGCCCGAGTCGCCGCCCCCGTGGAACCCTGCCCGCCCGCTCGGCGCCTAGGAGGCAGCAT
>JAABUX010001638.1_pt1 | contig 33329 bp, 25 predicted proteins | sample 5561851 | NCBI WGS metagenome assembly JAABUX01 (sample SAMN10711883, study PRJNA513361) | rock metagenome | isolation source: Antarctica rocks | place: Antarctica: Victoria Land, Richard Nunatak red sandstone | collected 2016-01-03
GTGAACTTGAGAGCTGCTTCGAAACCGAGACCGCAGTTCGCTCCGGTTACTAGGACTGTCTTTCCGCAGAACGAAGATGTTGGGTGAGATGGAGGGTAGAATTTGTCGTGGAGGAGGGAGTAGACGATGGACATCATTTCCAAATGGTTGTTGATACAAGGGCCGGCAGGCAGTTTACGCTCGCTTGGCGGTCGAAGAGCACAGCAATGCGAAGAGAAGAGATCGGTAGAGGAGTCCGGCTACGTTTGATCTTCGACATAGTCCTGAGACGTTTCGATATCCAGCAGCTACGCCAGTGATTTGAAAGGTGTACAAAGAAAGAGCCGAAAATGGTCGGTCATAACATACTTAGTAGTACAGGTCGGAGCTTACCCCTGCAAGTCTATCTCGTAGCGTGTGCAAGTTGCATAGGACTACTTCTTCCGCGTGTAAGATGAAGAGAAAGATTTGGTAATGGTATTATACTGTATTTCTACGATTATATGAGTACATTTAGTATGACTAACTCAGCCAAGCTTCGGGGACATGGAATCTGCTAGGCGAGCCCGCTGAGTCGCTATGTAAGGTAAGTGGCGCGAGCAAGACCCTCTTCGACACTATAATTAGAGCTATGGCTGATGAATAGTAATTCTCTGACTCATCCTTCCCATAGAGCACTCCTACTTCAACTCTCGTAGCATCCCACCATCGCTCAATGCTGAAATAAAAGATACCGCTCAAAGCTTCTGTCTGCACGGAAGCATGAAGCACAGAATCTGACCAGCAACTCCTCGCTGGCAAGTACTTGTGTGTAAGGGAAGGGAATCAACAGGTCTCAATTATCAAAGGTAGGATTTAAGATTGGAGCCGGTCTCGCTCTGCAGTTGCTCGATAGTCTCATCCCAGAGCTTCTTCTGAATCTTCTGGCCATCGGCGGAACGAACCCAACCTGAAGCACTACACGAGGGAAGTGATTAGAGACCGCGGTGGTGATGAGATTGGCTTGCATGTACTTACAGTGTGGGCTTACACTCGCTGAGATACCCACCATGAGTCTGCGGCCCCTGAATGACAGCAGCGTCAACGATCGTCCTTGCGCCCTCCTCCGTCGTGCGTCCGAAGAATTTTGTGAATTTCTTTTCCATGCCGTTTGTGTTCTCACGATGAAGACTGCTCTTCACTAAGCCAGGGTTGACGGTATTGATGATGACCTGTGACGCATCGACTTTCGATGCCAGCTCGCGAGTCCATAGCACGTTGAGTAGCTTGGAAACATTGTAGCGGTCGGGGTTGCCCCAGTTCTTCTCATCATCGAGCTCGTCGAGGACTCTCGGCGCCGTCCGCTCTTTGAACGAAGTCCACATGTGGACTTCAGAGGATGTGATGGTGATGCGAGAGGGCTTCTGGCACCGAGCCGCCGTGGCTTTGAGTGGGGGGAGGAGTAGCAGCGAGAGGAGAGCGGTGCTGTAATGATTGACCTGGACGGTGGTCTCGTGACCGGTAAGCTTACTCCGCTCCCACTCTTGCTTCTTGACTCCGGCATTCAGCAAGACGACGTCCAGGCGATCGAGTTCTTGTGCACGTTTGCCGAAGGCAACCACACTGTCCAAAGACTCCATATCGAGAGGCCAGATTTCTATCAAACAAGCTGGGTTGGTCTTGAGCAGTGTTTGCTTTGCCTCCTCGCCCTTTGATGGTGTTCGGACCGCCATGATAACACGTGAGACTTTGAAGCCCATCAGGAGGTGGATAGCGGCGAGACCGATACCGACGTTGGAACCAGTGACGACGACGGTTTGACCGGCGAGGTTTTTGGGAGTGATAGGCTGAGGATGGACCATCTTTTGACGGTACATGAAACCGACGAAGCCCATGGCGGCCGGTGGTCACGCACAAGACCGAACTCTGGATGGAAGGAGTATACCGGTCTGGCAACAGTCGCTGACGCACAAGCGTTGTTTGGTTATAGGGGAGTGTACGCAGCAGGAGAGGGTACAGTCGATGGATGTAAATGTAAATGATAGTGATTGTAAAGGTAATGAAGAAGAATGACAGGTGTCGAGTGTTAGGGGTTGCAGGAATGCCCTTAAACTCTTATATAATGATAAAAGAGTTCATCAACAACAAGAGAATGTTCACATACCGACGGCAGTCACACTTAGCCGCACTTGCCCGTACCATGGCACAAGACGGCAATCGGCCTTGAGACGGGAGAAAGACGAGACATGAGTTCGGAGCGGGAAAATCGAAATGTGCGGTGGCGAAGGAGAAGGAAGATATAGAATCGTATAATACTGACAGTAGGACCGAAATTCGTCGACTCTAAGCTTCCCATCCATCGGCTTTATTCTACTCGTACTGACCAAGTACGTCCCGAGGCTAAGGTTTAGTGTCTTGGCTCTCCTCCAAGAGGAATAGATCAGGATTAGATGATTAGTGGCTTCTCCCGCCGCTACTAAGGTAGCCCTACAGTAGGGCTGCTACTAGGACGGATACCTGGTTGGCACGGATGAGTCATATACAGTATCGCGAGATTTTATGAAGGTGTAGTGGTGAGATGATCGCGACATGCTGGCGCCAAGGTAGTCTGGGAGAATTGAGCATTGCCACAACTCTAGGTATTCCATTAGAACGTGTCAACAGGCAGCGCGTTACACGCTAGCTCCGATGGATGTCGGTCCTCCAACGCAAAGTAAATATGTAACAGCATCAGAGACCGTCGGACCTCATACCATGCTTTGCAGAAATGTTCCCCTATCGCTTGTCCCCAATATCTCCTGAATTTTTCGTCTTTGCTGATACCAGAACTATCATCTAGTCTGTTTGATGTCTCTTCTGTAAGCAAACCATGAAACGCTATAGCTATCCGAGCTTCTCAGCCGATCGTGCCCATCAACCGCGCGACTCTCGCCCATTGTCGCTGGTGCTAGGGCCCAAGGCGTCCCCCGCTTCAGCTACGGCTTCAGCAACTTGTACCTTGATGATTCGGAGACCTACCGCGACGTCATCAATCTCTGCGCTCAGCAGGGTGAGAAGATGAAGCAAGTCAACGGTGGCACCCAAGTCCTGATCCCACAGCCCATCTCTAAGACCATGGTGGATGCCGCCTTGACTACCGGAGGAAGACCTCAGGCTCTTATTTCACGCGCGCAACTATGGATGAGTATGTCATGGGCGCTGGAACCTTGCGTCCGACGATGCATATCTGTATAATCTGATTCAGGAAACGTACGAGATGGTGATCAGTCTTACCAAGCAGCGAGCTCTGTGGGATCCTTATATCTTCTTGAACGATGCCTTCATGACACAAAAGGTGCTGAGCAGCTATGGGGCGGACTCACTCGCGAAGATGAAGGCTGTATCGGCCAAGTATGACCCCAGTGGAATGTTCCAAACGCAGGTACCAGGTGGATTCAAGTTAAAGTAGAAGATGGCATGGATGACACAACTGGTCGACCAAGCGCTTGCTAGTATGGAGACCTTTTGGGTTGTTGTGGTTTAGTATGGCAATTGGCGGGAGTGGTAGATAAGTGTTGATTGCGAAGGAAAAGCGATAGATCGAAGAGCTGAACTACAGGATCTCTATTCGAGATACTGCAAGGGCATGAAGATTTCCTTTAGTTCAATCTGTCTCCATTAGAATAGATACACATAGAGCGATGAGCTAATTCGGATGACCGCGCCCTTAGCCCTGTCGCCGTCGAAGCTTTGATTGGACCCAACCTTACATCTAAAGACCTTTCATTGCCTTGGACTCCCCTCGCCTGACGCCCACTCCAGCACAGAAGGCCAATCTCAGTCCGCCAGGCCCATAAAGCATGACAAAGTTCACCCACTCCTCCCACCGCCACAGACTCGGACTGAAGAAGATTTCTGGCCCCAAGATCCTGTAGCTCGCGAACAGATGCAGTATATCGCATAGAAACATGCCAAACAGCAGCATCTTCCAGACTGTCATGTCATGGGTAGAACGCAAAACCACTGCTTGAGACCAGGAGAAGAAGAGTAGGTGTGCGGCTAATTGGTCGTAGATTGGCCGGGTCAAAGGCGAATAGCTTGAGACTGTCGCAGTAGGGGAGAGTGATTGTAGATACTGAAAAGGGTCGACAATGGTAATGATAGTCCCAAAGAAGGCAGCTGCTGGTTCGAGGTAGAGGAAGAGAAAGCGGTAAGGAAAGGGGATTGAAGGTTCGGTGTCCATATTTGGTATCAGAAGCTTGCGTAAGAGCCTTGGTCGGTACTTCCTGTGCAAAAGACTGGGTCATACAATTACCAATGTTGGCAGTGCCTTGAGGAAGATGAGGGAGATGAAGACCTGCCTTATAGAATAAGTCCCGAAGCTGATATTTAGCGTCTTGGCACCGCCGTCCTCCAAGAGCGCGGAGCATTCCGTCATGCCCGAAAGATTTCGGATCTAATGTTGTAGCATCTCCACTCATTACACCAACGCTTTAGTAGAGTATGCGATTATAGTGCATCTCAGGTAAACACATGGCGTGCAACATCAGTGGTTGGCAGCTGATCGAGCAGTCGTCGAGGAAGGAGAAGGCTTCGAAACACCGTTCAGGACGCAAGATGGTGTGGGAAGCAGCCGAATGATTGGAATGATCCTACGCTGCAGCTGCTGAGTACAGAAGATCCTGAAACCTACCAGAAATTCCAGTCACCAGGCATCTCAACACAGCTGGACTTAAATGAGAATTTGCCTGACCATGACCGTCACCCTGCCTCATTCATGCAATGAGAAAGCCAGTGGACGGACGCAATACAGTATGTCCATCGCCACTACACCAATGGTATACGGCAAAGTTATGATGTCGTCACATACTATCGTTCACAAGGCTGCGACGTGAATCTGGTATTTCTTCTTGCGTTGTGGTTATTTTGGAGCTCTGCCGTCCTTTCATACGCCCACTCCCGTGACTATATTTCCTTTCAATTACTCTTCCGCATGTCAACGCGCCAAAACTATGGCTAGAACCTCAACCGAAATTTCCCTGAGACCGCGTTCAAGTTTCGAGCCCAAAGAGTTCATTTCCCTCCTAAACCTAACAGACTACAGGAAGGGACAATTGTGTTCTGTGTATTTGCCATTCTTGGGGCTACCGCACGGACAGTAATCCGTTTCCACAAAGGTCACCAACACATTGACGAGGGGCTCCTTCTTTTGGCCTGCTTGTGCCTTATGACGGCCACAGCTTTGCTTTATAAAACGGCCTCGCCCCTATATTAGTTGACGATGGCGGCGGCCGCGGAGAAAGCCAGTCTTGGTCTAAGTCAGGAGATCCCCATCGACTCCGTCATTGCAGCGGTCTCAAAAATAGAAAGATACTCCTATCCATTTGCGGCGCTGGTTTGGACGGTTGTATTTGCTGTTAGATTTCGCTATCTCCGCTTCTTCAGACTTCTGATTAACCGACAACAACCACTGGCAGATTACTGGAAGGTCAAAATTGCTGTTACTTTGATTGCCGCTGTCTTCAACATCTGCGCTTAGCTCGAAGCTTACCCGAAGTATAGAGATCAGGTTTGTAAGTTACTTTTAGTAAGTTGAATTATCTATGCATCTGTTAACCCTGCTGTCCACAGTGAAGTGTGAGGAGCCATATTATCAGAGAAGAGTGTTAGCAGTTAAGGCTACAACAACATCATTTGACATTATCACAGACCTCATGAGTAAGATCATCGTCCCTGTCCTAGTATATGTATTAACATCTGCAGTCCTTATCATTCCTCCTTAGCTACTATCGAGAGTAAACATCAGCCTCCGCCAAAGAATTAGTATAGGATCTTTCCTCTGCCTCAGTCTCATCATAATCATAATAGCAATCGTCCGTATGTCCCGCGTCCACGCGAGCGACTTCGAAATTTGGGCCATCTTTTAGCAACATTTAGAAGCATGCATTGCCGTATTAATGCTTCCCTTAACGGCTTTTAGGACCCTCTACGTTGCGGCGAAAAGCTCTCCGGGACAAATAAAGAACAAGAAGAGAGACTATTATGGCAAGCGTCTTTGGCCTTCGTCCAAGAAGCTGCAGGATGAACACTATATCGAACTCAATATGCCTGGAGTCAATCTAACCGGCATGCGCACTGTCATTACAGGCAACCAGAGCACCTCGTGGTCTATAGAGCATAGCGACAGTTATGACCTGAATACAATTTCCGATATCGTGAGTTTATCTATCCCGATTTTCAATTAGGAGGACTATCTAATTAACCAGCATTCCCATTGCAAACATCCATCAGCCCAGCACATCATGTAAGGGGGTTCAAGAGTGAATTCCAAGGTCATAAAGAGCAACGTGTAAGGATGTCGTTACAAAAGGATACATTTACACACCGCAGCCGTCAAGTCCTTTAATCTTGACCAACCAAAGATCACATTTCTGCTAATAACACTAATATGGATGGGTGGCTTGTCACACAGCCGGCCAAAGATCATGAACTCATAGTCTTTTGATCATTCTGGTAACAATACTTGCTACTCCACCCTATCCGACTTCAGTTTATTGAAAACCCGTGCATCAAATTATGACCGGTCTACATTGAACCTTGTCATTATTCTGAGAGGCGGTCCACGTATAAGTAAGAGAAGCCAGGGTTGAACTAGGACACTGCTTAGATTCAGGACTTGCTAAAGGAAATATGAATTCTTCCTCCCCACTTCGTTCTACCCTGAACGGATAGGTGCCAAGAGGAGCGAAAGCATTACGTCTTGCGTCTAATTGTCAAAGTATGCTGAAGACTTTAGGGAATACATATCAAAGTTTTCGCATTTGCTAATGCCTAAGCTGAACCTCGACTAACCCCATAGATCCGTCACTGTGAACCTTGACAATCTCAAACCTTTCATCTGCGTCCTTCAGCAACCGCCTGAACTCCTTCTCGGTCCTCTGCTTCGCATTCAAGACTACCATCATTCCAATGTCCAATTGACGCAGTCCTCTCTCCTCAAACCTCGTCTTCTCACTCCGTTTGGGCAGTACGGTATCATTGATAAGGAGCGGGGTTCTTGGTTTGCACTTCTCCAATGCGGGCAAAAACGCGCGCAGGATCTTGATACACTCTTGGTCGGGCCAGTTGTGCACGCACTGGCGAATGAAGAAGGCGCTGACATTGTGGACGGGCTGGGGATCGAAGAAGTTGTGCTTCATGTAGATGACACGGGAGCGGACTTTAGATGTTAGTAGAGGCTGGCCTTGGACGAGCATATGGTCAGAACTATATTGGACGATAAAGGACAGCTCGGAGAATTGCTATCAGAGACTGTGTTAGTCCATAGCTGGGAGTGGACGCTACGGCAGTTTGATGATAAAGGAATGAGTCTTTATCTTTGCCAAAGATATCGACACATATCCACTGCCTCCGCCGACATCAACAATTCTGCCGCCGTTAAATCGCTGTCAAGGGAATTCATCTCGCAACTCCGAGAATTGACGATCCACTATCTACGACTTAGCTCAAGGAACCGTCAATTCACAATTCTTTGCCTGATGGTAACTTACTCTGTGATACGCTAGCTATCGCCTGAGCAAAGCGCGCAGCTTTCTGAGGATGCTTGGCATAGAAATCGAACGTATGCAGTCCAAATCTTTGTTTGAAAGGTGAGTCGTTGCTTGTAGCCCCCTGAGGGCTGCTACGAATAGCATTCGACGTCTCTGACGCAGCTTTGAACATTTCGTCCATTCTGGTGACATATTAGCCTCGCACAGTGTACGATAACGAATGAGGGTCCTCACTGCATGCCTGCCGCAGTATTGACCTCTTTTTCTTTAGCCAGAGCAATCGAAGCAGCAGTGTGCGCGAAACAGTCTTCTTCGACTTCTTCGAATACTCGGTGGGCAGTCAGCATGCGTAGGAAGCGCCCTGTCCTGTCCACATCCATGCCCACGATCTCTGCTAGCTTAGATACATGGATACTACCGCCTGTTGGGATACTTTCGAAAAATCTATACTCGATAGTGATTTGATATGCTGCCAGCTCGTAATGAGTGCAGAGAAAGGTGCGGAGGAAAGCCTTAGGCCCGTGGATGGGGAGGAGAAGGTCATTAGCAGCCTCATTGACTGGAATCTTCAACTTTTCTGGAGTTGTTGAATCCGCAAACGAAGATTTTGGACTTGGTGGAGAAGGTTTGGGTGCAGCAAAGAGGAGAAGAACCTGGAAAGTAAGTGCTAGAATCAGGCGGAAAGGTAGGAACATGGTGTTACGAGCAGCAGTCGTTGTTTACACACCAAGACATAGTCTTTATAGATTTCATATATTCCATGTGAATCGATTATTTTACATCGGATGATTTATTATGGAGCGCATTGCGTCTCGGATATGGATTAGGAATGAGCTAGTAGCGTGTCAGACTTCACTTCTTTTTTCCATCATGATGAGTACCAGACTGTATTTTTGCTTGCACCCTAGCATAGGGTACTATGATATACTACCTGAGGAGCCGCAACAGCACCAACATCTGGAGCAACATCGGTTTCCGTTATGACCAAGTTATGAGAACGAGCCTCGGGTGTTTACTGTGTACAGCCTCATTCCCTGTAAGAGTGCCATAATGGGTACAGATCTTCTTGGCCTTGGGGAAACGGAGTGGCAAGCTCAATATAGAAAGCGTATATTTTATCGTTTTAGCATGTTTGGCACTAGTGCTGATATATATTCACACGTCTTACCATCCTTCCTAGCCAATGAATCAATAGCCCATGAATATGTAACAACCTCACTGCTTTTTAGGAAGCTAATCAGCAAGTCGTAGCTCGTAGCCTTCCATGGCGATAGGGAATCTCAAGATAGATCGCATACATGTCCACATCGCCGGACCCTCCCGTCAACGCAATACAATTTTCTGGCTTCATTGTTTGGATCTATTTTTATAGCAGCGAGTGGGTATTTCAGCTTTCGTCAGGTTCTAAAAGCCCACTCTGTTGTCTAGAAGCTATCAGAAACCTACCTAAAATCCGATTGGTCTTCTGAAATATTCTCATTCGTCACTCTCAGTACTCGCTGATGAACCCTATGCCATGCTTACAGGGCATCAATCAAATCAATGGACGGGACGGATGACCTTTGGATAGGGTCTACCCAGATTGTGTTGGATGATAATGATTCCGGCTTCATCGAGAAGATTGACGAGCGTAGCTTTAGTCCTAGCAGTCACTACCTTCGTCGAGATAATAGGGCTAACGGCATATGCGTTGCGACTTCTGGCCCGAGGTCTGTCTGGATCTAAAATTTGATATGACGACTACGTGATGGGGATTGGTTGGTACGCGCTCAAGATCAGAAAGAGCAGAGCCTTCTTTGTAAGGCGGGCGGCTTATGACCTTGTACTAGATGTCCGCCTCCATCCTAGGATTGTGCAACTATATTGGCGAGCACCGGTTGATGTACAAAGCTGACTAGATGACGGCCATGTTGAGAATTTCGGGTCTTCGATATAGGCTTGGCAAATATCTGACTGAAGGTACCGAGCATGATATAATTAACTTTATGATAGTGAGTCGTCTAATCGCCACAATGTCTTGATGCTTACCACGGCATAGTGCTTCTACGCTCTTCAACTAGGCTATGTATCCTTCTTACCGACAGTCAAAATCGCCGTTCTGCTATTCTACCGTTGTATAATTCCCCAGCAATGCTTCCAATATGCCCTTTACGCAATGGAAATCTTCCTAACGCTGTTACTCCTCAGCAAGTGGTTCGCAGTTGCGCTGCAGTGCCTACCCGCTCACATTTTCTGGCAGCCAGCTGTCCCGCATCATTGCATTGACCAGGTCACAGACTATCGCAAGGAAGCTTGAACTTCGTATCCGATGTTCTTGTGGTCCTGATGCCGATCCCCATTCTCTGGCATCTACACTTGCCTACTTCGCGCAGGGTGGGTCTTCTCTTTGCTCTTACTTCATGGTGGCCTGTAAGTCTTCTCTTATGATTTGCAGAATGGAATGTACTCACAGCTAGCGATAGTGCTTGTGCAATTAGCTTATGTCGGATGGTGTCTCTGAGAAAAGTGAAACCAGACGACATCACATATGAGTACCCACGCTCTGCTCCCTCCCACTCACTTGAGTCTAAGACGGAGTGGCCAACAAGGCCAACGTCATCGAGGGACGAACGTGGGCCCTCGTCTCTAGTCTAGCGCCGAAGCCGAGATTCTTATCACGAGCGCCAATCTCCCTTTAATGGACCCTATCGTCAAGCTGCTGTGCGGCAGATACCGCACCTTCTAGGAGCGTGTTCCCGAAGACGAGGGGAGTAGCAATACACTGAGTTTGTCTGCGATGAATATAAGACATAAGGAGTTGCATCCAGAAGATGTCGTGGCCTCGACGATAATGACAAGAATTCAAGACTCTACGACCGCCACCACGGCGGAGAGGGTAGCTGATAAAGGAGGGGACCATGTTGACTTTAATATGCCAGACAATCGTGTTCTTGTTGAGATGTGTTTGGAGCAGCAGGATACTCAGATATGAGTGGGGGTGTATTAATGAGATGAGGTTTGAGAGGATGTGCGAGAGGATGTGCAACGACGAAGTTCGGATGAAGAGGAGCTCGAAGTGACCTAGCAGGTTGCTATCTGGTATCTGGTTTATACCAAGTAGCTTACAGTCCTGTGCCATGTGAATGAGATTCTTGGTCAAAGGATCACTCTTGCTCTGATTTTGGATCCCCAAATCGTCCTGGAGCTGTGGAACTTCTCAGGTGTGATCACTTTCCGACATTCCCTTAACCCAATAAACTAAGGTTTCCGGCCAACCGTAACATAAAATCGTAATTCCTTGCCATCTTGCGCCGCCAAATCCCTCCCACTCGACCTCCTAAACTCCTCAATCTTTTCCTCCGCATACCCCATCCCCTGCAACATCTTCGGAATCGCATGATAATACACCATTCCAAACTCCCTCGCAGTATGCTCGCCAATCCGTCTCGTCTCCGGCCGTTCCCCAACCATCCAAGTGCCCATCGGGATGCTATACTCTCTCACGGAAATATCCACCAACCCCGCCTCGTGCATATTCCCTTTCAGATTACGTCCGCAATGCGGATCCCAGCCCTTTTTCTCTGCAGCGAGAGCCAGCGCTTTCGACCACTCCCACTCTCCGCTGCAACATACCCCATCAAGATACCACTCCAACGCAACATCTTGCATCTCGACCCACCCCCCGGATCGGACAAGAGATGCCATGTCCCGCACGTAGCCTGCCCAGTCCGTCATTCCCAGCACTAGCAAGCGGCTAAAGACGAGGTCGGCGGTCCCCAAGGCGAGGCGTGCATCATGATTCAGGAGTTGTCGCACGTCGCCGACGATGAATTCCACGTTGGAAGGTTTCTGACGAGGGGGCACGGAAGAGAGATCGACACCGTAGATTTGTGCAGTAGGGTATTTGGCTCCCAAGTGACAACTAACGATTCCCGTCCCGCAGCCGACGTCGATGAGTAGATTTGGTGACTCCAAGGGGGCGTGGATGAGGTTATTGTCCATCATTTCGGCGAGGCCTGTGGCTTGATCTTCCAGACGGGCAAACTCGATTGCACTGTGTGACTTAGCTGTGACTCGGGAGGCAACGGTTCATGTGCGCTTACTCGTTGGGAAGTGCGTATTCAGCGTCTGTTGTGTGGTATGTTGGTTTGCGGGTTCGTGCGTCGGCATTCTCGTTCTCTTCTTCATTCTGCGGAGTGGAATTGCTATCCATAGGGTCCATATTGTTCTTCATGTCTCGTATGTAGTCAGGAGCTTATCTAGGATCATGTATTGAGGAAAGAGAAGGGCACAACTTGGAATACTGAAGTTCAAGGAGTTGATGGAGCACACGATATGTAAGCGCCAAGGCTATGCTAGTCCCAATCAAGAACAATCCTTCCTTGAGTGACACCATGGGCTTTCCTTGCCACATAAGTACTCCTATGGCGTGAGAAGATGATCGGCAGCTGAAGAGGAAGAGGAGAAGACAAAAGGATATAAGATGAGAATGTGAAGTATTGTATACATTCTTGTGTCAATTGCGCTGGAAAGAAATTCGTAAGACTCCACTCTGCCAGAATATCTCGTACACAGGGATTGGTAAAGAGGAAGCAATGTTGCAACAATGCGCACTCATCTCAGCTGTACCTCGGTAGAAAACCCTGAGACGAATGCCTCTAGGACACAGGATACAACCATATAGGAGCACCAAATTCACAAACTCTGAGGTTCCACCTATTGGCTTTATATCGCAGCTCCCTGTTGCAAAGCGATCCATGGTTGTAAGATAAAGAAAACATGGCAGCCAATCACGTGCAGCGTACTCCTTAGCTCGGACGTGCTCTATTCTATCTTTAGAGTAATCTAGTACTAGTCTGGTCTAGTGGACCCTGGTCGGGATGCCTCGTACCCCTTGCCTAACTTGGTCTAGCGCGTCCATCCATCGTTTACTCCTGACTCTGGTCCATGTCACAGAAATGCAAACTGTCTTATTCACAACGCTGAATATGTACAGCCCAATGACCGGACTGTACTCTTTGGACTTGCCGCTCGAGTACTTCATGATCAAAAGCCATGCCCTCACGACGCTTCCACACTAAAAGGAGACACGGGTGTAAGCAATGCAAGGCCAGACGGGTAAGGGTAAGCCCCCCCTTCAGACACCATCAGTGTGGACTACTGTACTGAATGAAGGACTAGTGCAACGCTGGTGCACCCTGTCAGCACTGCGCACGTCGTGAAGAGCACTGCAGCAATCAGTCTCTTCTCCCGAACAAGGCCTTCCTCACTCCGTCTTCACCCTCGGCCCTTCAATCGTCCCGCGCTTCGCTATCAGAAGTCAAACGCTTGTCAACATGCGAATCAGGCATCACGTTACTGGGAATCTCGCATCTGGAATTGCGCCTCCTCGACCACTACTGCAACTTCGTAGCGCCAATCATCTCACCCCATGATCATTTACGACGAATGTGGCAAGCTGGGATTCCACAGCACGCCAAGAGTCACTCGTTCCTCATGCACAGTATCTTGTCAACAAGTGCCTACCATCTTTCCTGTGCGTATGCCAGACCTTTACAACGGCAGCAGGAAAGATCACAAGACGTACTAGCGATCAAAGAAGACGTGATGCCGGTGCCCGCATCTCAGGGTGTCTCGCCTGATTACACTGAGTGGCAGACACGGCAGAGCAATCGCTACGAACGCTATGCTCTGGACCAGCAGCGTCTCGCCTTCTACAGTTATATTCCCAATCTCTCTGCTCTGAACAGCCAGAATCATGAAGCTCTTTGCGCCGCCACCGTTCTTTTGTCAATCAATGCCGTAGCTTCCACACAGAATCGGTACACTTCTCCAGCCCTTGAGTCCCAACACGCATCTCCCATTGATGACTGGCTGGAGATCTCTATCCTGGTCCGTGGTGTCGACGCCATAACCCGAAACGACGCTGACAAAATCGTGAATGGCCCTCTGCAGCCCTTGTATTCTTATCGTCATATCGAGCCTTCCAACGATAGCGCCGTGGGGGACGTCGAAAGTCAAGTCAAACGAATAGTATCACCGTACATCTTGTCCGCATTGGATGAACTCGCACCAGCGATCGAACACTGTACGTCCAGTGAAGCCGACAAGGAGATCCTTCAAGCTGCTCTCGTGCTTCTCAGGGCGTCCTTTGCTGTTGTCGCGGTGAACCCTGAACACGATAGTGTTGTGATGGTCTGGAGCAATCTGTTAGATGCGCATTTCTTTCCGTTGGTGAAGAGGAGGGAGCCTATGGCTTTGATATTGCTCGCCTATTCGATGGTGTTACTCAAAAAGTTTCGAGACAGATGGTGGGTCGGTGAACTAAGTACCAAGATTCTGAGGGACGTTGCTGGGTTGCTTACGCTGTTGGACGAAAGGGATGAAGAACAGAGGAGTGAACAAGTTGTAGAGGGAGACTGCGCACGGACACATAGCCCATTGCAACGGTATTCAGACGGGGCGAGTGTTCCGACAGCGGGCATGGCAAAGTGGACACATCTTCTTGAGTGGCCTCTCCGCGAAAGTAGAAAGTCGGGAGCTTCTTGCATATGGTAATACAAGGGTAACCGGATCAATTATCCCATACGCAATGACACGCTACGCTTGAGAAAGTGCAATAATATTCGCTACATCGTCGTGCTTTCCTGCCGTAGTCTGACCGCAGTCTGTAGACCGCTAATCCGGGATAATATTAGTAAGTATATATTAGCTATTTATATTTAACTATTTTTATAGATTATAAGAATTTAATTTAGTATTATAATAAAGAAATTAAATTAATAATAAGTTTATTAATTAGAATTACTAGAATAGTAATAATTTAAATAGTATATATATATCTAGAAAAGATAATAGTTAAGTAGATACTCTTAGTAAAAGGTTAACTTATATAGAAATAAGAGATATTATAAAGAAATTAATTCTAAAGTAGAAGGATAATAATTTACTAGTATTAATATAAATATTAGTAGTAATTATATATATCTAAGTCTCTAGAATTTTAGATACTATTTAAAAGAGATATAAGACTAGTAGCTTAGTAGAAGAATTAGGGAGTTAGTAAATAAGTAATAATTTCTTAAAGTATAAAGATAAGCTTTACTTACTAGAATTATATATTAAAGAAGTAGTTAGGAATTATTATACTAATATATTATAAAGATACCTTAAATTTATTAAAATTATAGTACTTTTTAAAAGGATATATATTATATTAAAGTTATAAGTATATATTAAGAAATATATTAAGAACTATATTAAGAAATATATATAGTATTAATAGAATAAGTTAGTATATTATATAAAGTATAATTAAATATACTTTATACTAGTACTAGATTTATTATAAAAAAATATTATAATAGACTTTATATTAAGATTACTAAAGTTAGAAGACTTAATTATAAGAGAGGTTTATAATTTAAAGTAGTTATTATAAATAAAGTTACTAAGTATACTATTATAATACTAGTAAAAAAAACTTATATAATAGAATAGTTAGAATTTATTCTCTTTAATAAATTAATAAAGGATTATAGTATACTAGAATCTATAATATCTAATAGAAGTAAACTATTTATATTTAATTACTAGAAGATATTAATATTAGTAATTAGTATAAAATTAAAAATATTAATAGTATCTTCTTATTATAATAGAATATAGGAATATTAGAACCTTAAGCTTATTACAACTTATTAGTTAATTAATAAGTCCCCTAGATTCCTTTCCTAGACTAGTATAAATATTAAAAGTCTAATATTTCTTTATATTCTATCTACTTATATACTAATACTTTATAATATTTTCTATTTAAATTATATTATATAACTTACTTTTAACTATCTAATACTTTTAAAATAATAAAAATTAATCTAGTAGTTTAAAAGATATATTAAAATAAATAGATTTATCTATTAAATTCTATATACTAATAGCTAGAATAATTAGATTAATTAAAAATCCTATTATATTACCTACTAATATATCTAATATTAGTTTAAATAGAGGGAAATATCTATCTTATTATTAGGTATAGAATACTATTAGAATAGGTATATATATATAATATAACTAATACTATTATATATATAAGCTACCTACCTACTAAAATATCTAATATACTCCTTACTATTTATCTTACCTACTAATATATCTAATATTAGTTTAAATAGAGGGTAATATCTATCTTATTATTAGGTATAGAATACTATTAGAATAGGTATATATATATAATATAGCTAATACTATTATATATATAAACTACCTACTAATATATCTAATATACTTCCTACTATTTATCTTACCTATTAATATATCTACTATTAGTTTAAATAGAGGGAAATATCTATCTTATTATATTAGTAATCTAGGGAATAGAATAATATAGAAAAATATAGTTTTAGTAAACTATATAAGCTTTTAATAGAAATAGTACCTCTATTTAATTAATAGCGCTAGTCCTAGTAGAACTACGCTAGTAGAAATTTAACATGCTAGTCTTTAGTATATATACTAGTAGTTTTCAAAGTTTAAGCTAAAACGGACTAGTACTAGCCCCGTTTCTAATTATTAAGTAAAAGGAGATAGGATTAAAACTTTAAATCTACTTTAACTTTTATATATATTCCTTTAAAATCTAAAAAGATTATACTCTATTTTTTAAGATAATAGATTAGAGTTAAAGCTAGATAGGCTATTAATAATAATTACTAAAACTCTAGTCTATTAATAGTATAGAAAGACTAATTTAAGGTAAGAAAGTATTTATATAATTATTTATTCTACTTCTCTTAAGAAAAGTTAGTAGAAAACCTAGTATTACTTTTCTTTTAATATTATCTTAAAGAATTAGTTTTATATTACTATTTTATATTACCTTAGATAACTTACCTAAGTTAAAGAAAGTTCTATTTATAATAATAGATTAAGCCTCTTCTATAAATAGTATTTACTTATCTAAGTATATTTCTTTATATTAGATATACTTAAATTACTAGTTACTATTAAGTAGTTTAGAAGCTTCTTATACTTCTTATATATAATCTTTAGTAATCCTTCTATTATTAAAGTTATTTAAATAAAGTTATTCTAGATATTAGCTTATTTACCTAATATAGCTTTCTTAAACTAAAAGAGATCTTTAATTTTAGTATTAAACTTTAATTTAATACTTTTACTAATAGTAGTTTACTACTACTATACTTTAAATTAGACTTTAAAGGCTAAATTCTAGTTAATATATTTAATATTCCTTATTAGTACTAACTCTAGGAATTCTTTTCTAATAGATTAAATAGTATTTTAAAGAAGTTATTTCTTCTAATAAAAAAGTTTATTTAATATATTCTAACTAACCTAACTTATAGATTAGCTAGAATAAATATTACTTAATATAGAATTAAATATAGTAAGATTATCTAATTCTAATTTAATAGCTTTATTACTAGGTTTTATAAGAGTTAATATAGTATAGATCTTATATATAAGATAAGGTAGGAGTAATATAAACTAGTAATATAAATATTTACTTAATTAGAAAGAATATATAATAGATACTAGAAAGATAAAGTTATAAGTATAATAATTATTTTAAATATATATTATAAGGAGACTATCTTAGTACCTTCTACTATTTTATTAGGGGCTTAGCGTCTTAGTAATACCTTAGTATTTTAAGTTAGATTAATCTAATTTACTAAGGTATTAAGGCCTTAGTAAGTTAGTACTAATAGCTAGTACTAAGTATTTAAGTTAGTACTAAGACCCTAATCTAAGTAATTAGTTAGTACTAAATCTAAGTACTAAATCCTAACTTAATAGTTAGTCTATTCTTTATTTTAGAGGTAAACCTTATTAGTATAAAGTCTAGATAAGTATAAAGATAGGTATTAATATTATAATTATTATTATAAAAGATATACTTCTTACTATTAATACCTTAATATCTATTATTTTAATATTAGTCTAATTTTAGTTATTTACTAAAATTATTAGTAAAAGCCTTAGTATCCTTAACTTTATTAACTAGATCTCTATTAGTAAATAATATAGTAATATATTTAAAGTTAATATCTTAATTTCTAGAATAAGAGATCTTAGTAATAGGTATAATATATTTATTTTATATACTCTAGTAAGCCTTTTTTAGAGTTAGAAGCTAGAAGATTTTAATATAAGAGAGTCTTTATTTACTCTAGCTAATTCCTATATTTATTAAACTTAGTAAGGTTAATATAAAAGTCTTTAAACTAATTAAATTAGAGGGTTATTAAGGTAAAGAAGATTACTCTATCTTATATAATAACTTTAATTTTACTTATTAGACTAACTATATTAAGTTTATACTTTAAATTTAAGTTAGGTACCTAACTTAAGTCTTAGTAATTTAATACTAAAATCTAGTACTAAGTATATAAGTTACTACCTAGGGTAGTACTAAGTATTAGTACTAAAGTATTAACTTAAATTACTAAGACTCTAGTTCTACTTATATTACTTTACTAAGACTATTATATTAAGAATATTTTTTACTTATATTAATATTTTATACTATATATAAGACTAAATAATAGATTACTAAGTATTATTATTATTACTAACTAGGTAACTCTTAATAGTAAATAAGATAATATAAAAAGGTAATAGCTAATTAGCTATTCTTATAGAAATAATAACTATAATATTACTAGTAATTTCTATTTATAATAGTATTTACTATTTTATCTATACTTTACTATTATATTACTAAGTATTATTATTATTACCTAGCCTAACTTATATAATTCTTTAAGGTAATATAAAAAGGTAATATATATTCCTAGAGAATTTAAGGGGGTATTTAAATTCTAATAAAAAAAACTCTATTTTTAATATAGAAGTAATTCTAGAAGTTTTTTAGTATCCCTTACTATTTTATTAGGGGCTTAGTATCTTAGTAGTATCTTAGTAATTTAAATTAAATAGAAAAGGTAGGATATATCTTATTATCTTCTAATTTTATTACTACTATAAGAGTTACTAAGAAGTAGGAATAATAGAGGTATTTCCCTCCCTCCTTATATACTTCTAATACTAGTCTAATTACCCTTTATTAGCTCTAGAAAATATATATAAAGTACTCCTATAAAGTATACTAATAGTCTTCCTAATTTAAGCCTATTATATAAGATATCTTAACTCCTACTTAGTATCTTTATTATAAGAACCCTACTATAAAGCTTTATAACTCTTAGAAGTAGATAATCTACCTCTATTACTAGAGTATACTAGGCCTAATATCTAACCCTAAGCTCTAACTCTTAATAACTAGTATAGATATTATAGTATAGTATTCTTTTTACTTAGTAGTATATTATATACTAGGCTTTTTATAAGTAATTATAGAAGGTATTATTACTAGTAATTATAATTACTAAGGTATATAATTATATAATATAGCTTTATATACTATAAAGGAGTAACCCCCTTAAATAGTATAAAATAGTTCTTAAATACTAAAAAGACTGTAACTTTATTATTATTATACTAGGTACTAGAAAATATAGGATATAGTCTTATTATCTTCTAATATTCGTTGCTACTATAGGGGTTACTAAGGAGTAGGAATAATAGGGGTATTTCCCTCCCTAAATACATGCTTCCAACGCTAGTCCAATTACCCCTTATCACGGGTCAACCCGATTCGCCAAGGTATCGAGGCCTTGGCGAGTCGGTACCGGAAGTAGGTACCGAGTATTCGGGTCGGTACCCAGAGCTGGTACCAAGTATTCGGTCGGTACCAATTCTTGGTACCGAATCCCGACTCGACGGTCAGTCTATTTCTAACAATTACTACTGTTATTAACCGTTACGTGTCTCTTTCGCCGTCCAAGGTAGGTGAGTATGACCACTAAGGTCCATACAGCTAGTCATTTTGTCTCTATACTGTAAACTTCCCTCCCTTATCCACTTCCCTAATCCCCTTCTTCCCGTCCTCCTGCGTCAGCTGGCTTAGCCCTCCCAGCGCGGCGCAGAAACGTTCGTGGCTAAAGAGGTGAAGTGGCCCTACTAACGAAGAGAGGGCAATACCGGAGCCGCAGCGAAAGGGCAGGTGTTGAAGGAGCCGGACGAGGAGTCGTAGGACTCGGTGGAGGCAAGTTATCATCGAAAGAAGTCGCAAAGCTGGGAGGAGGGGATTTTTGAGTCTGAGATTGAAGAGGGACTTTTGCCGGGGGTGGAGCGCGTGTCTGCGAGGTTTGCAGAGGAGGGATATGGGGTGACGCGTTAGGAAGTAAGACATGGATGAGTGATGATTGCATAGTATCGCGATGGTGTGAAGATGTGGGGATGTGTGTATTGTAGGTAGCCGGCCCGATTCTCTTATATATACTTGGCTGGTGAGGTATAAATAAAAGTATGTCAACCAACGCTATCTGAACAAGGACATGAATTAGTAAAGGAAAAGCCAAACATTGCGTTTGAAGTGGACTGAATCCATTTACTTGACGTGATATTTGTACTGATACAAAGTTGATGCGTCTAAGTTAATCTGAAGATTCAAGCTCTCCGCCAATGTGCAAGTGTCTGAACGGTTTAAGCAAGCTGACGGCAGCGGCGATAAGGTCTCCATTGAAGCTTGGAAGAAGTAGTAGAGGAAAGCTCAGTCCAATCGATCGAAAGAGATGCTGTATAGCTAATGTTGTGTCCAATTAGATCGTTGCTGAGATCTGGCAATCACTGCAATTTTCCCGCTTTTTTATTTGGTGGTGTATTATTAGAGATACCCTGTCCTTGCATAGTCGATCTACGAATAGGATTGGAACAAATCATGGTGTTGAGGATTGATTGCTAAGACGTCAACATAGCATGTATATAAAATCAAGAGGGTGTTGACCATGCTGGGGAGCAGAAGGTCGTGCTTTTATATAAATCAGTTTCCTTGGTGATAGTGAACGCCAAAATTTCCAGACGCTTCAACCGGGAAGGATGGTGGTTTGCGTCCTCGACGGATTTATGGTATACCCCATCAGTCTTCCAAGTAGAAATTTATCATACTGCTTCCAACCTCTGTTGCTTCACCATCAATGATATGTTGAGTCGGATGTTGGTAACTCATGTCGCATTTATTGCTTAGTCAGTCGAATGTCCAAACTGGAGATATATAGCACGCCATATTGGGGCGCAACTCTCAGTAATAACATCAATAGTAACAACATCAAAGGATACTCGTCCGTTTGATTTGGTAAGATGCTTCGATAATCGTTGGAAACAACAGGGCATGAGTTGCTGCAATCTCCTCTTGCGGGCTTCTGCAGATGTTTTGTCGGACATCTGATCATATTCACTACTACCCGATCCTGTAGGTAGATTTGCTGCTAAAACGGATATAGGAAGCTCTTTCAGCAGCTTGAGGATATAGTGTTGCAGATAGCCTTGCAGATGTTTGCAGGATTTGCGGCTCACCCATTCATTGGTAAAATAGGCGAAGAAAACGAGGTACACAAGGAGATCATGTTTCTCTTTAAATATCATCTGCTTCCTCCGCAGGCCAGCAGTCGACTTTTGAAGGTATTTGAGGTGACCATGGCTGATGACAGACTCCAACCATAGGTTACCGTCAATGAATAGGTTCAAATCAACGAGATCTGACTCAATGCACGGAATGCCAAAAACGGCAGACCGAGACTTTCGAGCAACAGCTCTGCTGAGCAACGCTTGGCAATTTGTGCAGGGAATTTGGCCGGAACACTTTGATTGTTAGTGGCTGCCAATTTGATATCTGATTGTGTAAGGTACTGTGGTGTGCACTACGTACCTTGAGTTTTTGGTCTCGACATCTCAAACAGACACGCTTGCTTCTCTCCCGTGTCGCTATTTGTGCAACGTTACTTAAGCGTGCAGAAAAGGCTGTACAGAGTCCGTGAGGTACCCCTTTAGGAGTCTTGATGCGTTTGTTGCTTGGAGGCATCTGTACAACAAGAGACCTCTTCCTTGATCCGTTGACCGAGCCTAGTTCAATCCTGGGTGCGCCCGTGTGATCTGAGACTTCGTTACTAGGAAGATCGTTTACTGTCGTTTGGGCGATGCTTGCTTGAGTCAGATTCGAATATCCAAATATGCCTGTCGAAGACTGCTTATCTGCCTCGAATGGTCCAAGGACTTCGATAACTTGCTTAGATTGGAGCATAGGTCCTTGTTTCTCGATGGGACAGGATATAGTCGAAGCCGCACCACCATCATCCACCAGAAAGGGCTGGGGATACTGGTGAGGAGGAAATGCTAATGGGTTACTAATCTTACTATCGTCTCGTATGAAGTTGGAAGATGCTTCGGACTGCTCAAAAAGAGCGCCGCAAGATTTCCCGCCTGGGAGCTGAGGACAAGCGTTCCAAGGCAACGCAAAAGGTGAGCTGATAGGATTGAATACTTGTGAAAGGTTATTGGCTGTTCTAGTCGCTTGTGTCTGAGCACCTGAAGCCGGGTATTCTCCAATCGATGGCGCTAGCAGGCTGTCGAAATCGCCAAAATCACCCGGGTCCGAAAATTGAGAAAACTCTCCCGATAGTACGTCCTTAAAAGACTCCAGGTCTATAGACTGCATAATGAAATCCGGATTTATACTCGTTTCATCGGCGCCTCCCAATGTATTGGGCTGGCTGACGTTGTCCTTAGCAGCCGCAAGTGACGCTTCCAGTACGGCGTCACAGTCATTATAGCGGTTCGAGAGGCCCGTAGAAGTCGCTTCAGTTTCTATTTCATCAGGCAATACGAAGCCAGAGGGTTTGCTCGTGGCACTGGCCTCTTGGTAATATCGTCTTGGTCGCATATGATCTAAATCACTCTGCGGAAGGCTAGCCTCTTGAACGTCCCAGCCAGGCTGAAGCCACAAGTCCAAGTCGATCTCTGGACCTATGAATGACATGTTGAACAGAGCTGCGTCGCCTTGATATGATGAAATTTCTGCAAGATAAAGAGGAAAAAGGAGAATGGCCTTAATGAAGGGAAAGGATAACTCGCCCAGCTTACATAAGCAGCGTCTGCCAACCAAACATGATGCCGGTTCCCTTATTGGGCTTAGTGTGAGTGTGACTGGTACTATCAATATTATGCCGGTTTCCAATCCTAGCTTAGCATTTTGACGATTCACCATCGAGGCGGCGAGGAATATGAAAGAGGAAAGGATTCTAAGTTGCCGGTTTCGCGCTGGGTATTATATCTGAACCTATTCCAAAGAAGGTATGTTTTGAAGATTGCCGTTTATGATTGCTTCCATACAAAAGTATCGGGGGTATCCCGTAAGCTCAAAGTCCAGAAGAGTCTCACAGCAGAACATAAATCTTACCAAAGGCTTCACTCCATTACATCACGCAGGTAAAACATCATCCCCTGGAAAGCCTCGATTGGTCAAGTGGCTACTATAAGCCAATGCTCCAAGAAACAAACCTTCTTAATCACGAAAGCACGATACCCTCAGCAATGAACTCTACAAGCGTCAATGAGGGCATCCAACAGCCTTCTACCTCCAAATGGAGCCGACAAGACATTTTCAGCTTGATAGGGCTATGCGGCTTGGTCGTCATCGCGGTAATTACTTGGCTTCTCCAGGCCTACTGGGCTAGAAAGCGTAAGTCTAGACCCCTTTTGTTGCCAAATTATATATCTTTGACTAAGCACAGATGATTTCCATACAATCAACGAGGAAGAGAGGTATGACGATGCTGAGATGGAAGTTTGATAATGTATTTCGAGGATCTCTCCTATTTCCGATACTTGGCTGTGGGGTTCGATACAGATTCTGTTATAGGCACTGGAAAGTAGAGCATCGGTGTATCAGCTAGCATGCGAAGTCACCAGAGACGGTTGCTTCAGCGCAGGATCTTGCCTTGTACGGTATGACTTTTCTTCCATCGACAATCTTATAACCATGTGAAATGGCCTCGGCTTCCCGTTTTACTGCGTACGAAAGTGTCCATTGTTACGCCGGCGCATGTTAACCATTCCATCAAAACTCCAAACACCAACATTTAAACACCCTACCAAACTTCTGAAAGAATAAAATAATATGTATATAAATCTTAACGTCTTTTATAAGTATTAAATAAGGGCTAAATAATATACCAACTATTAAAAGCTTTAAATAAAACTAGGTTCTTGATATTAAACTGTAACGATTTTTTTTCTCTTAGATTGTAGATATATAGTATCTGAAGAGAAGTATAAGACTTCTCTGTTTGAGGTGAAGTGAGATGTACTACCACGTTGGCTAAAAATCGACCGTTAGCCGGATTCCACTCAGTTTACAATAATAAAAATATGTCCACTGTTTATCTGAACGTCGCAGCCACTGAAAGAAGGATGTTACAAGACCAAGTAAGCAATGCGCTGAAGTACAGATAGTACGCAATTTATAATACATGCGCTCGACACCTTCAATCTCACAAATATATCTCATAACAGACGATCAACGCATCCAACTCCATCAAAAACTCCGCAACACAATCTCAATGAGGCCTTCTCAACCCCAAGCGCCAAAGCTATCCTTCCCGCCTCAAGCATTGAAGTTATTGCAAGAAACCCCATTATCATGCGTAACACAATTATGGTCATTATAAATGCCATACGCCACATCCTGATACTCAGCATTATACTTAACATGGATGCCATCCCAGTTGTTATCATCACTGTTGAACGCACAGGCGTGGCCAGACTGGATCAAAAGGTATGCAGGCAGTCCCGTATCTTTGGGATCGAAACCCTGTTGCTCATCCTGCCCTTTTTTGCAGTCGAGATCGAAGGGACCGTGGGCAGTCGCGCCGCTGCCGCTTTGTGTCCATACCCAGACCTGTGAGATGGGGACAGGGCGTCAGCTTGTGCGTGCATTTTGTGGTGCGTTAGCGGGCAGGAAGGGTTAAACGTACCTTGCCGTTCGTGACGGGTGGATCCTTAGGAGGATTACTACCAGGGCATGTCCCGAGCGCAACGCACGGAGTTTCAGGCACACGCTTGACATGCGGGTTGCCAGCCATACCATCCAGAGAGCGTTTCTTAGGACTGCCATAGTCGCCATTGTTCCTGCCTGGGAGGATGAAGTACGAGAATTTGCCCTTGGCGAGATTTCCCGTGTAGGTATGGAACTTGTAGCTCCAATTGTCCGGCAGTGGTGCGGGGACTGGCGCCGGAGTGGGCTGGGGTCCGGGAGCACCAGCGGCGCCGATCTGGTCCTCGAGGTAGACCTGGCCGGCGTGGAAGGCGTCTTTGATGAATGTGTCGAAGTAGTCCGAGACGTTTGTGCCGTCGTCGCAGAAAGTGTCGAAAGCTTTGCCTGTGGCGGTGATGACGGCTTCGACGCCGCCGGCGTAGTTGGCGAGGTAGTCTTTGATGGGCTTCTTGTACTCTTTCCATTTGGCTGCAAGGTTGGTGTTCGTGTTGCCCTGCGTCGAGGTTAGCTCGAGAGGTGGAGATGAATGATTACGCTGGCCCTACGTTGATGATCTTTGTGTAGACTGCTTCCTTGCCAAGGTTGATTTGCTCGCTGACTCCGAGAAGATTACCAAGTACCGCTGTCAGCTGTTAGTATTATGCTTCCAATGCTTTTGTTCACGAAGACTTACTGATTTCCTTAGCAAGGGTCTTACAGTTGTCTTCGTTATCTCCAGCGACTGCTTCTTTGGCTTTCTTCCAAGCGGCGTCCGATATCTTCTTCGACTTGTCGTTGAGCTTTCGGTTTTTGTCCGCAAAAGCGAATTCGAGAAGTTGGAGTTCTATGATATGGTCCACCACGAATTTCCGGTTGTCACCCTCGGTCTCGTCTTTGGGCTTCGGAATGTCGTTAACACCCTTTTTAGTGCTAACTTTGTTTTCGATCTTTGTATAATCGTCATTCCTCTCATACCATTTGACATCGTCTTGATTTATGTAGACGGGCTTTGGTGGGTTACCTACATGATATTAGTCCGTCAATCATTTGACTATTTGCCTGGTCTTCCATGTGCACGCGAGTCCTCCGGAGAAAGTGTGACCAAGGAAAGTTAGGTGGGGGCTGATGGTGACTTACAGTTACGAAGCTTCGAGGTACTTTCAGGGCCAATGTCCTGCCTCTTGCTGAGATCAAATATGCGAGAACCAGGTACTGCGACGCTGGTGACATGGCCTATCAAGGCAAGCAGCAACGATGCCAGCGCTTTGTTCTCGGGCTTGATGATCATGATGGTGGATGAGGCAGAGGAAATCAGATGATATTGAAAAGCTTCAGGTATGTCACAGCGCAACGATGTTCCCGTGGGTCGAGCAAGGACGTCCTCGAAGAGAAGAGAGTAGGAGTTGTCTGGGAGGGAGAAATACCAGACGAAAAGACGAACTTATATATTAAGCAGCTCACCGCTTACCGCTACTCCTCATCAAGAGGCAGTATTTGTGGAGCAGCTGTCTGTGTATGGTGGCCTAAGTGGCACAATGGCCAACCTTCCAACATCACATCAGCAAGATCGTGTTCGTCAGATTGACAATTTCCCTTGATACTACAGTGCCACAGTACAGTGCCACATACGTTGATATGGCCCACGAAAGGGTAGCACGAGAGAGATATGAGAGGTGTCGTAACCAACATTGATGCATCCATGGAGTTTCGTATAAAATTTAGCCTTGACGACTTCTCTAGCTGCTAAATGCGAAGCCACTACCATCTAGGCCAATCATAGTGTGTGCTACATCGCAAGGGGGGCCTGATCAGCTCTACATTAGATACCAGGACATCTCTCGGAGCGGCGTCCGGTCCATGAGTGGAGGGTAATGCCAACTCTAGTTTGCGATGTTGACATGTGAAACAAAGACCATGATTATGGCTGCGCCTGATTAAGGGAGAACATTTTCAGGAGAGGCACGACACATCCCTGAGAAGCATGGTCGGGCTCTCGCATGATGTGATTTAATCTTCAGATCGAATGGTTGAACCCCTGCCTGAGCCAGATGCATTGAAAGCCTAGAACCAGCCGCAGCCCACTCTCAGCAGTGCGGCACGAAATGCAGACAGATGGTGTCCTCATGAGATTGCTTCCGGCTTTTGGGAAAGGCTTCAAAGTATTTTCGGGCGTAAGCTGGTAAGTGTACAACCCCTGGACAAGGGTATCGGAAAGTTTGGTAGTACCAACGACGTCCTGAGCCTGATACAGTAAGAAAATAGCCAAGAAGTCATGAAGAGCTGAGCAGAAGATGTTAGACACTTGTTTCGTGTGTCTGATACGCCGCAAATTGATAATGTGAACATGATCATGCGTGATATGAACGTGCGGATTCTGCGAGAAACGGGTAAGGGGATTGGTGATTCCATCGCTAGATCCGCATAGCCCTTTTTGACTATGTCAGCTGGAACAATCCCTCTAGGGACAGTCCCCCCAACAGTCCCTGTACATACTAAAATAGGAGTATCGGGCCTCCCGCAGTGGGGCCTTCTTTAGGGAATTAGGGTACCTTAGCCGTCGGAAATTTAGGCTAGTTCTAAGTGGCACAACAGGGTTTCGGGGGGCCTAATATGTTGTATTACGTCGCTCAGCCCCACAGCCCCACAGCCCTACAGCTGACTCAGACGACGACTTGTCTCAGACACGTAAGGTACTGTGCGACCTTGAAGGCAATCCCCATCTCTTTCTGTCGAGCCAACAGTCTCTGCAGTGTCTTACGTAGGAACAACCGTTTGGATGGCGTCTCGACAGCAGGAGGGTACAGTCGTCCCAGGCTTTCGCCTGCCTTTAAAATGGCAGCAAGACTACCCACAGCATCAATCAGTGCGACATGATCACAATACATTTCTAAATTCCGCTCTTGATGGCTCGGAAGAGAAGCATGTTTCTCGGAGCTTCTGCTGCTGTTCCAAGTCCTGCTAACACCTGCCCAGTGGCTACGCACCTGATGTTCTGACAGTCGGAGAGCGCCTGATGTTGGCCGCCATGAACGAACTGACTGACAAACTTGGTTGGGAAAGAAGGATCCTGGATCTGAGCTTCGTTGAAGATTGGGAAGCGAAAGTGCTATCTCGACACCCAGACTTGACCTTTCGAATGGCTGAATGGGTTGGTTGAAGAGGCAGAGACTCTTGAGACAATGCTGAACCTGTATACAGTGTGTTCAGGAGCTTCAAGACAGCATCATGCCTTTTCATGAACTTCAAATAGTCCCCGCTCTCGACTACGGCGTCTACAAATCCGACACTCTGATACCCGGTGAGCTTAGGACATCAGTACAAGTCTCGCTTGAACGCATCGAGCGAAACGACCATTATCTGAGCAACATCCAATCCGACGCATTCACAAAACTTATCATAGATCCCTCTGTCTGCCCAATGCAGTTCGGGAGGACTAAATATCTATCCTCTGCTATGACCAAACCTGAAGACTACCTCAGCTTATGCGGAAGGGGCAAGTCTATGAGTCAATTGCGCCCTGGCGAGGACGGTACACTCAGAGGAGAGTTCTGCTATGATACTAGCACTGCTTGGTCGACACGGTACCAATGGCTGCCATGCGATGTGTGCTTTGATAAAGACACCAGCAAAGCACGGTAAGCCACATGCCTCCCGTCTTCGCTCATTCTAGGTGCCTCAATGATTAATTAAACCACAGAACCACGAGCTATATCAACAACGCGCATCCCATACTAGACCGAGATTTCCACGAAGCGACTAGCGAGATAATTGACCGTATTATACCTATGCTGAACGCCACTCTCATAAGCCTAAAAACCTCCCAGCTCTTCACCCGTCGCATAGACCCCGTGCAACTCACAAGCCAACACACTAGACCAGACCCAGACCCAGGCCCATATCGATCCCCGACATCGCGAGCGCGCCCCGAATTCCAAGACGAACGCGGCCAGCTCTGCCCATCTGCACAGGTAGACATCCGTAAAGAATTCTGGAACATCGGCGTCCAAACCATCATCGAAGTCTTCAGCATCAATCTCGACCCCCAAAACCCAGATTACCCTGGAGAAGAATGGCACGTCCAGGGACGAATGGTAAACCTTCTTCTTCTCCAACTGCCTCAAATTAGTTCCACATCCACTGACCACGGACTCACCCCCTAGAACGAACGCATCACCAGCACAGCCCTATACTGCTACAGCAGCACCGACACCACCGCACCCAGCATATCCTTCCGGCACCGCGTATCAAACGAAGAAGCAATCTGGCTAAACACATTCACCAAAACGACAAAAGAAACCGAAGCCGTCTACGGGATCAAAGACCTGGCACCCGCAATGCAAGAGCTCGGCACCCTCTCCATCCGTGAGGGTCGCATGATCAATTTCCCTAATGTGCGTCCCCTTCCAAGCTTCCCACGTGCGCCTGCTTACTGCATGCTAGGTCTTCCAAACACGCCTCAATCCCTTCAGCCTCCTCGACCGCTCCAAGCCAGGCCACTGTAGCTTCCTGGCAATTCACCTCGTCGATCCAAATAGGCGCATCATGTCGACGGCGAATGTGCCGTGCCAGCGGCGCGACTGGTGGCTCCGTTCTATACGACAGAAGGTCCCGGTATTGTATCGGCTTCCGCTGGAGATCTTCGATAATATCGTCGATGTGAGTCAATTTGAACGAGGTGCATTGTCTTAGCTGGATATTTGTGGCTGACAGAGTTGGTGGAGCAGATGGTTTCCACCTGGCCGATAGGGCGCGAGGAGGCGGAGAAAGTCAGGCGGGAGATGAGTGAGGAGAGAGAGGCGTTGTGAGTGTTTCTCTCTTTGCTTGATCAGTGGGTAAGTTGGTTTGAGGTTTGGGCTGACTCATGATGTAGTCGGAAGGAGCATACGGAAGCTATGTTGAAGCATAGATTCAGCCTGATGACTGATGCGAGGAGAGGCGATGAGAGTATCAACGGTTAGCGCTTACAGGAAGGGGGGCCTAGAGGAGCAAGGCGGGGGCTTGATATTAACCGCCAACGACATATGTGATATTAGCTAATAACTTATAAATCCTATTAGTATAGCCTTTACTTATATAGTTATAAGTATTAATCTAATCTATATTTATTAAATAAGGTAGTCTCTATTAATAGAGAAATTAAAGGTATTATTAGCCTTATCCTTATCTTATATAAGTTATATAAGTAGAAGAGACTATTAATATAATAACTCTATTTATAAGCTTTATAAGCTTATATATATTAATAAGTAATTATTACTACCTTATAAGACTATAATTATATAAGTACTTTTCTTATTTCTAGATAATAGAGCTTACTAGATACTAAGTAGTTTATTTAGTAATAGTATAAGTAAAAATATATATTATTTAAGTCGTTATATATAAGCTTCTACTATAAGTTTAAAGGAGTATTACCTATTATATTATTACTAAGGTTAGGTATTATACCTATTATCTTATTATACTATAATTAGAACTTATTAGTTTTAAATAGCTTTATATTAAAAGGTAAGATAGCTTCCTTTCTAGTTATATTCTAAGTAGTTAATAATATTTAAAAGAATAGTATATATTAATAGAAAGAGAGAGGAATAATAAGATAATAAATATTCTTACTAATAAAGTAAATTAAAGAGTAGCTACTAGTAAGTTATAAGATTTAGTAATAGATAAGTTTTAAAATCTAGTAATAATATATAATAAGTAGATTAATAGTTAATATAATTTAATTATATATAATAGATTATACTTATATAGATTATATTTCTAATTATATTTAATTTAAAAAATACTATTATTATATTATTTATAAGATCTTTAATAGTAATAATTCTAGTTATAATTAAGTAAATCTCTTTATTTTTAAATAAAACTAGATTAAATTCTTTTAAGATTAAGTTTATAAGCTTATTATAAGATATAATATATATAAGATATATAAGATATAATATAAGATATATAAATAGTAATAATATCTACTTATATATAATACTAGTTATAAACCTTCTAGTATCTTAGTATTAAAATAGCTAAGAGATCTTATAATAGTTTAAAAGTACTATTAAGAGTTATATAGTTATTATAATATTAATATATATAGAGTATAATAATAGTAGTAGTAGGAATACTAATAAGATAATAAGATATAAATATAAAGTATATATTATATTAATACTTTTCTACCTCTCTTTAATATAATTTCTTTATATTTATTAGAAATATAATAACTAGTAATACTAGTAATACTAGTATAATATAATAGGAATACTACTATTAAATACTTAGATAAATAGGAAATAGGTTTCTACTATATTATTACTATTATTCCTAGTACTTCTAAGACTCTAGCTATTTTTCTAGGGTTCTTCTAAGTAACTAGAGTATTCTTAGTTAGTAGATTAGTAGAAGTCTTTCTTATAAGTATTATAATTTACTTACTTATTATATAACTATTTCTAGGAATTTTCTTTATCTTTAATAGTAGTTTAATAGACTCTAAGCTATTATTAAGTCCTATTAAAAGATTTATATAAGACTTAGTTATTATTTAAAGTATTTAGTAATAGATATCCTTAGCCTTAATTCTAATATTAATTCTATCTAGATAATCTATTTATATTTCTATTAGTTACTTATAAGAGTTAATATATCCTAGTAATTTAAAGCTATTCTACTTATATCTACTACTTATTATTATTAAAATTCTTAAGGTTATTCCTATTATAAGAGATAAATAGTTAAGTATTATTATAATAAGACTTTAAAGTCCTATTATAATAACTACTAAATTAGTATAATAGGAAGTTTATTATAATTACTTTATAATTACCTAATATTTACCTTATAGTATTACTTAAATAGGCTTAGTATCTATCCTTTTTATAAAGATAGATTTCTTATATATAAAGAATATATCTTTTACCTACTATTTATATCTAATATAATAAATAGTAGTAATACCTTCTAGCTACTACTAAGTACTATTAACTACCTAGTATATTAAGATTATATACTAGCTATATTAGTACTATTATCTAGAGATAAATAAATCTAAGGTTAAGTGTATTTATTTACTACTAAGGATTTAGTTAAGATTTATTTAATTTTTTAGAATTAAATAAACTTAAGGTAAAACCTTTACTAATTTTAATAAAAAAAAATTGCTAAATAGAGCTTAGTTAGCGCTTTAAAATAATCTATTTTTTAGCCTATTCGGGCCTAGTCTTATAAGTATAGAATTTTTCTAACTTAATATTTTTTTTAATATTCCGCCCCTAACGGGAGATCTGCGACTAGTACGAGCTTAATACTTCTTAATAATTCCTTATAAGATTTTAGTACTATAATTTTATATAAAATAGAGTAATATATAAAGTAGCTTTAAGGCTATTAATAGACTTAAAATTTATAGAAAATAAGTAGTTAAAGCCTAGGTTATAGGTAATACTAAGGCTTTAATCCTTACTACTATAAAAGAGTTTTTAGATAATATAGATACGGCTTAGTAATCTATAAATAAATTATAGAAAAAAGGGTTAGGAAAAATATAAAATTAAAATAAGCTGAATCGGGTAAGAAATAATAAAGGTATTATAGATTAAAAAATAATTATTTATAAAGCCTTTAAAAACCTCTAAGTACTTTAAACTTTAGTCTTCTTTCTAATATAGCTCTATAAATATACGCTAAATTACTAAATATCTATATATTTTTAAAATCTACGCTAAATTCTCTATCTACCCCTCTACTAATAGTAATATTATAATAAGAAAGAAAAATAATATATAAAGTACTAGAAAAGATCTATATTTAGATTTAGTTTTTATCTACTTAATCTCTAGAGCCGTACTTTAAGCTATTATCTAGAGATAAATAATTTCGGCGCGGAAATTATTTGTATACTACTAAGGATTTAGGTAAGAATTATTTAAAATCTTTAGCTAAATAATTTCCGAGTTAAATTTAGTCCGATCTTTTTTTTAAAAAGTATATTTTAAAGCGGACTATAAGCCCTATAAAAGGAGGGTCTAACCTTCTTTATTAGGCTTAGTCTCGACTTTCTAGAATTTCTAAAAGTTAGCTGAATTTTTAATATTCCGCTAGGGTCGGGTAATCCGCAGCTAGTATAACCTTATTAGTTCTCACTCGTTCCTTATAAGATATAATAAATATAATTTCTAGAAAATAATATTATTGTAAAGAGCTCGCTTAAAGCTTTTTAACGAGCTATTTTTAGTAAGAAATTATAGAGAACTTGTTAAGGTATTAAGAGTTCTATTTATCTATCTATTAAGTACTCTAGTAGTAATATATATAGTTAGAATCTACTAAAACTTTATATAATGTATTTATAAAGTAGAGTCTTATTAAAAATTAATTAAAGAGTTTATATAATTTAGATAAGTATTAAGAAAGTTATTAATAATAAAAGAAAACCTAATATAGTTTCTTTAAAGTCCTCTAGCTAATTGAATTTAACTTAGTATATATATAGAAATATCTCTTAGAATATATTTTTATATATATATATAAATAATCTAGATAGTCCTTTATCTACCCTTAAAGAAAGTATAAAATTATCCCTTATTAATAAAAAGTTATTAAGATAGAAAGTAAAGATTAGTAGTTAGCGCTAGGTAACTACTCGCCTATATAAATATTAAGGTTTAAGGTTTAAGACGGCTTAGGAGCGTCTCTAGTAAGCGCTAAACGTCTATAACTACGTATCTTCTTTTATTCTCTTTCTTCCTTCCTTAATATTCTACTAAATATCTATCCTTTCTAGTTTATTCTAAATTCTAGATAGGAAATCAATATAACTCTTTTAATTACTATAGAATATATCTCGATTCTCGGGGATACTAGCTTTCTAGCTTGTCGTAATTATTATTACTCTATTCTTCTATTAAGTATTTATTCTTATTTCTAAGGGAAACCGCATTAACTTTCCTCTGAAATTCGAG
>JAABUX010001639.1_pt1 | contig 33313 bp, 24 predicted proteins | sample 5561851 | NCBI WGS metagenome assembly JAABUX01 (sample SAMN10711883, study PRJNA513361) | rock metagenome | isolation source: Antarctica rocks | place: Antarctica: Victoria Land, Richard Nunatak red sandstone | collected 2016-01-03
TCGGGCAGCCGAGGACAGGTGTAACCAGCGTGGGTCCACGCCGACTGCTTAGGGCTGACTTCCCGACGGAGCGAGGTGGCGGGGGTCGATGATGACGAAGAGGCCTTTGGCGCGGGCGAGGGTTTCGCCGGTGGGGAGTTGGAGATCGACGGCGTGGAAGAGCTTGCGGCCTTCGCGGCGGAGGTGGCGGGCGGTGAGGTTGAGGGGGGTGTGGAGGGGGGCGGGGCGGAGGTAGTCGACCTCCATGTGGCGGGTCATGGCGAGGAGACCGAGGGGGCGGTTGAGTTTGCTCATAGCCTCGTCGCAGAGGGTAGCGACGAGGCCGCCGTGGATGTGGCCGGGCGGCCCCTGGTGGAGTTCGGTGAGTTGGACGAGGGCGGTCGCGGTGGGGTGGACGGGGTCGGCCGTGCTGAGGGTGAACGTGAGGTGGAGGCCCTGGGGGTTGTCGGGGCCGCAGCCGAAACAGCCGGCGGCGATCTCGTCGACGGTGCGGGCGGGGTCGAAGTTTGGGGGTATGTGGCTGTTCATGGGTTGAGGAGATCGAGGATGGCGGGGCCGAAGCGCTCGGACTTTTCGGGGCCGAGGCCTTCGATGGAGCGGAGGTCGGCGAGGGTGCGGGGGTGGCGGAGGACGAGGGAGCGGAGGGTGGAGGCTCCGAGGACGAAGAATTGCGGGAGGTTGAGGCGTTCGGCTTCGGCGGCTCGCCAAGTGCGGAGGCGCTGGTCTAGGGCTTGCTGGGCGGGGGTGAGGGGGTGGTCGGGTGGGGTGGGGTTTGAAGGTGGAACTGTGACTGGGTTCGAGGTTGGTGGGGTCTGCCGGGTGGCTTTGCCGCCGGACCCCACCCTATTCGGCGAGGATGCCGCCGAAGAGAATGGGGCACCCGGTTTGGGGGCGGAAGCGAGGTGTGAGGCATCCGCCTGATCGTTTTCGGTTGAGGATGCGCGGCGTTCTTTACGGGTGATGGCGAGGAGGTCAGGGCCGTATTTTTCGGCTTTGTCGGGGCCTATGCCAGGGATTCGCTGGAGGTCTGGGAGGGTTTGGGGGGCGGCTAGGGTGATGGCGGTGAGGGTGCGGTCGTATAGGAGGAAGAAGGCGGGTTTGCCGGCTTTGGCGGCTTCGGATTTGCGCCAGGCGCGGAGGGCGGTGTCGAGGGTTTGTTGGGCGGGAGTGAGGTCGGGGGTGGTTGGCGTGGGGTGGGGAGGTGAGGGTCGCCCCTGGGCTTTGCCGCCGGACCCCACCCTATTCGGCGATGATGCCGCCGAAGAGGATGGGGCACCCGGTTGGGAGGCGGCCGCGAGGGATGAGGCATCTCTTCGAGATTGCTGGATTCGGTGCGCGTCCCTGGATTCACGGCGTTGTTTGCGGGAGTTGTGGGTGTCGTTTGAATCGGTGTCGCGGAGGGTGATGGGGAGGTCGCCCTCATCGGGGTTGCGGCCTTCGTGGGTGAGGGTGGCTTTTTTGTAGGAGATTGTGCGGCCGTCGTCTTTGCTGGTGAAGGTATCGGTGGCGAGGGTGAGGAGGCCGGCTCGGGCGAGGGCGTCGAGGAGGTGGTCGAAGTCTTTCCTGTCCTTGGTGACAGCGAGGTCAGTGAAGAGTTTGCCGGTGGAGCGGCCGTTGGGTTCGAGGGCGCGGAGGATGGAGCGGAGTTGGCGTTGTTCCTGCGGGGTGGGTTCGCGGAAGGTTTGCGCGGTGGTGGATTCGGGGGAGCAGAAGTCGCAGTGGCCGCAGGGTCGGAGGCCGTCGGCGGTGTCGCCGAAGTGCTGGATGAGGGCGGTCATGCGGCATTGTTGCGACTCGGCGAAGGCGGCCATGCGGTCGATCTGCCCGCGGCGGAAGTTGAGCTGGGCGTCGTAGCCGGAGCGCCAACCGGTGTTGCCGGTCGCGCGGACGTTGCCTTCGATATCGAAGGCGGCGGCGCCTTGCGAGGCTAACTTGTCGAGCGATTTGGCGACGACGTCGGGGTCCATGCGGAGACGGCGGGTGAGGTCTTCGGGGTTCTGGAGGGCTGGAGTTAGAGCCCCGACGACGCGGGCGAGCTCGGTGGCGGCCGGGTAGTCGCGCTCGAGGAAGAAATCGTGCATCTTGCGGTCGGCGAAGGAGTGGAGGAGGACGGTGCGGGAGGGAAGGCCGTCGCGGCCAGCGCGTCCGATCTCCTGATAAAAGGCCTCGACGGAGGCGGGGAGGGCGGTGTGGATGACGGTGCGGACGTCGGCTTTATCGATGCCCATGCCGAAGGCGATGGTGGCGACGACGGTGTCGATTTTGCCGGCAAGGAAGGCGGTCTGGACGCGGTCGCGGGTGCCGGGGTCGAGGCCGGCGTGGTACGCGGCGGCACTGCCACCGAGGAGTTGGGCGAGCTCTTCGGCGGCTTTGCGCGAAGGGGCGTAGACGATGGCGGGGCGGGCGGCGGCGGGTTTTAGGAGGTTGACGACGAACTCGTTGCGGCGGGGTTTGGAGAGCTCGACGGCCTCGATGGCGAGGTTGTGGCGGCGGAAGCCGTGGATGAAGAGGGCGGGGTCGGCTAGGCGGAGCTGGGCGACGATGTCGCGCTGGACGGTGGGTGTGGCGGTGGCGGTGAGGGCGATGACGGGGGCTGGGCGGAGGCTCGGGAGATGTTCGCCGAGGGTGCGGTAGTCGGGGCGGAAGTCGTGGCCCCAGGCAGAGATGCAGTGGGCCTCGTCTATAGCTATGAGCGCCGGCTTGCGTTTGGCGAGCATCTCCGGGAAGCCAGGGACGCGCATGCGTTCGGGGGCGATGAAGAGGAACTGGAGGTTGCCGTCGAGATAGTCGCGGCACGCCTGGCGGGATTGCTCGCGGTCGAGGCCGGAGTGGATGCGGGCGACCTTGAGGCCGAGCGCGGAGAGCTTGGCGGCCTGGTCGTCCATGAGGGCGATGAGGGGGGAGATGACGAGTGCGGCGCTGCGATTTCCAGCAAACTGGCGGGCGATGGCGGGGAGCTGGTAGCAGAGGCTTTTTCCGGCTCCGGTGGGCATGACGAGGAGGACGTCGCGGCCGAGGCTGGCGGCTTCACAGACGGCCTGTTGGTTGGCGCGGAAGGTGGTGTGGCCGAAGGTGCTTTGGAGGAGGGCGGTGAGGTCCTGACTGAGGGAGGGAGCGGGCATGCGGAGCTGTGCTTATCTTCGCATGGGGTGGAAGGTCAGGTTGATCGGGAGTGTGCGTCTGATGATGACTTGGTTCAGGGCAGCTTCCGTGGACTTACCGGGTAACGTGGTGGTGGACCCACCCTTTCCGGCGGTGAGACTACCGGAGAGGATGGGGCACCCGTCCTTTGTTCCTGGTGGAGAGCTGGCGGCGGGCTTACTTCAAGTCCGGCTACTTGGCTTGCCGGGATTCAGGGAAGTCGGCGCTGAGGGAGATTCGGCGCCAGGTGTCGAAGTCTTTTCGGAGGGCGTCGAGTTTTTTGTGGCCGAGGTCGAGCGCGGGTTTGCCGAGGATGAGGTGGAGGGGCGGGTTGGGTGACTGGACGGCCTTGATGATGGCTTCGCCGGCGCGGACGGGATCGCCCTGCTGCTTGCCACTGCGCTCGCGGCTCTGACGGCGGCGCTGGCCGGCGGTGCTGTCGTAGTCGGGGATGGTGGTTTTGGATTCGAGGAGGGAGCGGCCGGCCCAGTCGGTGCGGAAGGGGCCGGGTTCGACGATGATGACCTTGATGCCGAGGGGGGCGACCTCTAGGGCGAGCGACTCGGAGATACCTTCGACGGCGTATTTGCTGGCGTGGTAGTAGCCGGTGGCGGCGAAGCTGACGAGGCCGCCGATGGAGGAGAAGTTGACGATGTGGCCGCTGCGCTGCCTGCGCATGCCGGGGAGGACGGCGTTGGTGAGGTTGACAAGGCCGAAGAAGTTGGTTTCGAAGAGGGCGCGGACGGGTTCGTCCTCACCCTCTTCGACGGCGGCGAGGTAGCCGTAGCCGGCGTTGTTGACGAGGACGTCGATGTGGCCGAAGCGGGCTTCGGCTTTCTTGACGGCGTCGGTGATCTGCGACCGGTTGGTGACGTCGAGGGCGAGGGCGAGAGCGTTGTCTTGGTGGCTGGCGATGACGTTGGTGAGCTGCTCCGGGTTGCGGGCGGTGACGACGGCTTGCCAGCCGCGGGCGAGGACGAGCTTTGCGAGCTCTTTGCCGAAGCCGGTGGAGCAGCCGGTGATGAACCAGACGGGCGTTTGTTGCTCTGCCATGTTGCGAGGTCTCCTGTGTGGGTGCGGGGGTTGCGACGGGCTAAATGGGGACCTGATCGAGGGTGGAGGGCTCCTGCACCGTCTTGTTGTTTTCGCGCAGGCGGAGGTCACTGAGGACCTTGTAGGCGACGAGGCGGGCGCGGTTGATGCCGCCGAGCGGGCGGTGCGCGGCGAGGGCGTGGCCAGGGGCGAAGGATAGGTCTTCGAAGAAGTTATCGCGTGCCGGATCCCAGGCGGTCTGGACGGGAAGAACGAGGCGGGCAACGGTCTGGTACGGCGAGCTTTCTTCGGGCCACTTGGCCTGTGCGTCTTCGATCGGCATATCGTCCAGGCCGGTGTTGAGCTGGACGGCGACGTTGAACTCGGCGGCTTGCGTGCGGAAGAAGGCGTTGGTGGCTTCGTGGAGCGCGTCATACGTCCCGGGATCGTAGGGCTGATCCATGAGGGCTTTCAGGCCGGGGGTGTCGGGGATGACGCCGATCTTGGCGACGTAGTCACCGTAGCGGAAGGCGGTTTGCGAGAAGTAGGCATCGGTCATGGGGTGTTGCTTGGGGTGGCCGAAGAAGTCGAGTTTCTCGGAGTTGACGCCGACGGCGTTGAGGGCGGCGTTGGTGACGCGGGCAACCTCGGAGACGGCACCTTTGACGTTGTCGGAGAGCTTGGGCGCGATCTCGGCGTTGGGCTTGAAGGTCTGGAGAAAGGCCTTGGGGCCGCTGTTGAAGAACTCCTTGCCGGTGTCAAGGACGAAGTCCTGGGTGTCGGCGGTGTGGCCGGGGAGCTTGGGGCCTCGGACATTGAGGACCTTGATGGCCATCCCGCGCACGGTATTGAGTTTGGAGTCGTCGTTGATCTCACCGGGGACGGAGGAGAGGCGGACGAGCACGTCGTAAGTGCCTGGCTTGGCGAAGAGGCCTTGCGCGAGTTCGGCCGGAAGATTGTTCTCGACGGTGAGGGTGCCCTTGAGGAGCCCAAAGGCCTTGGCGTGCGAGATGCGGACGTCGCGTCCGGTCTTTTCCCGGACGTTGTGCATGCCGGTGGTCAGGACCTCGACGATCTTGTTCTGGGTTTCCTGTTCGTCGGGTTCGATGGTCTCGATGTCGTTGCTATAGAGGACGTAGTTTGGCATGTCTGGTGGTCCTTTTGAGAGGTATGTTGTGACTGGTGGGCGTGGGGTCTGCCCCCCGCGATTGCTAGGCCTTGAAGATGGTTGGACGGGTGACTCAGAAAAAGTTAGTTTTCGCTCGGCCTTACAATCTTGTCGATCACGACTATCGGGACTTGGGCCTTCTGTGTTTCTAAGCGCAGGCCAAGCTGCTCTTGGAGAGCTGTGAACAGGCCTGGCAATACTTGGTCTGCGTCTTGGTAGTCCTCTGGAGTCCACTTCAGCGTGAATGAATAGCGACCAGTTAAACCCGTCTTGTCGATCACCATGCGGCTCACGAACTCGGATAGAGACAAGGCCAAGTCGCTCATGGAAAAGTCACCGCATTTGAGCAGCCCCCGTGCTGTCGTGTAACCAGTGTTCACCTTCGGGGGCATAAGTTTTGATCCGCCCTTTCCCACAACCATCGCGTACACAGGCATCTCTTTGCTTTCCCTGTGTATACGCAATCCGAAGCGATCTGCCAAGAGAGCCTGCAGGCGCAACTCTACTAATTTCTGCCGGGCTTCTGGCCCTTGGTGAACGGTGGACGGATTCCCCACCTCGGATTCGGTAGGCTGATCCATTTTGGCGGCGATATCATATCGCGCCGAATTGATCCAGTTTGGTCCACCTTGGACTTGGAAATCGTGAATATCATAGGCGTACTGAACCAAAAATTTGAGGGAAGCGCCGGACATTCTGAAATTGTTAGGATCGGGTTTCATCCCAAAGCCGAGGTTATCTGGATTGCTAGTCTTGACAGAGACGATGTCGAACGGAATTGGGGTTACAGAAGATGGAGGTGTTTCTTGTGCCCTGGGCCTGCTTTCTTGCGCACGCAAACCATGGCCGTAAGTGCTCGCGAGGGCGAGGTAACAAAACATTCTTAGGGCGGAGCCTCTATAATTAATAATTACATCACTCAATATTTGCCTCATTCGAGGCGAACTTCCATTAGGTAAGAAGTGCGACGACAGAGAGGTGACTCTTGCTCAGGTCATGGTACCTCCGGTACTGAAGTGCTTTTTGGGAGGAAGCGTACTCCGAAACCCCTGTATGCGCTGACGGAGCAGAACTATTCGCTTCAGATAGTGCAGAGCAGCCGTAATCAGCGTAGATAGATGATATCTATATGCTGACGCCGTTTCGCATCCAGAGAAGCGTGGTCAAGCTAGCATGATCTTGTCGGGGGTGATGGGGAAGTCGCGGATGCGTTTGCCGGTGGCGTTGAAGATGGCGTTGGCGACGGCGGCGGAGGCTCCGGTGATGCCGATCTCGCCGATGCCGCGGCAACCGAGAGGGTTGAACTTGGTATCGGGGATGTTGAGGCAGGTGACATCGATGGCGCCGATGTCGGCGTTGACGGGGACGTGGTATTCGGCGAGGTTTTCGTTGGCGGTGCGGCCGTGGACGGGGTCGATGTGGGACTCCTCGTGGAGCGCTGTGGAGACGCCCCAGACGATGCCGCCCTGGAGCTGATTGATGCCGGTCTTGTTGTTGAGCAGGGTGCCGATATCGTAGGTGGCGGCGATGCGGCGGACCTCGACCATGTGGGTGGATTGGTCGACGGCGACCTCGGCGAAGACGGCTCCCCAGGACTGGGAGGTGAAGGCTTCGTGGTCCTGCGATGGTTCGGCGGAGCCTTCGCCCTGGACGGGTTTGCCGCCGTTGCGGGTGAGGATGGCGGCGTAGGTTTCGCCTTTGGAGGGGTCGGCTTTGGAGAAGAGGCGGCCCTGCTTGAAGTCGAGGTCGGCGGACTTGAGGCCGTGGAGCGGAGACTGGGTGTCGGCGACAGCCATCTCGGTGAGTTTGAGCATGGCCTGGAGCGCGGCGGCGGGGATGGCGGGAAGAACGGAGGCTGCGGACTGCGAGCCTCCGGAGACGGGGGCCTTGGGCAGGGTGGAGTCGCCGAGCTTGACATCGATCAGTTTGGGGTCGAGGCCGAGGGCGTCGGCGGCGGTCTGCGCCATGATGGTGTAGGTGCCGGTGCCGAGGTCCTGCGTGCCGGAGGCGACGAGGGCGCGGCCGTTGGGGAGGATGCTGACCATGGCCTGGGCGGCGGAGCGATTGGCTCCGTAGATGGCGGTGGCCATGCCGTGGCCGATGAGCTTGTTGCCTTCGCGCAGCTGGCCCGGGGTGGGGTTGCGTTTGGACCAGCCGAAGCGCTCGGAGGCTTGGGTGTAGCACTCGCGGAGGTGCTTGGAGGTCCAGGGCTTGTCCTTTTCGACGTCCTTTTCGGCGTAGTTGGCGAGACGGAGCTGGACCGGATCCATTTTGAGGGCGAAGGCGAGCTCGTCCATGGCGGACTCGAAGGCGGCGGTGCCGGTGGCCTCTCCGGGGGCGCGCTGGAAGGTGGGGACGCCGAGGTTCATCTCGACCAGCTTGTGCGAGGTGTTGCAGGCGTCGGCGGCGTAGAGGTAGCGGGTCTGGAAGGCGGAGGGCTCGAGGAAGTCTTCCATGACGGAGGTGTGCTCGATGACGTCGTGCTGGATGGCGAGGAGATGGCCGTCGTGGGTGGCGCCGAGCTGGATGTGCTGGTGCGTGGTGGGTCGGGTGCCGACGGGGCCGAACATCTGGTTGCGGTCGATGGCGAGCTTGACCGGGCGGCCGACGACCTTGGCGGCCATAGCGCAGAGGACGACGTGCGACCAGGTGGAGCCTTTGGAGCCGAAGCCGCCGCCGGTGTAGGGGCATTGGACGCGGACATCATCCATGGGGATGCCGAGGGTGCGTGCGATCGACATCCTGTCGCCGGTGATGTACTGCGTGGCGTCGTAGACGTTGAGCTTATTGCCGTCCCACTCTGCGGTGGTGGCGTGGGGCTCCATGGGGTTGTGGTTCTGGTAAGGGGTGGTGTAGACGACGTCGACCTTTACGGCGGCTTTCGCGAGGCCGGCCTGTACGTCGCCGCGGGTGGTGGCGGCGGGCTCGCGGCCTTGCTGTTTGGGCGGGCGCGCTTCGGCGAAGCGGCCTTTGAAGTCGAGCTTGGCGGGCGTCTGGGCGTAGGTGACCTTGACGAGACTGGCGGCGTAGCGGGCCTGCGCGATGGAGCCGGCGACGACCACCGCGATGGGCTGGCCGTTGTACCAGACGTCCTTCTCCTGGAGGACGGTGATGTGGCGGCGGGCGGGTGGCTGCGGCTTGGGCTTGGGGAGTTCGGGGGCGTTGAAGGGGGTGATGACGGCGAGGACGCCGGGGGCTATGGCGGCGGCGGTCTGGTCGATGGAGGTGATCGAGCCGGAGGGGATGGTGCTTTGGATGATGTAGGCGTAGGCGGGATTTTTTACCGGAAACTCCACCGCGTATTTGGCTTTGCCGGTGACCTTGACGATGCCGTCGTAGCGGTGGTCGAGCTGACTGGGGTGGACGACTTCTTTTTCTTCCTGGAAGAGCATTATGCCTGTACTCCTTGTGCGGCGAGGGTGAGGGCGCGGACGATAGTTTGTTTGGCGAGTTCTATTTTGAAGGTGTTGTGCTCGTAGCCCTTGGCACCGGTAAGGGCGAGGTCGGCGGCGTGGCGGAAGGTCTCGGGGGTGGGGGGCTGGCCGGTGAGGGCCTTGTTTGCCTGGAGCGAGATCCAGGGTTTGTGGGCGACGCCGCCTAGGGCGAGGCCGGCGGAGCGGATGGTTTGACCGTTCATATCGAGGCCGACGGCGACCGAGACGAGGGCGAAGGCGTAGCTCTGGCGGTCGCGGGCTTTGAGGTAGTAGGAGTTTTTTGCGAAGTTCGCGGGGGGCAGGTCGACGGCGAGGATGAGTTCGTCGGGGCGGAGGGTGGTGTCGAGCTGGGGTTCCCTGCCGGGAAGGCGGTGGAAATCGGCGATGGGTATGGAGCGCTTGCCCTTGGGTCCCTGAACTTGAACCGTTGCATTGAGGGCGGCCATGGCGACGTTCATATCGCTGGGGTTGGTGGCGATGCAGGACTCCGCGCTAGCCGGACCTTTGTCGGTCTGGCCGAGGATGGCGTGGATGCGGTTGAAGCCTTGGATGGCTCCGCAGCCGGAGCCTGGAGCGCGCTTGTTGCACTGGAAAAAGGCGGTGTCCATGAAGTAGTAGCAGCGGGTGCGCTGGAGGAGGTTGCCGCCGGTGGTGGCCATATTGCGGAGTTGGGGGCTGGCTCCGGCGAGGAGCGCCTGCGAGAGGAGAGGGTACTGGGAGCGGATGATCTCGTGGTTGGCGAGGTCGGAGTTGCGGACGCCGGCGCCGATTGTCGCTCCACCGCTGGGGCCGGAGGTGACCTCGGAGAACTGGAGATGGGTGACGTCGATGAGGCTGGTTGGGGTTTCGACCGAGTACTTCATGAGGTCGACGAGGTTGGTGCCTCCGCCGAGGAACTTTGCGCCGTGCTGGGCGCCGGAGCGGATGGCACCCTCGGTCGAGGTGGCGCGCAGGTATTGGAACGGGTTCATGCTCGGGCTCCTGGTATCTCATTGCGCGAGGCGGCGCGGACGGCGGCGACGATGTTGGGGTAGGCACCGCAGCGGCAGATGTTGCCGCTCATGCGCTCGCGGATCTCGATGTCGGAGAGATCGGGGTGCCCGGGGTTGCGGGCCTGCTCTTCTCGGCCCTGGAGGGAGACGATGGAGAGCTCGCCGCGTCTTTGTTCGTCGAGGAGGGCGATGGCGGAGCAGATCTGGCCGGGGGTGCAGTAACCGCACTGGAAGCCGTCGTGATCGAGGAAGGCGGCCTGGACGGGGTGGAGGTCGTCGCCTTTGGCGAGGCCTTCGATGGTGGTGATGTCATAGCCCTCGGCCATGGCGGCGAGGGTGAGGCAGGCGTTGGAGCGGCGGCCGTTGAGGAGGACGGTGCAGGCTCCGCACTGGCCGTGGTCGCAGCCTTTCTTGGAGCCGGTGAGGTCGAGGTTCTCGCGGAGGGCATCGAGGAGGGTGGTGCGGGAGTCGAGGGAGAGCTGTTTGGACTGGCCGTTGACTTTGAGGGTGAGGTTGAGGATCTGGGGCGCGGAGGTAGGGGTGGGCGGTTCCCCGAGTGCGAGGGAGGGGAGACCGGTGGCGACGCCGGCACCCAGGACGCCGGCGGACTGCACAAAGGTGCGCCGGGTGAAGATGGAGTCGGCGGCGGGCGCGGAAGGGGTATCGTCCTCGAGTTCGAGGTCGGCGCAGAGGGGTTTGCTCATGATTGCCTCAGATGTCGGTTGTTCAAGCGAATGAAGGAAGAGAGATCAGATTCTATGGACGTCGCGACGCCTGCAAAAGATGCACATGCATTGCACTACGGGCGGGGCGGTATGATGTGGCAAAGATCATACCTGCTGGTTTTGGACTGGACTTGTTTTCGGGCAGCGTTTGCGAGATGAGTTACGGGTACCAGATATTCGGAGAGGACAAGACCCATTGAAATTTGCCGTTAAGGGTGTTTGGGGTGTTGCGATTGGGTTGACGACCATGTGTCTCCCGGCGGGAGCACAGACGAGTGGATCTCGGCAGGAGACGCCTGCGGTCCAGAGCGGTGAGGCGAGGCAGACGAGGAATACGGAGCCGGGGGGCGAGGCTCGGCAGAGGAACGATCCGGCTCAGAACCAGGCGGACGCACTGCCGATTCCGCCGGAGACGAGCTCGGTGACCTCGCACGAGTGGAAGGCGGGCGGGCAGACGATCCGTTACACGGCGACGGCGGGCAATCTGCTGCTGCGGGATGCGGAGGATAAGCCGAACGCGAGCATCTTCTATGTGGCGTACACGCAGGATGGGGTGGAGGCGCGGAACCGGCCGGTGACGTTCTTCTATAACGGCGGGCCGGGGGCGGCGTCGATCTGGCTGCACATGGGGTCGTTTGGGCCGGTTCGGGTGATTACGGAGAGTCCTGAGGCTACGGGGCCGGCGCCGTTCCAGTGGGTGCCGAACCAGTACAGCCTGCTGGACAAGACGGATCTGGTGTTTATCGATGCGCCGCTGTGCGGGTTTTCGCGGGCGGTGGGGAAGGGAACAGCGAAGGACTTTGCAGGGACCGACCAGGACATCCATGCGTTTGAGAAGTTCATTGTGAAGTACATCACGGTGAACCAGAGGTGGGGGTCGCCGAAGTTTCTGTTTGGCGAGAGCTATGGGACGACGCGGTCGGCGGGTCTTGTGGATGCTCTGCAGAATGACGGGATCGAGTTCAACGGGGTGACGCTGCTGTCGTCGATTTTGAACTATAGCCGGCGGAGTCCGGGGTATGACCTTGAGGACTATGCGTACTTCCCGAGCTATGCGGCGATTGCGTTTCACTACAAGAAGGTGAAGGCGACGGGGTCGATGGAGGAGTGGGTGGAGCAGGCGCGGCAGTTTGCGCAGGGGCCGTATCTCCATGCGCTGGCGCAGGGCGACAAGATCCCGGCGGCGGAGTTCAACGAGGTGGCGGGGAAGATCTCGGCGCTGACGGGGCTTTCGGTCGAGTATGTGAAGGAGTCGAAGCTGCGGATTCAGGCGACGCGGTTCCGGAAGGAGCTGCTGCGGGATGAGGAGCGGACTCTGGGGCGGTATGACGCGCGGTTTCGGGGGTGGGATCCGGATGCGGCGGGGGAGGCTCCGGGGTACGACCCGTCGGATACGGGGATCAGCGGAGTGTATGTAGGGGCGTTTCACGACTACATCCAGAAGGAGCTGAAGTGGATGAGCGTGGAGCCGTATTATCTGCAGGGGCCGGGGATCAATCAGGCATGGGACTTCAAGCATCGGCCGGGGGCGGCTCCGGCGGGAGCGGGCGGCGGCGGGCGAGGCGAGCAGGCGTTGCCGGATGTGGCGTTGGACCTGGGGGATGCGATCCGGAAAAATCCGCGGCTGCGGGTGTTCTCGGCCAATGGGTGGTTCGATCTAGCGACGCCGTTCTTTGGGACGGAATATGACTTGGCGCACATGATGCTGCCGGAGGGACTGCGGGGGAATGTGCAGTTTGGGTACTATCCGGCGGGGCACATGGTTTACCTGAATGTGAATGCGCTGAAGCAGATGAAGGGGGATATGGATCGGTTTTATGGGGAGGCGGTGCGGCGGTAGGTCGGGAGCAGAGAAGGAACGCTGCGATTAGCTAGGCTACCACTCGACGGTGATGAATTGGAAGGCTTGGGTTTGGCAGCTCTTCAGACGGAAGATTCCGGCTCGTAGCCATCTTGTCTGCCCTTCCTGCATTCGGATCGTGCGCGGTTTTTCTGGAAGCCATCGAACCTGATCCTCCTCTGCGGCAACGTTGCGCTGGTACAGGAGACAGAGAGGCGACAGCGCAACGACGAGCGTGCGGTTTCTCTGACTAGCATCCTCGAGAGTCTCTTCCTTTTGAAGGCTATTCACCTGAATAGTAAGAGGCTGGTGTCCACTTCTTACATGAACGAGTAGAAGATAGGCGGCCGTTCCGGAGGCCGCAGATACTATTGCACCCTCAAAGCCTTGCACCTGCCTCGATTCTCCGCGGCGCAAGTAAGGCGAACCTTGTCAAAGAGGATGTCGGCGTCTTCAAGGGCAATGAGAATGATCCGCTGTTGTGGAACAGGATGAAGAATAAGAGGAGCACCCGGAGCAATTCGTACTTCGGTGAACTCAGCCAAAGATGATGAGGAACTATGCGTGCGACGTTCGGATTGCAAGCGGCTCCCAACGCTAAGTAGAAGAACCAAGGACAGTAGTGTTAGAGCTTTCATCATCGTGCTCCGATACCGATGGAGAATCTTGGGTAGGGGTCTTGCTTGCCTTCAAAGCCCGAGCTGGCTTATGATAAAGCGTTGGTTACAATTGCGGAACTGCTGCACATGGAGTGGGATCGCAATGGAGGAGAGTCGGGAATGGCGAAGCGTCGTGGAAATCCGAACTGGGGTAAGCCGGAGCCTATTGGGCCGGTGGTGCCGACGGTGACATCGTTTGAGCTGGTGGTGAAGGAGTACAAGCTGACGCCGGATCAGTACATCCGGTCGACGCGTCTCAGGGAGTGGGCGCGGCGGAATAAGAATTCGAAGTATATTCCTGAGGCGCTGCTGGAGGCCTGGGGCTTTGAGATTGAGTCGACGCTTTAGGGTTTGGTTGTGAGGGATGGGAAGAGCGCTGCCTATGGGCGGCGCTTTTGCTGACTGGGTGGCGGTGGGATGGGCTTTTGTAACGGAAAGGTGCGAGCGGATATGGCGGGTTTTGGATCGCTCGGGATTCTTCGTCGCTATGCTCCTCAGAATGACGGCAGAGGTTTGTGACGGGTGGGCTGAGGTTGGGACGGCAGGTACAGACGCCGGGCGCTGCACGGCGGTTGTTGCGGCACGGGCGAAATACTGGGATTCTTCCGCCTTCGGCTCAGAATGACAGGGTTCAGACGTATGGGTTGTGGGTTTAGGCTGAGGATGGGTTGAGGCGGTCGTTTGGTCAGGTAGGTCCTTTGGAGGTTTGGGGATGTTTGCTGATGTGGCGGAGGCGGTTGCGGAGATCAGGGCGGGGCGGATGGTGGTGGTGGTGGACGACGAGGACCGCGAGAATGAGGGGGATTTGACGCTGGCCGCGGAGCATGTGACGCCGGAGGCGATCAATTTTATGGCGCGGTTTGGGCGCGGTCTGATCTGCCTTACGCTGACCGAGGAGAGGGCGGACTATCTGCGGCTGGGGCCGATGACGCAGGAGAATACGTCGCGGTTTGGGACGGCGTTTACGGAGACGGTGGAGGCGCGGGAGGGGGTGACGACTGGGATCTCGGCGGCGGACCGGGCGCATACGATCCGGGTGGCGATTGATCCGGGTTCGACGGCGTATGACTTGGCTCGGCCGGGGCATGTGTTTCCGCTGCGGGCGCGGAAGGGTGGGGTGCTGGTGCGCGCCGGGCAGACCGAGGCTTCGGTGGACCTGGCGCGGATGGCGGGGCTGGTGCCGGCGGGGGTGATCTGCGAGATTATGAACGATGACGGGACGATGGCGCGGGTGCCGGACCTAGTGAATTTCTGCGAGCAGCATGGGATGAAGATGCTGACGGTAGCGGATTTGATCCGGTACCGGTTACAGAATGAGCGATACATCCATCGCGTGGCGGAGAGCCTTCTGCCGACGGCGCATGGGGAGTTCCGGATGATTGCGTATGAGAGCGAGGTGGACGGGGGCGAGAGCCATGTGGCGCTGGTGTATGGGGATGTGAGCGGGGGTGGCGTGGTGCCGGTGCGGGTGCATACGCACTGCCTGGCGGGGGACGTGTTTGGGACGACGTTGTGCGATGACCGACAGATTCTGGACAGATCGCTGGGGATGATTGCGGAAGCCGGGCGTGGGGCGCTGGTGTATTTGCATAACGGGTCGAAGGGGTTTGGGATCGACCGGACGGTGCAGCCGCACAGGGTTACGCTGCACCGGGAGCAGAGGGGGCGGGGCGGGGAGGACCGGAGCCAGAGGACGCTGCGGCAGGTGGGCCTGGGCGGGCAGATTCTGTCGGATCTGGGGATTCACAAGATCCGGCTGCTGACGAATACGCCGACGCATGTGCCGGCGCTGCAGGGGTTTGGGATTGAGATTGTGGAGCAGGTGCCGATTGCGGTGGTGAGCCGGACGTCGCGTTAGGGCAGGCGTGGTGGGTTGTCCAGAAGGGAGCTGAGGCCGCGATGCTCCATCTCTGTGACAAAGGCCTGGTGAGTGCTGTACTGGATGGTCTGCATGCCGCAGATGTGGGCGGCTTCGAGGTTTTCGAGCTTGTCGTCGATGAAGAGGATGTTGAAGGGGGACTGGGCGAGGCCTTCGGCGGCGTGGCGGTAGATCTCGGGATCGGGCTTGGCGGTTGAGAGCCGGTGGGACCAGGTGATGTGGTGGAAGGATTCGAGCCAGGGGTGCTTGCGGAGGACGCCGAGCTCCATCTGGTCGCCGATGTTGGAGAGGATGCCGGTGGGGATCTGAGCGCGCTGGAGGCTTTGGGCCCACTCGGCCATGGGGAGGTTCAGGTCGGTCCAGAGATCGGTGTCGGCGTCGTAGAGGTCGGTGAGGTGTTTGTCGGTGGGGACGGGAAGGCCGAACTCGGCGGCGATGAGGCGCCAATAGCTGGGCCCCTGGAGATGGCCGCTGTCGTAGGCGTGGCGGTGCTTCCAGTAGGCGGTGTGGAGTTGGTCTTCGTCGAGGGTGGTGAGGGAGCGGAGGCGGGACCAGGCCTGGGGGTTGGGCGGGCCGGAGAGGACGAGGCCGTAGTCGAAGAGGATGGCGCGTATGGGGGTACCACCCCCTCCTCCCGTACTTTTGTTCAAAGTCTTCAAATGATTCACCTTAGGTATGGACTTCGGTGGTGGTGCTGTAGAGTCGCTGAGAATCTGCCCCAAGGAGTTAAGGCTTAACACGGATTGAAGCGGATTCAAGAACAGGCAAAGACAAGGGCGAAATACAGGGGTCCTTCACTCCGTTCAGGATGACGACGAAGAACAAGCAACGGCAAGAGGTAACGGCGAAACAAATAAGGCAAACAAGGAATGGGCAAACAAGGAATGGGCAAACAAGGAATGGGCAAACAAGGAATGGGCAAACAAGGAATGGGCAAACAAGGAACGGCAAACAAGGAACGGCACAATTTCTTGATGGTGGTCCCGGGCAGATGTTATTTGTACGAGAGACTCAAGCGACTTATCTTGTTTTATTGTACTTGGCTGGAGGGGGCAGATACGCCAGCGTAGACGAGCGGGGTGGCGGCATAGGATGAGGCTATGGCGAGGTTCTCGGGGCGGACGGGATGGGATTCACGCGAGAGCTCGTTTGCGGCGGCGGTGCGGGTGGCGCGGGTGGATGGGAGACGGCTGATCGATCTGACGGTATCGAACCCGACGGTGTGTGGGTTTGAGTATGATGCCGCGGGGATTTTGGGGCCGCTGGGGAATGTGGAGGCGCTGCGGTACGATCCGGACCCGCGGGGGATGCTGGTGGCGCGGGAGGCGGTGGTGGCGTACTACCGGGATCAAGGGGCGGAGGTGAGCGCGGGTGACATCGTGCTGACGACGAGTACGAGTGAGGCGTACAGCTTTGTGTTTCGGCTGCTGTGCGATGCGGGGGATGAGGTGTTGATAGCTCGGCCGAGCTATCCGCTCTTTGATTTTCTGGCGGAGTTGGAGGATGTGACGCTCCGGAGTTATCCGCTGTTTTACGACCATGGGTGGTGGATTGATTTTGGGGAGTTGGAGCGGGCGATCACGGAACGGACGCGGGCGGTGGTGGTAGTGCATCCGAATAACCCGACGGGACATGCGACCGCGGCTGAGGAGCGGAAGAGGCTGGAGGAGGTGTGTGTGCGGCGGGGGCTGGCGCTGATTGTGGATGAGGTGTTTCTGGACTATCCGCTGATGGAGGGCACGGTGATCAAGAGCTTTGCGGTGGGGCCGCATCCGGTGCCGACGTTTGTGCTGAGCGGCATGAGCAAGGTTGCGGGGCTGCCGCAGATGAAGGTGGCGTGGGTGGCGGTGTGTGGGCCGGCTACGTTTCGGGCGGAGGCGATGTCGAGGCTGGAGGTGGTGGCGGATACGTTTTTGTCGATGAATACGCCGGTGCAGCTGGCGCTGCCATCGTGGTTGGCTGGGAGAGAGGTGGTGCGGGGGCAGGTTCTGGCGCGGGTGCGGGCGAATGTGCGGGCGGCTGCGGAGTGTGGGGTGGAGATGCTGCGGATGGAGGCGGGTTGGAGTGCGGTGTTGCGGCTGCCGCAAAGGCCGGGTGAGGCGGCGCTGGAGCTGCTGGAGGCGGGGGTGGTGGTGCATCCGGGGCAGTTTTACGGGATGGCGGAGCGGGGTCGGGTGGTGGTGAGTTTGATTGTGGAGGAGGTGGAGTTTATGGCGGGGATGGCGGTGGTGCGGGGGTGGTGTGCGGTTTGAGCCTAGTGCTCAGGGTTGTGGCGATCTGCGTTAGAAGCCCCTTATCCAACTTCACCCCAGAACTGCATTCGCGTCCAGAGGAACCGCCACTACGGGGAAGCACCTGCTCGGCTAGGTTCAGCCGGGCTCCTTGACAGAGCGCTCACACAGTCCAACTCCGCTCAGCGCCTTCCCATACTCTCGCGAACTTACGCCCCCGTGTCATTCGTCATCTGCACCAGCGTCTGTGACTGTCCGTTGATACTGACCACCGCATAACCGGGCTCTTGAGCTTTATCAATCGCGGGTACGCTTCTTCACCTCAACGTTTAGGCGCTTGATCTTCTGGTTCAGGGTCGAGAGCGGAATCTTAAAGTACTCCGCTGCCTCGGTCTGGTTCCAGTGGCAGCGCTCCAGCCGGTCCGCAATGATGCGCCGCTCAATCTCCTCCATCAGATCGAACAGAGAAGCGTCTGGCCGATGCTCAAGCGCGGCCGAGGTATAGGTGCTGCCCTTTAGCTGGGGCGGCAGCAGATCGGGCGGGATAACCCGGCTGTTTGAGAGCACGACGCCACGTTCCATCGCATTCTCCAACTCACGTACGTTGCCCGGCCACTCATATTCCACCAGCACTCGCAGCGCCTCCGGCGAAAGCACCCGCTCTCCCGTCTCATTCTCCTCGGCGTACAAATTTAAGAAATGCGTTGCCAGCAGTGGTATATCGCCGCGTCGGGCCCGCAACGGAGGCAGCTCCAGCGAGATCACATTGAGCCGATAAAACAGGTCCTCGCGAAAACGTCCCTCACGCACGGCGTTCTGGAGATTGACGTTGGTCGCCGCGACGATGCGTACGTCGACCTGCATCTCCGTCGTACCGCCCAGCTGCATGAAACGGCGATCTTGAAGGACCCGGAGAATCTTGGCCTGCATGTCCATACCCATGGTCCCGATCTCGTCCAGAAACAGGGTGCCGCCGTGGGCGACCTCAAACAGCCCCTTTTTCGAGCTTACCGCGGAGGTAAAGGCACCGCGCACGTGGCCAAATAGCGTCGATTCCAGCAAATCCGAAGGTACGGCACCGGTGTTCACGGGCACAAACGGCTTATCCCGACGCGGTGAATTCTGGTGTATGGCCTTTGCGATCAGCTCCTTGCCCGTGCCGCTCTCCCCTTGTAAAAGAACGGTGGACCGGCTTGGTGCCACCTGTGCCACGACATCAAACAGGCGCAGCATCGGTTCACTCTTTCCGATGATGTTCTCAAAGTTATAGCGCTGCTTCAGCACCCGCTTAAGCTGAACAACCTCCGCCTCCGCCTTGGTGCGCCCTATGGCGGTCCGGATATCCGCCAGCAGCTTCTCGTTGTCCCAAGGTTTCTGGATGAAGTTCTTTGCGCCCGCCCGGATCGCATCCACGACATTGCCCACCGTACCGAAGGCCGTGATCATGATGACCGGCAGCTGCGGCTGCATCTCGAGGATGCGCGGCAACAGATCTATTCCGCTCTCTCCGGGTAGCGCCAGGTCGAGCAACAGCAGATCGTATTCGTTGCGCGAGAGGACATCCAGCCCGGCATTTCCATCTGGAGCCAACGCCACGCTGAAGCCCTCCAGAAGGAGCAACGCTTCGAGCGACTCGCGGATGGCAGCTTCGTCGTCGATGATCAGGATCTTCGAACCGGGCTGTGCGTGCGCATGCGCGTCCACCCCCGTGGCCTCCACGATCTCGGTCATTTCATGCATGCAGTCGTGCCCTTTCGCCGTGCCGTGTACTCTTGTCCCGCGGATACACCGCACTCCGCTCATTGGCTGCTGGGAAATCAAGGAGAAACGTGGTCCCGGTTCCCATCTCGCTTTCTACAAAGATCTTGCCCCCATGCTCCTGCACGATACCGTAGCTCACGGCGAGACCCAAGCCAGTCCCCTTGTGTCCCCCTTCCTGCGGCTTCGTCTTGGTCGTAAAGAAGGGATCGTAGATGCGATGGAGGTGCTCTTGCTTAATGCCGCTGCCGGAGTCTTGAATGCGGACCACCACCCGCTGACCCACGTTCTCCGTCGCGATCCGCATGCGGGGGTCCAATGTCTGAAACATAGCGTCTTTGGCATTGAGCAGCAGGTTCAGCATGACCTGTTGCAGCTTGCCCTGATTGCCGTGGATCAGGGCAAGCTGTGGTTCCAGATCGAGGTTGATGTGAACGCCAGATGTCTTCAACTGATGATCAATCAGCGTCACCGTGTCACGGATCAAAGCGTTTAAATCGGTTCCGGCGAAATCTGTGCTTCCGGTTCGAGAAAAATTCAGCAGTCCATTCACGATCTCTGAAGCACGAAAGCTCTGCTGCGTGATCTTCTCAAGCATGGGCGCGAGCCGTTTATCCGAACTCATCTGCTTGGTCAGCATCTGGGTGTAGCTCGAGATCACTGCCAGCGGTGTATTGACCTCGTGAGCGACACCGGCCGCAAGTAGGCCGATCGAGGAGAGCTTCTCGGCCTGGGTCAGTTGCTCTTCCAGCTGAGTGCGATCCGTGATGTCGTCAACAAGCAAGATTCGTCCGACAACAGTTCGGTCCCGGGTCAGCAGCGGCGCGATCGCGATGTTGGCCGTACGCGGCTCTCCATCGGGTAGACTCAAACGAAATTTGTAAAGAGTATGTGTGTCGAACTCGCCGCGCACACTGTCGAACTTCGAGACGAACTCGGCAGGGAATAGATTGCTCAGCGGCTGTCCAAGCACATCGGAGCGCTTGAGGTGGAACATCGCCTCCATCTGCTGATTCCAACTCTCGATGTGATCGTCAAGATCCACTGCCAGCACGCCGACATTGATCGATTCCAGGATGTTCTCGTGAAAGTCCTTCAACCGCTCAAACTCTGAGATCTTTTGTTGCAGCCGCTGATACAGCTGTGCGTTCTGAATGGCGATGCCGATGTAGCTGGCGAGTGATTCCAGCAGCTCGACATCTTCGCTCGACAGGAAATCTCCATGCTCTGTCCGGCCAAACCCCAGCACTGCCACTGTCCGTGTTCCAAGACCTTCGCGGTTCGCAGCCCGGCATGGCAGATAGTAGTTCAGGTCAAGTCTGGCCGCGCTCTGACGTTGCGCCTCAGGCAGCCGGAGGACGTGTTGCGGCGTTTCCAGAAAGATGTGGTTGTTTGCGCCTGGACGGTCGAAGTCCAGAAATCTTAGATCTAGACCGCGAAGCTCACCTGGCTGCAGATTGCTTAGACCTTGGGACGCTGCCAAGTGGAATCGTTGATCCATCGATCCAGGAAGTTGATCCTCCGCCAGAAAGACCGCGATCCGTGTGATCAAAAGCGTCTGCGGAAGTCGTTTTACGATGGAGTCCACCAACGTGCGGAGATCTGTTTGCGCGTTTAGGCCCCGCCCAAAGTCCACCAGTGTTTCCCGGTAGTCGAAGCGCTTTTGATCGAACACGCGGTCGACCCGTCCCTGAATGGCGCGCTTCAAGGGGTCAAAGACCAGCCCGGTGATCATGATGGCAGCAACTAGACCCCAGACGCGGAGGTTGGGTAGATGCGTATGGACCATCTCCGCCGTGACCGCCACGATCAGGAAGTACGTACCAACTAGAGCCGCGGTCGCTAAGGTATACGTAACACTTCGCTTGAAGATCAGGTCGACATCCATCAAGCGGTACCGCACGATGGCCCAGCTAAACGTCAGTGGCACAAACACGAGCGACAGGCCAGCGACCTTGGTCAGCAGATCCGGAACTGCCCAGTCCGCCATATACGGGATGGCATAGATCAGCGTGAACGGCGTTACGGCTAGCAGGGTGCCACGCGAAAGCCACTTCAGTTGCTGGCGCTCAAGCGCCGTGCCGGCTCGAACGTACCGGCGCCGGAACACCACGGCGGCGATCACGTAGTAGAGCGCAAGGTGCCCAACCGCAAGCTGATCAAGCCTGTGATTCAGGAGTTCCGTTGCGGACCAATGGCGGAGAGCCCATACCTGTATGCCAATCAGAAGCGCGCCCGGCATGTAGATCGCCGCAACCGCTAGAGCATGCGCAATCCGCCGCCTCCCCGGCGTGTGTTGCACGTTGGAGAAACTAATTGCGAAGTGGAGAAAAAGTGCCGGCTGCAGTGCCGCCGCGACTGAGTTTCCCCAGTAGATGATCCAGTCCAGGAGATCAAGCTGGCTCGTGTACTTAAACGAGTACAGAACAAAGGAGGCAACGCAGAATACATAAAAATGTGTTGCTTTGGGTGCCGTCCACCTCCGGAACAGCACATAGATGCCAATGCTCAGATAAACCAACGCAATGAGCCGAAGACCCTGGTTGAAGCTACGATCCGCAGGTTCCAGAATGACCTGAATATCCAATCGCGCGGGTGCGCGTCCCTTTGTCCCGGGTGTTGCCGGCCGCAAGATGGAGTACGTCACATGCGACCAGATGCCACTGCGGAACTGCTCCCGCGTAAATGGAGCCATTCGTGGAACTGGCCGATCGTTGACCGAAACGACCTCGTCGCCAGTCCGAACGCCCGCGCGATCCGCCGGCGAACCTGCCGGCACCTGCTCCGCGCGCAGCCCACCATTTTGCGACTCTATCCAGAAGGCTCCATCGGTGGGGATGTCAAACTGCCGCTCGTCGCGGAGGTTGAGAGCTGCCAAAACGCATGCGGCCAGGGTCAGTAGCGCCAGCGTGACGGCAATTACCCGGTTTTGGAATGTGTTTGTCATCCCTGGAAAACTACTCAGCAGCTTTGTGGCCAAAGAGGATTACGTCAGAATCTCGGTACGCTATGCGACTCACGCCAGGCACTAGCTTGCAGAGGCTAAGAAGCCAGTATGAAAAATCATAGATCAGCATGATCTGCACGTCATCTGAGCGATGGATACGCAAGATCATCCAGGTGGGTTCCTCCATCCACTTTTCCTTGACCGATGTTGCTCGATGCGATGAACTGGAGGTATGGACCCGCTCTCGTTATGTCAGGATCCTCTCGGTCGCGATTCCTCCGCCATCCTAGAACGCGATGCCGACTGCCTCCTTCCCGTCTACGCCCGTTACCCAATTGTCATGGAGCGCGGAAAGGGAGTGTACCTCTTCGACATCGACGGACGTCCCTATCTCGACATGATGGCTGGACTTGGAGTCAATGCCCTCGGGCATGCCCATCCACGGATGCTGGCCGCCATGGCGGATCAGGCAGAGCGAATCGTCCATCTGTCGCCACAATACAGCAATCCGCATCCAGGTCATCTCGCGGAGCGTCTCTGCGACCTGGCCGGCATGGCAGGCGCCTTTTTTTCAACTGGCGGCTCGGAGGCTGTCGAAGGTGCGCTCAAGCTCGCCCGCAGCTTAGGCTCGCGCAACTTTTCTCCTCGCAAGCACGGCATCGTCGCCCTTCGCTCCTCCTACCACGGGCGTACCTTCGGCTCGCTCTCTGTCACGGGCCAGCAGAAGTACCAGGCTGACTTCGGCCCTTGCCTGCCCGGTGTCAGCTTTATCGATCGCAACGACCTAGGCCAGCTCGAGGCCGCCGTGAGCGAGGATACCTGCGCCATCCTGATCGAGCCACTCCTCGGTGAGGGAGGCGTTCACGAGTGCCATGCGGACTTCCTCCAAGCTGCGCGCCGGCTCGCAACCCGCCACGGCGCAGCGCTTATTTTTGATGAGATCCAGAGCGGCCTCGGCCGCACCGGCCGGTGGTTTGCCTCCGAGCCAAGCGGCGTCCGGCCCGACATCCTGATCCTGGGCAAGCCCCTTGGCGGCGGCCTCCCTCTGAGTGCCATCCTTGTCACCGATGAGCTCTTTCACGCCTTCGGCATGGCCCGGCATGGCAGCACCCTCGGTGGAAGTCCGCTTGCCTGCCGCCTCGGACTTGAGTTCCTCGCGATCATGGAAGAGGAAGATATTCTCGCTTGCGTGGCCGACACCGGCGCGTACCTCAGCATGCGTTTGGCAGAGATCGTCTCCGATCACGACGTTGCTGTAGAAGCTCGAGGCACAGGTCTGATGCAGGCGGTCGAACTCGCCGCCCCCGCACGGCCCATTGTTGAAGCCGCCCTCGCCCAAGGCGTTATGCTCAACTGCGTGCAGGGCAATGTTCTCCGCTTTCTTCCGCCTCTGATCATCGATCGCAGCCACGTCGATCAAGCTATGGACTTGTTGGCCATCCTGCTTGAAGTACCACATTTTGCTGATGCAGACAGGCTGCTCGCGACTGCTACCAAATAGGGTTGTTCACGTCATTCATCGCCCTGTAACATTGCAACGAACGGCAGGGCTGCATGTCTGGTATATGCGCCTCCGTCTCACACGGAGCGGTATGCAGACTATGGCGGCACATGTCGGCGAAGCCGATGTCCTGATTCAGGGACGTCGGATGCACTACCTGCGTGCCGGCAGTGGGCCTCCGCTCCTTCTGATTCATGGGCTTGTGGGGTCTCTGCGCAACTGGCGCTTCAACATCGACTCGCTTGCAGAGGCCTCGACGGTATATGCGGTCGACTTGCTCAATATGGGTGAGTCCGATCGCGACGCGGGGTTCGATCCAACACTGGAAGCGACGGCCGACTACCTTGTCGCATTCATGGACGCACTCGGTCTTGCCCAGGCCGATGTTGCCGGCCATTCCCATGGAGGGGCCGTTTCGCTCGCGCTTGCGGCGCGCTACCCTCATCGAGTCCACCGGCTCATCCTCTTCGCCCCGGCGAATTCCTTCTGCGATCTTGGCCGCCAGCTTATCCGTTTCTACCGGCATGACGTAGGAGGTGCCTTTGCCCGCATGATCCCCACGCTTCCACGCTGGACCAAGGCAACCGCGCTCCGCCGCATGTACGGAGATCCCGCACGCGTTCCCGCCGACGCACTGAGCGGGTACGTCGACGGCTTGGCCGTTCCAGGCACTGTTGATCACGTGCTTCGCATCGTTCGTCAGTGGGGTTCGGAGATGGCTCGGCTTCGGTGCATGCTTCCGGCCCTCGCCAATGTGCCCGCCCTTCTGATCTGGGGCGACCGCGACCGCGCCGTTGGCCTCAGCTCCGCGAAGCACTTCGAGCGTCTCCTCCATCGCTCCAGCCTCGTCATTCTCCCCGGTGTTGGACACATTCCCTTCGAGGAGATGCCTTCCGCCTGCAACCGGGTTATGCTCGAGTTCCTCGCGTCTCCCTCGGCAAGCGAGTCACCCGATCGGACAATCTCCCGTGCGCGTGCTCTATCTGTCGATCGAATCCTCACTCGTGAGGACACGGCCATTGCAAGTCAGCCAACCTCTTTCGTCGCCTAAGCCGCGCCGGACGCTCTTACTCGGTAAGAAAACTCTCGTGAGTCCAATCCCGGATCGCCTCCTGCATCAAATGCAGCTTCGGCTCTGGAGACCCCGGGATGCCTTGAAAGAAGTGATCCGCACCCGCAATCCAAACCAGCCGCTTCGGCTCTGGCAGCCCCGCAAAGATCGGCTCAAGCACCTCGCGCGGGCTGAACTGATCGTGATCTCCGCTGACAAAGAGCCGCGGTCCAGCACACGTTTTAAGAAAACCATACGTGTAGTCGCGCCCCGCCGCCCGCACCGGCAACCCCAAACCAATCCGGCCCTTGACTCGATCGTCTTCGCAGCACGCGCGCAGCCCGACATAGGACCCAAACGAAAAGCCGGCAAACAGGATCGGCCGCTTCAGCTTTGCAGCCATCCAGTCGAGCGCGGCCCGCACGTCGTCCCGCTCTCCATGACCATTGCCAAACGTTCCCTCGCTTAACCCCACACCCCGAAAGTTGAATCGCACTACAGGCAAACCGAGCCCGCTGAACGCCTTCATCGCGTGATACACAACCTTGTTGTGCACCGTGCCTCCGGCAGGCGGGTAAGGGTGGCACACCAGTGCGGCGTATGGGGCCTCTTCGGCCCCCGTGTTGAGCACTGCTTCCAGCCGCCCCGCGGGACCACGCATGTCGCCGATCGTCCGCACTTGCGAGCGCACCGTCGCGCCCGCTTCCGAGAGTTGTCCCGTCTCAAGCGTCATCCTTCTATCCTATCCATTTTCGTTTGCAAGCAGCCCGCACCGTAACAGCCTTGCCCGATCGCTCCGGTATCCTAACCCCATGGCCGTCGACCCCATAGACCTCACACGCTGCCTCGTCAATATCGAATCGACTACCTTCCACGAAGGCCATGCTGGCGCGTTTCTCCATGAGTATCTCGAAGCCCAGCAGTATGCCGTAGAGCGCACCCTGGTCGAGCAGTCGGATTACACCACCACTCCGGGCGCCAGCAACTTGGCCGACGACCGCTTCAACGTCTACGCCGCACTCCCCGGCATCACACCCGATGTAGTTCTCTCCACCCATATGGACACCGTCCCGCCCTTCTTCGGCCTCCGCGAAGACGATGAGTTCCTTTACGGCCGCGGAGCCTGCGATGCCAAAGGGATCATCGCCGCCCAGATCGCCGCCGCCGACCGCCTCCGCGACTCCGACGTCAAGGTCGGCCTCCTTTTCGTCGTCGGCGAAGAGCGCGACTCGGCCGGTGCCGCCGTAGCCAACCTCCACCCCAAAGGCTCCCGCTTTCTCATCAACGGCGAACCCACCGATAACCGCCTCGCCCTTGCCTCCAAAGGCGCTCTTCGCGTTGAACTTCACGCCAATGGCCGCATGGCTCATTCCGCCTACCCCGAGCTCGGCGACTCCGCCATTGACAAGCTCATCGAGGCCCTCCATGACCTCCTCGCCATGCCCCTCCCCTTCGAGCCCTCACTCGGTCCGGACGGCCACTCCACTCTCAACATTGGCCTCATTAGCGGCGGCCGCGCCCCCAACGTGATCGCCGACAAGGCCGAAGCCCACCTCCTCATTCGCCTCGTCGGTCCTTCCGAAGACACCCGCCAGCAGATCGTCGCCACCGTCGCCGGCCGCGCCGAAGTCCGCTTCTCTCTCGACCTCCCCTTTGTCAGCATGCGCCCAGTCGGCGACCTACCCACCATGATCGCTAAGTTCACCAGCGACATCCCATCGCTCACTGCCTGGGGCGAGCCCTTCCTTCTAGGCCCCGGATCCATCCACGTCGCCCACACCCCGGACGAAAAGATCGCCAAAAAAGAACTCCTTGAAGCCGTCGACCTTTATGTCGACCTCGCTACGAGCCTCGTCGGCTAGCGCCAGCCTCAAGCTCGATTCCGTCCCTCCTTTTCCTCCTCACGGAGGGCTACCATTAAGACAATGGCAAGCGAATTCACGCACCTCCATCTCCACACCGACTACTCCCTCCTCGATGGTGCGTGCGATGTAGATAAGCTCGCCTCCCACCTCTCCAAGATCGGTCAGACTGCCGCCGCCATGACCGACCACGGCAACATCTATGGCGCTGTCCACTTTTTCGACGCCATGACCAAGAAGGGCATCAAGCCCATCCTCGGCTGCGAACTCTACCTTTCCGAGAACGACGACCACCGCAACCTCTCGGGCGGCTACAACCACTTCGTGGTCCTCGCCGAGAACGAAGCCGGGTACCGCAACCTCGTCCGCCTCACCTCCGAGGCCGCCCTCCACGGCTTCTACCGCAAGCCCCGTGTCTCAAAGGACTTCCTCACCCGCCACACCCAAGGTCTCATCGGCTTCTCTGGCTGCCTTGCCGGCGAGCTCAACCAGAACCTCATGGCAGGGAAGTACGACGAGGCCAAGCGCACCGCGGGCCAGTTCTCCGAGATGTTTGGCAAGAACAACTTCTTCCTCGAGATCCAGGACCACGGCCTCGCTCCAGACAAGGGCGTCTGCGACCAGCTCTTCAAGCTCGAACGCGAGCTCGGCATCCCGCTCATCGCCACCAATGACTCTCACTATGTCGCCAACGACGACAGCCGTGCTCACGAGATTCTCCTCTGTGTCCAGACTGCCGGATCGATGAACGATCCCAAGCGCTTCAAGTTCGACACCCAGGAGTTCTACATCAAGTCTGCGGACGAGATGCACCGGACGTTTGCCGGGCATGAAGAGGTCTGCACCCGCACCATGCAGTTTGTCGACCGCTGCAACCTCAAAATGTCCAAGGTCAAGGATCCCTTCCCGAACTTCGTCGTCCCCGAAGGCGAGACCCTCGATACCTACTTCGAGAAGGTCTGCCGCGAGGGCCTCATCAAGCGGCTAGATACCGCCATCGCCCACCTCCGCGACCGCGGCCTCCTCAAGAAGACTATCCCCGACTACCACGCCCGCCTCGACCGCGAACTAGAGTGCATTAAAGCCATGAAGTTTCCCGGCTACTTCATGATTGTCTGGGATTTTATCCGCTACGCCCGCGAACAGAACATTCCTGTCGGCCCCGGCCGCGGATCCGCCGCCGGTTCCTTGGTCGCGTATGTTATGGAGATCACGGACATCGATCCGCTCCAGAACGAGCTCCTTTTCGAGCGCTTCCTCAACCCCGAACGCGTCTCCATGCCCGATATCGACATCGACTTTTGCATGAATCGTCGCGGCGAGGTCATCGAGTACGTCCGCCGGAAGTACGGCTCCGACCAGGTTGCCCAGATCATCACCTTCAACACCATGGCGGCTAAAGCAGCCATAAAAGATGTAGGCAGAGCATTGGACATGCCGTACGGCGAGGTCGACCGCATCGCGAAGATGATCCCCGCGACCATCGGCATCACCATCGACCAGGCTCTCAAGGACTCGAACCCCCTCTCCGCTGCATACGACAGCGATCCTAAAATCAAGGAGCTCATCGACGCTGCCCTCCGTCTCGAAGGCCTCGTCCGCGGTGCCGGCGTCCACGCCGCCGGCGTCGTCATCGCCCCGCAACCCCTCACCGAACTCGTCCCCGTCACCCGCACCAAAGATGAAGCCATCGTCACCGCCTACGACATGAAGGCCGTCGAAAAGATGGGCCTGCTCAAGATGGACTTCCTGGGTCTGACCACCCTTACCGTTATCGACGACTGCCTCAAGCTCATCCAGCAAAACCGCAACGAAACCGTCGACATGTCCCTTATCCCGTTCGACGACGCCGAGGTCTACGAGAAGGTCTTCCACCGCGCCCTCACCTCCGGCATCTTCCAGTTCGAGTCCGGCGGCATGCGCGACGTCCTCCGCCGCTACAAGCCCAATCGTGTCGAAGATCTCACCGCGCTCAACGCTCTCTACCGGCCCGGGCCCATGTCGATGATCGACGACTTCATCGAACGCAAATGGGGACGCCGCGCCGTCGAGTACGACCTCCCCGAAATGGAAGCCATTCTCAAGGAGACCCTCGGCGTCATGGTCTACCAGGAACAGGTCATGCAGATCGCCGCCTCCATTGCCGGTTACGCGCTCGGCGAAGCCGACCTCCTCCGACGCGCCATGGGTAAAAAAGACGCCGGCGAGATGGGCAAGCAGCGCGAGCGGTTCATGTCCGGTGCCGCAACCAACAAACATCCGAAAGAAACCGCTGGAAAGATCTTTGACCTCATGGCCCAGTTCGCCGGATACGGCTTCAACAAGTCGCACTCTGCCGCCTACGCCCTGCTCGCCTACCACACTGCCTGGCTCAAGACCCACTACCCGGTCGAGTTCATGGCCGCTCTTCTCACCAGCGAAACCTCCAAGCCCGAGAATGTCGTCAAATATATCTCCGAGTGCCGCGAGATCGACATCGACGTCCTCCCGCCCAATCTTCAGACCTCCGACGCCAACTTCACACCGACTGGCGATGCTATCGGTTTCGGCCTCGCCGCCATCAAAAACGTCGGCCACAACGCCATCGAGTCCATCATTCAAGCTCGCGAGCTGCTTCAGAAAGAGAAGGGAAGCAGCAAGCCCGCCTTCGCCTCGCTTTGGGAGTTCTGCGAGAGAGTTGACCTCCGCCTGCTCAACAAGCGCGTCCTCGAATCCCTCATCAAAGCTGGCGCCATGGACGGCTTCGGCCACCGCGCCCAGGTCACCGCCGCCCTCGATAAAGCCATGGAACGCGCGCAGAAATCGCAGCGCGACGCCGCCGCCGGGCAGTCTGGCCTCTTCGGCATCTTCGACGACGGACCGGTCGGCAACGCGGCCGACGAAGCTCTCCCCAAAGCTCCCGAGTGGGACGAGCACACACGCCTCGGTAACGAAAAAGATGTCCTCGGCTTCTTTGTCTCCGGGCACCCCATGGACAAGTACCGCGAGAAGCTCCGCAATATCAAGGTTGTCGACACCGCCACCGCCTGCGAGATGAAGCCAGAGCCCCAGGTCTTTCGCCGCGGCGGTAACGAGCAGCCGCAAAACGAGATCTCCATCGCCGGCGTCATCACCGGCCTCAAGGTCGCTAAGTCCAAGCGCTCCGGCGAGATGTACGCCCAGGCCTGCCTCGAGGACACCGTCGGCAAGATCGACCTTATCGCCTTCCCTCAAACCTACGAAAAACTTGCCGACTCGCTTAGGATCGATGTTCCTGTCGTCGTCCGGGGCGTGCTGCGCGGCGAAGAAGACGCCTCCCCCAAACTCGCCGTCACCCACATCCAGGCGCTCGAAGACGTCAAGCTCAAGCTTCCCGAGTCCCTCCGCATCAAAGTCCCGCTCCATAACCCGGACGCCGCGCTGCTCGAAAAGCTCCACGCCATCTTCTTGGCTGCCCCAGGTAAAGGCAAGCTACTGCTTGACTTGGAAGAACCTGGGGAGTTCTGCGCCGTTCTCGAGCCACAGGACGTCCTCGTCGCCGCCGATCGCCTGTTCATCGACCGCATCGAGGAGCTCGTCGGTCGGGGTGGCGTCCGCGTGATCGATTAATGACTATTTCACCCAGCCCGGCCCGGCAACCCGACTTTCCCAAGCTAAGACCTAATAGCGCCTCACAGTAGTTGTTTCAGAATGCAACACAGCTGGGGAACCTTGTATCTGTCGCCGATCTCTCCTACATAATGAACGATCAAGCCGACTCCGCCTATATCCGTACCAGCTCCCGTGGCCAGACAATATCCGGTCTAACTCAGGCATCCAACCCCTCTATGGCCACCTCGCCGCTCGTGCCGCGTCGCATCAGCACACCTAGGACCGCACAGAGTTCATCTGCTCAGCTTGACGCACTCAAAACCTCCGAACGCCGATGGGCCTACGCTCTGCTGCGCCTTCTCCTTGGGGTAAATTTCTTTGGACACGGCTTTATCCGCATCTACCACGGCGTACCAAACTTCGCTGTCGGCATCACCGCACAGATGTCCTCTGCACTTCTCCCATCTCCGTTCGTCCACGCCTTCGCGATGACAATTCCATGGATCGAACTCACACTGGGCACCCTGCTCATCCTAGGTCTCTTTTTGCGCGCGACCCTCACGGTCGCCATGCTATTTATGACCGCACTCATGGTCGGCGTCACCATTCACCAGGACTGGCCGACGGCCGGTATCCAGCTCGTCTATGGTTTCGTCATCTTCTCCCTCCTCTTTCTCCGGGAGCCTTATGCGATCAGCTGGTCACGCCTACTTGGCATCACCTCGGAATCCGGCCATGATCCTGTGCAATGATGCACTACAATCAAGCTGATACCACTTAGAGCATGGCAGAACAAGACCCCAGTAAATCCATAGCAGTACAAGCCGTGGCTGCTCTCCCCGCACCCGAAGCCTGGATCAGGACCGAGACCGCCCGGCACCCGCAACGGCCATATCCCATGGATTTCATCGAAGCCCTGTTCACCGACTTCAGTGAGATCCACGGCGATCGCGCCTTTGGTGACGACGCTGCCATGAGTTGTGGCATGGCCCGCCTGGACGGTCAGCCCGTTCTTGTTATCGGAAATCTCAAGGGCCGCTCCACCAAGGAGCGCATGGCGCGCAGATTCGGCATGCCCGACCCAGAAGGTTATAGAAAGGCGCTACGCGCGATGAAGATCGCCGAAAAGTTCGGTCGCCCCGTCTTCACCTTCATCGACCTTGCCGGCGCCAACCCGGGCATGTCCGCCGAGGAGCGCGGCCAGGGAGAGGCCATCGCCCGCAACCTCAGTGAAATGAGCCGGCTTCGCGTTCCCACCATAGCCACCATCACCGGGGAAGGCGGCTCCGGTGGCGCACTCGCCCTGGCCCTTTCCGATCGGGTCCTCATGCTCGAGAACGCGATATATTCCGTCATCTCGCCAGAATCCTGCGCCGCCATTATGTGGAAGGACGCCGCCAAGAAGCAGCAGGCTGCAGTCGCTCTCAGATACACGGCTCCTGACGTTAAAGCGATGGGCTGTGTCGATGAAGTTGTCGCGGAACCCCTAGGTGGAACCCAGAACGACCCCGCCGCAGGTTTTGCCCTCGTCGGCGAGCGCCTCCGATACCACCTCCGGATGCTCGAAGAAATGCCGCTGGAAGACATGCTCGAGCAGCGCTACCAGAAGTTTCGCAATATTGCGCAGTTCTACATCACAGCCTGATCAATTACGGAGTTCCAGCCTTGCCGGCGACCGCACCAACTCCACCTCCTCCGCGCCCAAGTAAGAGACTAGACCTGGCGCTTGCAGTTGCTGCCGTCGCCTGGTTCCTGGCTGCCCGTGAACTCGCAGCACACTCCGCGTCCGGCATCTCTCAACGTTTTGATCTCCTCGCCATAGGTTTCGTTCTCAGACCCCTCTTTCTCGTCTTCCTTCTCGCTGTCGGCTTCTCGCTATTGGACTTGGTCGGACATCGCCACTCTTCGGTTCGCGATCTTCTCGGCTTGCCTGCCCGGCTTACAAGCCTCCAGGAGTGGAACCTCGGTGCCGCCATCGGCTGGTCCGCTCTCCTCCTTTCCATCGTTCCCATCGCCATGTTCGGCACCCTGCATATCCAACTTTGGACCGAGCCCCGGGCCTTCCTCTACGCCCTGTTTACCTTGATCGGCGTCGCTCTCAGCACCCTCGCTCTTGAGATCGCCTTTCGCGGTTACGCCTTCCGCCGCCTCATCGCTGCAATCGGCCCCATCGGCGCCACGCTCACCCTTTCGCTCGTCTACGGCCTTCTCTTCGCCTTCAGTCCCGGTTCTAGCGGCGTCGCCGTCCTCGCCATGGCTCTTGTCGGCCTGCTGCTCTCGCTCGGTTGGCTCCGCACCCACGGCCTCTGGCTCTCCTGGGGACTCAACTTCGCTTGGACAACCAGTCTCGGCGTCCTCTTCGGTCTCCCCGTCGCTGGCTCTACCGACCTTTCCTCTATCTTCCAGACCACCGCTTTCGGCAAGCGGTCTCTCACCGGCGGTGAGTTTGGCCCTGAGGCTGCAGTCTTCACAACGCTTGTCCTGCTCCTGGCCATCGCCCCACTCGTTCGCCTCACGCGCGACTACGCCTGGAACTACACTTACACCCCCATCCTCCCCGGCGGCTTCGCAATGGAGGTCGCACCACCCGCCGCCCACGCTGCCATGGCTGCCGCCGTGCCGCCGCCCCCGCCGCTCGTCCAGATCCTGCCCTCCACGCCGCAGCAGCGCTCTGCCGGCGAGCCGCCGGTATAGCTGCTCCAACTTTCAACTTGGCCCGCTTTGGCAAGCGGAATTCCTCTTCATAGTGCGCAAGCAAAACCCTTGTCAAACGCCTAGTCACAAGCGCAATCTATCCTCTATACAGAGGTGCCACCCATGGCCTTGCGTACGCATAGATCGTCTCTCCTCGGGGCCGTCCTCTTGACTTCCGTCCCGCTCGCAACGGCGCAGGTCTTTGTTGTCGGCGAAAAGACCGCAACTGCCGATATCTCCACTGACTTCCACCCCACCGCCGTCGATCTCCCCAGCGCTCCGCTAACGGAGCGTGGCCGCCGCGAACTCATCCGCAATCTCGAGGCGGAGCAGGGCTTCGCTCACCGGCCTCTGCCTATGGGCGCCGGGCTTACCCTGCGCGCCAACGGCCCTCTCGATCCCGGCCCCGAAAGATACAAGCAGATGATCTACCAGAAGGGTCAGGCCGCCGGCGCTGGCGACCGCGTCGTGATCACCGCCATGACTATCAAGCCTGACCGCATCATTATCGACGTAAACGGGGGTCCCTACCCCAAGCACCGCTTTCTCTCCCACATCCAGATCAACGACAACCCCGTAGTGCAGCAGCCCGCCGAGCAGCCCACTGGTGCCCGCATCACCCTCATCTTTGAGGGCCATGTCCCGGAGATCTCTGCGCCCGAGGTTAAGTCACTCCTCGACCCGGTCATCGACTTCGGCGTGAAATCCTCCGAGCAGGCGTACGCCGACACACTCCCGCAGTTCCTCAAGGATGCCATCGCCTCTCACGACGTTCTCGTCGGGATGAATCACCGCATGGTCCTTGCCGCCCTTGGAGCTCCCGAAAACA
>JAABUX010001640.1_pt1 | contig 33297 bp, 37 predicted proteins | sample 5561851 | NCBI WGS metagenome assembly JAABUX01 (sample SAMN10711883, study PRJNA513361) | rock metagenome | isolation source: Antarctica rocks | place: Antarctica: Victoria Land, Richard Nunatak red sandstone | collected 2016-01-03
GTGTCACGTTGCACTTAACTACGAGACTGGCGCGGTTGGTGCCGATCGCTGCACCTAATCATGAGACTCCGAGGAGGTCGAGTATCAGGTTTGCTGCAATACTGATACTGGGTTGAGGCTCGGCACGCTTGCCCAGAGCACGGCGATGGAGCGGCTAAGGTAGTGTGGCGCCTGGCTTTCGGGAAGGTTTGCCAGGTCATCGGCTGCCGACGATCCTTTGCCAAATGTATTGCGAGGTCATAACGTCTGCGTCCAACATTGTCGGGGTCGCGTCTCGGGTTTAAGTGCAGCGCTTTGGGCCGAGTCTCAGGATTAAGTGCAGCATCTCACATTAAGTGCAGGCGCAAGCGCTTGATTATGCTCGGAATTGAGTCTCACAATTAAGTGCAGCGTGACAGGACGCTCGCAGCACGAACCAGGCGACAGCTTCCGGACGATCATGGAGTGCGGCGGCTTCCGCAGGCGTCAGCACCGGCCCATGATCGTCCAGGCTTGTCACGAGCCGGAGCTAAGTGTCTGCGCCTGCCTTTCCTTTCTGGCGTCAGTGCCGGCCGTCGCCGCTGCCGATGCTTTCACCGTGGCGCCATCGGCCGCGCGTGCCTCACGGCCGACCGTTTCCACGGGGGTCCAGATGGCACGCTCGCGTTCGCGCACCTTGGCCCGCGCCTTTTTCACTTCGTCCATTGCCCTACCCTCAAAACAGCCAGCCGCTTCCCAGGTGCGGCTGGACCAACGTGAACCAGGAGATGACCGCCGCAAGGCCGGCCACGACGCGGACCGGCACCGGGACGCGCCGCCGACCATAGCGCCAGGAGCTGGGCCGGGAAGGGCGCGGGCGGGGCCGCCAGGCTGGCACGAACTGCACCGGCACGGAGCGCGGCAAAGGTGCCGGCGGTGGGCCGGAGGCAGGAAGGGAGCCGGCCACGGCTTCGACAACCCCCCGCGCCGTCGCAGCGTCCACCCGGAACAGCTCGCGGCGCTTCCGAACGCGATGGCTGCCGAGCATCCGATGCACCGCCTGTTCCGCGGCGGCCATGTCGGACACGGGGGAGCACCAAGCGATGGTGCAGGGGGCCAGCAGGCCGGAGACAGAGGTGATCTCCGCCGCACGGGTGCGCGGGTCGCGCCCCGTCCTGCCCACCTTGACCATGCCGAGCTTGTCCCATGCCGGATGCGTCAGGACGTAAACCCAGCCGGGGCCGGTCACACCGTTGCCGCAGACGTGGGACGCTCACCCGCCGTCGCCTTGGCCGCGGCGGGATCGGCCGCCCGCGCCTGTTGCCCCGCGGCTTCGACGGCGCCCCACACCGCCTTGCTGCGCTGGACCGGGATCATCTTGGCCTTGTCCGGCGCAGCGGACGCGGCGGCCTGGACGGCAGCAGGTGCCGCGGCGGCAGCGGCTGCCGGCGCCGGAGGTGCTACCGCCGTGCGCCTGGCGGCAGCGACCCGCCTTGGCTGGGGGGCGGCAGCGGCCTTTGCAGGCGCGGCTTCCGCCTTTTCGGCCAGCGCCGCCGCCGTGACCGTGTTCGTGACCTTGGCGGTGTACTTCGACACGGCGATGCCGGCCGGCGCCGTGGACTCTGCCGCCTTGACCGGGGGCGCCTGGACCGGAGGCGCCTGAACGGGGGCCACGGCAGCCTTGCGGCGTGTCGCTTCCTGTTGGTCGGTTGCGGTCGGCTTGTAGCCTTCCGCCTTCATGCCGCGGACTTGGGTTTGCACCCACGCTTCGCGCTGGAAGTCCGCGGTGCCCTTGAGGCGCACCGTGTCCCAGCCGCGCGACTGCGCCAGGTCCAGCATGGCGCTGACCGTCTGCTTATCGTCCAGCTTGGTGCTGATGCTCTTGGGGTCCGCCCGCATCACTTCCTGCTTCTGCTGGTAGTCGGCGTAGTAGCGCCGCGTGCTGCCCTTCTCTGCCGTGTAAAGGCCATGCTGCTGCGCCACGGCGTCCGGCTTGTCCGGTTCGGCCGGGCGGCGGCGGAAGAAGCTGCCCCGCGCTTCCGGGACCGCCTGGACCGGGTTCGGTTCAGGGGTGGCGCCGCTGCGCGCCCGGCGTGCGGCGGAGGCCAGATCGCCGGGCGTCGCCTCCCGGATCGGCGGTTCCACGAAGCCGCGCGTTGCCGTGCTGCCATCGGCCCTGACCGCCACGGCCGCGACGGCGCGCACCGGCTCAATGCTGTTGTCACTTCCCCACATGCTGCCCTTCCTCCCTATTCAGCAGCTACCGGCGGCGCCTGCCGCCGGTAGCTGGTTTGACCCAACACGACCGCGATTTCCTGGCGCCGGAAGCCGATGGCGGCGCCGTGCCGCATCGGCCGCTGGTTACGCACGAGCGTGATGCGTTCATCGTCGCGCATATCGGCCAGCAGCTCATCCGGCTTGGCCAGCTCACGCGAGATTTCATGTTCATTGGTGTTGGTGCCGCGCGACCCGCTCTGCACCATCTCCATCGGGCGGCCAGACTTGCCCTTGTTGCTGCCGGACGAGACGGCCTTTGCGCCGAAGGTGCCGAGCGTGGCGCCCAGCTCGCGTGCGCTGTCCAGGTTCTGCACGCCGGCATAGGTGCGCCAGGACAGGCCATCAAACCAAGCCTTCTTGCCGCCCGCACCCCAAACCTCCTCGATCTGGCCTTCCGACTGGTAGAACAGTTGCAGGGTGATCTTGCTCTTGCGCCCTTGGTCGCGGGCGATCTTGAGCGACGGGTCGCGGCCGAGCAGCACCGCTTCGTCCAGGGGAAATAGCACGCGCCCGTCCACCGCGCCCTTGGCGGCGAACACCGCATCCAGGTGGCAGCCCACCAGCACCCGCGCCACGGCCGGGGTGTGTTCCAAGGCTTCCTGCGGCACCTGGCAGAACACCACCAGGTTGCCGCCCACCAGCTCGTTCATGCGGTAAGCGTCGCCGCTCACCAGATCGGCATAGGCTTCCGAGGCCAGCCACTCGGTATCTTCCGTGGCGTTGCCCAGGGCGCCGTCGAAGGTTTCCTTGACCATGCCCCACATGGTCGAGGCCAGCGACTGCGCGAGCGGGCTTGGCGAGCTTTCGGCGATGCCGCGCAGGCGGTTCCGCACGGCTTCCTCGCCACCGTCGAGGCCGTCCCGCAGCGCCCGCAGGGTTTTCAGCTCCGCCGGGATGCTGGTGTCCCACATCATATGCGCGAGCAGGGCCAGAATGATGGTGCGGCCCCACCGCTTGAACTTGCCGCCTTTGTCGTCATCCGGGATCGGGCCGATGACGCGCCCGGCGATGGCCCGCAGCTGGGTTTCCGCCATCGTGTCGGTGATGTCGATGCCGTCCAGCACGTTCGGGCCGGCGCCGCCGATGCCCAGCCGCACCACTTTCCGGCCGCGGTCCGCCAGCTCGGCGCCCACCAGGTCCGCCAGCTCCTCTGCCGGGTCGAGGACGAAGGCGCTCTTGCGCCAGGTCAGCAGCGTCGTGACCAGGGTGGTGGACTTGTAGGTGCCGCCGCCGCCTATGACCATCGAGTGCGTGGACCCGCGTAGGCACGGGTCAATCAGCAGGGGCGCCCGGCCGCCGTTGCCCCAGGTCGCGCGGTTGTCCGGGTTGAAGTCCACGCCGGCCCCCGGCCCCAGGTCCACGCGGTCCGCTTCGCCCACCACGACGCCGCCCACGTCGTCGCTCGGAACCGGCGGGAACAGCTCCAGCATCCGGGGCACCGGCATCCAGTCGGCGTGCCCGTGGTTGTCCGATGTGCCGCGGACGATGCCGGAAGGGCGGGCCAGCGTGGGCCAGCGCAGGCCGCCCGGCCGGAGGGACAGCAGGCGCAGCCACACGGCGAAAGGCGCCGTCGCCAGCGCGGCCGACGCGATGAGCAAGGCCGCTTCCGAGTAGGAGCGTCCAAACCAGCGGGCATACACCCACCACTGCCAGGGGCGTGCCCAGGACGGGATGGCAGGCGAGTGCAGCAGCCCGGCCATCCACAGGAAGGCGACGGAGGCCAGCGTGAGCCACAGCGCCACCGCCAGCGCGGCCCAGGCGAACCCGCCCACCGCGACGATGAACCACGGCTTGAGCATCAGATGCTCCTCGAAACGTGCGCCGAACGCCCGGCCCATAGGCTGACCAGCACTCCGCGCAGCCAGCAGAACCCGATCAAGCCGCCGACCGTCAGGACTGCCCCAAGCAAGCCGCCGAACAGGAGCAGTTGAAGGACCGCCCGCTCAGGGTTGGAGATCGCGGTGCAGGTGTCACGCTTGGGCTGGGGATCGGGCAGTTGCATGACCGGCGGCCGATTGTAGGGAGCCGATTGGAAAACAGGGTCGGACAGCGGTGCAGGAGGGGGCCAAGACGCACATGCGCGCTTGAGGGCGTCAATTGCCGCATCAACGTCATCCGGCATCACGGGAGCGGCAACGATGTATGGTGCAAGGGGAGGGGGCGAGTACGGGTCGAGAGGAGCATCTTCGGCCCGCGTAGAATGCGCTGCTGCAATCGCCAGGAAGGCAAGCGTGCCTGCTGCTGACAAGGCAGGGCGCCGCCGACGCCGCACGCAACGCCTGGCGTCGAGGACGCGGCTTATCAGCATCACAGGCTCCGTAGGAGGTCGGCAAAGGTTTCGCCGCGGCGGGCGGCGTCCGGCGCGAACCAAATCTCACCGATGGCACGGGTGCCGGCGTCGTTTTCCACGGGGATGATGAAGTCTATGGCGCTGGCGAGCATCGCCACTACCGTGTCATCCTGCATGGACTGCCCGGCCGGGCTGGACTTGAACAGGTTGAACAGGCGCCGGGCGGCTTCCGCAGGGTTGCGCCCGTGGATGGTGGACATGCTGCCGGGGTGGCCCGCCATCACTTCGTCCACGAACACGCTTGCCGCTTCCGGGTCGCGCATCTCCCCGAGCATGACGCGGTGCGGGCGCTCCCGCAGCGTCGCCTTCATCAGCTTGGCCGGCGAGATGCCCCCGCCGCCGGCCGCATAGAAGTGCCGGATGTGGTTCGGCTGGCGAAGCACCAGCTCCGCCGCGTCCTCAATGGTGATGATGCGCTCTTGCAGCGGGATCGCGCCGGCCAGCATCTTGGACATGCGCGACTTGCCGGCGCCGGTCGGGCCGCAGAACAGGCCAGTTTGCCGGGTTTCGGCCAGGCCCAGCAGGAAGCCCGGCAGGTCGCCGGCATCGAAGCGGTCCAGCAGCGCGGCGTGCAGCGCCTGGCGGCGTTCGTGCCGGCTGTTCCACTTGTTCCAGCGGCTGGTATCGAACAGCCGGCCCACGTCGTCCACCGTGTCCAGGCGTTCGTCCCCACGCCGGAAAGTGAGCGCCATCGTGCCCGGCGCCACCGCGGGCGGCATGACGGATTGCAGGCGCAGGCCGCCCGGCAGGTCGGTCGAGAGGATCGGGTCGCGTGCGGTGATGCGCTGCCCGGTCTGTGCCGCCGCCATGACGGACAGGCCGTGCAGGCGCTGATACGTCATGGCGGGCAGCTCGGTGCGGTGCCAGCTCCCGCCCTTGAGCCACCAGCCCACGCCGGGTTCCTGGATGGCCAGGTCTTCCGTTTCCGGGGCGTACAGGATGTGCTGGATCGGCCGCAGGGCCGTCAGGAGGCCCTGGCTCACAGTAGGGGGCACGCCATCGGGTCAACCTGCATGGCCTGCCGGCAGACGCCGCTAAAGTCCAAGTCCTGCCCGACCGTGACGGTCATCGGCATGGCCTGGTCCCGCGTCAGCACGGGGCGCCGGTTAACCTGGTTGGCCATCTCTTGCGAGGCCAGCCCTTGCGCCTGGCCGCCGATGCTGCCGAAGTTCACCACGCCGCCGTTGCTGCCCGCCAGGCTGCGCGACAGGGCGGCCTGGCCGGCGCCAACCGCCACGTCCAGCAGCGCGTAGAGCGCCACGCCCTTGGCGCGGTCCCAGAAGAAGGTTTGCAGGTCGCCGTCCAGCCCGGCCCGGCCCAGGGCGTCGGCGCCCGGCGCCGCGAGCGCGATGTTGAAGCGGGGCGTCTGGATTTGGGTGTAGAGCACGCCCAGGCGCATTTCCCCTTGGGCGAGGCCCGTGCGGATTTGCCCGAAGATGCGCGTGCCCGGTGGCAGCAGCCCGCGCCGCTGGTCGGAGCCGCGATACCACTCCGGCACCCGGCAGGTGGTGAAGCCGGGACGGCCGCTGTTCTGCGCGTCGATGGGCAGGCACGGGATCACGTCGCCGGCCCGGATGGTGAACTCCGCGTTGCGGACTAGGGTGGCCTTGGTTGTCGGCAGGGTGGTGGCGCCGGACAGGTGCGCCGCAAGCCGGTCGTCAGGATCGGCGCCGCCGTTGGCCCCGTTCCTGATCCCGCCGCCGGCCCCGCCAGGTTCCCCGGCCAGCAGCTCCCCGGTGGCCGCGGCCTTGCCCGCTCCCGCTGCCGCGGCCGACTGCACCGGCACGGCGAACAGGGCCATTTCCGTGGGCGCGGCGCGGCGCCGGGCAGGAGCGGGGGCGCTGCCGGTGAGGGCGCCAAGGCCCGCTGCCTTGGACGCTTCCTGCAAGATGTCCCGGCTGGCCGGCGGCTCGTATTCGGTGATCCTGGCCGGGGCGCGCGGTTCCTGGTTCTGCAACTGCGGCGCCTGGCGCTGCCCCATGCCCGGCAGCACCACGGCGGCGATCAAGCCGGCCACGGCCACTCCGCCCAGCACCAGCTTGGTGCTGCCGCGCATCCCGTCCCAGCCGCCCGGCGCCGCAGCTTCCGCAGCCGGCGCCGGGCCAGCGTCCCCGTTGAACAGGCTCCTCATGGCCGGGCACCGAACGGGGCGGCGCTGGCGACCGTGGCAGCCGTCTTGCCGTCCGGGTCGGACCCGACGTTGAACAGGCACCCGGCCGCGTCGCCGTCGCGGATGAACCACTTGGCTTCCGTGCGCGAGATGCGGAGGACGGTGCCGCCCGCGTCAGGTTCGGTCGCATAGGATGCAAGTCCCTCGTGACCGTCCGGCAGTTGGCGGTACACGTTGGGCACGCGCCGGTTGCCGTTGAAGCGCAGGAACGTGGTGCGCCCGTCATCCCAGGCTTGATCGGGCCGCACCGCGTTGCTGCCGCGATAGCCATACCGCCAGTTGGCGGTGACGGCGGGTGCGGACGGAGCCGGCGGGCGCAGGGCCTGGCGCTCCCGCCACGCGGCCAGCCGCGCCGCATACGCCCGGCGCTGTTCAGCCAGGCGTGCGGCCTTGTCACGGTCCGGGTAGGTGAAGGTCACATCCCAGGCTGCGGCGGCGGCGGTCAGCTTGGGGTCGCCAGGCTTCGTCAGCAGCTCGAAGGTGTAGGGCACCATCTCGCACTTGCCGGTGTCGGGCGCGCACCGCTTGGTTTGGATGAACAAGGGCTGCGGATCGAGGGCGCGCAGCGGCTTGAGATAGACGAAGTTGCCGGCCACGGAGCGGCACAGGTTGGGGTCGCAGGACGCAGGCCCCTTTTGCGCGGGCGAGGGCGTGCCGAGCGTGGAGCTGACCGTCGTGGCTGCGCCGGCCGCAGGCGCCTCCTCCTCTGGTGCTATCGTGGCCTGATCGGACACCACGATCTGCACGACTTCTTCATCCGTGCCGAGCTGGATGCGGAGCGAGGCGCCGGGCGCGGCGTAGAGCTGCACCGGGTTGCTGCGGCTATAGGGGACGACGCGCATCCGCCCATCGAGGCCGCTGGCGGCCGGCGGATCAACGGCGGCGAGGGCGGGGACCGCGTGCAGCATCGTTGCCGCGGCGAGCAAGGTGCGGAGCGTCATGGGCGTGCCTCAGCGGTGCGGGCGGGTTTGGGCAGCGGGCGGGCGTTCTCCGGCTTGGCACCGGGGTAGTCGAGAACCTGGACGCCGGGGGCGTTGAAGGTGGTCCGGTCCAGCCAGGCGCGGCGCTTGTCGTCTGCCGGGTAGATGCCCGTGCGGTAGCGGACGGTGACGCTATAGACCGGGGCCGCGGCCATGCCGCCGCCGCCCGTGGTGCGCCCGTCCTCCTCCCAGCGGCGGAACCGGAACAGGTATACATTGCCGTCGTCGCCTACGGGCGTCGGCGGGTCCACCAGCTCGCATTGCACGGTGATGCCCTTCTCGCCATAGACGTGCTGCGGCGCGAGCGGGTTGGCGAGGATGAACGCGGCGCGGACCTGGCGGCCGACCCGTTCATCCGACATGGCCTGCGCGATGTAGGCTTGCCGGGTGAAGAAGCTGCTGCCGTAGCAGTCGCGCGCTTGCACGTAGGTCCAAAGCGCGTTCTGGATGGCTTCTTCCTGCTTCGCGGCCGGGGCCACCTCGCTGTAGTGGGTGCTGTTGATGACCTCGCCATCACCCTGGAATGCCGCGTAAACTACGTCCCGTGTGGCCGCGAGCTGGGCGAGGCGGTTGTTGTTGAACACCGCCCAGGCCAGGCCGGCGCCGAGCGCGGCGATGGCGAGGTTCTTGGCCTGCCCGGCGCGGCGCTGGCCGCGGACGGCGGCGGCGTGCTGCTTCCGCACCGCCGCGGCGCGTTCGTCCAGTTGCTGGCGCAGGCCGGCGTGAACGTCGGGCGTCAGCGGTCCTCCGGGCAGGCTTTTTCCAACGCCGTCATCTCGACAGCGGTTGGCTGCCAGTGCGGCGCATTCAGCGCGAGAAGCGGCCCCTTGCAGGTCGCCAGCGTGTGGCTGGACGTGCAGCCGGCGGCGGCAAGGGCGAGGAGGAGGGCGAGAGGGCGGCGCATGAAAGCACCCCTAGTTGCGGTTGATGGAGTTGGTGGAACCCCCGCCTGGACGGCCGCGAAACGCGCCCGTCGCAACAGCGCGGGCGCCGGAGGCTGCGGCGGCGCTCCCCCGAAGGGCGAGCATCGCGGAGGGGGCAGCGAGGGCGGCGGCAACGCCCGAGCCGTAAGCGCAGATCGCCGGCAACGAAACCATCGTGAATAGGTCAAGCACGATGTTGCAGCCGACCCGCATCAGCACGGCGACGGCTTCGGGGCCGCCTGTGGGCAGGTTGTCGCTGGCTGCACGCAGCATGTTCCGCAGGCCCGTCATTTGGATGGAAAGCAGGATGGATGTGCCGATGCCGAAGCACGTCATGCCGACCAGCTTGCCGATCCACTGGTCCACCCAGCCGCGGGTGCGGTCGAACAGCTCGAACCCGAGCAGCAGCGGGCCGAAGCACAGGATGATGGCCAGCAGCGACTGGCCGAGCATCCAGACGCCGGCGATGCACGAGAGCAGGAACTGAATGCCGCCATCAGCGGCTTGGGCGCTTAAGTAGTTGACGAAGGAGGCAACGGAGAAGCTGGTTTGCCGGGCAACGATGGCCGCGGTCACAGCGTCGGCAGCCGCGGATGCCCTGTCGAATTGTTGTGCGATTGTCGTGCCGCTGTTGGTCTGGACCCCGGCAGAGGCCAGGATGGTGCTGCTAATGGCCTGGGGTATCTTGTCGAAGATCGGGTCGCGCACGTATTGGGCGAACGCCCCGGAGTGCGAAATGAGGAACACGATCACGGCGGCGCGGACGGAGGAGCCAACGAACCGCTCCACTGTCATGTTGCCGGTCCAGGTGAGCGTGAACTGCCGCACCACGAACATGATCAGCAGCGACTTGATGATGGGCACCACGAATTGCAGCTCGGCAGCAATTATCGCGTCCATTGCCGACTTGAGCTGCTGGATGCGATTATTCGCTATAGCTTCGTAGCTGATACCAATGATGTTGGTGCTGTTCATCGCCGGCCTCTCCTTGCAGCGTCGAGGGCGTCACCTTGTTGTGCAGCAGCGCACACGTCCGGCGTGTAAACAGTGGGAGGATGCTTGCACGAAGCGAGCGCGCCAATGCGGGTCAGTCGGTTGTCCGCCCAGAACTGCGGTGACAGCAGATCGTCATCGAACACGGAGGACCGCGACCGTCCTTGGGCCTGTTTCTGGCCTGGCAGCGCGCCGTTGGCGGCACGCTGACCCCATAGTCGATCCTCTGCCGTTTCCGCGTTGAGGCAGTCCACGTCGCGGGCAAAGCGGTGGTCACTGCGGCACAGGTTGATCGTGGCCGCGCGGGCGGCGTTGTTCGCCATATACCAGGGGATGTCGTGCAGCGACTTGGGCTGGCCGTGCGCGGTGGCGAGGGCGCCCCCCAGCAGGAGGCCGAAGCCGCCCAGGAGGGGGGCCGCCAGGCGGCGGCGCATGTTCCTTTGCATGGCCCTTACTCTTCGTCGAAGGCGCGTGCGGCGGCGCGGTCGCGCCACTCTTCCGCCTCCCGGCGCCCGGCCTGTTCGGCGCGCTGCTGATCCACCCGCGTCATCGTTTGCTGGATGAGGGAAAGGCGCGCGACGTTGTTGCCCTCGTTCTGCAAGTACAGGTGTTCGGACTGGATACGGGCTTCCACCGCGGCCACGGCGGTCACGTCCGGCTGGTCCTGGATGCTCGCCTGCAACTGGTTGAGGTAGTTGATGCGTTCATCGGAGCGGTTCAGGCCCTCCTGCGCCTCAGCCTGGATGTTGGCCGTGGACTGTTCGCGGCGGCGCATCTCCTGCGCGTTGAAGTCGTTACCCTGCGTCTCGGAATGGCGGTTCCGGCTCAGGAAGTTGGACGCCGCGGATGACAGCGAGGAGCCGTATGACAGGCCGGGGATGCTGCTGCCCGCCGAGCCAGGGGAACGTAGCTGCTGCTGCCCCAGGCCCTTGGCGATTTCGAGAACCTGGTTGGGATGGCTCAGCGTGTTGTAGGTCGAGACAAGCTGGTCGTACTGCTGCCGCATGACGTTGTACTGCTGCACCATCTGCCCGAGCGACTTGGCCGCTTCGACGCCGCGGGCGATGATGCTGGCTTCATCCGTGACGGGCAGGACGGCGTGCGCCGGGGCGGCCAGGCCAAGGCCCAGGCAGACGGTGGAGGCGAGCAGGGTGCGCTTCATGGGGGTGGTTCTCACTTGCTATGCCGCGGTTTCGTGGATGCGGCGGTTGAACTCGGCGAGCGCCTTGGGAATGTCGCCCCCGTGGCGGTCAAGGCAGCCGCGCAGGAGCACCACCCGCTTCGGCTCGCCAGCCAGGACGTTCAGGTGCTGCGGCAGCGTGCTCAGGTCGAAGCGGCACAGGCCGCTTTGCCCGTCCTGGCGCTTGATGAGGACGGAGTGATACGGCAGGGCCAACATGCCTTCGCGGACGGTGTGGAACTCCGCCAGCGTGCAGCCAAGGCCCCGCCGGTAGTCGGCTTCTTCCGCCTTTTCGTTCTTGAAAAAGATCATCTGCCGGGCCTGCTTGATGAGCGCCTTCCCGGCCTCGTTTTCCAGCATGTCGCTCGGCTGCTGCGCGATGGCGTTGAAGCTCGCATTGCGCTTGCGCGCCCGCAGCGCAATGCCCTTGAACGGCTTGGCGAAGGCCGGCGTCGGCATGTAGGCCGGCGCCTCCTCGCACCAGATCACGACGCGGCGGCCGTCCATCACATCCGACGCCATCCACAGCAGCGTGAGGGCAATCGGCGGCATGATGCGCGCGTCGTTCATCACCGCCGTCAGGTCCACGCCGACCAGGCGGGTGTTGAAGTCAACTAGGTGTTCCGCGCCGTCGAACACCCAGCCCAGCTCGCCACCCTCGCACCACGGCTCCAGCCGTTCGCCCGTGCCGTGCTCCTCAAAGCCCATGAAGGACCGGACGGTGCCGAAGCTGCGTTCATGCGGCTCCATCTCGCCCATCACGAAGTCCACGCCCTGCCGGATGCCGTCGCGCTCCCCCTTGTTGGGCGCGGGCGCCCCGTCCGTTTGCACCAGGCCGGCCACCAGGTCGCGCAGGAACGCCCGCACGCGCGGGGTGTCGGGCAGGCCGCGCAAGGGGGCGATGCCGGACCGCCCCACCTGCAAGGTGGAGTAGCGCCCGCCCAGGGCGACGATGGTGTTGTGGTTGCTTTCGTCCACGTCGAGGACGATTTGCGTGCCGCCCTTGCGGCTGACCGGGCCATCGAGGGCGGCGATGTTCATGCCCATCCACACGGTCTTGCCGCCGCCGTTAGGACCGCCCAGGAAGTTGTGCCCCACGTCCCCCACGAACAGGTCGTGGTCGTAAGCGGTGCCGGCCGGCGACACGAGGCGGAACAGGTGGTGGTCCCAGCGCGCCTTGGCCGCGCCGCGCGGGTAGCCGGCGAGGGTCGCCAGCACGGCAACCTGCTTCGTGCTGCACTGCGCCGGCCTGATCCAAGTCGATAACGGGGCGCCGGGGAGCTGCGCCAGGAAGGAGTTGAGCATCCCCTTGCCTTCCGGCCCGACCTTGGCGCCGGAGTTCGCCACGACGTTGCGCGCGGCCGACACGAGCCGATCCACTTCCGCAGGCGTGGCGCCATGCAGCACCAGTGACCAGCGGCTGATGCCGCTTTCTGCCCGCCCGCCCGCCACGGCGTCTATGGCGTCGTTCAGCGCCTCGGTGTCGGACACGGCGCGGCTGTTCCCGGCAACAAGCCGCCGTTGCAGCAGGTCAAGGTTGTCCTGCACTTCGGCGCGCGACTGGAAGCGGATCGCCACCGTCATCACGAACCGGCCCGGCAGCGCCAGCAGCCCATCCATGCGCGACGGGTCGAGGCGGCGCGGGTAGGTCAGCATCCCCACCACGGCGGCCCAGGTCTGCGATGCGGCGCTGCCGCCGGCCGCGTGGTCAATCCGCAGCATCCGCTTGCGGGCCACCGCAGTCACGTCCACGGCCGCGATCCCGGCGCCCAGGAAGCCGCACACGTCGGCCAGCGGCTGCGGGGAGAACTGCGTCGTGCGGAGCAGGTACAGGAACTCGGCTATCTCGCTGAACGCGGCGGCTTCTTCGCCCGTGACGGGATCGCGCTCGATGCGCGTCCCGAGCCGCACCGGGCCGAACGGCTTGAGGACGCCAAGCGCCAGGCGCATCGCATCCTCTAGCTGCACTTCAAGCAGCGGATCGGCGGCGCGGGACATGCGGCCGATCCCGATCCTGGCCAGGGCGTCACGCGCCTTGTCGGTGACGCTGGCGAAGGGCACCTTGCGGGGCTTCACGCGGATGGTCAGGAACCAGTCCACGACGGCCAGGTCTTCCTGGATGGATGCGTGGTAGTCGTCCAGCAGGTGTTGGGCATAGGGGGCCGCCGCGTCGCCGTGGCTGACCGGCGGCAGCGTGGCGTCGTGCTTGACCAGGTGGATGTGGACTTCCACGTTCTCGCCGGCAACGGCGTTGAGGAACGCTACCAGGCGGCGCTTGCAGCCGTTGCGCTCCCCGTTCATCACCAGGGAGAAAGGTGCGCCCGGCATACGCGCCGTAGCCATGACCGAATCATCGGAGCAGAGCATCGTCGCCGGGCCGATGTGGTCCACGTAGGGGAAGAAGCGGTCGCTGGCGCGCTCCATCGCGCCCGCGTAGCCGAGCTGGTCCGCGATGCGTTCAAGGAGCATCGTCGGGCGCCTTGCTGCCGTGAGAGGAGCGAAGCACTTCGACGTTCTCGTCGGCGACGGCGTTGAGAGACGCCGCTAAACGACGCTTATGGCCGTCGCGTTCTTCATTCGTGCCCAGGAAAGCGGTTTTGCCGCCTCCGTTGGGGCCGTAGAAGGAGTTAAGCCCCACGTCGCAGACGAACAGGTCATGGTCCCAGCGCAGCTTGACCGGCCCATGCGGGTGGCCGGCGAGGCGTTCAAAGGGCATGATCGGAAGCCTCACTGCGGTAGGGGGAGCGGAGCGGGAACGACGCCAGCCGCGCGCCGCCCCACTCCGCCGTGTCCAGGCACCGACCGTCCAGCCGGACCCAGGCGATGACGTTGTCCCAGCCGTGGTAATCGGTGCGGAGCAGGATTCTAGCGGCCGACCACACCATGCCGATGAGGCCGACCACCAGAACGTCGGCAACCGCGTCGTTGACCTGATTGCCGGTGCTGTAGAGCAGGAAGAACATCAGGGCGGTGGTAATCAGGGAGATCGACAGGGTGTGCGGCAGCCCCAGCGTCATGGGCGGCCGGGTGGCCGCCATGTCGAACTCCTCCTCCTCCAGCGGTTCGTCCTGCTCGAACATGGCTCAGCCGACGCCGAGCAGGGACGCGATGGTGTCCGCCTTGGCGATGCCGAGGGCGCCCACCGCCATCGTGACCAGGCCCTCGACGGTGTGACGCCCGGACATCATCCGCAGGAAGCCCCACACAATGCCGATGCCGGCGAGGACCTTGAACGTTGCGATTACCGCGTCCTTGATCGAGGACACGCCGAGGGGATCGGCGCCTTGGGCGTGCGCCAGCCCGGCGGCGGCGAGGGTGAGCGCCAGCGCGGTGAACACGAGCCGCGCCGTGCTGGCGGGCTTAGGGGGGAATTGCAGCATTGGCTTCTCCGAGGGTGGCGGTGATGACGGGGACGACCGGGGAGCCGTCCGCCGGTGACGGTGCGGGAGGCGCTGCCTGCCGCGCACTGCACTGCGCGAGCGCCCAGGCGTCCCATGCCGGCGCACAGGGCGGCGGAGCGGGAGGCTGCTGGGGCACGGTGGTAAGGGGGGTGGGGGACGCGGGCAGCCCCGATTGCTGCGTCCGCACCCGGTTCAGCACCTGTTCGACGCCGGCCGCATAGGCGCCGCCGCGTTCGGTGCCGCCTGTGTTGTAGCGCCGGTGCGCCAGGGACCAGACCGCTTGCACGTCGGCCGCGTAGTGGTCGGCGCCGGCCGCCATGCTGCGGCAAGCATCAAAGGCGGCTTCGATTGTGAGGCCGTGCCGGGCGAGCTGGCCGGAGTTGACCTGCATCAAGCCCAGGTCAATGGAGCGGCCTTGCACGAGCAGGGCAGCGGCCCGTGCCGCAGCCTCTTGCGGCGTCGCGGAGCGGATCGCGGTTGCCGGCAGGCCGCGGGCGCGGTCGGCGTTGACGCCGATCACCAGGGGATCGCCGCCGCTTTCATGGATCGCAATGGCAGCCAGGCGTGACTGGAACTCGCTGCCTGCCGGCGCGGCGCCGCACCGCGGGTCGGCGGCAAGCGCCAGGACGGCGGCGAGGCCCAGGGCGGTCGCGCTCACGCCACCGCCCTCCCGGCAGGGGCGGGCCTACTCTGCTTCCGGGTCCGGGTCCTCTGCTGCCGGGGGAGGATCGCGCACCGGCCATTCCCACGGCGGCTTAGCGGGCGCAGCCCGAGCCGGTCCGCTTTCCTCTTCGGCAGGACGCCCGTGGTCGAGGGGGCGCAGGCCAGCAAAGCGTTGCAAATGCTCGCACCCGGCATTGTAGAGGACGAGCGGTCCTTGGTAGTCAAACTCCTTCCGAAGGAGCCAGACGAGCCGGCTAAGGCCGGAACCCATGTAAACCTTATCGTATTTGTGTCTGGATACTTGTAGAATCCTGTATCCTCGCCGCCAATCTGTGCGGATGTAACCCACATATTCTGCATCGAGTGGTCCGCCACCCGGATTTGAAGGCCGCATGACGATGAAGGCTTGCAGAAGCTTGCCGCCTTCGCGCAGCCCTTTCCGTATGTCGGCTTCGTCGTAGTCGTCCGGCACCATCCCTCCCGCTCAAACCCTGCTGACCGCTCAAAGCGATGCACGGATTCGGCGCGAGGATAAACCCTATCGCTGACAGGTATGCAGGGATGACAGCATTCTACGGGGCGGGCGTGGCACAGCGGCCCCGGCCTCTTGGCCGCGTGTGCAGATGAGCCATGCACAACCTGACCTTGCGCCCTGTTGCCCAGGAAGGCCGATCCAGAGTAGAAGAAGATGGTCACGCTGTGATCGTTCGTGATTATTCTACAATCAGAATGCCAGGCGCCCTTCCCGGTTTGCAAGATAGTCATCATCTCCCCCCAGGACGCATTACGTTCTGAAAGCAGCATAGTACGCCATTCCCACCCCTGGCAAGGCTTGTCTGCTATGATTTGCTATGATCCTGGCCTTGGCCTGTGACCCTTGCCGAGCCGCTTGCAACCGGAAGGGCACACGGCACTGTGGGACCTGTTGCTCGCGTGAGTAGTGTTAGGATACGTTATGCCAGGACAAACGTTGACACGCTTGCGCGGAAGGCGTGACGTGCAACCATGTCGGCGCCGCACTGGTGACGACGCATGGACGCGCGCTGCTGAAACAGCGACACTCGCAGTCCGAATGTGAGGAGTGCCGGCCACCACGTAGTTTGACCCACGAGAGCGAGCCGGAAACGGAAAAAGCCGCCCCTGGCAGGGCGGCTTTCCGAGAGGCAAAACAACCCCCAGCCCTGTAAGGCTGGACATAGGCGAACGATTGATAACGAGACTAGCGACGGCTCTTTGAACCGTCAAGGCACTCGACGCCGGGTTTATGTCCTCTCCGAAGGCTTGTCCCAACCAAGGACAAGAGAATGGACACGCACACCGCGCCGCCGACAGGTCGGCACAAGATCACCCCGCCCCAGCTCCGCGCCGAGGCGGCCGGGGCCGTTCCCCTTCCCCCGACCAGCCCCGGCCGGGTGCTGGCCGCGTTCAAGCGCGCCGCCGTGGCGCTGGGCGTGCCCCGGAGGGTGGTGGACCTGGTTGACTGCCTGATGAGCTACAGCCCGGCACAGGACTGGGATGGCGGCCCCGGCCTTGGTCCCATCGTTTGGCCGTCTGACGCGGAGCTGGAGGACCGGCTGTGCATGGGGCCGAGCCAGCGCAAGGTGATCGTGCGCGCGGCGCTGGATGCAGGCTTCATGCGCCTTCGCCGCAGCCCGACCGGCAAGCGTTGGGGGCACCGCGACAAGGGCGGGCGCCAGGGCCGCATCCTGGACGCCTACGGTTTCGACCTGGCGCCCCTAGCGGAGCGCACGGCGGAGTTCGGCGGCCTGGCGGCCGAGTGGGAAGCGAGGCGCGACGAGGGGCGCCGGCTGCGGCGCGAGATCACCAGCTCGCGCAATCACGTCCTGTCCCTGGTGGACCTGGCGACGGCGCAGGACCTGGACGGCGTGGAGTGGTCCGCGGTTGCCACGCAGGCTGACGCCTTATGGCGCGAGCGGGGCAGCCAGCGCGACCCCCTGCCCTTGGTGCCCATCGCCGCCCGGTTGCGGGCGTTGAGCATCCATGTCCAGGAGCAAGTGACGGCAGCCCTGGCGGCTGTGGAAGCCGTGAAAAACGCCCCCACGGGGCCGGAATACAGGCCCCACCTTACAACTACAAACCAACTTCCTATCGCTACCGCTAATACAAGCCCAGCCGACGAAGCAGAGCCTTCCAGGCCCGCGGCTGACAAGGAAGCGGGTAGTGACGGTCCGGCATGTCAGCAGGTAGCGCAGCGGCAGCCGCGAGTCGGACCGACTCGGACAGGCGAGGTTCAGCCCAGCGCGTTGCGGGGCTTCGTGGTGACGCCAGGGTTCATCCTGGCGGTCGCACCCATCTTCCGGGACTGGACCAGCAGCGCCCGAGCTGGGTGGGACGAGCTGGACCGGGCCGCGTTCCATGTCCGGTCCGCCCTTGGCATGTCTCCCCAGGCGTGGGGACAGGCGCGCGTCATGCTCGGGCAGGAGGAGGCGATCACGGCGCTTGCGGCCATCTGCGCCCGCCACGCGGCGGGGAAGGTGCGTTCGCCGGGCGGGCTGCTGCGGCGCATGGTGGAGCTGCACCAGGCGGGCGAGCTGCGGCTAGACCGGACCCTGTTCGGGCTGGCGGACAAGGTTCGCAAGGAGGCGGGTGCTGCCGGCGCCAGCCGGGCGGGCCAGGCGTGACGGCGCCTTGCAAAATCCTCTTGCCATAGGTGGCGGTTTGGCAAGAGGGTTTTGCCGACTGCCGGGCGCGTCGCCGGGCGGGCTTGCATAACCGGCCATATTGGGGTCTGTGGAGCAAGCGAACGGAAAACCTATGTAAGCCCAGCCCGACCAGTAATTGCGGGACAATTGCACAACTCCTAAGTTCCGCGACTGCGGCCAGACCCAAGCGGGCCGGGTGCTTTCTTGTTGCAGATGTATGTCGCAGAAGGGCAAGGCGCTGCGACAAGTTGCGCGACACGGCTTACATAGGTTTTCCGTTCGGTTGCTCTCCAGACCCCTAGTGCATCAGGAGTATCATGTCGCACTCAGCTCGGATTCAGGCGCTGGCAAGCAGTAGTAACTTCGAGCATACGCTTGGCAACTAACGGATCAAGCCTTTGCTTCAAGGCATCAAGTTCTTTTCTATGACAGCTACGCACTCTCTCCCCGCTGCCGCAGGGGCATCGAGCGTGTCCCTTAATCTGCTTCTGTGAAAGCAGCCTGAGGTGGCTGCTCACAATAGCCACGTTAATCTGCACGCCTAATAAGTCCGCATAACCTTCTATGACACCAGCGATGCCGTGCGATCTTTCTCCAAAAGGCCATCCACCTTTAAAATCGAAATATGTTTGGCTTACAAAATAGTCGTGCATGATGACTGTAAGGAAAAATTTAACGGTCAATTTATTAGGGCCAAACAACCACTCTTCCCAAACTCCAACACAACAAGTGCCGGTCTCCGGAAATATATGCCTATCTATCTCTCTAGGAATTCGTCCGCCGGTCTCGAATACGACTGGTTCTTCTGCGGGAAAACCCGCTTTGATGACCACTTCAACCTCGTAGCTGTCGAATGGCCCATCTCCCCCGGAGATTACGAACGGTCCAGTGAGGACAATGCTGTTCCCACTGGTCGTGATGGCCAGCTCAGGTTGATGCGCGACTACCGCCTGCCGGACCTCCTGCAGGAGGTCCGGCAACCCACTTACTTTGACCACGGCTTGCTACCGCCTCCGCTCTCTCGGCGGATGCTGACGGCTGCGTCGAGCCTTGCGGTTCGCTCACCGAGGGAGAGAGCGGCAGCGGCTTGCGATGCGATGAAAGGCGATGCAAGCCCGGTCGAGGCCACGAAGAGTTGGTCCGAGGCGCTGTAGGCACTGGTAGCCGCTTCCTCAAACACTTCGCTGAAGTAGGAATGGCAGAACACCTTTTTCCAAGCCCTGCGGGCATCACTCTCGGAGGCGTCGCCAGCGTCCAACTTGTCGAGGTCTTGGACCGACACCCCGGCTTGCTCGATCAGCCGACGGATACGCTCAACGTCCTTGGTGTCCGAAACCTGCACACCGTTTGCCCATACGGCCTGGTGCTCAGAGCGGGTAGAGAGATAGCGCAGCGTTTCCCGGAAAGCTTCGTCATCGCGGCCCTCGATGGACACGTAGCTGTTGATGAAGAGGGCAGTGGCTACTAGCCCACCCGGGAATTGGCGGTTTAGCCTCTTCGCATGGGTCTTGGCGAAGAATTTGCCCAGGCGGATGATGCGCCGGAGCTGGTAACTGCCGGACTGTTCGGGGCTCTTGTCGGACACCTGCTTCTCAATCCACTCGTTTATGGATCGCGGGTCGGAGACCACCCAGTCGTCACCCGACGACAGCTCATAGATGTAAGCTGTTCCGGCCTGATTCAAGCGCCGCCGGAAAACGGGGAAGTCGCACTGGTAGCCATCCGCATAGACTACCCGGACACACTTCTTTTTGGTCTCGGGGGCGTTCTTCATATTCGTGGCTTTGCGTGCGATGGCGTCGCGCACCCATCCACGGGTGGTCCGAGGACCCGCCGCATCGGCCTCCTCGAACACCACGCCCAAGTCGATGTCATAGCGGCTTTCCTGATCCGCCTCGGGGGGCTGGGTCATGGTCTTTTGAGCATAGCCGCCCTGGTTGAACGTATCGACGTAGGCCGGCTTATCAAGTTCCTTGAGACCGTTATTAATGCGATCCAAGTTCGTCTGCCGCCTGCTACGCATGTCGGCACGCTGAGTATTGGTCAGTCGCACCCATTGCGTGTGGAAGCCAGCAATCTCACCTGCGAAGTTATACATCTTGCATCTCCGAACCGCCTGACCTCCTATATGTTGTAAAGCGGGTCCTAGCGTTCAAGGATCGCAACGTTGAGCCGCGCTGGAGGCCGAGCCGTGTATCCACTGGTGCCTTGGAAGATGCTGACCACCTTGCTAGGACTGCTGACCATCATAGCCGTCTACATGGATGACGTGGCGGGCTGGTTCGGCTGGGAACTCCCGCAGGCCTATGTAGCACGCTACCTATCCTTGGTCCTGCTCGCGCTGCTGTCAGGAATCTTTGCACCTACGGGCTACTGGGCACCGTGGCGGATCGCGTGGCGGTGGTTCCCCCATCTCAATAACCTGTTTCCAGATTTGAATGGGCTCTGGGTGGGGAGCACGAACTCCAACTGGCCCACGATCAAGCGGCTGGTGGAAGCCGCGCAGCAAGGTGGTGGGCTGACCGAGCAGGAACTCCACGACATGCCGGAACAGCGAGACGCAATGGCGGTGCAGATCAAGACTTCGCTGTTTAAGCTCTACATCTGCGCCGGCCTCAGTTCCACAGGGGCGCGGTCCTACTCGATTGCTACCAAGCCCTGGCGTCAGCAGCACACCGGCGAAGTCCACATCTCCTACGTGTATAGGCAGGAAACTCCGAATCACGCGATCACTGACGAAGAAACCCATCTCGGTGCGGCCGAGTTAATCGTCAAACCTGGAGGCCATTCCAGAGCCGAAGGCACCTACTGGACCCGTCGCAGCTGGAAGACTGGCCGAAATACGGCAGGCAAGTCGGAATTGACCCGGATTTCACCAAGGCTAGAGGCCAGCAAAACGTTGCAGCAACATGCAGCAGAGCATCGAGGCGCACCAACGATCTGATCTCCTCGGGGCTAGAGGTTCCGAGGTGTTCTCCGCAGGTTTGTACGTTAAGGGGCGACGTTGGGCGACGGCAAACACTAATTATCCGGCATCTGACCAACTCGTGTCATACACCCTTGCTTGGACCGAATGCTTCTACACGACAAACTGTGTCGGATCGCAATGGTATGCGGCAACCACGGATCGTGGGATTTCCGCACACCTGATACGTTCCGATGAAGCACACTGCGTCGGCACCGCACCGTCCACCGATCTGCCCCTGGTGTTATGCCCGGTTCATTGTATGTCTCCGGTTCCGTGTCAGCTTGAGCGTCGATCTTGATTTCAGCCGTGCAGCTTCGTGCTGGCTAGCCACCACCGCACAGGCTGTGGCTCCTGGAGCTTGGGCGCCACCTGGACCCGTTTCGGCTTGGCCTGTTTCGCCGCCTCTGCCCTTTGCGCACGCATGACATCCCGCTCGGCGGCGACACGCTGCAGTTCAGCGCGAAGCCCCACCATTGCGGCTTCCCGTTCCTCGCCAATGTCCCGCGCCGCACGAGTAGCCTGCTCGGACCGGGCTAGCGCTGCTTGCAGCCTCGCGACGGATACCTTGGCATCGTCGAGGGCCTGCTCGGCTCCTTGGCGGGCTGCCCGTTCCGCGGCCAGCTCCCGTTGTGCGTCGCTCCCGGTGCGGCCAGACGCCGGTAGATGCTCGACAAGTACCTCGCTATTCCGGGCGAAGCGGTCGCGGCGCTGAGAGCCGGTTTGGGCAAACACGGCTTTGCCGCCAGGTCCGCCCGGGCCGGAGACTTCCTTGGTGCCCAGCTTGCCGAGCGCTAGGCGCATCCGCGCTTCCACCGAGGTAGCGTCGGCTTCATCGTCGTCACGCTGGATCGGTGTGTTGGTGTCAGGCATCGGTTTGTTGTTCTCCAGTGGCCGGATTAGCAACCCGGCATGGGCTTGGCCGCGGACAGGGCCTGAGCCAAGGGGCCTTGAGCAGCACTGAAGCGCCACCTGCGCCTTGGCAGCATAGGCCATGCCCTACACAGCCTTCTCGCTTCGGTGAGACAAAGGGCGGGCGTTGTCAATCCTGTGCTCCCGGTTACACCTTCCACATGTGGCAGGGTTCCTAAGTTGATCTCGGGACCTACTTAGGGTCAATGTTCAGGACGAGGTTCCCTGCCCTTCCCCAGCGGCACTTGTCCCGAGCAGCCTGATGCCCGGCAGCTTGAGCGTGCCGTCCGCGTGTAGGTAGTGGTAAAGCGTGCTCGCGGGCACGGCGCCCAGCTCGCGACAGATTGCCGGGATGCTGCGGCTGCTGTCCGCCATGAGATGCTGGGCGTAGCGCAGCCGCTCGGACGTCATTAGGCGGGGTCGGCCGCCCTTGCGTCCGCGCGCGCGCGCGGCGGCGATGCCTTCCTTCACCCGCTGGCGAATGACGTTGCGCTCCATCTCGGCGAAGGCCGCCTGGATTTGCAGGAAGGCGCGGCCCATGGGCGTCGTGGTGTCGAACGAGGCGTTGAGCGCGCGGAAGCCCACGCCCTTGGCTTCCAGCTCGTCCACGAGGCGGATCAGCTCGCCAGCCAGGCGGCCGAGGCGGTCGAGGTCGAGCACGACCAGCACGTCTCCTTTTCGCAGGTAGCCCAAGCACTCCTTCAAGCCGGCCCGCTCCGTGCTGGCGCCGCTGCCACGGTCCTCGAATACGCGCTCGCACCCGGCGGCCTTGAGCGCGTCCACCTGGCGGTCGAACACCTGCCGCTCCTCTCGGGTGGACACCCTGGCGTAGCCAACCAGCTCCGTCACCCTTCGCTCCTAGACCTATTCACGATAACCTCGCCCAGAGCAGGTTATCCGTCAACTGATTGCTACGGGGTTGTCGTGAGGGAAAGTGCCCGGTTCGGCGTGCAGTCCGGCGGCTCACGACAAAGAGTTGTTTGTCGTGAACAATATGCGTCTAGCTGATCCTGACCTCCCGCTTCCGTCCCGCGCAGTGCGCGCTATGCGGCCGGCGGGCCAGGCGGACCTGTCCTGACCCTCTTACGGCGTGCGACTGCCAATCAGCGCGGTAGTACTTGCTACCCTGTCCCTCTTGCAACTAGAGCTACGGGATGGACCGTTTTGACGATTCGAGTCGCCCGACAGTGGAGGAATTCCTCAAACGCTACTTCTCCTCATTACCTTCTCTGGGAAGTGGGACGCCAACCCTCGTACCAGCACCGGATGACGAGCGGATAAGCTTCAGCATGAAGTTTGTCGCAGATCGGTTTAGTCGTGCAAAGTACATTCTCGGTCTGGCTTTAGACTTTGCGCTCTTGATGCAGCAGGTCTCAGGCATAGATGCCGAAGCTAAAGCATCGCAGCCTACCTTAACAATTGAGCAGTTCCAGGCGCGATATCCCCGCGTTCTAGAGCGAGGTGACCGCACTGCTAATACTCTTACAATAACATATGCAGGCAAGGAAGTTGGTATTCGCAAGATTGAGGAACAAGTAGCGGTCCTCTTTCACAGCCTAGATCGAAGTGATTACCCTAGCGCCTATGTTTACAACACTGGGCAATGGGCAAAGTATCAGGGTCTGTTGCTGAACTGCGTGCAGCTTGGAGAGGCAGGCCGGCTAGAACTCTGCAAGAAACTTATCGATTTCGGTTTGCGTGTTATGCCTCGCAATCGCTTTGTGACTAGAGCTGCCGTGCGATCTCGCCTATTCGAGCGAGTAATCGAAAGCTATGCTCGCGCCGCATCGAACGAGAATGGTGGCTTGACCTTTCAGGCTCTCGCGTATGGGTATATCGTTGCGGCACATCCACATCTGACTATTGTCGCCGACAAAGTCCGTACTGGTTCATCTCGCCAGCGTCGCTTCGGAGACATAGATTGCTACTATGGTTTAGACTTAGAGCTATCAGTGGAGGTGAAGGACTTCTTTGTCACAGTTGAGAACCTTGCTCACCAATTAGGAACCTTCCAAAAGAAAACTGCTGGTCAAGGCATTCGTGGGATTGCATTTGTTCGTGAGATAGAGCCGGAAGCACGTACGGTGCTTGAAGCTGATAACGTGTCAACCGTCACCCAGGCGGAAGCGCTTGCTCACGTTGCTCTTTGGGACTGGTTACAACAAGATAGTGCTTTACAAGCCATGCTGCATTACCTCGCTCACATAGAGCAGAACCCGCGTGCTGTTTATCGGTTGCTGGAGTTCATCGTTGAACTTGACCCGAAGCACGACAGCCTTGCACACCGCAGAAATTACGCGAAGTCTGATGAGGCATCTGACGCTTCGAACGACGAATCTGGCCGTGGGGAACCGATGTTGGATTTAAGTTGAACACTAGCCAATTTTGGTATTGCTAAAAGGCTAGCCTGGTAATATTCGGTGTGTCGCTCGACACCGATGCAGGTCAATCCAAGGGCCTCCGCGGCTGCGACTGTCGATCCTCCGCCCATGAAAGGGTCGAGTAGCACGCCATCATCGAAGGGCATAGCGGCACGAACTATTTGGCGCATGAAGGATTGCGGCTTAAGTGAAGGGTGGTCGGAGATACTTCTTTCCCGAACGGACGTCCGTTCACTGGGCAACACGTCACCAAAGGGCTGGTCTCGCGTGATGCGCCGCAATGCGCCGGCCCTGAATTTATAAAGGCATTTGCCTACTGTCATCCCCTCTGGGATGGCTTTCCTGAACAGGCCCCAAGGTTCGAAACCACCTCGTGGAAGTGTACACAAATCTGGAAATTCTTTGTCATAGTTCTTTGGTCGATCACCGCCCCGGAACGTCGTCACTAGGCGGATCATCTCCCCCCGGTACTCTAAACCGCCATCAACTACAGCCTGGTAAACGAGCTGAGATAGAAATGTATTGCAGGCAATAAATACATGCGCGCCGGGAACCAGAACACGCTCTAATAGTTTTGACCATTCGGTAAAGAATTCGATAAGTTGACGACGCTCCTTTCCATTGAGAGCAGTGAAGCGCGGCATAGGAGCGCGCTTGCTTCCGTCGAAGGAGGGAGGTAGGCGCCAGATGCCACCTACACCGTTCTTACGCTTTGTAAGCTGGTCGGCCTCGAATTCTTTCACCCCATAAGGAGGATCAGTGACAACTGCCTGAATGCTTGCCTCTGGTGCCCGGCGCAACCATTCGAAGCAATCTGTATGTACAATCAGCCCGCGTCGGCCGACCTCTGCCGAGGTGAAGTCGGAATTGTAATTTGTTAGATCTCTATGAGGCGAGCGCGGCATAGCGCGCGCCGAGGCAATCACTTCCTTGACACCAAGGGACAGAAATTCCTGTTGCCCGTTCTTCCCAGGCGCGTCGATGCGTCTACTCATGGAGCATGAAGCTAAAGCTTTGCCGCCTTAAAGCAACACGTTTCTTCCGACTGGCTGACGATATGAGAACCACTGTCACATTCCAGTTATCGTGGGACTGACCCGGTGGATGCCGGTTACTGCACGCAGTAAGTCCAATGACCGCGAGAGTATGCACTTTGGCCATCTGGCGTCGCCGTCACCGCCCCTCGAACCGCCGGCCTGCTATTCGGGTCTAGTAGACCGTGTGCTTGGGGTCGCGATGGCCGAGGTAGTCCTGGATCAACCGAAGGTCAGGGTCTTGTTGGCCAGGTAGTAGTCGTAGGAGATGCGGAGCGTGTGCGGGTGAACGCCCGGCAGGCCGGCACGCTGGGCGGCGAGACCGACGAGGTAGCTGACGGCCTGCCGGGTGAGCGGCTGGCCGCGCTCTGACAGGAACAGCCAGGGCAGGTTGCTCTGGCGCACGGCGAGGTAGCGCCGGATGACGCGCAGCTCGTCTCCGGCGATGGGCTGCTGCACCGACAACCCATCCTTGAGCCGATGCACCCATAGCATGGAGCGGTCGAGGTCCAGCTTGTCCAGGCGCGGGCTGATGGCCTCGCCGACCCGCAGGCCGTGGGGCGGAACATCATTATGAGCAGCAGGTGGTCGCGCGTGCCGTGCCGGCTGGCCTTGGCTGCATCCAGCAGGGCGGCGAGTTCGGCCGCGGTCAGGAAGCCCTTGACATGTTCATACCAATCCGTGGCGCCGGCTGCGCCCTGCCCAGGTTCACTCTTTACACTTCGCCCCTTGGGCGCCCGCGCTGGCATGACCGCGATCCCGTGCTGCTGGCGGCAGCATAACCCGCTTTTGACATAATGCGCCTTTGTCAAAGGACAACCCTATCAGGGAGCGGTGTTGACCGACCGCCACACGACCGAGCGCGATACACCGAACAGCGCTGCGATTTGGGCATATGTCTGGTCCTCCTCCCGCATCCGCTTCGCCTCTTGCTGCTGATGCGGGGTGAGGCTGTGCCGACGGCCGAAGTGCCTGCCGCGCTTGCGTGCTGCTGCCAGACCCGCGTTCGTCCGCTCGATAAGGGTTGCCCGCTCGAACTCGGCGAGCTGGGCCAGCACGCCGAACACCATGCGCCCGGCCGGGGTGGAGCTGTCCACGCCCAGGGTGGTGATAACGATGCGGACGCGGCGGGCGTCGAGGTCTCGTGCGACCGTGAGTGCCGCCAGCGCGTCGCGCCCCAGGCGGTCCACCTTCCAGGCCACCAGGCTGTCATCCGGCTGCAGCTTCTTCAGCAGCGCATCGAAGGCGGGTCGCTGCCGCGCCCCGGACTCCTTCTCCTGCACGATGTTGGCGAGCGGCACGCCGGCAGCTTCCAGCGCGTCAAGCTGAAGGGCGAGAGCCTGATCCTCCCGACTGACCCTCGCGTAGCCCCAAATAGCCGGCATGGAACGCCCTCACCTTGCGGAACACGGTTGCGGAACGTGTAAACCATTGAACAACAAAGGTCCATGTTCTTGTTCCATAAACGACCGTTTGCGGAACACGGCGCAGACCGTCCAGTGCCTGGCATTGCCAGGGCAGCGCCTGTCCGTATTCTCGTCCGGCTATCAATTCGTCCGCCTTCCCGTTCGGCGTCCAGGGTTGGCGGACAGCTTGGGCCTGCTCGTCTGGGGTTCGTTTGACGGACAGGGCAGCCTACAGGACGTATGATGTCTCCCGAGTTCTCTTTACAGCCGCCTCAGTCCACCAGATGCTGCAAGGAACCCTGGACGGTGCGCCCATGACGCTTGCTGGCCTGCTTATCTTCGCCGCTGCCTATGTCGTGGCAGCGGCATCGCCCGGGCCAGGCGTTGCAGCCGTAGTGGCGAGGGTGCTGGCGAAAGGCACACATGGAATGCCCGGCTTCATCGCCGGGTTCGTGATCGGCGACCTGATTTGGTTCAGCATTGCTGCTACCGGACTAGCAGTGCTGGCGCAGACGTTCGCCGCCTTGTTCCTAGCCATCAAGTATGCAGGGGCCGCTTACCTGCTGTTCCTTGCTTGGAAGCTCTGGACGTCGCCGGCCAGTGCTGTGGAGATCGGGAAGGACGCCCCGCCCGAAGGGGGCAGCCGCTTGTTCGTTGCCGGCCTGGCCCTCACACTGAGCAACCCAAAGGTCATCGTGTTCTTCTTGGCTCTCCTGCCCACAGTGGTCCATCTCGACACATTGTCGCTGGCCGGGTTTACCGAGATTGCGGCGCTGATCGTCGTGATCTTGTCGGCCGTGCTGACCTCCTATGTGGCTGCTGCTGCACGTGCGCGGCGTCTGTTCACGTCGCCGCGGGCCATCCAGAGGCTCAACCGTGGAACGGGCGTTGTGATGACCGGCGCCGCGGTGGCTGTCGCAACACGGTGATGGTGGGCATCATTGCCAGCAAGATCGTTCACCCGTGCTGACCACCGCACGTCTTCTGCTGCGCCCGCCACGGCCCAGCGATGCCAAGTCATTCTTCACCTTTCTCGGCGACCCCGCGGCGATGCGTTTTACTCACTGCCATACCTCAGTACACGAGTGCCGCAAGCGGCTGGCGGCGTTCGAGTGGCAGCGGCGCCGGGCTGGCTTTGCGCCGTGGGCGGTCCTGACGCGAGACGACGGCCAGCTTGTAGGATGGGGCGGTCTGTATGAGGACCCGTTCGACCCGGGCTGGGGCGTGGAACTAGGCTACTCGCTCCATCCCGCGGCTTGGGGCCAAGGCTACGCGACCGAGCTGGCGCGCGCCTGCCTGGACTGGGCTGACGAAAGGTTGGGCGTGCCGGAAGTGTGGGCGTTTGTGCATCCTAACAACATAGCTTCCCGGCGCGTGCTGGACCGAGCAGGTTTTGCAATGGTCCGATTTCTCCCGGAGAAAGACCGTATCCTGCTCCGCCGTGCGAAGGGCGAATAATTCCAGCAAGCGTGCGTCGGGTAAATAGGCGCAAGCCGCTGCAGTGCTAGTCGCCTTGGGCTAAAAGCTTGTTGAACGCTGCTGTGTGCCTAAACGTGTCAAAGGGGATCGGCTCACTCGGCGCGATGGTGCTGTCGGACAAGCCAAGCCGCCAGTAGCCAATGTCCTGCCAGCGGCCCAGCTTGTATCCAATGTCCTTGTGAATGCCAATGTGCTGGAAACCCATGGCCTCGTGCAGGCGGGCGCTTCCCGGGTTGGGCAAAACTATCTCGGCAAAGGCAGACCGGAAGCCCTGCTGCCGCAATGTTCCCAGCAAAGTTTGATAGAGCCTCCGTCCGACACCGGTGCGACGCTCGCCGTCGCGCACGTAAACCGTCACGTCCACCGTCCAACGGTAGGCTGCACGCTGGCTATGCTTGCCGGCATAGGCGAACCCAACGACCTCACCCCCTCGCTTCGCAACCAGCCATGGATGAGTGCCTAGCGTGCTGATGATGCGTTCCGTCATCACCGTGGCTGATGGCGGCTCCACCTCGAACGATACAGGCGTATTGCGCACGTAGGGAGCATACACGGCCGCTACTGCCGCACCGTCGTCATCCCGCGCCGACCGAATCACAAATTGGGGGTGAGACATGCCACATACATTGTCGGACCCAAGCGTCACGGTGAAGGTCCGAGTTCGGACTGTACCACTTCGTCAATCTTCCCACAAATGAAATGAAATATCACCCTATGGCCCCTGGTGACAGCGAACCTACGTGGGAAACTGCCTGGAGAGGAATGACCGGGTGTTCCCGGGTGGATAGTCAGCTATCACTCCGAAAATCTCGTATCCTTGCTGCACGTAGAAGCGGCAGGCATCCGGGCTGAACGTTTCCAGCCAAGCGCCGATGCACCCTCGTGCCTTCGCCTCATCCTCTGCCGTCCTAAGCAGTTGCATTCCGATCCCCTGGCCGCGCAGGGCCTCTGGTATGAACAGCAACTCCACAAAAAGCCGTCGGAATGAGGTTCGTCCCCACAGACCGCCAAGCAGGCGCGCGTCGTCCTGGGATCGTATGAGAACCGCGACAGGGCGGATGCCGGAAGGCCCAAGAAGCGCCTCATTGTAGGCAAGCAGGGGCGCGGCCAGCATATCGCGTTCCTGCGAGGGCGGCTCGTCGGTCAGCTCGATCCTGTGCGGCGGTGACGTGGCGGCCATGGGTGGTCGGTTCCTATCGTTGTGCGAAGCGATGTCGCGCGCCAGTCGCCGGGGGTGCCCGCCCCAGAGCTGGCGCCGGGACTGCATCGCGAGCAGTCCAAACACCCCACTCAGGGTGCCGACAGTCGGGCGAATACTGGCCGAAGCCGTCGTACTGTCGATACAGGACCGTGTGCCGAACCCGCAGAGCCTGGACCACCTTGGCGTTATGATCCACCCTATAAACCACGACATAGGACGGCATGGTAGACAGCTCGCGCCTGCCCGCCCCTCGGCCGGACACGATCCGTCAACCGCCAACCAGGGAACACCTCTAGACGTGGATGCCGCTCTCCCCCTCTCAACCAAGTCCCACATCGGGATCGTCGATGACGAGGGCGAGCGAGTGGTGGCGACCGGCACGGTGCATCTGCGCCTAGGCGTCAGCGGCCTGATCCGGCTGCACGCGGACGACTATACCCTGTTGGGCCAGGCCGGACGCATATTCGTGCATTTCAACCTGGAGCGGACCACGAACCGCGTCGGAGAGCGCTACGCCATGGTGCCGATTTGGCGAGCTGGTTTCAGGGACGGGAACGGCGGCGAGGTACTTCCAATTGTTGATGTCAGGCGGTTCCGGACCGGAACCTGCACCGAGGTGCTGCAGCACGTTTCTTTGGCCAGCGTCACAACTGAGCAGCTTGCCCTTTCCCTACCGGGCATACGCAGCACGGAACAGCTGAGGGCAGCGCTGCTCCAGCGCTACGGCGCGATGTTCCCCGGCTTAGACGAGAGGCAGGTCGTAGCGCGTGGCTGCGCGATCACGCGATTGATCCTGGGCGGGTGAGTGGCTGTGCGTGGCGCTGACTGCCGCGCCGCCATGGTGGCTGCCCCATCTAGGCTCGCTGTCCGCCAGGGTTCGTTTGACGGACACCTCTGGCCCTGGTTGCCGATCAACGTGCTACGGTGTCAGATGGCCAACCTGCACAGTTCCGCAGGCACTGGGCCTGTGTGATAGCCATGGCTCCATGGTGCTTGCCCACGACGGCCCGTGCAGGCAGAGGAGTGCGTCATGGGTCCGTCGCCACAAGCTTCCTATCCGATCGGTATTTTAGACAGCGGGGTCGGGGGCCTCAGCATTCTCCGCGCGCTCCGCCAGAAGATGCCGCGGGAAAGCTTCATCTACTTTGGTGATTCGCTGAACGCGCCGTATGGTGCGCGGAACGAAGCAGAAATTCTACAGCTCATCCTACAGGCTGCCGACACACTCCTGCGGCAGCGGATCAAGCTGCTGGTTCTCGGCTCCTCGACGATCACATCGGTCGCACTGGACGATCTCGTTGTCCGCCACACGCTGCCGATTGTCGGCACGCACCCAGCGGTGAACCTGGCTGTCGAAGCCACACGGTCAAAGGTGGTAGGCGTCCTGGCCACGCGCGCCACAGCCCATGGTAAGCTTCTCGACGACCTGATCGCCTGCTTTGCGATACCGGCGGGCGTGCGCGTCCTAAAAACCTGGCACAACGATCTGGTCCCCATGCTTGAACGCGGGGAAACTGATACGCCTGCCTTGCGAGTCCTTCTGCGCGGTATTCTTGAGCCACTTGCCCTTGCCGGCGTTGATCAGCTTGTCCTTGCCTCCACCCACTTCACCTTCTTGCAACCCGTGATCCAATCCGAGTTTGGCGACACGTTCGGCTTTGTGGACAGCGCCACGACCGTCGCCCTGGAGGTCTCGGCTATCCTGGACCGCAAGGGTCTGGGCATTTCTACTGAAGGGACATGTACAACGGCCTACCTGTTCACCGGAAATCCAGAGATGGCACGGGCGGCTGTAGCGGCGCTTCTAAACTCTGCCGCTTTGCAGGACATGACAGTGGCCGAAGAACTGGATGTCCGATCTGCTTTTAAATGAAAGGCGCTATAACTACTTTCCACCCATCCCGCACTTACATAGCTTTTCCGTTCCGCTGATCCTCAGACCCCTTCACCGCCGCAAGCATGGGCCGCAAAGTGCGGCGGGTCCTGGACTAGCCGTAGCCGGGCCTGGCTGTTTCGTTTCGTCAAACGTCCTTTTGTCGAAACGAAACAGGTGTCCAACGGGAGGCGCCGTGGCTATCTCACGTCTGCCAAGGGTGCCGAACTCCGTCATTGCCTGTTGACGATTTCCCGGCGGACCATGCGGACGGCAGTATAGAAATCTTCATTGGGATGCCGCAGGCAGTACGAGTGGAACATCTGCATCCGGTCATCGAACTCGGTATCTTGCCCGACCAGATGGTTGACCTTGGTTTCACCTACAATCGGGCCGCTCAAGGTGTTCATGGCGGTCCATGCTCCGTCGGCAAACATCCCGAGCATGGCATACTTGGCCACAGCGACGGCGTTCCGCGGCGCGTCACTCGGCCGCAAGGCGCGCTCCTCTGCAACGACTTTGGATGCGTCGGCGCAGGTGGTGTTCCCCTCCCCCAGAATCCACACGTCCGCGACATTGGGCAGGTTCGCACCTGGCCGAGCGGTTTGGGCAAAGCTTGTGCCCGCGCCCAGGAAAGCGGCTGCCAGGGTCAGCAGGATGGCCGTCTTCGTCGGCATCGAGTTGCCTTCGTGCCAGCCCGGCATACGGCTCAGGCCAGGGCTTCGGGCAGGCGCGCGAGGCGCGGCACCGGGGAGCCGAAGATGATTAGGACCTGGACGAAGAAGCCGAGCGCCGCGAGCAGCAGGCACGCCTCCGGCCCATAGACCTCTCCCACTAGCGCCCCGAGCGCAGCGCCGATTGGGCGCGCGCCGTAGGCGAGGATGTTCAACGCCGACACCCGCCCGAGCAGCCCGGCCGGCGTCACGGTCTGGCGCAGCGTTGTCGTGCTGACCACCCACACCACCGGCCCCGCCCCCATGACGAAGAACGCCAACCCAGCGAGCGGAGGCCAGGGTAGCGGGATTGTCAGCGCCATCACCAGCGAGGCGGCCAGGCCGGACAACGGCCCGATCCCGACCGCGGCCCCGAACGGCACGGCGGCGACGACCCGCGCCGCGACCAGCGCGCCCGCGACCAGCCCGGCGCCGTATGCGGCCAGCGTCAATCCGACCCCAAGGGCGTCAAGGCCGAGATGGCGGACGGCGTAGGGCACGTAGGCCGCTTGAAGGAGAAAGAAGGACAGGTTGAACACCACCTGCGTTGCGAACACCGGCCGCAGTAAGGGATGGCGGAGGACGAAGGCCGCGCCCTCCCGCACTTCGTCGAGCGGCTGCCGTCGCTTCGGCGCTTCCGGCCGAGGCGGCTCGCGCACACCAGAGAGCAGGACCACCGCCAAGACTGACAGCCCTGCTGCGACTCCGAATGCTGGACCGGCACCGACCCAGCCCACCAGCGCGCCGCCCAGGGCGGGACCGGCGGCAAAGGCCGTGGTGCGGGCAAGTTCGACACGCCCGTTGGCTGCGGGCAGGAACTCGCGCCGCACGAGCGAGGGGACCAGGGCAGGCGTGGTCACGCTGTAGGCCACCGTTCCGGCCGCACCCACGAAGCCGAGCAGCGCGAGCAGCGGCAGGGTCAGCAGGCCAAGGCCGATCAGGACAAGGATCAGGGCCAGCGACGCGGCCCGCAGCGCCTCTGCCGCGGCCAGCAGGCGCGAGCGCGACACCGCGCGGTCGGCAAGCAGCCCGGCCGGGATGGATAGAAGCAGGAACGGCAGGGTCTGGGCAGCCTGTAGAAGCCCGGTCGCGCCCGTGCCCGCGTCGAATGCGAGGACCGCGACCAAGGGGGCTGCGGCGAGCGCGACCTGCTCGGCCGACTGCGCGGCGAGGTTGGACCAGGCCAAGCGCAGAAACGCGGGCGGGTAGGGCGGGGATGGCATGGTCTGCGGCACGGGCGGCTCCAATCAAGCGATGCCGTGCAGCCTGGCAGAAACAATCCCGCGGGCCGTCCCGCTTCTTGCTCTGGTATCTTTATCCACGCCTGTTGGGAGGCGGCTTATAGGCGTTTGGCCCTCATGGGACGGGTGTATGAACTCTAAACCCAGGGACACTGGTGGCGAATTCAGAGCTGGCCGTTTGTTCAAGGGCGTTGGAGACCGGCAGGCTTGCTTTGCAACCGTTCTTGGCCCTGTGCCGATGATCTGGCCGGCTCGGGGCGGCGGAGCCAGTGAGTTCGCCACCAGTGTCCCCAGGGATAGATTCCATACAGCCAGGCTAAAAGCCGCCCCTGACCCTGTGTGAGTGGAATCTTGATCCAAAAGGGGCGGAACTGCGGACATCATCGCCGGAGCCAAACTCTTTACAAAATGCGCCTTCTGTAAAGAGTCTGTCCTGTTCACGCGGCCTATGCGCCAGATGCGGAACACGTCACCCTAGATGGCCAAAACGCACAGCTTGGAGGTCCGGTAGCAGCGGAACCGAAACTGCATTTC
>JAABUX010001642.1_pt1 | contig 33284 bp, 33 predicted proteins | sample 5561851 | NCBI WGS metagenome assembly JAABUX01 (sample SAMN10711883, study PRJNA513361) | rock metagenome | isolation source: Antarctica rocks | place: Antarctica: Victoria Land, Richard Nunatak red sandstone | collected 2016-01-03
CGGGAGTCGACGCGATATGTCAACTCCGTGCGTTGTACGAAGGAGAAAGAAGCCAGTGGGACGCCTTCTGGGCAGAACCCATCCACGGATAATCCATCCGTCTACCCACAAACAAAACGCTCACCCGACACCCAGCGCGATTTCCTCGATCCCGACGGGGCTTTGTTCATCAGCGGATCGGAGGCGATCCGACCGAATCTGGCCCGGTTGACCGCATTCGCCAGGGATCAAGGCATCCCGATCCTCGCCACCGCCTGCGCCCACGAACCGGGCGATCCCGAGTTCGCCGTCTTTCCGCCGCATTGCCTCTTGGGGACCGACGGTCAAACCCGGGTCGCCGAAACCGCCTGGCCGGGGGGGGCGATCGTCGAAGCGGGGTCGGGGCGGATTCCCAAATCGATCCCGGCCCTCTTGACAATTCATAAGCAAGCCTACGACGTGTTCTCGACCCCCGAAACCGAATCCATCGTCGCCCTTTATGCCCAAAACCAACCGACGTTCGTGGTCTACGGCGTGGCGACGGATTATTGCGTCCGGTGCGTGGTCGACGGGCTGATCGAGCGGGGGCACAAGGTCGCTCTGATCGTCGATGCGATCCGGGCGGTCGACCCGGGCCGAGAGGCCGACGAGTTGACCCGGTTCGCCCGGGGCGGGGCGCTCTTGACTCTGGCCGACGTGGTATGCGGCAATATCTCCCTATGAAACCCGACCAGTTCAAGAAGAAGCATCAGGCCCCCCGGGGGGACGACCGGACCCGACGCCAGATCGCCGTGGAAGCCGCCAGGCGGATGATCGCCACCATCGGCCCCGAGGCCGGCGACGCTTCGGGGCGGCTCCGCGACGCGACCGAAGGGGAATATTACGCCGCCAAGCGGAAGGCCGCCGCCGTGCTCGGCCACCCCGTCCGCCCCGGCGACCTCCCCAGCGACTCCGAGGTCCGCGAGCAAGCCCTGATCCTGATCCGGTCCGCCTCGTTCGACCCCGACGAGGCCGAAGCCGACGACCAGCCCGAACCCGACCTCGGCGAGACCCCGAAGCGGCTGGCCGACCACATGGACCGGTTCGCCTTGTACCGGATGCGTCTGGTTCCGCTCGAAGCGGTCAAGCAGAATCCCAAGTACCACCCCGAGGGCGACGCGCTCTTCCACTCGCTCCAGGTGTTCGAGCACGCCCGGGACGCCCGCCCCTACGACGAGGAATTCCTCCTCGCCGCGCTCCTGCACGACGTCGGCAAGGCGATCGACCCCCACGACCACGTCGGCGCCGGGGTCGAAGCCCTCCGGGGGGCGGTCCCGCCTCGGACCTTGCTCCTGATCCATCACCACATGGACCTGCTCCACGCCCGGCCCGGCGACCCGCCCCCCGTCGACGATCCCGACCTCCTCGAAGACTTGCACCTCCTCCGCGAGTCCGACAACGCCGGGAGAGTCCCCGGAGCCTCGGTCAGCACCGTGGCCGAAGCCCTGGACTACCTCCGGGGGCTGGAGCGCGAAGATTATCTGGATAAGTGAGCCCTCTTTGAAATGGGCCTCCGCCACTTCGATGGGTTTCCAAGCATTCCGACTTTTCGATCGCGGCGAACCGTCGGGGAAGTTAAAGTGACCGGCGAGGCTTCGATCCGATTCGGCGTGGACGCTTAGCTGGGGGAGCTGACATGAAGATGCGATTCATGGTGCCCATCGCGTTCGTCTTGGGTTGTTTCGGGGCCGCGATGGCTCGCCAAGACGTTGGATCACCGAAAGCGGCGGTCCAGCGGGCCGCCGACTCAGCCGACTTGAAGGTCAAAGTGGGCCGGCTTCGAGCCGACGTCGAGATCCTCCAAATCGAGCACGAGATTGACGCCAAGCTGCTCAAAGCCCTGATCGAAGACGTGAAAAATCTGGAGATTCTCGAGTCGTCGAAGGGTCTGGCCGAAACGGCGTTGGGGGAACTCCAGAAGCAGGTCAAAGAGTTGCCGGCCGAGCCAAACCCTGGTTTGGGGTTGCCAGCCGGATTGCTCGGCGGACTGGCCCAGCCAAACGTCCAGGCGGAAATCTCCAAAATGTTCGCCCTGGGTCAAACGGTGGGCAAGGTGGGCCGCCCGATCCTCGATCGGTTGCGGGGCGAGTACGTCCGGAAGGCGACCGAGTTGAATATCAAGCATCTCGAACTGGACGAATCGGAAAAGTTTTATGCCGAGTTCCGGCGCCACGAGGCGGCAACCAGGTGATCCGGAATCAAACCTCGCTGAGCAACTTTTCATCCAGGTGGACAGACTCATGACCGACGCGCCGACGTTGTTCTTCGACCTGGGCGGGGTTTTGCTGACGAATGGGTGGGACACGGGCGCGCGTCGTCGGGCGGCGGAAGCATTCGGGCTCGACTTCCCCGAGTTCCAGACCCGCCACGAGATGCTCAAGACGGCGTTCGAGACCGGCCGCCTCAGCCTGAGCCATTACGTCAACAAAGCCGTCTTCCATCGGCCCCGGTCGTTCAGCCCCAAGGACTTCCAGGAGTTCATGTTCGCCCAATCGCAGGTCTTGGGGGACACCCTGGATTTCGTCCGGGCGCTGGCCTCGACCGGCAAGTACAAGCTTTACACCTTGAACAACGAGTCGCGCGAGTTGCATGAGCACCGGGTCCGCCAGTTCAAGCTCGACGAGGTGTTCCGGGGGTTTCTGGCGTCGTGCTACCTCGGCCAGGTCAAGCCCGACGAGGACATCTACCTCAACGCCCTGGGGATCGCCGCCACCGGCCGGGACCACGCCGTGTTCATCGACGACCGCGCCCTCAACGTCGAACCCGCGCTCGCCTTGGGGCTTGTCGGCTATCACTTCGAGGGGGTCGACGGCCTCCGCGCGTTCCTCAAGGATCGAGGCGTGTCGGCCTGACCGACGCATCGGACCCCGTCGATTCATTGACGACCGTCGCGGCCTTGCCCACAATTGATGGATCGCAGGCCGTGAAGCCTGGCGTTGCCAGGGGTCCAATAACTCGGCTCGCCCGCCGAATGCCTCTCATCCGGCGTCGGGGCCGAGTCGTCGACTCCCCCCACTTTCGAGAAATCCAAAGGTTCGCTCCCATGAGGAAGTCATCGCGGTCGATCTCGCTGGCGCTGATCGGCTCGGCGCTCCTGCTCGGCGGCTGCCAGCCCGCGGCCGAGGAGAACGGCAACGAATGGACCGACGAGAAAGACGTCGCCCAGGCCGACAACGGCAATCCCAACGCCAATGACAACGAGTGGAGCGAAGGCGAGGCTCCAGCAGGCGAGAACGCCACCCTCGACGGCGTCGCCACCGGCAACGCGCAGTACAACCACGGCGGAGGGATGGGCCGGACCGCCAGCGGGATCGGAGGCGCCATGATCGGCAGCCAGATCGGCCGGAGCCTCGGCCGGGGGATGGCCGGCAACCCCGGCTACGGCGGCGGTTATGGCAACGGTAATGGCAACGGCGGGATGACCGCCAGCCCGTCGAGCCGAGGCGGCTTCGGCTCGTCCGCCGGCGGCTTCGGTGCTTCGGGCCGTGCCGGCGCCTCGTCCTGATCGCTTGATGCTCCGCCTCCTTTGGAGGTCTATCCCATGCTTCGGATCACCACGCCCCCTCGGCTCGACTGGCCCAAGCTGGTCGAGTCGCAAGGGCTCCTGTTCCACTCGATCGACGGCGTGCCGTATTGGGACGAGTCGGCCTATTACCTGTTCGAAGCCCGAGAAGTCGACGCGATCGAGCAGGCGACGTATCAGCTCGACAAGATGTGCCTCGAAGCGGTCGACCACGTCATCACCCAGGGGCGCCTCGACGTCGTCGGCGTCCCCGAAGCGTTCCACGGGTTCGTCGAGGAAAGCTGGGACCGCGACGAGCAGACGATCTACGGCCGGTTCGACCTGAGCTTCAACGGCTCGGGGCCGCCCAAGCTCCTCGAATTCAACGCCGACACGCCGACCTCGCTCCTCGAAGCCGGGGTCGTCCAGTGGTTCTGGGCCGAGAACTTGCGAGAGGCCGTCGACGACGGGCGATTCGGGCAGTTCGACCAGTTCAACAGCATCCACGAGCGCCTGATCGAAGCCTGGGAGCGGGTCCGCCGCGAGTTGGGGCCGAACATCGCCTTCGCGTCGCTCGACAACACCCTCGAAGACAACATGACCGCCGCCTACCTCCGCGACACCGCGATCCAAGGCGGGATGCGGACCGAGTCGATCCCCGTCGAGTCGATCGGCTGGAGCGAGAATCGGAGGGTCTTCACCGACCTCCGAGAGCGGCCGATCCCGATCCTGTTCAAGCTCTACCCTTGGGAATGGATGCTCCGCGAGGAGTTCGGCCGCCACCTCCCCGAAGCCCCGACGCGGTTCCTCGAACCCCCCTGGAAGATGGTCCTCAGCAGCAAGGGGATCTTGCCGATCCTCTACGAATTGTTCCCCGACAGCCCCTACCTCCTCCCCGCCGGTTTCGAGCCGACCGGGTCGTCCTACGTCGCCAAGCCGACCCACTCGCGCGAGGGGGCGAACATCACGATCGTCCAGAACGACCAGATCCTCGCCGAGACCGGCGGCGAATACGGCGAAGGCCCCTGGGTCTACCAGCAATACCACCCGCTCCCCAACCTCGGCGGCCACTACCCCGTCATCGGGAGTTGGACCATCAACGGCCACGCCTGCGGGATGGGAGTCCGCGAAGACGACGGCCCGATCACCCGGAACACCAGCCGGTTCGTCCCCCACCTCTTCCGCAAGTCCCCCATGACCAAGCCCCCCGTCTTCCCCGCCAACCACGAAGCCGGCCGCCCCGCCTCCTCGCAAAACGACCCGCTCTGGGACCGCTGGATCGACCGCTGACGACGTGCTATCCTGGGGCGATCGTAGCTTCCGACAGTCGTCATGGAGCGATCGCCACTATGAAGAATTTGGCACCGACACCGGCCGCGCGACCACGATGGCGGCTGCGCCTGAGCCTCCGGACGATGATGGTCCTAGTCCTCGTGATTAGCCTCCCGCTGGGGTGGAAGGCGCGGCGGGCGTCGATCCAGCGTCGGGCGGTCGCGGCGGTCCAGGCGCTGGGGGGGCGGATCGCGTACGAGGACGAACTCGACGCGGAGGGCTTCCCCCGCCTTCCACACCGCCCCGGCGGGCCGGCCTGGCTCCGGCGGTGGATCGGCGACGAGTTCTTCCAGGAGGTTGGCTGGGTCAACATCGACGCCGGCAACAAGCGAGGTCGAGTCGACGACGACTTCATCGCCGCGGTCGGCGACTTCGACCGCCTCCAGGGGCTCTCGATCCGGGGGTCGGGGGATCAACGCGACGGCCAGGATCATCGACGCATCACGGCGGCGGGCCTGGCCCGGCTGACGGGTCTGCGGCGGCTCCGGGTCTTGCACCTGCGGGGCGCCCCCATCGACCCGGCGATCGGCGACCTGCTCGGGAGCTGGCCGGCCCTGGAAGACGTGGAGTTGAGCGACCTGGGCGATTCGCCGAAGACTCTACACGGCTCGTGCCTGGCCCACCTGGCCCGGTTGCCCGGCCTCCGGAAGGTCATCATCACCACGCTCGCGTCGTGCCGGGCGGCGGACGTCGAGCCGCTGACCCGGCTGGAACACCTGGAGCAGCTCGGCCTCGACCGGTCCCCCGCGAGCGAGGCCGGGGTAGCCCGATTCGGCTCGCTCCCCACACTGCAAGTGCTCAGCCTCCCCCGGACGGAGTTGACCGAACCGACCCTGGCCGAGTTGGCCCGAATTCCGGGGCTCGGCTCCCTGGATTTCGATGGTTCCCGCCTGCCCGCCGGGGGGCTCCGCGCGCTGGCCGGGCTCACACGCCTCAGCTACCTCGAGGTGGCGCTGGACGGGCATGGGAGGCAGCCCTACGCCAACCAACTGATCCACCGCGTCCGGCCGCGATTCGGCGACGTCGACCTGGACGCCCTGGAGCGGGTCCCGCTGCGGGAACTGATGCTGATGGGGATGGACGCGACCGACGCCGGGGTTGGCCGCCTGTTGCGGTCCCACTCATTCGTCGGCCTGACCCTCGGCGGCCGTGGAATCACCGACGCCTCGATCCCGCTCCTGGCGCAGCAAACCGGCCTCCGTGGCCTGGCCCTGGCGGACACGGGCATCACCGACGCCGGCCTGGCCCAGCTTTCGGCGATACCCGGCCTCCGTACGTTATCTTTGGTCGACAACGCCGCCCTTACCGACGACGGAGTGGCCCAACTCCGGACGTTCCCCGCGCTCAACTACCTGACGATCCGCCAGCCCGGGGTTCAGCCGGCGACCCTCGACGCCATCCGGGCGATCCGGGGAAAGTTCGGCCCGTTCAACACCCTCCAACCGCCCGAGGAGGCGGCACGCTAACATGGCTTACAGCGACTTCACCATCATCGATTTGAAAAAGCGATTTGGCCTAACGATCAGCGAGTTGGACAACTTGTTCTCGGGTGTCGCCGAGGTGGAACTGCCGCCATTCCTCGCGGACACACTGGACCGATACGTCCCGCTGGCCTCGAACCTCAATACAGAGAAGGCCCGGTCGGAACTGATCATCGCGCCGATCCTGGTCGAGTTTAAACTGAGGCACCGCGATCGGATTAGCCTGTTTTCGGGGCTTGAGTTCAACATCGACCCAGCTTCGGGCCTCAATGGACGGTGCGACTACGTCCTGGCCCAAAGCCCCGAGCAACTTACCTTGATCGCGCCGGTCTGCGTCCTGGTCGAGGCCAAGAATGAGAACATGATCGCCGGGATTCCCCAGGCCATATCCGAGATGGTCGCCGCCCGCCGGTTCAACGAGCAGGCCGGGACGCCGATCAGCCCGATTTATGGGGTCGTCACGACCGGGATGCTCTGGCGGTTCCTCAAGCTCGAAGGCGACACGGCCCACGTCGACGCCGTCGAATATCCGATCCAGTCCCCCTCGAAAATCTTCGGGATCTTGACGGCGATTACCCTTGGAGATGGGGCTTGAGGCGGAAGTTCAAGCCAAGGTGATCGACCCGACCTGGAAATCCAGCGTCAGGATGTGCCCCTGGAAGAAGTCGAGGCCGAGCAAGCCGTCGATATTCGCTTCTGGCGGTATCGAGTGCGCGGCGACCGGAAAGCCGACTCGGTCCTGCCCGAGCGCGAAGAGCCGAGTCAGCGTCACAACTTGGACGCGCTCCGTCTGGCTCCCGGTAATCAGCTTGGCAGGGTAGCCATCCTGCTCAGGATCAAACCCAAGATTGATGATCAGGGACCTCTTGATTGTCGTCCTCGTCGCCCCCGTGTCCAGGAGCAGCTTGATGGTGATGCTCCGGTGCGGCCCGGACACCTGGGCCTGGACGAAGATCGGACCTTGTCTGGGCGAGAAGTGCGTCAAGTTCATAAAAGCAGGGCCACATCTTCGGGCCAGGTTCCCAGATAAAAGACGGCAATGTCCTTGAGATCCATTTCCGAGGCTTTACGGTAAAGGTCGTCGCTGTTCTTCCCCGTGAAGACGACCTCCCCGCCCACGACCCGGAAATTCTCGTCCGTTCGCGGGTTGTTGATCAGGACCCACTCGGGGGCGTAGCGTTTCTCGATCTCTTCCATACTGAGGATTTCGCTCATCGGTGCCTCCTTTTGAGTTGGGGGAGATCAACTCAGGCTAAGCCATCGGTTCGGGGCCGTCAACTCGCCCCGAAACCGGCCCGATGGCGCTCATCCCTTGTGTCCGGGGACCATCCGGCTAGAATGAGGGCGATCCGGCCCGGTTGATTTCTCGTCGCGGCGCGTATCGAACGATTGAAGGGGTGTGTGGGCGTGCGTATCGCTTATTTTGATTGCTTCAGCGGGATCTCGGGCGACATGACTTTGGGTGCCCTGACCGACGCCGGGGTCGACCCCAAGGCGATCCAGGCCGCCGTGGCGAGCTTGAACCTGCCGGTCGAGTTGACCTTCGAGACCGTCCGACGCGGCGAGTTCCGGGCCAACTATGCCAAGGTCGTCTGCCAACCCGAGCATGCCCACCGCCACCTCCACCACATCGAGGCGATGATCGACAAGTCGATCCTCACCCCCCGCCAGAACGAGTTGGCCAAGCGGATCTTCCTCAAGCTCGGCGAGGCCGAGGCCAAGGTCCACGGGACCGACCTGGCCAAGATCCACTTCCACGAAGTCGGCGCGGCGGATTCGATCGTCGACATCGTCGGCTCGGCGGTCGGCCTGGATTTGCTCGGCGTCGAGCGGTTCGAGGCCAGCCCGGTCCCGCCGGGGAAGGGGACCGTCACCGCCGCGCACGGTCGGATGTCGCTCCCGGCCCCGGCGACGGCGGAACTCCTCAAAGGGATTCCCCTGGCCGAGTCGACCGTCAGCATGGAGCTGACCACCCCCACCGGCGCGGCGATCCTGGCCACGGTGGTCGAGGCGTTCGGCCCGCTCCCGGCGATGACCGTCGAGTCGATCGGCCTGGGCGCGGGGACCAAGAACTTGCCCGACCAGGGGAATTTGCTCCGGCTGTTCGTCGGGACGGCCGACGTCCCGGCGTCGTCGGACCGCGTCTGGGTCCTGGAAACCAACCTCGACGACCTGCCCGGCGAGGTCGTCGGCCACGCCACGACCTTGCTGATGGCCGCCGGTGCCCTGGATACGTTCCTGACGCCGATCCAGATGAAGAAGAACCGCCCCGGCGTGATGGTCACCGTGCTCTGCCGACGCGACCAGATCCCCGCGCTCGAAGAGATCCTCTTCCGCGAAACCACCACGCTCGGCATCCGACGCTACGAGGTCGGTCGCCACAAGCTCCGCCGACAGGCCGCCGAGGTCGAGACCCCGCTCGGGACGATCAAGGGGAAACTCGGCTGGCTCGACGGCCGACCCCCCACCTTCAGCCCCGAATACGAAGACTGCGCCCGGGTGGCCAACGCCCAAGGCGTCCCGCTCCGCGACGTCTACAACGCCGCCAACGCCGCCTACGCCCAGGCCCGACCCGTCGAACCGGTCGCGGCGGCAATCCAGGCGGACCCTGGCCATAGCCACACTCACAGCCACGATCATGGCCATAGCCACAGCCATGAGCACGGCCATAGCCACGATCATCCGCATTAAACGGCACGCGATGAGGGTTCGAAGATGACCTCGGCGCAAGTCTTGGCGATCCTGGCGACGGTGGGGGCGGCTTTCCTCGCCCAGTCGATCGCCTCCGCCTTGCTATTCCGCCGGGTCCGGGCGTTGTCGCTTCGAACCGCCTCGGTCGACCCGGGGCCGGATGACCTCGACGACCGGGTCCGCTCGCTCGAAGCCCGGTTGGCCCGGCTCGAAGCCGAGGGAGTCGCGCAAGGGCGGAAGTCTTCGACGGCTTCGGGTCCGGGCGATCCGAAGCGAATCCGTCGGCTCGACCGTCGCCAGGTCGCTTCGAGCGATGGCCCGGTCTTGATCGCGGTGCCGAGCCTGGCCTCGACTCCTTCGGCGGCCTTGACCGAGGCGGCGGCGGAGTTCGACCGACGCTTCGGCGCGATCTGGGCGCTGGCGGATTCGGGGGCGCCCCTCGACGAGATCGCCCGGCAAACCGGCCACCCGGTCGGCCAGGTCGAGTTGATCCTCGGCCTCCGCCGCCCGAAAAATGCCGGTGTGGTCGGGTCCGAGGGCGAAGTCGATGCCTGACCGCCTCTACGAGACCGACCGGAACGGCCTGGGCCGGACCCCCGAGGCGGTGGCTTGCCTGGTCCGGACCCGATCCGCCGTGCTCAACGTCCTGGTGTTCGTCGGCGCCGGGATCGCCGTCAGCGGCTGGGGCCTGGGTCGGCACAAGGTGATCGAACCGATCTTCCTGGGCCTGACCGTGACCCGCCGAGGCTCGATGGCCGCGCTCCTGGGCCTGATCGCCCTGGCCTACCTGATCCTCCGGGTCGGTTCGGGCCGGGAACTCCTCCGCGACCCGACCACCCGGGCGTCCCGGTTCTTCCGGGCCAGGCTCGCCGCCGCGATCGTCGCCGCGTCGGCCATCCCGCTCGGGTTCGTCGCCGGTTGGGTCAACGACGCCCGGCTCGAAGCCCTGGCCCCGTTCTGGATCGCCGCGCTCGGCCTCGGCTTCCTCGCGCTGCCGAGGGGCTACGAACTCGACGACTTCGCCGAGCCGATCCCCCCTTCGCCCACTCCCAATCATCGGGATTGAGGGCGCCTGGCCTGGGCGTAGGTCATAATCCCCAAGTAACCTTCCGCCGCCCCGGTCGCGCCGGTCCGCCCCCGGATGCTCCCTGTGCGACTCCCTGGAATGGCAAATCGCAGGATTGCAGATTGCAAATGACAAATCAGACGGAACTCAGGATTCCCCCGAGTCGTAGGTTGCGATGGACCGATCCATACTGCTTTGCGATCTGCAATTTGCAATGAATTTTCGGGATTGGCATTGTTCCATTGAGTCCTCCTCATGACCCCAACCCAGCGGACCATCCTGTGGATCTACGTGGCCCTCATCGTGATCTGGCCGATCCGCCACCTCGTCTTGACCTGGGCGTTCCGCAAGCTCGACTACCTGGACCCGAAGTCCCCCCGGTGGACCTTGGCCGACTTCCCCAGGGTCACGGCGATCATCCCGGCCAAGGATGAGGAGGCGACCTTGGCCGACTGCTTGCGGTCGGTCCAGGCCCAGAGCTACCCGAACCTCGACATCATGATCGTCGACGACCGGAGCGGCGACGCGACGCTCGCCATCGCCCGTCGGATCGCCGAAGCCGACCCGAGGGTCGAGGTCGTCGCGATCAAGGACCTCCCGCCGGGTTGGACCGGCAAGACCCACGCGCTGCACGTCGCCAGCCGCCAGGCCCGAGGCGACTGGTTCTGGTTTTTGGACGCCGACACCCGACACGAGCCGGACAGCCTGTCGATCGTCCTCGAATACGCCCGATCGCGCGACGCCCAGATGGCCAGCCTGCTCCCCGAACTCCGCTGCGAGACCTTCTGGGAGAAGGTGGTCCAGCCCCTGGCCGGGATCGTCCTGATCCAGTCGTTCCCGCTGTTCTGGTGCAACGACCCCAAGAGCAAGCTCGCCTTCGCCAACGGCCAGTACATCCTGATCCACCGCGACGCCTACGCCAAGGCCGGCGGCCACGAGGCGGTCCGCGACAAGTTCGTCGAGGACATCTACCTGGCCAAGCGGGTGAAAAGCGTCGGCCTGTCGAGCCGGACGGCGATCGCGCACGGGATCGGCTCGACCCGGATGTACACGTCGCTCCCGCAGATCCTCCGAGGCTGGAGCCGGATCTTGTGGGACGCCCTGGGGCGGAACCCCTGGCGGCTCCTCTGGCAGGTGCTGGACCCGATATTGTTCAGCCAGTCGGGCCACGTCGCGTTCGTCGCGGCCCTGGTGATGCTCGCGTCGGGGAGGCCGACCGGGCCGTTCGCCTGGACCCTCCTGGCCCTGAGCGTCGCCCACCACCTCCTGGCCTACACCTGCTTGCGGCGGCTCTACGTCCTGTCGGTCCCCCGGACTCGCCACGTCGTCTGGTATCCGGTGGCCGGCGTGGTCCTGGACGTCATCCTCTACCGGGCAATCCGGATGTGTTTGACCGGGCGGGTGACCTGGCGAGGCACCGCCTACGGCGAGAAGCCGACCGCTTGACTTGTTCGAAGAGCGGCTCCACGTTGATTTTGGAGGACGTCTTCGAGGCGAAGTTCCGCCAAATTTGGCGGGAATGATGCCAAATTCGAGCTTTGGCGGTCCGATTCGATGATTCCCGCAAGTTGATCCCAACAGCGGTTGTCCGGCCGCTATCACGCAAGCTAGTATTGCCCACAGACCTCTGGGCGGAAGTCAAGTTCTGAACAAACGGTCGGCCGCGGAAAATCCGAAACGGTGAGCGGAGACCGTCGGGGCCTCGCCAGGGAATCCGACGTGATCGGCTTTCGACTCGGTCGAGGCGGAGCTAGCCCCGATGTCGGGAGTTCGCGCGCTTTGGCTTCGATCGCCCGAGCCAACCTCTCCCTCCGAATCAGGTCGGAGCGGTCGGGCCGCACCGCGCCTCGTCGGACCGCGAACTCCTCGGCGACTCCTTCGCCTTTTCCAAATACGATCGACCCATTCATCTCGGGAGCGTCCGGAGAATGTACCGCCCGACTGCCTTGGCCGTCCTCCCCTCTTTGCCAGTCCGAGTCGTTGATGGCAAGCGTGTCGTGATGACCCGAAAATTCATCGACGGGATGGAGAAATACTGCGACCTTTGGGGTGGGCCGGTTTCCGTCTTCATGGAGCCGACCGGCGACCCGACGTCGAACCTCGACGAAGAGGAGGTCGAGCGGGCGAAGCTGCCGTTTCGGCTCGAAGTCGTCTCGTTCGACGACCCGAAGCTGGGCGAAATTTTGGCCGGGCACCGGCTCGCCTTGGGTACGTTGTATTGTCGCGAGAACCACCTGAGCCGGGTCTGCCGGTCGGTCGGTGTGCCTTGCGTCTATGTCGCCGAATATTCGCTCAAGACGCGGTGGCAGGTGATCCGGTCGCATGTGAAGAACCCGGCGATCTCGCTGAGGCGGCATTACTGGGAGCTGGGTCAAGAGCGGCGGCACCGCGCCGCGGTCCGGCTGGCGTCGGGCGTCCAGTGCAACGGGACGCCGACGTTCGATGCGTACCGGGAGATCAACCCCCGCCCGTTCCTCTACTTCGACACGAGGGTTGACGAGGCGATGCTCATCACCGACGTCGAGTTGGAGGAGCGTTTGGCGGAGGTCCGGCGGGGCGACCCGCTCCGGCTCCTGTTCTCGGGCCGGTTGATCGCGATGAAGGGGGCCGACCACCTGGTCCGGGTCGCCGACGAACTCCGCCGGCTCGGCGTCGCGTTCGAACTGACGATCTGCGGCGGAGGGGCGCTCGAGTCGGCCATCCGCGCCGAGGTCGGGCGTCTGGGGCTGGGCGACCGGGTCAAGCTGGCTGGAGTGCTCCACTTCAAGTCGGAACTGGTCCCGATGACCAAGCGTCGAGCCGACTTGTTCGTTTGCTGCCACCGGACGGGCGACCCGGCTTGCACCTACCTCGAGGTGATGTCGTGCGGCGTTCCGATCATCGGCTACGACAACGAGGCATTCGCCGGGGTGGTCCGCGAGTCGGGCGTCGGTTGGACCGCCCCGATGAACCGCCCCGACCGGATCGCCGCCAAGATCGCCGAACTGGCGGTCGACCGAGCCTCGCTCCTGGATGCGTCGCGGAGGGCGGTCGAGTTCAGTCGCCACCACACGTTCGACCAGACCTTCCGGGCGAGGATCGACCATCTGAAGGCGTGCTCGCCCCAACCCGATGCGGCCGTCAAGGCCGGCTGACGCCTTGATCCGAAGCCCGACCCGGTTTCGCCCGGCCTTGGCCTTCGATGACCGTCGATTTTGTTCGCCTGAAACATCATTTGGGGCAAGTTTTGTTGATTTTCGCAAACTTTCGATCCGATCGACGGCCAAGATCAAGGAATTTCAGGTATTCCACACCACGCGACGTTGATTTGCTCCGATCAAGAACGCTACCATCACCCACCGATTGATGACCAGAAGTCAAGGTCTGAACAAACGATCCAGCCACGAGGATTATCGAAGATGAATGGATTTCGACGTTTTATCGCCTCGGGACTTATCTTTGTCGGCTTGGCGGCGGGTCGAGGCGACGCGGCGGCCTTGGACCCGACCTCGCCCCAATTCACGGCGCTGACGCAAGGCGACGTGTCGCTGTCGAGCGGTAATTATGTCTTCGAGCTTGGCACGGATCGGCCTTCGCTCGTTTTCTTCAACGGCCCGTTGTTCACCACCGTCGCCACCGGCTTCGTTTACAACGGGATCAACGTCTTCGACTTCCACTCGCTCCAGGTCGCCTCGGGGGCGAACATCGTCGTCAACCAGAGTTCGGCCAGCGGACCGATCGCGCTGCTGTCCAGCACCTCTATCAAGATGGGTGGGTCGATCGACGTTTCGGCCGGCCCGTTTGTGGGAAATGGCTTTAGTGGCGGTCCTGGGGCCGGGAATACCGATGTGGGCGGTAACGGCAATTTTGGGACGACCGGAACTGGGGGGCCGGGGGGTGCTATTGTGTCGGGTGGTGGCGGAGGTGGCTTTGGCGGTTTTGGTCAGCAAGGCCAGAGCGTCCCAATCTTTGATCCATTTACCCATATGCAAGTGGGTATCTTGCCGGGCGGAGCGGGCGGGGGGGGCGTGTACGAAAGTTTGGCCGACCGGCTCCAAGGTGGCAGCATGGGTGGATTTGGCGGTAACTTCTACGGAGGAAGCTCGTTTCTTCCTGGTGGACCCGGCTCCGGCGGCGGTGCGATCGAACTCGGCGCGGTACAAACTGTGTCGATTTCCGGGATGATTCTCGCCAATGGTAGTCAGCCCGTGACAGGGGGGACTCAAACCGTAGGCCCTGGTGGCGGCGGCTCAGGTGGGGGCGTTTTCCTCCACGGCAACTCGGTGGATCTGTCGGGAACTATCTCCGCATCGGGTGGTGCAGGTGGCTCCGGTCGTCAGAGCAACGGTGGGGTGGGCAGCGGTGGGTTGGTCCTGGCTGAATTCAGCGGGAGCTTTGGTGATAGCGGCACCGTCAATGTCGGGTCCGGCCCCTATGCCGGTCGGTTCGATGTCGCATCGGTCCCCGAGCCTTCGAGCCTGATCTTGCTCGGGATCTCGGCGATGGGCGGGGTGGCCGCGACCCGGTTGCGTCGGAATCGCAAGTCGAGCTGATGTTGATCGTCTTCAAGGGTGGATCGCCGGTTCTGGTGGAGTGAGCCGGAGCCGGGCGATCTGCCCCCGGTGGTCGGACGCGAAGTTTGTGAACAACCGATCGCTCAGGCCGGGCAAGCGGTCGCGGCGGACCCAGATGTGGTCGATGTCGTACACCGGGGCGAATGACGGGAACGTCCCCCTCCAGTTCCCCAAGCTCGACTGCGACGCCAGGGCGTACCCTTCGTCGGCCAGGGCGTCGAAGCCGTCTCGATTTCGCGGAGACTGGCCAACGATCAGGTCAACCTGGTGGTCGAGACTGAGGAGCGGCGGGCGCGGGGGGAATGGCCGGGTCGGGGGTGGAGGCGGCAGGCTCGGCGGTCGAGGTGTGGTCGTGGGTAATCTTCCAGCCGTCGTCGAATCGGCGGAGGATCAAAGTGAACAGGCCGGTGGGGTGCGTCCCGTCGGGCATGGCCAGGGCGTAACCCCCTCGGACGAACGCGGCATCGGCGCCGAGGGTTTCGATCTCAAGCCCGGAGAAGGACAACCGGCCCATCGCCTTGCCTTCGCCCTGGTAACGCTTCCGGTAACGGTCGCGCATGGCGTCGAAGCCGTCGTTCCGGGTCCCGCCCGACTGGAACACGACCTTGGGCGACTTCCAGTAGCCTTCGAGGAAGGCGTCGAGGTCCCCTCGGTTCCAGGCGGCGGCTTGGTCATCCAGGATCTTGGTGATCGCCGCTTTCGCCGAGGGGGGCGGGGCGGTCGCCGACTGCCCTTGCGCCTGGACGACCCCCGAGAGGCAAAGAACCCCGAGCAGGAACGAGTTGAAACCGACCAGGGCGAGGACCTCGAAACGGTTGCGAGTTGGGTTCGACATCGGTGCCTCGCTGGAGTTTCAGGTGGTTACCAAGCTTGCTCGTAGAGGTCCTTCAGGCGACCGCATTCTTCGGCGGCCTTGGCGTGCATGTCGGCGAGTCGCCGGTATTCCACCGCCCGGCGGGGGGCGTCGTCGGACAGGCCGGGGTTGCGGGCGGCTCGCCGGTAGTCGGCCGCCTTGAAGGTGGATTCCATCTCCTGCTGGGCGTAGAGCGACGCCCTAGCCCGGTAGGTGTGCCAGCGAATCCCGACGGCGACATAGATCAACGCGAAGGCCAGGAACCCCAGCGCGGCGGCGTACGTCCGCATCGAGAACGTGAGCGGAGGGGTCCGCCGGTTCCGGCCATATCGAGGGTAAGGGGTGGCGTATTCCATGACGATTATCTTAGTCAAGCCGAACCGCGTCGTCGAATCCCCAGCCCCCTTCGATCGTCAAATTCGTCAAGGGTCGGCCAAACTCAAAGGGGACGACCGCTTTCGCCTCGGCTTGGGAGCGGGCAGTTCCCCCGAGGTCGATTCCCCCGGAACCTCGGCCACCGCCACCGACTTCGGGATCAAGCGGTGGACGAACAGGACGTCGTCGGGGAGGCCGGCGCGGGCGATCTCGGCCAGGTGGTCGTGGTGGGTGAAGAACAAGACCTGGGTCCGCTTCGACAGGTCGGCCAGGACCTCGAGCGCCGCCCTGGCCCGGGCGTCGTCGAAGTTGATCAGGATGTCGTCGACCACGAACGGGGCGGGCGCGTGGTCGTCGAGGTGGACCGACAAGCTCGCCAGCCGGAGGGCCAGATAAAGCTGGTCGGCGGTCCCCTCGCTCATCGCGGACACGTCGAGGAGCGGGGCGTTGGGGTCGCCGTCTTGGTCTCGGTCGCCGCCGACGGGTTTCGCCCGGCCTCGGACCCCCCGGAGAATCGGTTCGTCCTTGTCGTCGAGGTCGGCTTGAAGCCCGACGAACGACCCATCAGTGAGTCGGGCGAACAACCCCCCGGCGCGATCGACGACCGGCCCTTGATTCTTGACCCGGTGGCGCTCGACCGCGTCGCGGAGCACCGCCGAGGCGAGCTTGAGCCGGGCGTAGCGGTTCACCTCCCCTTCGAGCCGAGCGACGTGGCCCTGCACCACCTGCTGGGCCTCGAACGCGCCCGGGCGGGAGTTCATCGCGTCGAGCCGTTCGCGGAAGCCCCCGACCTCCTCGCCGAGCTTGTTCAACTCGGCCTCCAAGGTGCTCAGGGCGTCGGCCGCCTCGCCGATCCGGGCCGACAAGGTCGCGTCGTCGAGGCCGGCGACGGCTTCGAGCAACCCGGCCCGCGACATCGACCCGGCGAAGGCGTCAAGTTGCTCGTCGAACCGACGCAAGTCGTCTAGGTCGGATTCGACTGCGGCGGAGCGCCCGATCGCGTCGGGGAGGGCGTCGACCGTCGAGACGCCAGCTTCGACCGCCAGGGCTTCCAGGGCCTCGTTCGCCCGAGCCAGGGCGGATTGGGCTCGAAGCTTGTTGGTTCGCTCCTCGTCGATCCGGGCGAGGGTGGTATCGCGCAGGGTCTTGATCTTCCGGGCCTGGTCGAGCCGATCCACCAAAGCCGAGGCGACCGGACCCCAGTCGGTCGCGCCGTCGCCCGCCGATTCGAGGCCGAGCCGACCGGCCAAGGCCCCCGCTTCGTCGGCGAACCGGCGCTCGGTCGCGTCGAGTTCGCCGAGCTGGTCGCGGAGGCTCCGGACTTCTCGGGCCGCCTCGGACCATTCGCCAAGCTGGGCCACCACGGCGTTCGCGGCCGCCACCGAGGCGTCGGGGGGGAGACCCACCGGCTCGACGGCGAGCCTCCAACGTCCGAGCCAGGCGGATTCGAGGGATTGGACTTCGAGCAACCGCCCCCGAGCCGCCTCGCGCCGGACCCCGGCCCCGATCCGGGCGACGACGGCCCGCCCCCGGTCGAGCGCCGCCGCCAACGACTCGCCGAGGGGGACCGGAGGCTCGCCGACCTGGCCCAAGGCGTGGCCGAGTTCGCCTCGAAGCTGGTCGATCTCCGAGGCGATCCGGGCCACCTCGGCGCGGGCGTCGCGGACGCTTTTGGCACAACGGACCCGCTCCTTGCGGTCGACGCGGACCCAGTCTTTCATCTCGCGAGGAGGGAGGGGGTCGATCCCGAGCGGTCGCCAGAGATCGGCCCAGCGCTGGAGGATGGCCTGGCGATCGGCTTCGGCCCGATCGCAGGCTTCGGCCCAGAGGGTCATCCGTCCGGCCAGGTCTTGGCGGTCGACCTCGCGCTGGGCGTCGGCGGCGACCCGTCGGGCCTCGCGCCTCAGCGAATCGCCCAAGGCGTCGGCGTCGCGGGTCCGGCTTTCGAAGTCGTCGGCCATCTTGGATGGGTCGGAGGGGGGCGGTTCGCGGTCGACCCAGGCGGTTCGGATCAGGTGCCAGAGGTCGTCGCGGCGGCTCCGATGGGCTTCAAGGTCGGCTTCGGTGGGGATCGGCCCGGCCAACCTGGCCCGCTTGGCCTCTCGGTCGAGCTCGATCCGCTTGGTCTCCAAGGCCAGCCATTCGGCCTCGGCGGCCTTGGTCCGGTCGGCGGCGGCTCGGCCCTCGGCGTCGAAGCGGTCGAACGTGGGGTCGGGCGGGATGCCCAGGGCTTCGAGGTCGTCGAGCGTCCCCGACCAGAGCGACAACCCCCGGAGCGACGTCGCGGCCTGTTCCTCCACCGCGTCGAGCTTGGCTTGGGCTTCGAGCCGACGCGCTTCGAGTTCGCCGGGGGCGGCGGCTCGGGTGATCGCCGCTTCGAGGCTCGCAACCCACCGGAGGGCGCCGGGTTCGAGCGGATCGGGACCCTCCGGGTCGAACTGGGCCAGGTCCGCCTCGGCCTTCCGTTTCTTCTCGAGGAGGGCCGCTTGATCTTGGGCCAGAGTCTGGATCGGGTCTCGGACCGAGGCGAGGCCCGAAGGGGGGATCGCCGCCGCTTCGGGCAACTCGGCCCGGATCGACCGGGCGCGCCCCTCGACCTTGGCCAGCTTGAGCGCGAGGTCGGGGCGGTCCATCCGGGCGCCGGCGTATCGGCCCAGGTTCGAATACAGCCGCTGGATCGCGTCGGCCTCGACCAGGCTCGGGTCGGGCGTCCCCAGGGCTTCCAGCGAGGCTTCCGCGACAAGAAGGGCGTCTCGGGCGTCCAGGAGCAATCGGTTCGCGGTCCGGGCCGCTTCCGACTCCGCCCGATACGCTCCGGCGAAGCCCGGACGTAGCACCTTTGTTGAGGTCCGGGCGGCGAGCCGGTCGACCACTTCCTGGCGGCGGGGGATGACCTGGAGGGCGCCCAGCCGGCTTTTCCAGCGGTCGAGTTCGGCCTGGGCCTCGTGCTTTCGCCTCGAAACCGCGAGTCGGGCGGCGACGGCGCGGTTCAACCCGGTGTCGGCTTCGACCCATTCCGCCGTCGGCAAGGCGACGCTCCGGACCTCTTCGCGGGCGGCTTTGAGTTCGTCGAGGCCCTTGTTGATCGCCGGGAGCTTGGCATTCCTCGACTTGAACAGGCCGTCCATCTCGTCCTGGAGCGCCTTCTGGACGTTCTGAAGCTGCGCCATCCCCGAACCGGCGGCGAAGAGCATCTCGCCGAGCTTGCCGCCGCCTCGGAGGATCGCCTGGCCCCCCTTGACGAGTTCGAGGTGGTCGGTCGAGAACAAAGTCTCAAACGTCTCCCCGTCCAGGCCGTCGAGGACCGAAGCGAGCGGGTCGGCGGGCAGGGGGGTCCGATCGTCGAGGGCGGTGAACCGGGGCGCCCGTTTCCGGCGGAGGAAGGCGGCCTCGACGCCGGTTTCCCCTCGGATTGTGGCGCCGACGCGGAGGGTGGTGGGGTCTCGGCCGTGGTCGTTGGGGGTGGACTTGGGGTAGTCGAACAGGAGGGCGCGGATCGCCCGGAGCGCGGAGCTTTTGCCCGCCTCGTTCGGGCCGACGATCAGGTGCAGCCCCCGGTCGCCGCCGCCTAGATCGAGCACCGGGGCGTTGGCGAACGGGCCGTAGTTGCGGAGGTCGAGGCCGAGGAATCTCACCGGACCCCCTTCGCCGACTGGAACTGATGGCTCAAGATCGGCCGGACCTGCGCCAGGAGTTCCAGGAGGTAGGCACTCGACCCGAAGTCGGGGCCGTCGCCCCCTTTGAGTTCGGCGGGCAACTTCTTGCGAAGTTCGCCGAGTTCGGCGTCGGCGAACTTAGCCAGCAACCCCGGGTCGTCGCGGAGTTCGCCGAGCAGGCGGTCGATCTCGCCCAAGGGGCCATCGAAGCTCAAGGCTTCGTCCGAAGTGGATGAAGGCGCCTGAGTCAGGAAGCGGATCTTTTCGACCCAGACCTTGCCCGAGCCGCGGTCGTTGGCGGCGGAGTGGAGATCCAGGCTCACTTGAGCCTGGGATGCGTTGATGCCCGAATGCGCCCGAGATTGGCCGACGATCTCGACCCGGACGGCAAGGCTCCGGCCATCAGCGGCGTCCACCAGGATCGGGATCTGGTCGGCGAATGCCGTCGCCAGGTCGTCGGCGGAGGTCATCGCCGAGGCATCCAACCGGCAAGTCGCCCACCGGAGGACGTCGAGCGGGTGGAACTCGCGGGTGGTGGTCCGACCCTCGACCGAGACGACGACACACCCTTTGGCCCCCGGCTCTCGGATGTGCCGCCCCTGGACGTTGCCGGGGAAGACGATCGGTGCGTCTCGGGCGTCGACCTCTTCTCGGGTGTGGACGTGGCCCAAGGCCCAGTAGTCGTACCCTTTGCCCCGGAGGGTGTCGACGGAGCAGGGGGCATACCGCCCCGACCCTTCTCGGCCATCGGCGCTGGTGTGGAGCAGGCCGACGTTGAAGCAGCCGGCGACGGCCCCGGGGTAGCTCGCGGCCAGGTCGTCGCTGACCTTCTCGGTGGCGAAGCTCTGGCCGTGGATCGCCACGTCGATCCCTCGCAGGTGCAAGGTCTGCGGCTTCCCGCTGTCGAGCAGGTGGACCCCATCGGGCAGGCGCAGCTCTCGGGTGATCTTGCTCTTGGCGTCGTGGTTCCCGCTGATCAGGTAGACGGGGATCTTCGAGTCTTTCAACTCCACCATCTTCCTGGCGAAGAACAAGCCGGTGCCGTGATCCGGCCAGTCGCCGTCATAAACATCCCCCGCGATCAGGACGAACGCCACCCGCTCGGCCACCGCCAACCGGACCAATTGCTCCAAAGCCTTCCGAGTCGCCCCCCGGACCTCGGCCGCCGGGCAGCCATCATACTTGTCCAACCCCCGGAGCGGGCTATCCAGGTGGATGTCGGCGGCATGGAGAAACTTGAACAAAGCTCCGACCCCCTCCCGCGTCGAGGCAAAGGCCAGCTCGATCGAGCCAACGGCCGAAATCCCTTCTCGACCCGTCCAAGTTGTCCAGCATACCGCCCTCGCTTGATTTGGCGAAGGCGAAAGGAGTTCAACCGTGTTGCGGGTTTATCTACAATATTGTAGACTTCGAGAGGGACGATCTTGCAAATCATTTTCTCCGGTCGGTTCCGCCCGCCGTTGGAGCGATTTCCTTTCGAGTGGACGGGTCGAGGAAGAGGGGACTGGCCCCGAGAGCGCAGCGGCGAGTCTGTCCCCTCTTCCGGCTCGGGTACGGTCGATCGGGAATCGCTCCAGGTTCGCGCCTGGGCGGCTTGAGCGGAGTCATGTCAAGGAGTGGTCGCATGTCCGACCAAAGTTCGATCATTCGGGTCGGTCGGTCCACTCACGAACTTCTTCGCGCCTTGGCGGCTTCCTCGAACACCACCATTTCGGCGGTGGTCGATCAGGCGGCCCGGGATCTCCAACGCAAAAAATTCTGGGCGGATTTCAACGCCAAGTGCTCGGCCCTCCAAGCTGATCCCGTGGCGTGGGCCGACCTTCGGCGAGAAGACGAGGCATGGGACGAGACCATCGCCGACGGGCTCGTGGAGGAGTGAGCCGATGAGCGGTGGCGTGGCAAATCCGACACGAGGTGAGGTCTGGGAGGTGAACTTCGACCCGACCGTCGGGCGAGAACAGGCGGGTTTCCGGCCCGCGTTGATTGTCTCCGATGATGCCCTCAACGCCGGCCCTCGCGGCCTCGTGATTGTTCTCCCGGTCACGGGCACCGACCGAGGCTTGCCGACTCACATCCCGGTCGTCCCGCCCGAAGGAGGACTGACCAAACCCAGCGTGATCATGGCGGAGCAACTCCGTGCCGTGTCTATACTCCTCGCGGGATCAACTTGAGGTTTCCGATTCGAGGCTCGTGGCTGATCGGTCGAAGACTCGCGGCGAGCGAACCTCAATCTTGAGCCGCGAGGAGTATAAACACCGCCTTGGGAGCCGAAAAGGCCAGGTTTCGTCGACGACGATGGATCGAGTCGAACAGGTTATTAAGCTCGTGCTCGGCCTTTGACAGGCTTCTTCGACAACGGAAGCGATCAAGCTCGACGTCATTCCCGTTGTGTCCGGAAGTGGCGTGGTGGGGTTTTTCAGGGAGTCCGGCATGCATTACCGACTACCGCTGGTTTTCGAGCCGCAGCCCGAAGGGGGATACACCGTGACATCGCCCGTGCTCCCCGAGTTGCTGACCGAAGGAAACTCGATCGAGGATGCGGTGGAGAACGTCCGGGATGCGTTCGCGGCGGTCCTGGAACTCTATCGAGACCTGGGCAAGTCCCTGCCGCCCGAGCTTTCGGTTGGCGTGGAGGGGCAACCTGTCCGTATGGATCTGGTGATCGCGGCGCCGTGAGATATCGTGAAGTGGCCAGGAGACTGGTGAAACTCGGCTGCCGGGAGGTCCCCCGGACGGATGACGGGTCGCATCGAAAATGGTTCAACCCGGCGGCCAAGCAGTCCAGCGTCGTCCCCGACTGAGGCGGCGCCGACCTCAAGATAGGCACACTTCGGGGCGCCGTCCGGCAACTCGGCTTCGATTGAGACGAGTTCGACCGAGCCTAGCTCGATACCTCCCGGCAATTTCCCCGACACAACCCGATGGCATTACGGGCCGCCGACCTCGATGGTGACCGACTCGATCGCGCCGGGATAGGGGAAGGGGGGGACATAGGGGCCGACCGGGTTTTTGTCGTCGCGGCCGACTTCTAGCCCTTCGGCGGGCATCTTCGCCAGGAGTTTGCCGAGGACGGGGTGGGCGGCGGGTCGGCCGTCGAGTTCGAGGGAGAGCACCCCTTGGGCGTCAATCCGGGCCTTGATGGCGTGGTCGCCGGGGGCCAGCCGGGGGCCGATGATCGAGTGGACCGCGCCGCCGGTCCGGACGAGGAAGCGTGGTCGGTTTTCTTGGAGGAAGAGGGCATAGCCGACCGCCGAGGCCCCTTGGGCCACGATCACGCCGTCCGGGTGGTTGTCGGCGGCCCGGAACCGGGCATTGATCGTGAACGGGCGGTTGGCGACCGGCGGGGACTCGGGGCGGTCGAGGTGGCTCCCGGGCTTGAGGTCGAAGCGACGCTCGAGCGTCAGGGGCGCGTTCTCGGGCCGCCAGGCCCCGAGCGGGAGGACATCCGCCCTGGCGGCGTAGGCGTCCCATTGGGCGGCGAGGGTCTTGACCCGGTCGGGGTGGGCCTTGGCCAGGTCGTTTTGCTCCGAGCGATCATCCGCGATGTTGTACAACTCCCAGGGCATGTTCTCCTTGGCGACGAGCTTCCAGTCGCCATCGCGGACGGCCCGGTTCCCCTCGTGCTCCCAGAAGATCGGTTGGGATCGAGCCAAGGGTTCGCCATTCAGCGCGGGGCGGAGGCTCACGCCTTCGCGGGGTTTGATCCGATGCCCCGCCACCTCGGTCGGGTAGTCGGCCCCGCTGATGTCGACGCAGGTGGCCATGACGTCGATGAAGTGGCCGATTTGCCCCTCGAAGCGACCGGCGCGGTCGGGTCGGACCCCGTTGGGCCAGTGGGCGATCAGGGGGGTGGCGATCCCCCCCTCGTGGGTCCAATGCTTGTATTCGCGGAACGGGGTGTTGCTGACGTTGGCCCACCCCCGGCCATAGGCGACGTAGGTATCGTCCGGGCCGGGCATGACCCCGGGGCCGGTCCGGACCCTCCGGCCGTCTCGGGTCTGCGCCGGCGGCATCTTCCGAGGCTGGGGTTGGTTGCGAGTCATCGGCTTGAGGTCGCCGGGCGCCTCGGTGGGGGCGGTCCGGCCCACGGTCTCGGCGCAGGCCCCGTTGTCTTGCATGTAGAGGATCAAGGTATCGTCGAGTTGGCCATTCGCCCTGAGTTGGGCCACGATCCGACCGATCCCGGCGTCCATCGAGTCGACCATCGCGGCGTAAACTTCCTTGCAGCGGGCCTCCCAAGCCTTGTCGAGCACCTTGGCCCAGTCCTCGGCGACCGGGGAAAGCGACGAGCCTTCGGGGAGTAAGCCGCTCTCCTCCATCCGACGCAGCCTGCCCTCGCGGACCGGGGCGTACCCGGCGTCGAACCGGCCCCGGTACTTGGAGATCGCCGACTCGGGCGCATGCATCGGCCAGTGCGCCGCGGTGTAGGCGACGTAGAGGAAGAACGATTTCTCGGGGGTCTCGGCGTGATGGTCGCGGAGGTATCGGACCGCATGGTCGGAGATGGCGTCGGTATAGTAGTAGGATTGGGGGGTATATTCGGGGTCATTCGCCACGGTGATGATGGTATCCTGCCGGCAGAGGGTGCCCGGGTCGTAGAAGCTCCCCGCGCCGTCGATCGTCCCGTAGAACTTCTCGAACCCCCGTCCCAGCGGCCAGGAGGCGCGGTCGGCCTTGGGGTCGGTGAACCGAGAAAGGTGCCACTTGCCGGTCATATACGTCCGATAGCCCGCCGGCCGGAGGACCTCGGCGATCGTGACCGACTGCCGGTTCAGGGCGCCTCGATAGCCGTCCCGGCCGCGATCCTCGACCATGTGCCCGACGCCGGCCTGGTGGGGGTAAAGCCCCGTCATGAGCGATGCCCGGCTCGGGCAGCACCGGGCGTTGTTGTAGAACTGGGTGAACCGGACCCCCTTCGAGGCCAGCGCATCCAGGTTCGGCGTCTCGATCTCCCCGCCATAACAGCCGAGGTCGGAATACCCCATGTCGTCGGAAAGGATGACCACGATGTTCGGCCGCCGAGCGTCGCCCGCCGAACTGGGGCGAGCACTTCCCAAGAGCGGGAAACCGATCAGGAGGGCGAGTCCAAGGCGGGAAATCGGGGGCATTCGACGTTTCCTCGACTGGCGGTCAAGCACCGAGAACCGCATCAGGTCATGCCAGAGAACACCGCGCGAGCCTCGGTCGATTCCTATTTATTCCTACCACGCCGGGAACCACGGCCACAACCTTTGGATTCTCTAATTTTCCTATATCTTGACATTATGCCCCGGTAGGCATATCCTCTATGTCGGAACCGATCGTTGGTCGAGGGTCAGACGATGCTCTGGACGGTAATCCTGACTCCCGAGTTCGCCGACTGGTTCCTGGCCGAACCCGAGGCGGCCCGTGACCGGATCAACGCATCGCCGCGGCTGATCCGCGATTTTGGCCCCGCCCTGGGCCGCCTTCATGTCGATCCGCTCGAAAATTCGACAGCCGCCAACCCCAAAGAGTTGAGGATTCCGGTGGGTGGTCTACCCTACCGGGTCTTCTTCGCCTTCGACACGGCCCGACGAGCGGTGCTCTTGCGCGGTGGCGACAGGACGGGTGATCAGCGGTTCTATCGGCGGATGATTCCCGTGGCCGAAGCCGCTTTCGAGCGGCACGCCGAACGACTCAAGAAACTCCAAGATGAGGGGCGGGCATGAGCGACGGCGAGATGACTCTGGATGATTATGAGGCGACCTTGCCCCCGGATCGGTTGGCGGCGATCGACCGCGAGTATCGGAAGTTGCTCCAACGTGTGAGCGACTTGCAGGCGATCCGCGATCTCGTCGGCCAGTCGCAAACCGAACTCGCCGCCAGGATGGGAACCAACCAAGGGGCGTTATCCAGGCTGGAACGCAAGACCGATTTCGCCCTACGAATCCTCCGTCGGTTCGTCCGCCAACTGGGCGGCGAGCTGGATATCGTCGTCAGGTTGCCCGGTCGGCCACCCATCCGCCTCGACCGCTTGTCCGACGCGAGCGACCATTAAACTGACGGTCCATCCCCCAAGAAGACGAATGGGAAGCAAAGATAGATTCATCTTCCTCGGCGAATGATGCCGTCCCCGGAAAGAGGGGACATTCGACTCGTTGGCGAAAAGTAGAATGTCCCCTTTGTTACCTCTTCGCGTCAAAGCTCGCGGGCGGAAGCGGCTGCGGCAGGAAAAATAGAATGTCCCTGCTCTGTAGAAAACCTCAGCAAGCCTGGCGTTCCAGCATAATGTTGTGGGTCAGAACCGCCAACCAGAGGTCGCGGCACCGGCTCCAGTAGCTACGCCCGGAAACGGCACTTCCTTGACGACGTTTCATCGAGCTGAACACCGTCTCGGCCTGCCAACGCTGCCGGTACATCCGCCGGGGGAACCGTTGCTTCATCTGCCGACGGTACTTGCCCGTCGGCAAATTCGCCGAGGGACGGCCCCGCGTCGGCGGGATCGCCGTGCGGATGCCCAACTCGTCGCGGGCCAGTTCGTGGTTCGCCTCGCTGTCGTAGCCGGCATCCGCCGCCACCCGGCTCAACCGGACCCGGCGGGCCGCGGCGCGGACCAGCTTGCCGAAGTTGGTCACATCGGGCCGCGGACCTTGGCCGACGCAAGCGGCCAGGATCAGGTGATCGCGACAACTGCTGAGGATGTCGAGCTTGGGGAAGCGCGTGTACCGTTGGGTCCGCTTGCCGTCGCGACCGGCCCGCCGGAGGAAGTAGGGGCTGACATGCCGCGTCTCGAACCCGGTGGCGTCGGCGGCGGCCAGACCGACCCGGCGACGCCTGGCGAGGAATCGCCGGACGGTGGCGTCGAGCAGCGGCGTGGTCGCTTCGCTGGCCAGCAGTCGCTTGGCGGCCTTCTGCAAGGTGGTGTAGTGCGGCGTGCGTCGCAGGCCGATGGTGGCACGGAGGTCGGGGCAATCGGCCAGCAGGGCGGTCACGCCGCGATAGTCGGTCTTCAAGAAGGCTTTGAGCACTAGGCAGGCGAAGACCTGGTGCTGGGTGTAGGATTTGGGGCTGAAGCGGTGGGCGTAGGCTGGGATGGCCTCGGCGGCGACGGCTTGGGCGGCGAGAAGAACCGCCTTGGGAGACTTGCTTGTGGTGCTCATCCCCTCATTATAGAAGGCCACGGGAGTCGAAACCAAGGGGCGACAAGCTGGTTTTCTACAGAGCAGAATGTCCCCTTTTTCCCTGCCGTCCCCTTTTCCCCTGCATGGTAGCATGGTTGATCGGCGGGTAGGATTTGAAAAAGGTAGTAGTTCTCCCCGTTTGCAAAATAACCTGCTATATTTCCAAAAGACTCTACCAAATCAAGATTCGCTGGAAAGTAGGAGCTTCCTCGATAGCTGGATGGTGGGGACCTGCGATACCCCGCAACCCCAGTCGGCGGATCACCGGTCGGGCGAAGTCCCGGGATACCGCAGACCCTAACCACCCAAAAATCCTGACCTCCGAGGGGTATGGGGTCAATCTGAAGTCTGAATCGTCGAGATTGCCAACAAACTTGGGGGGGTAATTCATTGAAACCGAATTCTCCGAATCCCATGATTCAACTCTACCATCGTCTTCAAGCCGTTGGTTTGTCAAAATCATACGTGAAAGAAAGGCTATTACCTGATTGGTGGGACGACGAAATCGCCTTCAACGACACTGGGTATGCAGAGGCGCTAGGATATCTTTCGCGATTTGCTGCTTTGGATTTGAGAAGTCTGCTGAACAATTCAAGTCAGCCATTATTCAATACCTTGCCGGACTGAAAATACAAAAAAAGTAAGAATACTAGGGAAGATGAACTCTCCCTAGCTCGCGCCATAGCAACTCGAATCGCACAACTGGTCATCCCAGGCGACGATGCTCCAATTCAGACCATTCCGAATACTGCGCGGCAAATTCGTAATGAAATATTGGGAAGGGGTGAGCGTTGGGTTAATCTGTCAAACTTATTAGATTATTGCTGGGCGTCGAGAATTCCGGTTGTCCATCTGGCCGAGTTACCAACGGGAAAGAAACCACACGGTCTTACTGCAAACTTTGACGGCCACACAGCCATCGTAATCTGCAAGCAAGATAAATATAGTGCATGGTTGCTTTTCATACTGGCTCATGAAATTGGACATGTTGCATTGGGCCACATTAAAAATAACGAGGTGCTACTTGACGAAGATGTAAAAGAATTAGGCGACGAGGATGAAAAACAAGCCGACTTGTTTGCTATCGAGCTATTAACGGGCGACAGCGAAAGACGTTATACTCCTCGCGGCTCAAGATTGAGGTTCGCTCGACGCGAGTCTTCGACCGATCAGCCGCGAGGCTCAAATCGGAAACCTCAAGTTGATCCCGCGAGGAGTATATATCGGTTCGGGATCGTTGCCAAATGCCGAACAATTAGCTAGTGCTGCCGAAGAAATAGGGCTTCGTGATCGCGTAGACCCAGGCCATGTCGTCTTGAATTTTGCATATTCTGGTCAAGATTTGTGGCATATTGCAAATGCTGCTCTTCGACTGCTAGACTCTGGAAATACAGCTATCGATATCATGAAAGCCAAAATGGGCGAATACTTTGACTGGTCAAGCATCTCAAGAGAAAACGCCGAATTTTTGGGTAGAATCACCCAAACTGAGATGAATTAATGGATCTTTTAATTGATAACGACATAATCATTGATTTGTCAAGTTTTGATTTGTGCAATCAAATGATCGAAGCACCCGGTATTCAACGTACCGATATTTACATAACATCAAGTGTGCGTTATTCCTTGGGCGTGATAGGTAGAAGGGTGGCTAAAAAAGAGGAGTCTTTCGGGAAACCTACATATGATAGGATGAAATCTTTTCTAATGGGCATACAGGAAATATGCAATTTGTACGATGATCAGTATAGAACATTAATTGAGAACGGGGGCATCGGCATAGATATTGGTGAAGCAACACTCATGACTGCGGTTTGTAGCGATGAGTTTCTAATCGCGACGGGTGATAAGCGAAGCCTAAAGGCCCTTGCGGCTTGTGGTGAGTGCCGAAACACATTCGATCGTATCCGGGGAAAAGTAATATGCTTAGAACAGATTATTCTTAAGATTGTCCAGATTCATGGTATCGAATATGTAAGGCCACGAATCGAGGCGGCAACTAGAATAGATAAATCTGTGCGTTTTTGCTTCGGAGTTGTAACCCCAGCAAGCGAGGCGTCAGTCATAGAATGCTTATTGTCAAACATAGACCATGTAAACAGGGAAAGCAATAACATTCTTGCCCCTGTTGAACGTTGAGCTTGGAGCATAGAGGCTCCGAGCACAAGACGAAGTTGCGGAAGAAAAGATGTCAGGTACCGTCCTCTAGTCCTGGCCTGATGCGGCCCTTCATCCTGACTTTTGGGAGCCTAGGACGGTGATAAGCTGGACGCAACCGCAATCTGGACTGACGCCGATCCATTATCTGACGAACCGGGCGGAGGGCTGACGGGACTGATCCGGAACGAGACTTCATCCGATGGGCCGAGGTGCAGGGCGTAGGTCTTGTGTGCCGGGCCGTCGGGGAACTTGGCTTGCAACTCGAACCTCTGGACGGCGGCGGTCGCTTCGTCCAGGTAGCTGAGCATCTGATCCTGGAGGACTTCGTCGTACCAGGCCAGGGCTTTCTTGGCCTCGACGGGGAGGTTTTGCCAGACGACCGTCCCAGTGTACCAGCCTTCCTCTTCGTCGGTGATCAGCAGTTCGGCGAGCGTGATGGCATCGGGGCCGATGAGGAGGACCTTCTTGGACTCGGCCATTGTCAAAGCCCCGTCGTGGTGGTGAAGACTTGGGATAACCCCTGCAAGTTCTCGGGGATGAACCCGACCGCCCCTTGCGTGGAATGGACGATCCGCCCGTGGTTGGGGAAATTGCTGGTCGGAGCGGCGGCGACATCGAAGCCCACCGCTCGGATTTGCCCAAGCTCGGCCGCGCCGACCGTGCTCGCGGCTTTGCCCAAGCTCGACTTCGGGCCGAAGACTCTCCGGAAGGCGGCGGCTTCCGCCGGTGTCCCCCCGATCAAGACGGAAATGCCCGGCGGGTCGAGCTTCGCCTCATGTGGTTTCAGGCCGAGGTTCTTCTCGTCGCCCCCGCCAACCCGGTGAACGGCGCCATCGTTGTTGTACGCCGACATCGAGAGGTCTCACTCTTTCGAGCCGGCCAAGTAGGCATCGTATTCGGTCGCCTCCGCCTTGTAAACCCGGGCCGCCTCTCGCCACTCATGGCCGAGGACAGCAAGGGGATGGGTAACGAACCTTAATTTGGTGATTCATCGAGGAACCAATCGGGCGGGTCGAGCCGACGTCCGCAGGCAGGGTAAGGGGTCAGGCAGGACAAGGGGTCAGGTAGCGTTTTAGGGGAGTCGGAGATCGGAAAACGGTACCTGACCCGAATGGCACTTCCTGAAGCTGTAACTCTTTACCGGACCAAGTTCTAGACACGACGGCCTCGCTCGCGACAAGCTTGGGTTAGTTCACAAGCCCCAGTTCGTCGGAGGAGGCCGCCGTTGCACCAGGTTAACCGATCTCAAGCCCGTCGCCACCTGGATTCGCTCCGTCACGATCCCCAACACCTTTTCGCCGGCCTCCTCAACCCGGCTTTGGTCCAGGACGCTCTGGCTCAAGAGCACGCCGGATGGCGCGATGGAGGTGTTTACACTCCGTGCGTCACTTTGTGGACCTTTCTTGGACAAGTCCTCGGTTCGGACCACTCCTGCCGCGCCGCCGTGGCCCGCCTCATGGCCACGCTGGTCGCAGGCGGCGAAGAACCGTGCTCGCCTGAGACCGGACCTTATTGCAAGGCTCGGCAACGCTTGCCGGTCGGCGTTTTGTCGCGCCTGACCCGACAAATCGGCCAACTCCTCGAAGCCGCGGCCGACCCCGACTGGCTCTTCCAGGGACGTCGCGTCCAGCTGGTCGACGGCACTACCGTGTCGATGCCCGACACGCCCAAAAACCAGCGAGCTTTTCCCCAGAACTCCGCCCAAAAACCTGGCCTCGGCTTTCCGATCGCCCGCCTGGTGGCTCTGATCTCGCTGGCCACCGGTGCCGTGCGTGACTTGGCCCTCGGCCCGTATCAAGGCAAAGAAACCGGCGAAACGGCGTTGCTCCGCACCTTGTGGGACCACCTGTGTCGAGGCGACATCCTCTTGGGCGACCGCTGCTTCGCCTCGTTCTTGGGGATCGCCCCCTTGTTGGAACGTGGCGTCGACGGGGTGTTCCGAATGCATCAACGTCGCCAAGTCGACTTTCGACGTGGCAAGCACCTGGGGGTGCTCGACCATGTGGTCACCTGGAAGAAGCCGACGTGCCCGGACTGGATGGACCAAGCGACCTACGATCAGATTCCTGACCAGATCACGGTCCGCGAACTGCGGGTTCCGACCCAGCAGCCGGGCTTTCGCGTGGCCGAACTGGTGTTGGTGACGACGCTTTTGGACCCGGCGGCGTACCCCAAAGACGAGGTGGTCGGGCTTTACCTGCGCCGGTGGCAGATTGAGCTGGACTTGCGATCGATCAAGGTTGAGATGCAAATGGATGTGTTGCGGTGCAAGACACCCGAGATGGTGGAAAAAGAGGTGTGGGCGCACCTGCTGGCGTATAACGCCGTGCGGTCGCTGATGGCTGAGGCGGCCGACCAGTGCGAGGCCAAGCCGCGTCGGCTCAGTTTCAAAGGGGCGTTGCAAACGGTGTGCGCCTTCGACGAGGTGTTGCGTCAGGCGAGTCCGACACGGCGGGTCGCCTTGGAGGAGCGGAGGCGGCGTGCCATCGCCCGCCACCGAGTGGGAGGTCGTCCTGGTCGCTTCGAACCCCGGGCGAAGAAACGTCGGCCCAATCAACACCGCTTGTTGATGGTTCCTCGCCACGAGGCACGTAAAGCATTATTGCAGAATAAATAACGGCTCAGGAAGTGCCATTCGTACCTGACCCCTTCGTTTTCCGAGGCGGGTCAGGCGATCAAGTAGCCCCGCTCGACGGCATAGCGTCCGATCCTGGCGAGGAAATCGTGGTCGGTCTGCGGGAGGGCCACGTCCGTCCCGTTGAGCGCCTCGCGGGTGTTCGACGTGTCGAAGGTGAGCCGACTGTTGAGGTAGGAGAGATACGGCTCGACCAGGCGGTAGGCGAAGTTGTCCAAGCCAAGGGACGGCCCGTCGGCGGGGTCGAGCAGTTCGACGCCGGGCATCGAGGGGAACTCGGACCGCTTGACGGCGAGCAAGGTCTCGATCGAGGGCGGACAATCGCTGACGAGGTGGTAGGTCTTGCCGACCGTGTCGCCGCGGCGGGCGATGGCGTCGACGGCCTTGGAGACGAAGTCGATCGGCACGAGGTTGATCGTGCCGCCGCTCGCGACGGGGAGGGAGGAGATCAGTCCGTGGGCATAAAGCTTGAGGAAGGGATAAATCACGTTGAACCTTTCCACCTCGCCCGTGACCGAGTCGCCCACGACGATGCTCGGCCGGAAGATCGTGAACGGAAGGCCCGCCGCCCCGGCTTGGCGGACGAGTCGCTCGGAGGCCCACTTGCTCGCCTCGTAGGGGTTGGCGTGCTCCGGGGTCTCGACCCACTCGTCTTCCATCGCGTGGGCCGCGCGGAGGCTGCCCGAGACGTAGGCCGTGCTGAAGTGGAAGAGCCTCTCGAACCCTCCGGTTTCCCGGAAGCGCCAGGCGAGCCGGAGGACCTCTTCGACGCCTCGGACGTTGACGAAGTGGCACCTCTGGTCGTCGCGCTTCAGGCTGGTCAATGCCGCGAGGTGATAGATGGTACCGACGTCTTCGGCGAGCCTGGCGATCGTCCCCTCGTCGAGCCCGAGCCAGGGCTCGGTGACGTCACCCTCCACGACCTCCAGCCGCGACTCGAAGGCCCCGTCGAGGCCCGCCGCCGCGAGGTCCCGGTGGAGGCGGTCCGACGCCGAGAGCCGGCCTTTGCCGCGCGCCAGGATCACGAGCGACCGATCACCGGCCAGCAGACAATCGCGCACGATCCGCTTCCCGATCGAGCCCGTGGCCCCGGTGATGAGAATCTTCCCTCCCCGGTCACCCGTCCGGCCGCTTGCGTCAACTCCCCGGCTTTTCATAGAAGTGTGATTCCCTGGCGTAACGGGGAGCTTCCCCGAACCATTGAGGCGGGGGAGATAAAGGGGTCGGATACCGTTTCATTGTCATTGTACCCCTTTTTCGCCCGCGCGTGAGGGAAGCTAGGACGGAGACGAGCTGGACGCAACCGCGACCTGGACTGACGCCGATCCATTTTCTGACAAGCCGGGCGGAGGATTGACAGGACTGATCCTGAATGAGACCTCATTGGATGGGTTGAAGTGCAAGGCGTAGGTCTTGCGTGCCGAACCGTCGGGGAACTTGGCTTGCAACTCGAACCTCTGGACGGCGGCGGTCGCTTCGTCCAGGTAGCTGAGCATCTGATCCTGGAGGACTTCGTCGTACCAGGCCAGGGCTTTCTTGGCCTCGACGGCAGGGCGATTGCGTGGTGCAAACCACTGTGATGAGGGGACTCAGGGCGATTTGAGCCGACGTTTTCGGCACTCGATTTTTTTATCTCGTTGCCAGTAAACGACTTATGGGTGCAATCGCCCTGGAGGGGGTGTAGCTTTCGAATCTGGAGATTTGTCGTCGCCTCTGGTGTGACCGGTCCAGACTCACACCTTTTGGAGGCGGCGCGATGGAACGAACATTTACAGCCCGGACGGACTTGCAAGCGGTCTTGCTGGAGCAGGCGTTGGCCA